>Ga0207695_10008354_pt1 | contig 12969 bp, 10 predicted proteins | sample KBSC54metaG_FD_184354 | JGI IMG/M metagenome (GOLD analysis project Ga0207695, IMG submission 184354) | Corn rhizosphere microbial communities from Kellogg Biological Station, Michigan, USA - KBS C5-4 metaG (SPAdes) (version 2) | ecosystem: Host-associated > Plants > Roots > Rhizosphere > Soil...
GCGATTGTGTCGTTCACTCGCGCATAGTAGAGCGGCTTCACACCGAATCGGTCGCGCACCGCATGCAGCGCTCCCCCGCCGCGCGGATCGAGCAGGACGAAGGCAAACATCCCGTTCAAGCGTGGCAACGCGTCAGGCCCCCACTCGAGCCACGCGTGCAGCAGCACTTCGGTGTCCGAATGAGAGCGGAACTCGTGTCCGCACCCGGCCAGCTCCGCCCGCAACTCGAGGTGATTGTAAATCTCGCCGTTGTAACAGACGGCGAGGCCCGACGGACCATGCACCATGGGCTGGTGGCCGGCCGGCGAAAGGTCGATGATCGAGAGCCGGCGGTGACCGAACGCAACGCGCCAGTGGAACGCGGCTGGCAAACCGCCTAACGCAAGGTGGTCGCGTGCGGACCGGGACGTCTCCGCCCCGGCAAACACGCGGGGCATCGCGAGTCCGTCCCACAGCAGGTAGCCCTCGTCGTCCGGTCCCCGGTGGCGAACGAGTTCCGTCGCGGCGCGCAACGGCGCCGTGGACCGCTCAGCGCCCGAATGCCGGACTAACGCGAGGATGCCGCACATACGCGAGTCGCAGTTGCGAGGAGCAGATTCATCGGCTGGCGGCCCACACACGGAGACGCCGCTGCGCAGCGACCGGCGCAGACGTCCAACGAATCAAACGGTGCCGCATTGGCCCGAACGCCGGCCGCGGGCTCGATCGCTGCGCGAGGTTGAGGCCCAACACGCGATAACGCTCGGCGCACCGGTCGATGCCGAATTCGGTCTCTGCGAATTCGCGTGCTTGCCGGCTGCGTTCAGCGTGCGGAACCAATAGCGCCGCGCGCACGCACTCCGCCGCCGCCTCGACATCGCCGATGGCGTGTACCCAGAGGCAGTTCGTTGCACCCGGCGATCGCTCGTAATCCTCGACACCGCTCACGCGAGTGGCAACGACTGCGCATCCCGCGGCAAACGCTTCCATCATGGCGACGGGCAGGCCTTCCCTGTTGGAAGGCAGCAGCAACAGATCAGATGCTTCGAGAAGGCGCCGCACTTCGGCCGGTGACGCCCAACCATGCAATCTGGCACAGCTCTCCAGACCGGCACTCCGGATCCCTTCCTCGAGCAGTCCGCGCGATGGGCCGTCGCCAACAATAGTCAGCTGAAATTGTACGCCACCTTGCCGCAGGGCCGACGCTATTCGCGGGAGATCGCTCACTCGCTTGGACGATTCGTCCATTCGGCCGATCCAGATGAGTTGCGCAAATTGCGACTCGGCGCGCGATCGGGGCCGAGCGCCGAGGGCGATGCCTGTTGGGACGAGTTCGACCGGCGCTTCGATCGCAGGACAGCGCACCGCGACGTTGTCGCGTATGCGGCCTGAAATCGCGACGACGGCAGCGGCAGCGCCGACATAGCGACGGAGTTGTTCGTAGTATCCGTCATAGTCGCCGTGTACGACGAGCAGGGACGGATTGCGCGATGCCAACCAGGATGCGGCGCGCCACGCCGCCGGGTCATCCGAGGTCATGAGAGGCACGACCGCGGGAACCATGTCGACCAACGCGCGTGCGTACACCGCGGCACGATACGCTTCGGTGCCGAATTCGAATTCGGGTCCGACAGCGGGTTGGATGAGGTGCAAGCGCGAAGAGGCTCGGCAATCCTTTTCCAGAATCGATGCGACCGTACGACTCGTGCCTGCATTTCGAAACGGTTTGCGCGGAGTCGGAAGAACGAACCACGCGGAGCCGACCGTATTTGCCCAGGCAACGGCCAGGTCGGCCATGAATCGCTCGATGCCGCCTCGATGGTAGGGATTGCAGCAGAACGCGAGGCGGGGTTCGTCGAGCGCCGTCTCAACAGCCGTCATGCCGAGAGAGCGTGTGCGTAGGCCGAGCGGACGTCGTCGATGTAGCACGTCCAGAGGAAGTGTTGTTCGCACAACTCGAGCGCGCGAGCTCGCATGCCCTTGCCATCTGTTGCGAGCGCCTCGTGAACGCGGAGTGCTTCGGCATTCACGGAATTCGCCTGCCCGTCGAACAGCTCGACGGCGATCCCGGCGCCGGCTTTCGTAATCGTCGTATCGACGTCACCAATGCCGCGTGAGACAACGACCGGAAGGCCGGCCGCGAGGTACTCACCAAGCTTGACGGGCTGCCATGTTCGATTGAGCCTTCCCGGCGCCTTCAGGATGCATCCACAGTCCGCGGCGCAGAGGTATCGCCAGACCTCATCGTGGGGCGCGCTCTCGAACAGCATCCGGTCTGCGGGAAGGCCGGCCTCGAGTAGCCCCCGGCGAACCACATTCGGCTGATCCGTCACCATCAGCAGGCGCACGTCGGCGAAACGCTCGAACGTGGCTCGAAGGAAGGGGACGATCCCGTCTCCAATGGTGGCGTAGCTTTCGGCCGAACCGAGAAAGCAGTAGAGCAGCTCGTCGCCGATCCCGAGCCGCGACCGCATCTCATCCCGGACGCTTCGAGAAAATGTCAGTCGCGGCACGCACGATGGCACGTAGTGGAGGCGTTGCGCATCTACGCCTAACTGGAGCAGCCAGTCGAGCATGCCGCGAGAGACGGTCAGGATCTGATCGGCGGCCGCGATCGCGCTCTTGACGGTTTCGAGCTGCAACTGATAGTCGCGCACGGCGGACGCATCGGCCGCCGACAGATCGGCGATCCCGCGCTTGGCGAGAGCTTCTTCCGGCCAGGAGCCTCGAATGTCGGCGACGATGCCAGAGGTGCGAAACGAGTTCGCGAGACACGCAGCCCACAACACGGCCCACTCGCCGCGGCAGTGGAACACCACATCGCGACTGCCGGCCATCGCACGGATCACAGGTGCGGCAGCGCGCGCGTTGCTGCGGATGCTGAAGCGACTAACGTAAGGCATCAATGCGATCTTCACGCCGGGCGTGAGACGCCGCATTTCCCCGACTCGTGCGCGCAGCCGCCGGCGCAGGGCCACGCGGGCGGGCTCCAGGAAGACGACCAGCGCACGTTCAGGTGCGAGGGCACCACGCACTCGCACCTGTTCGACCATCGGCGCAAGGACCTGCGACAGGATGAGGTCTTTGGTGGTCTCACCCGTCACCACGTGGACGAGCGTGTACCGTGGCGCAGCGACCAGCGTGGCGTTAGGCGTGCCGCCGTCAACGCGCGGTGCCGTCAGTGCAACCGCATCATTCTGCATCGTGGCAGAGGATGTCGTCGATGACGTCGTGCAGCGTGCGCGTTGGCCTGAACTCGATCAGTAATCGCGCCAGGTCAAGGCACGGTACGCGGCGCTCCATGTCCTCGAAGCCGGGCCGATATGCGATGTCGTATGGAACAAAGCGCACTTCGGAAGCGGAGCCGACGCGTGCACGCACCAGATTCGCGAGGTCGAGTATCGTGATCTCTTCATCGTTGCCGAGGTTCACAACTCGGCCGAGCGCGCGGTCGCAGTGCACGAGCTTGCGGATGGCGGGTACGATGTCGAGCACGTGCCCGAAACAGCGGCGCTGCGTTCCGTCACCATACACGGTAAGCGGTGCACCCGTGCGTGCTTGCTCGATGAACCGCGGGATGACCATTCCGTAATGCGGTACCTGGCGCGGTCCAACGGTGTTGAAGAGGCGCCCGACAACGCCGGGGAGGCCGTGTGACTCGTGATATGCGAGCAGGAGAAATTCGTCGACGGCCTTCGACACCGCGTAATTCCAGCGACGCTTGGAGGTGGGACCGTAGAGAACGTCGTCGTCCTCGGCGAACGGGATCTTGGTTCCTTTGCCGTACACTTCGCTCGTCGACGCGACGAAGATGCGTTTCCCGAACCTTGCCGCGGCATTGAGAGCAACCTCGGCGCCTTTGATGTTGGTTTCGATGGTTCGGACAGGATTGTCGACGATGAGCTGCACGCCGACGGCGGCAGCGAGGTGGTACACGACGTCGACCATCTCGACGACGCCGAGGAACGTCGAGTCCTTGGTGAAGTCTCCGATGATGTAGCGGAAACCGGGCCGTCCAACACAGCGTTTGAGGTTGGACATCTGTCCGGTGGAGAGATCGTCCCAAACGATCACTTCCTCGCCGAGCGAGAGAAGGTGTTCGGCGAGATGACTTCCAATGAAGCCGGCGCCGCCCGTGATGAGATTTCTCATGACTCAGTTGTGTTGACTGTTTGCCATGGCGGCCCAACGACGGCGTTCAGCAGCGCGCGATACCACCGCGGCGGCGATGCATGCCGATGCCCTTCCGTTGCCAAACAGCGCTAAGGCGTCATCGTGCCCCGCGGCGACGCCGCCGCATGTTGCGGCGTAGTCACACAGTGACTCGACATTGTCACCGAGCAACACGTTCATGTTGGCTTGTACTGTCTCGAGCCACTCGGTGGAGTCCCGTAGCGTGAGGCACTGTTTCCCATGAAACAGTGCCTCTTTTTGCACTCCGCCGGAGTCCGTGATGACCGCGCGCGACCTGGCAACGAGCCCTTGCATCTCCAAGTATCCCAGCGGCGCAATGGTTCGCACGTGAGTAGTCGCGATCGCGTGATGCTTCATAGCCGCCGCCAGGCGCGGATGCACCGGAAGTACGACAGGGGCTATGCGTCCAGCCACGTCGTCTAGTGCAGTAAGGATGCGTCGCAGACGCAATGGCTCGTCGGTGTTGCTTGGCCGATGAATGGTCGCCACGAAGTAGGCTTCGGCTTGGATGCCGGCTGGCAGAGCGGTTTGCAGGGACAGGGGACGCATCTCAATGGCGAGGTCGAGCATGACGTCGCCAGTTAGTAGCACTCCCTCCGTGATACCTTCGCGACGTAAGTTGCTCACGGCGGTCTGCGTCGGGCACATCAACTGGTCGGATAGTTGATCCGTTAGGACGCGGTTGATCTCCTCCGGCATGTCCCGATCGTATGAACGCAACCCTGCTTCGATGTGGTCGACTGGGAGTCGCAGTTTGGCAGCCGCCAGGGATCCGGCCAGCGTCGAGTTAGTGTCGCCGTATACGAGCACGCGGTCGGGTAATACCAGCTGCAAGACCCTTTCGATGGCGCTCAGCATCAGTCCGGTTTGTTCCCCGTGCCTGCCCGAGCCGACGCCCAAATTGTAGTCCGGGTCGCGCATTCGAAGCTGACGAAAAAACACGTCGCTCATCTGCACGTCATAATGCTGGCCAGTATGCACGACGACTTCTCGCACCCCAGCGGTCTCGAGGGCGCGCGAGACAAGCGCTGCCTTGATGAATTGCGGCCGAGCACCGACAACCGTTAAGACGATCATCCCCCGGCGGCCTCCATGGCCGGCAGGGCAAGCGGTGAGAACAGAGATTCACACAGTTCAAGCTCGTTCAAGATTCGCTGCTCCCACGAGATCAGTCCCCCATCCAGTTTCGTCTTCGCTTGGTCCCAAGGATATGCGTTGAGTACGCCAACGATCGCTTCGGAAGTCCGGCGGACCAACAAGTCGATGTCAGCAACCGGACCTGGTCCGAAACCCAAGTGAGGACAATCCACGACGCTCACGTTCGGGTAGGCTCCGTACAGGGAGCGCATTTCCCCCCATTCGGCGGTGACGACGGGGGTACCGGTCGCGATCGCCTCCATCACAGGGTTGTTCGTTAGGCCGCTAACGAGCAACTTCGATCCATACAGATGAGGCCCAACATCGTCTGAATGTCCAACAAACTCCACCAGCCCTTCAATACCTAGTTCGCGAACGAGTGCTTCCAGATTCCCCTTCTCTTCACCGTCGCCCACGATCTTGAGCCTGTGCTGTTCGTGAAGGCGCGGGAGCGACATCGCGAACGCACGGACGACGGCGTCGATAAGCTTGCCACGGTGCAACCGTGAAATACAGACAATAACGTTCTGTCGCTTGACGTTCTCGGTATTCGGAATCGTTGGGAAGCCGTTGAGCCACTTCCGATAACGAGCTGGCGGGATACCGACCTTGCTCATATAGAGGTCTACCGGCGTACCGTCTGCTGTACTAATTACCATATCCGCGCTACGGACCATACGCCGTTCCTTTCTATAGTCCGATTTGAAGGCCGCTGAATCGAGATAAGCCTGCTTGTAGTAGACGCCGCCTAGCCTTACCACGATTCGACTGCCGGGCATGAGCGCGCGCAGGAGGCGTGCACAGTATGCATAGGAGCCCATCTGCGAGATGACCAGCGTATTACGGGCAAAGGCGAATTTCGCGGCTAGCCTAACGAAATTGATCCAAGTGAAGGGGATGAACTCGATGTTGCCGTATTGTTCGTGCGTCGATGACTTATTGAGGTAATAGATGGGGATGTCCCCACGTTCGTGAAGGTAGAGAAGCAAGCGAGAAAGTGAATAGTTGCCTGGCTTGCTCATTCGCCTTGAGTTGATCTCGGCTGGATAGAGGATAATGATGCGTTGAATTCTGTTCATGGCGCGAGTTCTGCTCGCGCATCACGACGCATGGCGATTGCATCGCCGGCTGACATCAGCACGTCGTAACCGTATGTGCGAAACTTGGCGAGGAGATTCGCGAACGCCGCATCCATCCGACGTGGTAGCTCAAAGACAACGTTGGCAGGGCGAATGCGGTCGAGCGGAAAGGATTCAATGATCCGAACGTCGTAGCCTTCGACGTCGGTGAGGAGAAAGTCGAGCGTGTCGGATTGCAGCCGGCCAAGGATCGTTTCGAATGAGACGCACTGTACAGGTTCGGAGGTGATGTACTCGTCCGGGTTATCGCGCACCACCAAGCCCTCCTCCTTCATACTGCGCTGCACGAACTCCGACTTGAATCCAGCGATCAGCATAGCGCGATCCAAGCTAGCCGCTCCAGTTGCCCAGCGCGACGACGTGAACGCATATCTTTAGAGTGGCCTAACTCCATCGATGACATCTACGGCGGCGTTCACGAGTTGCACTCCACTTACGCCGCGATACGTCCGCGACAAACGGCGCTCGAAGACTTCGCGCTGCGGCTCCAATACGATCCCCTGCCATTTGTCGCGCACGATGAAATAGTGGAACGGATCCCAAGTAATCCCATCGTTGCCACCGACCTGTATAAACGAGCAGCGCGAATGGGCGCGCGAATATTCGTGTATGAACGAGTCAATCGTATGATGGTGAAACTTGCCGAACTTGCGATTGTAGGGGTGATACAGCCGCATCTTGCCGACCGTACGAGCGAGGCGTTGGTTCACAGTATGGCTGAGCGTCTGGCCGGTGTTGCGACGTTCAAGGCGTGGGCAGGGTGTTCGCTCACCAGCTATCGGCCGACACCGACGGCGCCTCGCGGGAGGAGAGTCCAGTCCAGCCAGCTACGCACGGCGCGATACCTCCATGAGCCGCCGCCGCGCATCGACCCCGCTACAGGAGCGGGAAGCCCAGGAATTCGAAACCCTGAGAGCGTGACATCGCCGACTCGGATGCGGCGCTCCGATCGTTGGGCAAGCGCCTGTCGCCGTGCTATCGCCCGGTGATACGGGTCGTTGTTGATTCCAGTCGTCAGGCCGGCCCGACGGGCGATGCGCGCGGCCAAAGTGCGGTGTCGTTTATCGCGAGCCAAGTAAGCCAAGTGCTGCGTTAGCACTGTGCCGGGGAGGCTCAATATGCTCCAGGTCGAGTCGACAGTGCGACCGGCAAGGCGCATGCGGCGCGAGATGGCAGCTGGCAGCAAACGAGTGACCTCGTTCCCGCCAGAGGCTGCGTAGCGATGAACCACGCGATTCGCGTAAAGAGCGACAGCACATTCGTGTGCCGGACCGGGATGATCGCGCAGTGCACGCGCCTGGAGTAACGTCGCGTAGTGATCCACCGCCCGAAGGAAGTGCTCGAGCACATCGGGAAGGAGTTCAGCGAGGTGCGCATCGCGTATCGTTGCGACCCTCATCGCGCGCAGCTCCTGCAGGCGCGTTAGCACCCTGGTCCATGTTTCCTCGAGCGTGCAGCCATACCGGAGCAGAATGCGCGACGTGTGAGTCAGTGACCAGAGCTGGAGAATCAACCAGCGCATCGAGCCGTGCGGGCCATCATGGAAGTGTGCTAGCTCCTGTATCCGACCAATGCAAAAATCCAGTCCGTGAATCAGAGGGATAAGATCTCCTTCCTCCGGCGACGGTTGCTCACGCGGGGAGGGTGCGCCAAACCTGCTTACCCACTCCGTGTCCGGCACTAGCCAATCGATCTGCGAAAATACCGTTGACGGACATAGATACACATCGTGCACGAAGCATCTGGCAATCAGCTGATTGTCGCGCCATGACTCGTGCTTGATCGACAGACGCGCCAACTGCGACGGGTCGGACGAAGCGCTTTCGTCCAACACGATCGCCATGTCAATGTCACTTAGGCCGGGAGCGCGAATGCTGCCGAACTGGTATATCGCGAGTACGCCTGGCAGCGTGCTGCATGTCTCGACGTACTGACGGATAGCCTCGGCGTAATCCTCAGCGACAAGTGGCTGCAGATCGTGCACCAGAGGCATGTCAGTTCAACGACGCGAAACGCGCGAGCTCGAAGCCCAGTGCCCTGGCTCCTGTCACCAGCGCCGACCAGCGCTCGCGATCTCGACGATTGACGTTGGCCGACCTAGCTCTGGCGAGCAACCGCACGGAAAGTTTCGCAGGGAGCCAGGGTCCTAACACCCGATACACACTTTCCCACGTGCCTCGTTTCCAGTCCAGCCGCCAAGCTGAAAGTGCCTCCATCGCCATGTTGGCCGTCGGGGACAACACCGGCCGCACCGCGCCGAAGGAGTCGCGCTTGTACAAGACCTGGCCTTTCGCCTCCAAGCAAAGGGATGGAAGCAGCATCAGTTCGCTTAGCGCTAACTTCAGCGCGTATCGAGTCCCGGGAGCAGGGCGGTCACCCTGTTCGAGTTGCTCGAGACGGGTCGATACGCGTCGCAGTCGAGCGACACTCTCGTTGTCCGCCGGCCGCAACCGATATGCAACCTCGCGCGGCTCGCCTAACGAATAGGCGTGGCTCAGGAGTTCTAGAGGAAAGTAGATTCGGGCGTATCGATCGAGATCGAACTGGCTGACGATCATGAAACCATGATGCTGCAACGGATCGTAGCGATAGAGCCAACGCTGGGCATGTGAGACAATGCCACGCAACGCCGAGCAGCGTTCGCCGGTCATGAGCCAATCGTCGGCGATGAAAAGCAAGATGTCGACGTCACTGTATGCTGTGGCGTCGCAAGTCGCGAGACTACCGTGCAAGATCAACTGCAGTCCGTTGTGTGCACCCATTTCGCTTGCCAAGCGGCGAACAGACCTTGGCAGACTGCACCGAAGAACTGGTTGCGGAGTCGGAGCCAGCTGGCGAGGTGTCGCGGCGGGAGCCACTAAGCGGGAACTAAGCCGATAGAGCGTCGCGAGCCAGTCAGGAAGTTCGAAGGGCCGAGGTTCGCGACACAGGGTGCTCATTTCATCCGGCGCCACGCCCGCAAAGCGTGGAAGCAGCCGCGAAAGCACATCATGATACGCGAGCGGGGGTCCGTCGCCGGTCCACGCATGGCGGTACCAGTGCCCAACGGAGTGTCCGTGCAGAAAACCCGAAATGGCCCCGCGAAGGGCTGTCTGGATAGCGACATCAACGACATTACGGGGAAGCCCTTCGCCTAACGGCGTGTCGACGACTATGCCCAGAGGCTCATCACTTGCGATCGATAACCTCATTCACTTACGCCGCGGCCCGAGCGCCAACGGTTTGGTCATATAGCGCGAGCATCCGATCGCAAAATGCGTCACTACCGAACCTGGCATCTATCATTGCGTGGAGGCAGATGGGTTCGAAGTCATCGAGGCGATTCCAAGTGCGCAGAATCGCAGCCGCCATTTCTCGTGGGTCATCTGGCGCGACGACTTCACCGCACGTCTCACCTACAAAGGACTCGGGGCCACCGCAGCGCGTGGTTACCACTGGTCGCCCAACGGACAGCGCCTCGGCAGCCGCAATCCCAAACGACTCCGCACGGCTCGAGCAAACATAGACGTGCGCGTTCTCGAACTCGTGTGCTACCTGTTGCCGCGTAAGCTGCCCGGCAAGCACTGTCGCGGGATCCTGGCCGCAACGTATCAGTTGTGGCTCAAGGCTCGCACGAAGGCTGCCGGTCCCAACGATTCGTAGCTGGACCGCTTGGCCGCTGTCCTGCACGAGACGCACGGCCTGCAACAGGATGTCGAGACCTTTGCGTCTTTCCAACGAACTCACGGTCACTAGGCGGAGCGCCGTTCGATCGACAGGCATCGGTTCGGCCTTGAATAGTGTCGTCCGAACCAAATTTGGAAAAACAACTACCGGCGCCAGAGCTTTGAATTCGGTGTTGACTTCCTGAGCGAGCATCTGCCCAACAGCGCACACACACCGCGCCGATCCTAACGCTAGGGCAACGGCTTTGCGCTTTACAGCAGTATCAGTGTGCATAGAAAACGGGGCGCTGTGTTCCTGAACGATGAGCGGTACGCCCAACGCCTTCGCGATCGCCGCTCCCAGCAGACCTGCAGGCAGCACTACATGCGCATGAATGAGATCGATACGACCCGTGGATTGCACCACACGTCCTGCCACGGTCGCACCTGCCTTCCACACGTCGGTGAGGAGATCCCGACCAGTGAATCGCGGCGGTAAGCGAGGAGTCGTGATGCACGCTGCTCTAACGTCATGCGGCCAGAGGTCGCTTATCGGCTGTACATCGCGTCCGGAAGCTCGCTTCCTAACCCATGAAAGCGCGTCCGAGAAACCGTGCTGGACGTAGCATGCATCCACGACTTTGCCAAGCGCTGCGACTTGCTCGTACACAAAACTTGCCGCACCCTCGCCGTGCGCACCTATTGGCCAGCTCGACAAGTACAAGACGCGTAGCCTTCCCATCAATCCCCGTCCACGCAGACGTTCCATTCTGCGGGCGCGTACACCACACCGCGATCGGCTACCGACGGCAACGCGAGCGCGGCCGCATCCGGATCGGGATGCACCTCGACGTTTTCGATCTGCTCCCACGTCGCCATGCGCTCGCCGCTCGAGGAAAAGAGCGCGGCGTTCAGTTGATAATGACCGGGCATGAGCATCAACCGCGGAACCCGGATCTCGCACTTGAGCTTCGCATCGAACCCGCGCAACGACACGCCGGCCAACCGCGAGCTCAACAGCATCAGCCGCTCTCCAAAGCTGCCGGACATCCAGACGTTGACGATCACCGCCGGCAATTCCGTGCGTCCAACGATGGACAGGTCGAACGAGCACGCGCTGCCCGCGCGCACGAGGCAATCGTAACCCGCCCCGTCTCCGCGAACGGCTAGCGTTCGCAGCACGAAACCGTCGCTCTCCAATCCGTCTAGCCGCGATGCAGCCTGTGCGTCGTCGCCGATTCGGCGAAGGTATTGCTCGATGGCGCCGTCAACCGTGCCGTCGTACTCCATGCTGCCCTTCTCGAGCACGATCCCGCGTCTGCAGAGCGATTGTACCGCGGCGAGGTTGTGTGAGACGAACAACACCGTTCGACCGCTTCGGCCGAACGCCGCCATCGCGCCGATGCACTTCTGCTGGAATTCCGTGTCGCCTACGGCGAGCACTTCATCGATCACCAGGATGTCGGGCTCCAGGTGCGCGGCCACGGCGAAGGCGAGGCGCACCTTCATGCCCGACGAGTAGCGCTTGATCGGCGTGTCGAGGAAGCGCTCGACGCCCGCGAAGTCGACAATGGCGTCGAGCTTCCGACGGATCTCGGCCTTCCGCATGCCGATGATCGCACCGTTGAGAAAGATGTTCTCGCGGCCGCTCAACTCGGGATGAAAGCCCGTGCCTACCTCGAGCAGGCTGGACACGCGACCGCTCATCTCCAGGCGCCCGTGCGTTGGTCGCGTAATGCGGCTCAGGATCTTGAGCAGCGTGCTCTTGCCGGCTCCATTGCGGCCGATGATCCCGACCACGTCGCCGGCGTCCACGCCAAACGTGACATCGCGCAAGGCCCACACCACGCTCGTGTGACTGCTGTCGGCGAATTTGTCGAGCGAGCGCAGGCGCCTCAGGTTGCGCACGGGCGCCGAGAGCACGCCGGCAAGGCGAACCGTGAGATCCTGCGCTCGGTCGTCGCCGAGATCGAGCCGGTACAGCTTGGACACGCGCTCGACGGAAATCTGCGTCACGACGGGCGTTCTGTCAGACGATGTCGGCCACCACGTCCTCGACGTGGTGGAAGTACCAGAGTGAGCCGAAGGCGAGAGCGATCGTGGCAACGACACTCGCGGCGATCATGAGCGGCGGCGGCGGCGCCTGGCCTAACAAGCCGAAGCGGAAACCCTGAACCACGCTCGCGATGGGGTTGATGCCGGCGAGCCAGTAAGCGTTAGGCAGCTTGTGCTCGAGCTGGCTCAGCGGCCAGATCACCGGCGTCGCATACATGCCGAGCTGCAACAGCAGCGACGTGCCCTGCCGAACGTCGCGGTAGCGCACGTTGAGACCCGCGAGCAGCGTTCCGACACTCACCGCGCACACCACGAGCATCAGCGCGAACAGCGGCAGCGTCAGCACACCGATGTGCAGTTGCCCGGTGAAGATCACGACGCCGGCGAGCGTGAATCCAATGGCGATGGTGAGGTCAACCAGATAGGCGAGCGCGGGAGTAAGCGGCACGAGCAGGCGCGGAAAATACACCTTCGTGATCACGCTCTGCTCTGCGACAAGGCTGTTGGCAGCTTGCTGGACGACGTTCGTGAAGTAGGTCCAGCCGATGATTCCGCTCAACACGAGCAACGGGTACGGCACACCGTCGCTCGGAATGCGCAGGAGGATTCCGAATATCACGGAGTACACCAGCATCTGCGAGAGCGGCTGCACGAAGGCCCACAGCCAGCCGAGCACGCTCTGCTTGTATCGCACCGAGACATCGCGCCAGGCGAAGAAGAACAGCAGGTCGCGATATTCGGCGAGCTCGCGCCAATCCAGGAGTTGAAACGGCCTGCGCGGCTCGATGACTAACTTGCGGGCGGCAGTCGTCAACGACGGT
>Ga0207695_10008355_pt1 | contig 12968 bp, 9 predicted proteins | sample KBSC54metaG_FD_184354 | JGI IMG/M metagenome (GOLD analysis project Ga0207695, IMG submission 184354) | Corn rhizosphere microbial communities from Kellogg Biological Station, Michigan, USA - KBS C5-4 metaG (SPAdes) (version 2) | ecosystem: Host-associated > Plants > Roots > Rhizosphere > Soil...
CTCTCGATGCATAGGCGGCGTACTCATTAAATTCCTTTCCTTGCAACCCGTCCGATTCATTATAATTTCTAAACTGAAAAGATATTTTACCAGTCTTAGGATCTTTGTTAATAATCAGATTTGAAACTCCGTTCGGAGTGCCGACCCATAAATTGTGATTCTGATCTTCAACAATGGAGAGTGTTATATTATCAGGTAAACCATCTTCTTTGCGAAGAGTGGTAAATACCGCCTTTTGAGGATCATAATAATCAAGCCCTTCACGGGTGGCAATCCATATTAAGCCGCGGCTGTCTTGCAGTAAAGCAATTGTATTGTCATTGCTGAGACTTGTTGAAGGATTTGCAACTTCATGGTGGTAATATCTATAAAAATTATCCGTTTTGTTTTGAATAACATCTACACCGTTAGATGTGGCTATCCATATATCGCCATTTTTTGCCTGCAGCAAATCGCACACATATTTAGAATGAACCGAGAGGTAGCCGGTGGCTTTAAAATGTGTGAACGAATTGGTAGCCCGTTCAAAACGATCGAGGCCCGATGAAAAAGTGCCAATCCAGATACGGTGACGTGAATCTTCCATTATAGACCAGATAGCATTATCTGCAATACTATTGTTATCATTATCGCTGTGTTTATAATGTATAAATTTCTTTCCATCGAAATGATCGAGCCCACCGAAATAAGTACCAATCCACAGAGTTTGGTCATGGTCTATACACAAGCTTACGACTACATCATTACAAAGGCTGTTTGAATTTGCAGGATCATGAACAAACCTGGTGAACTTTCCGGAAGCACGATCAAAATAAACCAATCCTCCGCCATTTGTTGCAATCCACATGTTACCCTTTTGGTCTTCCGCAAACCGGTTGATATCGTTATATGACAAGCTATTTGGGTCGGAGAGGTTATGGCGATATAACGGAAACTTTATGATACTCTTGTTATAATAACAGATGCCTTTTTTGAAAGTACCCAGCCATATAATGCCACTATTATCTTTATACATAGAATTCACACTATTCTGGGCAATGCTGTAATTATCATCCTCGTAGTTCAGCAAGTATTTTGTTGTAAAATCTTTTTTATTTAAAATGTTAATACCACCATGATCGGTTGCTAACCAAATTAATCCATCGTCATCCTGCACCACTCCTCTTACAACGTCATTATTAAGACTTTTTTGACCAGTACCTTTAGTTATATGAAAAAGTTTTTGTTGTGATACACTATAATAAAAAACGCCCTGTGGCGAGGCGGGGGAGTATATCCATAAATCACCTTGTGCATCGCAATAAATATTATAATTGAATGTTTGATTTTCTGATTTTCGCTGCAACGCGTCGGTACTATAAATAAGTTTTCCATTGGTGGAATTCATTTCATTTAAGAATCCATCGTTGTTAATTAACCATACAAAACCACTATCATTTATTGCGAAAGCTGTAATCGTTGATCGTTTGCCGGCTGTATCATTTTTAGCTTTAACTGAAAAATGTATCGTTTTTTTATTTGATGGAAAATATTTATAAAGCCCAGAGAAGGCCGTGAGAAACCAGAAATTGCCATACTTGTCTTTTTTAAGATCAATCAATGTTGAATCAGGAATGCCATAAGCTTTAAAAAAGGACTGCGGATGCCTGTTAAATTTTTCAGTTAGCAGGTCATATATTACTAAAGTGCTTTTAGTGTTGATCCACAGCTTATGGTCCGGTCCTTCAAATATTTGTTCAATTTCTTCGTCGCTTATGGTAGTCGTATCGCGAAGGTCATGCTTAAAAACTTTGAACTCGTAACCATCATAACGGTCAAGGCCCGATCGTGTACCAAACCATAAAAATCCTTTTTCATCTTTTAAAATGCTGTTAACCTCGTTATTGGAGAGGCCTTTGGAAATATCAATTCTTGAAAATCGGTATTGGTTGAGTTGTGCTTTTAAACCGAAATTTAAAAAGAGTAAAATAATGGAAGTTATGATTGAAGTATTTCGCATATCTAAGGCAGGGAATATACAAGTTTACGTTTTTTTCTTAACGTTAATGAACTGATCACCTTTATTTTTGGGACGTGCTATTAAAACCTATATTTATCCGGAGTTAAATAAATGTAAGTAATAGGATTTCTAAAAAAACTCGTAGTGTTTACTTGCAAGGGGTACCATACAAAACGACCTCATTCGAATTGGTTTTATCAGAATTTTAGAAAAGCTTACAGTTTTTTTATGGGATGTTGATACCCCCTTCACAAAAAATATTTTACAATTCATGTAACCTTTTGTCTCCTTCGTCACCAAGCGCTTTTTTTCGAATAGGGATCCACGATAGTAGCGATCTTATTTTATCAGAGAGCACATGAAAATTAAATGGCTTCTGTATAAAGTCGTCTGCATAAAAGCTTTTATAATCTTTAAGTGTGTCGGTTGAAGCAGAAAAGATCAGGATGCCTACGTGCCTCGTTTCCCTGTTGTTTCTCAATTGCCTGCAAAGTTCTCTTCCGTCTTCACCGCCAAAAAAGGTATCAAGCAACAACAAATCGGGCTTATAATTATAAATCTCAGAAAATACGTCGAAGGCACCTGTTAGCGCCTTAACTGCATATTGTTTTTTTTCCTGGAAATAAGTAAGTAGCGAGAGGTATTCTGCAGAATTATCCAGTATCAATAATTTACTCATAGTGGTATCTGTTCTAATAATTGCTATTTACGGAAAATGTTACTGCGCATTAATAATTTGCGATTCAAATTTATGGATCGCTGTTGGTTTAGAATGTTAAATTAATAAAATTTATATAAAGCGTGGAGGTTCGGGTGTTCAGTATTATCTAAGATATACCTGGTGCTCTTACCGTATTTGGTGAACTATATGTAAACCTATTACCACCTTTGCCGTCTTAGGCAATTTTATGCGTCCTGTATCCACTTCTTAAATATGGGAGCAGTATCCTGGCTTACCACCAGGGAATGATTCCCTCCGGGAAGGCTTGCCTCTATAATCAGTTTTACCCTGTCGTAGGTTTTGAAACTTTTTATGCATCCGATACTAATGATATGTTGCCTGTTTGCCCGGAAAAAAATATGACGGTCAAGCTCCTCTTCCAGTTCAGTAAGCGTTTTGTCGCAGAGATATTTTCTGCCAAATCGGTCAACAACATAAACAACTTTATCCTGCGTGTACAATAACGCGATATCTTCCATCCGCAATGGTATATTTTCAACGCCGCTTTTTACCAATAGCCTTGTCTTTTTTCTTTTGGTTATAAAATCTTCAAGATTGTGCAACGGCATAACCAATCTATTATTGGTAAAGTGCGATTGAAGACTATGGTATCTCGCAATAGATTGCTCAACATCACTTTTTGTAACAGGTTTTAGCAGGTAATCTATGCCGTTAGTTTCAAATGCTTTCATCAGGTACTTGTCGTAGCCCGTTGTAAATATTACGGGAAGAACTACGCCTGTTTGCTCAAAAATATCGAAGGCGAGGCCATCATGCAACTGCACATCGCTGAAGATAACATCCGCATTAGGTTTTGCAGATAAGTAACCAATGCTTTCCTGCACCGACCCGAGTTTGGCTGTTACAGCAATGGCTTCGGGCATTTGCAACAGCATTTGTGACATTAGTTCCATTGCAGGTCGTTCGTCTTCAATAATGATGGCTTCCAGCATGGCAGTTCCTTTTGGGTGATTAATGATTCGAAAATACCTTTGAAAAACTAATGTACGAATTCTTACGTATATCTTATACTACTTATTAATAATTTGGGATTAATAAATTGTTAATTTGAAATAGTTTGATGCCGGCAACTCTATTCCGTCGCATATTTCAATCAACTCTTTTATTTATTTTTTGGAATTCAACAGGTTCAAACGGAAGATTAAAATACATACCTGCGATAACCATATATTTCTCACGGTAGAATACGATATTAAATTAACTTGCAAATTACCGTGCAAAAACAGCAGTGACTCCGTCACCCCGCAAGAGTTTTTTGCAAATTAAATAGGCTGATTAATCATTATTAAGAAAAATATGGAAAGAAGAAAATTTCTAAAATCAACTGGTTTGCTTACCGCGACGGGATTTTTTTCTTCGCGATTTCCGCTTATTGCCGGACCGTTTACTAAAGATGATTTTTTGCATGCTCATTTCCCGCTTGATAAAAAATTAGATCCTGACTGGCTTCAATCTTTATATGAGCGGGGTAACGCCACCACCTATTCGAAAACTAAGAATGAACTCCGTTATATAGGAATGCCTGTGGGTGGCATTTGCTGTGGTGGCTTATATGTTGGTGGTGATGGAAGGCTTTGGTTGTGGGATATTTTTAATCAAAACCAACTCGGGGCAATCACAAAAACCCTTCCTGTTGCTTTAGAAAGTTTTAATTTAAAAGAAATCAATAATGTTGAAGGCACCTTATATCTTGAACCACTAACGGAGACAAGCCCGCTGCAGCAGGGATTTGCTCTTTTAATCAGGCAAAATGATACCACCATAATAAAAAGACTCCGGGAAGATGACTGGGATGAAGTTACATTCGAGGCTACCTACCCGGTTGCAACTATAAAATACACCGATAAAAATTTGCCACTTGAAGTTTCTGTTCAGGCTTTCTCTCCATTCATTCCGGGAAATGCGAAAGACAGCGGCATGCCCGCAACTATTCAATCTGTTTCATTGAAAAATTTATCAGAAACTTCTATTGAAGTTGAAGTGTTAAGTTGGCTAGAAAATAAGTTGTTATGCAATACTGAAAAGCAGCACACGGATTTCAACAGAATAAATAAAGTAGAAGAAGAACAATCATATAAAGGAATTGCATTGCAATGCACGACATCCAATCGCGAACTTGAAAAGGCACCTGATTATGGCAATATGTTTTTTGCGATACTTTCCGGGAATGCCATTTGTATAGATGATGTTAATACAAGTAAAGCTACCGCTGCGTTCAAGATAAAAGACCTTGTGACAGCAACAAATAATTCACCCATAGCGGGTATCATCAACAGCAATAAATTAGAGCCCGGCCAGGAAACCATTATCGATTTTATTATTTCGTGGTATACACCTAATGTGGATTTTTATTACAACGGAAGTCATAAAGACATGACCGTTACTGATGCGGATCTTCATTATTATACTAAACATTTTGATAGCGCAACATCAGTTGCAGACTATATCGCAAAAAATTATCAATCATTAAGAAGCCAGACTTTTCTATGGAGAGAGACCTGGTACGATAGCACGTTGCCCTGGTGGTTTCTTGAAAGAACATTTCTAAATATTTCAGCAATAGCTACTTCATCAACTCACCGGTTTCAATCGGGCAGGTATTATGCCTGGGAAGGAGTTGGGTGCTGTCATGGAAATTGTACGCATGTATATCAATATGCACATTCCGTGTCACGAATTTTTCCTGAGTTGGAAAGAGATACGAGGGAACGTGTGGACCTTGGAATAGGTTATGATGATGCTACCGGCATGATACGCATACGCGGTGAAAAGACAGGACCTTCAATTGATGGGCAGGCGGGTACCATTTTACGAATCTACAGGGAACACCAGATGAACGGTGATAATAGTTTTTTGCAAAGGAACTGGCCCAAAATAAAAAAGGCTGTACTGTTTGTAATAGCACAGGATAAAAACAAGGATGGCATGGAAGATACGCCGATGGAAAATACATTAGATGCTTTGTGGCATGGAGAAATTTCGTGGATCGTTGGTTTATGTATTGCAGCTGTACGTGCCGGGCAGGCAATGGCAGAAGAAATGAATGATACTGATTTTGCTGCGCAATGCAAGCAATATGTTGAGAAAGGAAGCAGGAATATGGAAGCTTATCTTTTTAATGGCGAATATTTCACTCATCGCCCTGACCCTGCGGTAGGCAAAAAAGAAATCGGCTCATTTAATACCTGTCACATTGACCAGGTGTATGGGCAAAGTTGGGCATGGCAGGTGAATCTTGGAAGAATTTTAAGTAAGGAGAAAACGATGAGCGCATTACGAGCTCTTTGGAAATATAATTATATGCCTGATGTTGGTCCATATATAAAGAAGCATCCCGGCGGCCGTTTTTATGCTTTAGCCGGCGAAGGTGGAATGATAATGAATACCAACCCAAGCAATGACATTAACCCGTATGGCAATGCCAAAGCATGGCAAGTTGGTTATTTCAGTGAGTGCATGAGCGGCTTTGAACACCAGGTTGCATCGCACATGATGGCAGAAGGAATGCACGAGGAGTCTTTAGTGCTTACGCGGTCTATCCATGACCGTTACCATGCTTATAAACGTAATCCTTTCAATGAGGTCGAATGCAGTGATCATTATGGACGTGCAATGGCGAGTTATGGAACATTCATAAGCGCCTGCGGGTTCACGTATCATGGGCCAAAAGGATACATGGGTTTCTCTCCTAAACTAACGCCTGAAAACTTTAAGGCGCCGTTCACCGTTGCAGAAGGCTGGGGAACTTACAGTCAGCAAAGAGATGAGAACTCATTTAAAGCACAATTAGAAATTAAGCATGGCAAGCTTACTCTTAAAAAATTCTTTGCAGACCTTGATAAAAATCAAAAAGCAAATAATGTGGAGGTAATGATTGATAAAAAAATTATTGCAAATAGTTTTACACAAACGGATACGCTCTGTGAGATCAGTTTTAATAATGCTGAATTAATTAATGCTGGCAAATCTTTATCAATAAAAATCAGTTAATCAAAAATGAGCAGGGTGAAATTGTGTTTGGTTGGAGGATTTTTGGGAAGCGGGAAAACTACAGCAATAGCGGAAGCGGCGAAATATTTATCCAATGCAAAAAAGAAAGTCGGTGTAATTACTAATGACCAGGGAATCCAGCAGGTCGATAGCCTATTCATCAAAAGCCATAACATACCTTCTGAAGAAGTTTCCGGAGGTTGCTTTTGTTGCAATTATGGAGACCTGGAAGAAAGTATTCAAAATTTGATTGTTAGCGATAGCTCGGATATCATCTTTGCAGAATCAGTAGGTTCCTGTACTGATCTTGCGGCAACTGTTATAAATCCTTTTGTAAGTTTTAATTCGGATAAATATGAAATAAATTTATCAGTGTTTGCTGATGCCAGGTTGCTTATACAATTTTTAAAAAAAGAAAGGGGTATTTTTTATGACAACGTAAATTATATCTATAAAAAACAATTAGAAGAAGCTGAAATTATTGTAGTAAATAAAGTTGATCTCTTAAATGAAGAACAATTAGCGTTGGCGAAAGAATTGACTGCTGCTAAGTATGGCAATAAAATAATTCATTATCAAAACTCTTTATCTAAAGAAAGTGTAATAGAGTGGATACAATTAATCACCAATAATTTTCATAATTCATCGTTACGTTCAACTCTTGAACTTAATTATGACATATATGGAGCCGGTGAAGCTGAACTTGCGTGGCTGGATGAAGAAATAGGGATTGCAACTAAAAATAAAAGTGCAATTGCCTCCGCCTATCTTTTAATGAATACAATATATACTAAACTAACGGAGCACGGCTATTCGATTGGCCATTTAAAATTTTTAATGGATGATGGAAAAACGCAACGGAAAATAAGTTTCAATTCAATTGCTGTTGATACCGATGCTTGTGCATTTAACGATATAGAAACTGACAGAGTCATTCTGCTTATCAATGCACGGGTGCAGGTTTCACCCGGTATACTTCAGCAAGTTGTTTCTGATTCAATCATTGAGACAGAGCATTTGGCTTCTTGTAAAATCATCGAAAATAATTTGTCTGCTTTTAAACCAGGTTATCCAAAGCCAACGCATAGAATTTCCGGGCAAAATGCTAAGCTTGCAGTCCATAACATTCAACAGAGTTGAATACCGGTTCTGTGGCATCCAGTATATAATCCTTGTATCATTAAATATAAGGGCCAACAAAAATTTGGTAAAGCGAAAGAGATAGGACTTGCTTTTAAATATGTCATTACTAATTCAAAATGCACATTTATTCATACGCATCCCTTTTACTGAAAGCTTTGCGTAAAAAAGATCTCCGCTCTGTGGGTATTTTTTTAATTCTTCTTCATTGAGATCCTGTCTCGCAGTAGTGATAATAAGATGATCCAGGTTTTCTCCGGCAAAGGCACATGAACTTACATTCGGCACAGGAAGCTTTAATACACTAAGCAATTTGCCATCATGAGGGTTCCATCGATACACGCCGAAACCACCCCATTGTGCAACCCACAACATTCCCTCTTCGTCTATGGCCATACCGTCAGGATCACCCATTTCTTTTGGAATATGAATAACATCTTTTTCAAAAACAATATTACCGGTAGATTCGTCAAAGAGAAAGCATTGAATTTTATGGGTGGGACTATCTATAAAATATAACCTTGTATTATCAGGCGACCAGGCGAGGCCATTTGCGATTGTGCATTTGTCTTTCTTTTTACTCAATACCAGATTTTCATCGACGCAATACAGTGAACCGGCACCCTCTATAAAATCCATCTGAAGTGTGCCAAGCCAGAGCCTTCCCTTGCTGTCAACTTTACCATCGTTGCTGCGATGATTCGGTAAATCTTTTTCAACATCCGTTAACCAGCTAAATGTTTCAGATGCCAGGTTATATCTTGCTATGCCACCTTGTAAACCCAGCACTAACTGGTCATTTTTATCCTGTACTATCAGCGAAACTCTATAATCAATACTTCGACATTCAACTGTTTTTTTCAACCATTTATATTCGTAGAATTTCTTGTTTTCTACGTCCACCCAAAAGCAGCTTTGTCTTTCGGCGTGCCATAAAGGGCCTTCGCCTAAATAACATTGTGATGGATATAATAAAGAAGCTGTCATCAAAGAATCATTTCGAATGGATTAATAATTTTTATTGCGTCCAATATTGTTGCATTTTTTTTCTTAAGAATGTAACGCTGCGTTCCAGTTGGTCCATTCCATCCACGCCATCTTCGATGCTGATCCATCCATTGAAATGCACTCTTTTTAATTCAGTAAAAATGGCATCGTAATCATTCAGGCCTTTGCCAATTTCGCCATGCTTCAGGCGTTTTGCATAACCTAACGCACCACCTTCTTCTTTTTTCAAATCTTCAATCGTTCCTTCGGCTAAATAGCGATCGCTGGCGTGCATCGTTATAACCCTGTCGGCTACACGCTTTAATAATTCGATCGGATCTTCTCCCGCTAAGTAAGTATTGCTCGGGTCATAGTTTACGCCAAAATTTGGATGATGAATGGCATCTACCAATTGGCAAAACACATCCATCTTTTGAGCAAACTCAGGGTACTCCCAGAAATCATCTTTGTAATGATTTTCTAAAATAAGTGTGATGTTTTTTTCCTTTGCATAAGAAAGACATTCATAAATACAATCTGCTGCATACTTCACTCCTTCGTCTATTGAGAGCTCTGGCCTCCTTTGACCGGACAATACCCTGCAATATGAACCGCCCAACTCAAATGTCATATCAATCCATCGCCTTTGCTTTTTGATTTCCTGTTCGCGAAACGATTTATCAGGATGCGTAAAATCGGGCGAGCAGCACATCATTGGTATTGACTTGCCATAACTTTCAACCTGTTCGCGAAATCTTTTCCAATTGCTTTCATCCTGCATTTCGAGGAAACCTGCATACCATTCTAAACCGTCAACATCTAGTTTAACCGAGAGTTCAATCCATTCGGTTACGCTCATGCTTCCATCTTTACAGAGCGCTTGCATAAATGCTTTGGGGAAAACAGCCAGTTTGGGCATAAGAATAAATATTATTTTGATGCAGGAATAGTGCTCGTGTCCTTTGGAGGATTGCGGCCAATGAAAGGATGTTGTTCCAGGTCAACCACCTGGCCACTGATAGGACCACATTCATTGGCTAACCAATAAATAGCTGCTGCGGCAATTTCAGCCGGAGCTAAAATTCTTCCCGAAGGAGCATATACCGATGGAAGATCTTTGTACCAATCTTCTGCGAGGCCATGTTGTTTCTTTCTTTCCCTCTCTGTTTCAGTTAATACCCAACCGGGATTGATTTGATTTACCCGCACACCGTTTTCACGATGCAACGTGTCGCCTAAATTTCGGGTTAATGTCATCAACCCACCTTTTGAAACACTGTAGGCAAGCAGGTTTGGCTCGCCGCTGTAGGCATTTACGGAACCGATGTTTAAGACACAGCCGTGTTGTTGCGTTAAATAAGGAAGGGCCGCTTTTATTAGCAGGAAGGGAGCAATGGTGTTCACTGCAAGAATACGTTCAATAAAATTTTTGTCCGTTGTATGTATGTTTGATGAAGCAACTATTGCCGCATTGTTTACTATAGCATCTAATTTTCCAAATGCGTTTAAGGCCGTTTGAACCAAAAGTGCAGGCGTTCCTTCTTCACTTAAATTTGCAATACGCAATACTGCATTTTCATTACCCAACTGTGCAACCACTTCTTTGCCCCATGCTTCTTCCAGGCCATGGACAACAACTTTTGCCCCTTCAGCAACGCAGCGTATTGCGATGGCTTTCCCAATGCCGGTTGTGCTTCCTGTAACAATGATGACTTTATTTTGCAATCTCATTTCATACTGGTTTAAGTATACTTTTTACAATACTTCCGTTATGCATTTTTTCAAAGGCCTCGTGCCATTCTGTTATTGGCCACACACCACCGATGATGGGTTTTACATCCAACGTTCCACTGGCCAGCAAGGAAATCACTCTTTCCCAAATGGGCCAGTTATGGCTAAAGCTGCCTTGTAATGTAACATTTTTTTGTACCAGCGGGTCTAATGAAAAGCCCAGAGGTTGAGGTCCCCAACCAACTTTGGTAATATGCCCGTTTGGTCGCACCAATTGCAGAGCAATCTTTAACGTGATACTTGCCCCTGCTGCATCAATTATAAAATCAGCGCCGAGGCCATCTCTTTTTTTTGCCCATTCTGTTGCATCCCCAATGATTGCTTCGCAACCATATTGCTTTGCGATGTTCAAGCGATGCTTGTCAGGTTCCAAACCAACAATCGCCACCTCAGCGCCGCAAAGTTTTGCAACAGTGGCACACAAAATACCAATGGTGCCCGGGCCAAGAACAATCACTTTGTCTCCGGGTTTGATGTGCGAATTACCTACAACAGCATTGTATGCAACACAACAAGGTTCTGTAAGACAAGCATGTTCAAATGGGAGCTGATCCGGCACGCGGTGCAGGCATCTCGCTGGTACCCTAACATATTTCGTCATGGCGCCATTTACGCCGTAGCCAAAACCTTTTCTATCAGGATCGAGGTTATATAAACCTATCCTTGACATTGGGCTATTTGAATTGATAATAGCAGCCGTTTCACTCACCACACGGTCGCCTTCTTTCCATCCTGTAACGCGGCTACCCATTGCCGTTATATGTCCGCCAAATTCATGACCAAGTACAACAGGATAATTCACGGGCCAGCTATGATCTGCTGTCCATTGATGCAGATCAGATCCGCAAACGCCGACATTCGCTACTTCAAGCAACACATCGTCTTCACCAATAGAAGGTTGTTCTATTTCCCTTATTTCCACAGATCCTTTTTCTGGTGCATAGTTGACTACCGCTGCTGATTTAATACTTGTATTCATGATTATTAAGAATGATTGAATAATTTATTGATGAATGGCCACATCTCCATAAGCGTGTATTTTTTCGCAGATGAGCCGCAGCGATTGTTCCAGGTTTCCATCAGCTGTCTTGAAAGCGTCAGCATCTATTGTTAGTGGTGCGCCAAGCACAACTAACGGTGCACCATAAGCGGGGCATTGAATGGCTTGCTCAAGCGATAAACCACCAACAGCCTGCACCGGAATCTTTACAGCGTTCACTACTTCTTTGAGTTGATCTAACGGACTTGGCATTCGTTTGCCTTGTGCAGCAATGCCTCTACGTTCATCATACCCGATGTGATGAATCACAAAATCACAACCCAAATCTTCCAGCCATTTTGCTGCTTCAATCATATCAGGGCAGCCAAGATTATCGCCCATAACTTTGGCGCCAAAATCTGCTCCGGCTTTCACCACGCATTTAATTGTTTCTGCATGGGCACGCGCCATTACCACCACATGCGTTGCGCCGGCTTTCGCCATCATCTCAGCCTCAAGGTAACCGCCATCCATTGTTTTAAGATCGGCAACAATGGGTACACCCGGAAATGCTTCACGCAATTTTTTTACACCATGCAAACCTTCTGCAAGTATGAGCGGTGTACCGGCTTCCAGCCAATCAACACCTGCACGCATTGCCATGGCTGCGGTCTCCAAAGCTTCATCAATATTTGTAAGGTCGAGAGAAATCTGAACAATGGTGTTCATATAGTGTTGTTTAATTTAAAATTATATCGAATGCCCGTCTCCGTTATATTCGACTGAACCAATGACATGCCGGATAGTATGCATATATTTATTCTTCTTTTTTATTTTGTTCAGAAAACCGCTAATCAGGCAATGGCCTTACCATGATGTCTTTAAAATAAACGATGCTTCCCGGATCATGCCCCTGCAGGGCAAATGTACCATGTGAGATAAGGCGGAAGGGATGAGACGCCGTATCTCTCAAAGGATGTTCGGGTTCCGTATAATCCACCACTATAGTATCATTTATTTTTACAATTACCCTTTTGCCTTGCACTTTAATGTATTCAGTGAACCATTGATAATCGTGTACATACACTTCTTTTACATCCACTATGTCGTACAGGCTGCCGGTGCGTATATCATCTGAATGAGAGTTGTTTACTTGAACTTCATATCCCCTGTCTGGCCAACCGCCCTGCTGATACTCGGTATGGAAATAAATGCCGGAATTAGCGTGGGGCATGGTTTTTACTTCCGCTTTAAATTCAAAATTTTTGAAGTTATGCTGATGCACATCGCCAACATAAAAAAGGTGGGCCGTTTTGCCATGTACGATGATCATGCCACTG
>Ga0207695_10008357_pt1 | contig 12966 bp, 9 predicted proteins | sample KBSC54metaG_FD_184354 | JGI IMG/M metagenome (GOLD analysis project Ga0207695, IMG submission 184354) | Corn rhizosphere microbial communities from Kellogg Biological Station, Michigan, USA - KBS C5-4 metaG (SPAdes) (version 2) | ecosystem: Host-associated > Plants > Roots > Rhizosphere > Soil...
GGGGCAGGGGCTCAATACGAAGGTCGCGCAGGTCGTCGCGCACGAGCTCGGCATCCGCTTCGGCCGGATTCGCGTGACGGCGACCGACACGAGCAAGGTCGCGAACACGTCCGCGACGGCCGCGTCGACCGGCTCCGACCTGAACGGCAAGGCCGCGCAGGATGCGGCGCGCCAGCTGCGCGAGCGGCTCGCGGTGTTCGCGGCGAAGCAGTTCGGCGACGGCAAGGTCGATGCGGCCGACGTGAAGTTCGGCAACGACTTCGTGTGGGTCGGCGGCGCGAGCGTGCCGTTCGGCGAGGTGATCGCGAAGGCCTATCTCGCGCGCGTGCAGCTGTGGTCCGACGGCTTCTATGCGACGCCGAAGCTGTACTGGGATCAGTCGAAGCTGCAGGGCCGGCCGTTCTACTACTACTCGTACGGCGCGGCCGTGTCGGAAGTCGTGATCGATACGCTCACGGGCGAGATGCGCACGCTGCGCGTCGATGCACTGCACGACGTCGGCGCGTCGCTGAACCCGGCGCTCGACATCGGCCAGGTCGAAGGCGCGTTCATCCAGGGGATGGGCTGGCTCACGACCGAGGAACTGTGGTGGAACGCGGGCGGCAAGCTGATGACGCACGCGCCGTCCACGTACAAGATCCCGACCGTCAACGACACGCCGCCCGAGTTCAACGTGCGGCTGTTCCAGAACCGCAACGTGGAGGACAGCATCCATCGTTCGAAGGCCGTCGGCGAGCCGCCGCTGCTGCTGCCGTTCTCGGTGTTCTTCGCGGTGCGCGACGCGATTGCCGCGGTCGGCGACTACCGGGTGAATCCGCCGCTCGACGCGCCGGCCACCGGCGAGTCGATCCTGCGTGCGGTGAACGCGGTGCGAGCGGCGAGCGCCGCGCGGGCAGGCTGAGATGGAACGACGCCCATGCCCACTTCGTTCGCTGCTTCCCGAGGAGGCGGTCAGCCTCCTTGGGGCGGCCCGGCGGAGGCTGACATGAACGGACCTGCTCCCTCGCCGCATGCCGCGTCGCATGCATCCGTCGCCGGGTGCGACGGCGCGTGCGGCGCATCACCCGCGCAGACGTTCCCTCAGGGCAGCGGCCGGCGCAACCGCGCGAGCGCCGCGCCGCCGCCGATGCACATCGTGCTGTTCGGCGCGGGGCACGTCGGCCACGCGCTCGTCACGCTGCTCGGCGCGTTGCCGTGCGTCGTCCAGTGGGTCGACACGCGCGACGAGCTGTTCCCGGACGAATGTCCGCCGAACGTGCAGCCGGAGCCGACCGACACGCCGGAGGCCGTCGTCGACGCGGCGCCGCCCGGCACGTACTTCCTGGTGATGACGCACAACCACGCGCTCGACTTCTCGCTCGCCGCGCAGATCATGCGGCGGCGCGACTTCGCGTACTTCGGGATGATCGGCTCGCGCACCAAGCGCGTGAAGTTCGAGCGCCGGCTCGCCGCGCGCGGCGTCGATCCGGCGCGGCTCACGGAGATGGTGTGCCCGATCGGCATCGCGGGCATCGTCGACAAGGCGCCCGGTGCGATCGCGGTGGCCGTTTGCGCGGAACTGCTGCAGGCGCGCTCGGGGACGCCGGTGGCCGACGTGAAGGCGGCCGCGGCCGGCCGCGTGCGCGACGACGCGAGCTGCGCGCGGTAACGACGAGGGCCGCTGCACCCGACGCGTGCGCGCGTTTTTGCCTACACTGCACGGATCGCGCGGCATCGGGCCGCGCGTCTTTCGTGCAGGTTCCATGTCCGATCATCAGGTCTATCTCGACGCGCTCGATGCGAGCCTCGTCGCCATCGAGCGCTGGCTGTCCGGCGCCGATACCGCGCCCGCGGCGCTCGATGCGCTGCTCGCGCCTTTCTCCGCCGATTTCACGATGATCATGACCGACGGTCGCGTGTTCGACCATGACGGCATGCGCGCGCTGTTCGCGAAGCTCAGCGGCGCGAAGCCGGGGCTGCGCATCGCGCTGTCGGACATTCGCGTGCTCGCGGCCGACGCGTCGCATGCGGTGCTCACCTATCTCGAAGCGCAGCAGGCGGCGTCGGGCGAACTGCCCGCGCGCCGCGCGACCGCCGTGTTCGAACGCGACGCGGCAGGCGTCGTGCGCTGGACCCATCTGCAGGAAACCTTCTGCACGGCGTGAGCCGCGTCGCATGCGCGCGCGCGGGCCGCGCCGCGCGGGTCAGCGCTTGCGGCCGCGCGCGGCGGTCAGCTCGTCGGATACGCTCTGCATCAGCGCGCACAGCCACGCGATGTCGGTCGGCCGATCGGGCTGCGGGTGCGTGAGCAGGTAGCTCTTGATGCGCGGGAACGGCACGGGCGGCGTGACGACGACGAGCGGCAACAGCTGCGCATAGTGCGTCGCGAAGCGGCGCGTCGTCGTGAAGATCAGGTCCGACTGCAGCAGCACCTGCGGCACGATCCCGAAGTACGGCAGCGTGGTTACGATCCGCCGCGTGAGGCGCGCGCGTGCGAGGCCGATCTCGATCGCGTTGCGCTTGTCGCCGGTGTACGGCGTCGGCGCGACGTGCGCGGCCGACGCGTACGCTTCGCGCGTGAGCGGCTCGCGTGCGAGCGGATGCGCGTCGCGCATCAGGCACACGATCGTGTCGGAGAACAGGTCCTGCCGCGCGAAGTGCGGGTCGGGCTTCGGCCAGTTGCCGATCACGAGGTCGAGCGCGCCCGATTCAAGCGCCCCCGCGTGGTCGAGCGCGGGATTCAGCGAGTCGATTTCCAGATGCGCATGCGGCGCCGCGTCGCGAAAGCGCTCGATCAGCGTCGGCATGAAGAAATCGTTCAGGTAATCGGGCGCGGCGACGCGAAACGTGCGCCGCGCGGAAGACGGGTCGAAGTCGCCGTGCGGTGTCGCGATGAAGTCGACCTCGCGTAGCGCGCGCGACGCCGCACCGAGCAGCGACGCGCCGTATTCGGTCGGCACCATCCCCGACTTGCCGCGCACGAGTATCGGGTCGTTCAGCGTCTCGCGCAGCTTGCGCAGCGCGGTGCTGATCGCGGGCTGGGTCTGGTTCAGCCGCAGCGCGGCCTGCGTGACGCTGCGCTCGAGCAGCAGCGTGCGCAATACGCGCACGAGCCAGATGTCGAGCGAGGCGGTACGGTCGTCGTCTTCCATCGGTGCGGGTGATTCGGGCGAAGCGTAACCTTACCGCAGCTGCACGTTGCCGTGCGTGATACCGGCCATCACGCCCGGCCCTTCGGCAGCGTGCTGATCCGCTTGACCTCGCTCGATTCGAGCCAGTTCGGCGTGCGCGCGCAGTACAGCACCATCGGCAGCGCGTCTTCACCCCAGAACAATTGCTTGTTCATCCAGAACGTCGGCACGCCGAACACGCCGAGCGCGATCGCGTCGGCGTTGTTGCGGGCCAGCTGCGCACTCGTCTCCTCGAATTCGATCAGCTCGTCGCCGTGGCCGACGCCGACGCGTTCGCACAGCGCAGCGAAACCGTCGGGCGTCGACGGATCGTTGCCGTCGCGCCAGATGAAGCGGTACATCTCCAGTACCGTCGCGATATCGGCGCGCAGCGCGATCGCGAGGCGCAACACCTTGTCGGAATCGAACGGGTGCGCGGGCGGCATCTTGAAGCGGATGCCGAGCTGTTCCGCGCGAAACAGCGCGTGACGGTACGTGAACACGCGCTTGGCCGGCACGTCGGCGCTGGGGCGTTGTCCCCAGTGGCGCTGCAGGTCGATGAGCGACACGGCGACCGGTTCGAACGGCACGTCCGGCCATTTGTCATGCTGTTCGAGCAGCAGATAGGAGAACGGCGACACGAAGTCGAAGAACCAGGCGGGCTGGGCGGTGTCGAGGCCGGTTGTCATGACGATCTCCAGAGGGTGGGGCGTACGGCGGCCTCCATGGTACGCGGGCGGGCGCGCATGCAGCAATGATCGCGGATCGTCCGCTTACGCGGAACCGGGAGTCGCCCGGGGGGGCTCGCCGGCCGGCGGCGCGGCATCGGTGCGCGCAGGCGGCTGGCCGCCGGCGCCGGGCGACGCCGCCGGCGTGTCCTGGTCGTGCGCGGTGAGCCGTTCGCGTACGAAGCCGATGTGCTCGCGCAGCACGTAGAACTGCCCTGCGTAGGCGAGCGGCATCTTCATCCGGTTCACCGCTTCCTCGATGTCGTCGAGCTCGTCGAGCAACCGGACGCGTTCCTCGGCCGTGTGCTCGCCGAGCGCGCGACGCTCGAGCGCGATCAGCGCGCCATACCAGCGATAGATGCGCGAACGCACGCGCCAGCCGTACAGCGACGGCACGAGCCGCAGCCCGGGGATCAGCACGACGATCAGCGGCACGATCACGACGAGCAGCCGGTCGACGAGGCTCGCGACCCAGAACGGCAATCTCCGGTACAGGAAGGTCTTGCCCGACTTGTAGTAGCGCGCGGCATCGTCGGACAGCGGAAAGCCGCGCGTGACGGACGACGGGAATTCGCCCGCGCGCTGCAGGATCGTCGCGTGGCCGTGCACCTCGCGCGCGGCCTCGATCAGCAGGTCGGACAGCGCGGGGTGCAGCGAGTCGCGCGCGACCAGTTCGATCGTCGGCGCGACGGTATGGATGTCGGCGGGCGGCAGGTTCCGGCCGAGATCGTAGACGCCCATCGGCAGCGTGATCGCGGTCAGGTACGGAAAGCGCCGCGCGTACGCTTCGGCCTGCGTGAACGAATACACGTGCACGCCGGGCGCGCGGAACAGTTTCGCCATCACGGGGATCTGCGTCGAGTCGCCGGACAGGAACGCTGCGTCGATCTTGCCGTCGAGCAGCGCGGTCGCGGCGTCTTCGCCGGCCGTCGGCAGCAGCTCGGTCGGGCCGCCCGGCACGATGCCGTTCATCTTCAGCAGCGCGAGGCTCAGCTCGCGTGCGCCGCTGCCTTCCGCGCCGAGCGCGAGCCGCTTGCCCTTGAAGTCGGACAGGCGCGCGACGATCGGGCCGCGGTACATGATCGCGAGCGGCACGTAGCCGATGCTGCCGAGCGAGACGAGCTGTTCGTCGCGCTCCTTCGGGCCGATGCCGCTCTGCACGAAGCCGACGTCGACCGGCGCGTTCGGGTTCGACAGCCGTACGAGGTTCTGTGCGGATCCTTCGGACGATTCGACGTCGAGCGTGACGCCGTTCTTCGCGAGGATGGCCTTGTATTTCTGCGCGGCGTTCCAGTACGTGCTGCCGGGCGGCCCGGCCGAGATCACGAGCGTGGACGGCGGCGCCGGCTGGATCAGCCTGACCGCGAGCCAGACGGCCGCGCCCGCGAGCAGCACGGTCGGGCCGATCGACAGCGCGAGGTCGCGCCACGACACCGCGACGAAGCGGGCGAGGATGCGGCGAGGCGGACGAGGGAGGGCAGGCTTCATGGGGTTGGCGGATGACGCTGGCGTGACGCATCGATGACGGCCGTCATGGACGATGCGGATTCTCGCGGCGATGGTACCCGGTTTCGCCGCGCATGCGCGAGTCGGGTGCCGTGGCGCGGCGCCGCGACGACAGCGGCGGGCGGCGCTTCGTCAAAAGCTTTGCGCTTCCGCGGGCGCTGGATTACATTGTGCGACGCAGCCGCGCCCGATTCGCGCGCGACCCGGCACGCAATTAGACCGGGCGCGTCCGGCCGGCGGCTGTCCGGCCCGGCCGGCCCGCTATCGCGCGCGCCGGCTGTCGGCCCGCCTCGCCTCTCTCGCATCGCCGTGGAAATCACCGGCTGTCCCGCCCGTTCGCGCGCGGGCCGGCTGTCTTTGGGGGTATCCGGCCGTACTGTGCACGGCCGTTCCGGAGTTACAAGGAGATAGCATGAAGTCGATCGTGTTGAGAGCGTTGGGCGTCGCCGCCGTGGCGGCCTGTTTGTCGGGCAGCGTGTATGCGCAGTCGAGCGATGCGGCGGCCACCGAAGCGCCGGCGGCCGCGACGAGCGCGCCGAAGGCCGCCGCGAAATCCGCGAAGAAGGCGAGCCGCAAGCTCGGCTACGCGGTGCGCAAGGCGATTTCGAAGGAACCCGGCGTGAATGTGTCGAACCTCGTCGTGCGTTCGAAGGGCGGGGCGATCACGCTGGAGGGCACGATGCCCGAACAGGCACAGATCGACAAGGCCGAAGCCGCAGCCAAGGACGTGAAGGGCGTGACGTCGGTCACGAACAAGCTGACGGTCCAGCAGCAGTAATGCCGGGCGGCGGCGCGCGAGCGCCGCGCATGCCCGCTTTCGGGCGGGCTCCGGCATGCCGGAGCCCGTTTGCGCTTCAAAGTCCGCAAGCCGCGTGCGACGCGGCGGCGGACCGATAACGATATCGAGAGGGCGGCGATGGCGAGGCTCGGGTGGGGCAGGCGGATGGTTTTCGGCGCGGCGCTGGCCGCTGTCGCGATGCTCGGCGCCTGCAACGGCGACGAATCGGCCGAGCGCAACCGGCTGCCCGGCTTCGTGTCCGGCAGCGTGCGCACGACGGCCTACGACGGCGCCAGTGACGATTTGTTGACGGCCGGCCTCGGCAAGACGGGGCTCGCGGCGGCGACCGCGCCCGGCTTTGCGAATCCGTCCCGGCCGACGAGCGCCGAGCTGCGCCGCCTCGCGATCTGGTCGAACTACCGCGCGCTCGTCGACATGAGCGCGAACGGCGGCTACGGCCGCTTCTGGGGGCCGAACGTCGACCTCGACGGCAACGACACGCTCGGCGAAGGCAAGATCCCCGGCACCGAATATCTCGCGTATTCCGACGACGGCAGCGGCAGCAAGAACGTGACGCTGCTTGTGCAGGTGCCCGCCAGCTTCGACCCGGCGCAACCGTGCATCGTCACCGCGACGTCGTCGGGCTCGCGCGGCGTGTACGGCGCGATCTCCGCGGCCGGCGAATGGGCGCTCAAGCGCGGCTGCGCGGTCGCATACAACGACAAGGGCGGCGGCAACGGCGCGCACGAGCTCGGCACCGATACGGTCACGCTGATCGACGGCACGCTCGCCAACGCGGTGCTCGCCGGCACTGCGAGCCTGTTCACCGCGAACGTGACGAGCGGCGATCTCGCCGCGTTCAACAGCCGCTTCCCGAACCGCTATGCGTTCAAGCACGCGCATTCGCAGCAGAATCCCGAACAGGACTGGGGGCGCGTGACGCTGCAGTCGGTCGAGTTCGCGTACTGGGCGCTCAACGAGCAGTTCGGACCGCTGATCGACGGCTCGCATCACGGCGTGCGCTATCGAGCGGGCGACATCACGACGATCGCTGCGTCGGTCAGCAACGGCGGCGGCGCGTCGCTCGCGGCGGCCGAGCAGGACAACCGCGGCTGGATTACCGCGGTCGTGGTCGGCGAACCGCAGATCAACGTGCGGATGTCGCCGAACGCGATCGTGCGCACGGGCGGCCAGCCCGTGCCGTCGTTCGGCCGGCCGCTGGCCGACTACGCGACGCTCGCGAACCTGCTGCAGCCGTGCGCGGCCGCGTCGGCGTCGCTCGCCGGTGCGCCGTACCTGAGCGCGCTGCCGGCCGCGACCACGCAGTCGATCCGCACGCAGCGCTGCGCGACGCTCGCCGCGGCCGGGCTCGTGTCGGGCGCCGACCCGCAGAGCCAGGCGGCCGACGCGCTCGCGCAGCTTCACGCGGCCGGCTATCTGGCCGATTCCGACCTGCTGCAGGCGCCGATGTGGGATTCGCAGGCGATTCCGGCGATCGCGGTCACCTATGCGAACGCGTACACGCGCTCGCGCGTCATCGACAACCTGTGCAATTTCAGCTTCGCGACGACGAACGCGGCGACGGGTGCGGTCGCTTCGCCGGCCGCGTCGCCGATGACGGCCGTGTTCGGCGTCGGCAACGGCGTGCCGCCGACTGCCGGCATCAACCTCGTGTTCAACACGGGCGCGGGCGTCGACCACCGGCTCGCGACGCCCGATGCGAGCTTCGCGGGCGCGCTGTGCCTGCGCCAGCTCTGGACCAACGGAATGCTCGGGATGCCCGCGAACGTCGACGCGGTGCGCGTGAACGCGAACCTGCAGGGCAAGCCGGCGATCATCGTGCAGGGCCGCAGCGACGCGCTCGTGCCGGTGAATCACGCGTCGCGCGCGTACGTCGCGCAAAACGGCATCAGCGAGGGCGGGCGCAGCAAGCTCGTGTTCTACGAGGTGACGAACGGCCAGCACTTCGACGCGTTCCTGCCCGTCGCGGGTTTCGACACGCGCTTCGTGCCGGTCCACTACTACAACCTGCAGGCGCTGAACCTGATGTGGCGGCACCTGAAGAACGGTGCGCCGCTGCCGCCGTCGCAGGTGATCCGCACGGTGCCGCGCGGCGGCACGCCGGGCGCCGCGCCCGCGCTGACCAGCGCGAACCTGCCGCCGATCTCGGCCGCGCCGGGCGCGAACGCGATCACGACCGGCGCCGGCGCGATCGACGTGCCGCTCTGACGGCGCCCGCCGCGCCGCCATCACGAAGCCGGACAGCCGTCCGGCTTTTTCTTTTTTATTGCCTGGAATCGGTCCCGTGCCGCCTTTTGTCCGAATGGCGAGTGCCGTAACAAATTATTACTTTACGGCGGTAAATCCGGAACCTATTATGCGCCGGTATTTTCACTTAATTTAATAAATTCCAGATACGAGATATTTCTTTCCTTTTAATTAATCGATCCTTTCGATTTTGTTAAGTCGGATTGAGTTGCGATTGGTCGCCGTTCTGCGATTAATCCGCATCTTGCCGGCGGGGGATTGTTCGTCTGCTCGAAGCGAGGCGGCCTTGTAGGGCAGGGCTTTGCGGGGTGTGCTTTGGCCGTCGATTTTGTGTGCATGCGAATGCGCGGAATGAATTCGTATTGCTGCGGATTATAGAATTGTCGTTCGCAATGGAATTGATTTCATTGTGCGGTCGCAAAAAAATATGGGCGGGGTAAATCGTGCCGATCGGTATTCGCCGATCCGGTAAAAAACTCGGAGTGCGTCGCATAACGAATGCATTCCCGGTGCGGAGCGCCGGCGCAAACGATCCTTTGCGGCCGGCGGTATTTATCGTTCTGTTCGAGAGGCAATAATGACGACACGGAAGTCCTTGAAAGACGGTTTCGCGCTATTCGGAACGACACTGAGCATGCCGCTCGCCGCAGCCGCGGCCGCGGCGCTGCTCGTCACGGGGTGCGGCGGCGACGACGGGCCGAGCCCGTCCGCTTCGGCCGCAACCGCGGCCGCGACGACGTCCGGCGGCAGCACGTCGGCCAGCACCGATGCAACGGCCGCCGCCGCGGCCGACCAGCCGTACGTCGACAACGACGTGTACGGCACCGGGCCGAACGACGCGGTCACGGATTCGACGGAAGGCGCCGCGGTCGTGCACCGCCAGGTCACGATCGGCGGCAAGACCGTCAAGTACACGGCCACCACGGGCCACTTGACGACGATCGATCCGATCACGTCGGCGCCGAACGCGAAGATGTTCTACGTCGCGTACACGCAGGACAATCCCGATCCGTCGAAGCCGCGCCCGGTCACGTTCTTCTACAACGGCGGCCCCGGCTCGTCGTCGGTCTACCTGCTGCTCGGCTCGTACGGGCCGAAGCGCCTGCAGTCGTCGTTCCCGAACTTCACGCCGCCCGCGCCGTACAAGCTGCTCGACAACCCGGACAGCCTGCTCGACCGTACCGACCTCGTGTTCATCAACCCGGTCGGCACCGGTTATTCGGCGGCGATCGCCCCGGCGAAGAACAAGGACTTCTGGGGCACCGACCAGGACGCGCGCTCGATCGACCGCTTCATCCAGCGCTACCTGACCAAGTACTCGCGCTGGAATTCGCCGAAGTTCCTGTACGGCGAATCGTATGGCACCGCGCGCAGCGCGGTCGTGTCGTGGGTGCTGCACGAGGACGGCATCGACCTGAACGGGATCACGCTGCAGTCGTCGATCCTCGACTACGCGAACGCGCTGTCCGCGCCGGGTACGTTCCCGACGCTCGCGGCCGATGCGTTCTACTGGAAGAAGACGACGGTCAACCCGACGCCGACCGATCTCGACGCGTACATGGTCCAGGTCCGCAACTACGCGGACAACACGCTCGCGCCGCTCGCGCAGAAGCCGAACCCGCAGGACGGCGGTTTCGTGAACGTGCGGCTGAACCTGAACCTGCAGACGGCGCAGCAGATGGGTTCGTACATCGGTACGGATCCGACGTCGCTGATCCAGACCTTCGGCAACCCGGCCGCGCTCGGCAACGTGCCGTCGTCGAACGACAACCCGCCGTACACGTTCTTCCTGACGCTCGTGCCGGGCACGCAGATCGGCCAGTACGACGGTCGCGCGAACTTCACGGGCAAGGGCATCGCGCCGTACATCCTGCCGAACTCGGGCAGCAACGATCCGTCGATCACGAACGTCGGCGGCGCGTACACGGTGCTGTGGAACAGCTACATCAACACCGACCTCAAGTACACGTCGACGTCGTCGTTCGTGGACCTGAACGACCAGGTCTTCAACAACTGGGACTTCAGCCACACGGACCCGACCGGTGCGAACCGGGGCGGCGGCAATACGCTGTACACGGCCGGCGACCTCGCGTCGACGATGAGCGTGAACCCGGACCTGAAGGTGCTGTCGGCGAACGGCTATTTCGATGCGGTCACGCCGTTCCACCAGACGGAACTGACGCTCGCGCAGATGCCGCTCGATCCGACGCTCAAGGCACAGAACCTGACGATCAAGAACTACCCGTCGGGCCACATGATCTACCTGAACGACGCGTCGCGGACCGCGCTGAAGGGTGATCTCGCCAGCTTCTACGACGGCATCCTCGCGAACCGTACCGCGCTGCAGCGCGTGCTGAGGCTGCAGGCGCGCACGCAGCAGCTCAAGCAGCAGCAACTGAAGCAGCAGGGGCAGTAAGTGCCGCGGGCGGCTTTGTGCCGCCTGAAGTGACGTAAAAGCGCGGCCCGATCACGCGCCTCGGCTCTTCGCGCGACGTGTGTCGATGGCGGTGCTGCAATTCTCCAAGGTGCCCCCGGGAGTCATGGACCTCGGGGGCATCGTCTTGTCCGAGGACCGACTCGTCGGCCCCTGAGACCATCGGTGATGGCGGTGAGAATCCTCAAAGAGGGGATGAATAGCCCTCTATTGAGGATTCGTCGAAAAATCCCCATAATGAGGATATTTATCCCTCTATTGAGGATTTTCATGAGTCTCGCTGACTTTCTCTTCACACCGGGCATGCAACGGGTGCTTGGCGCCACACTGCTGCAGCCTGACCGTAGTTTTACGCTACAGGAACTGCTGCGTCTGGCAAACAGTGGGCGCGGCAGCGCCCAAAAGCAGGTGGACCGGCTGGTCGAGGTCGGCGTACTCAAGGAAGACGCCCGACGAGGCCGACAACGGAGCATCCGCGCGAACACGGAATTCATCCTCTATCCGGAACTGGTCAGCATCGCGCGCAAGTCATTTGCCGTTGTGGAGCCGTTGAAGGAAGCCTTGTTGCCTTTTGCCGCGCACATCTCCACGGCGTTCGTGTTTGGCTCGGTGGCCAAGGGTACCGACAGTGGCCATAGCGACATCGACCTGATCGTCATCGGGAACGTCCCGCTCCTCGAGCTATCTGAAGCCCTGCACGTGGCCGAGCAAAGTCTGCTGCGCCCCGTCAACTTCTCTTTGTACGAGCCTGCTGAATGGGCTGCGCTGTTGGACGCGGACCCTGTCATGACCCAGATCGCCCAAGGCCCAATGCTGAGGATACTGTGATGCCGCGCCCGACTGAATACGAAAACCTCATCAAGACGAAAGCCTTCGATGCTGTTGCTCCGACGCCCGGGGCAATCGCGGGCTTCCTGCGCAATGCCGCGGACTATAAGGCCACCGCCGATGAGTTGGATCCCGCCCGACATCTGCAAGTATTTACCTTGGCCTACGAAGGCTATTTTCAGGTGGTCCAGGCCATCCTGGAGTTCTACGAGGTGCGAACCAAAGATGCGGGCCGTAACCTGGCCATCCAGCGTGTGTCGACCTCGCTGGGCGTGAATATCCAGGAATTTGCCTTTATCACGAAGGCCCACGAGCGTCGCAACGGCACGTCGTACGTCTCACCGTTTCCCCCGGTGTCGAAGGCAGAGGCCGCCACCATGCTGAGCATCCTGGCCAAATACTTACCCGTTGCGCATACGCTGACCGGTACGCCGTGAGATCCGCTCGGAAGTCCGTCAAGACAGGAAGTAACGGTTGGGTTGCGAGCCGGGATGGTGTTTTTTCGTTAGGGGAGAGAGGGTATCGATGCGACGCTGCGGTGCGTCGCGTAGCGCCGCTTACGCGAGCACGAGCCGCACGCCGACCGCGACGAGCGTCGCGGCGAGCAGGTTGCGCAGCAGCCGCTCGGGCGCGCGCGCCGACAGCAGGCTGCCGAGCACGATGCCGGGCAGCGAGCCGAGCAGCAGCGACAGCAGCATCGACCAGTCGACCGAGCCGAGCAGCCAGTGGCCCATGCCCGCGACGAGCGTGAGCGGCACCGCGTGCGCGATGTCGGACCCGACGATGCGGGTGGTCGCGAGCGCCGGGTACAGCAGCAGCAGCACGGTGACGCCGATCGCGCCGGCGCCGACCGACGTCATCGACACGAGCACGCCGAGCACGGCGCCCGTCAGGACGGTCGACCACAGCGTGCGCGCGGGGCTCGGCGCGAGCGGGTTGCGCGCGGCGAGCGCGGTGAGTTGCGGGCGGAAGATCAGCGCGAGCGACGTGAGCAGCAGCGCGATGCCGAGCACCAGCTGGATCATCCGCGCGGTGCCGGGCGAATTCACGCCGTGCGTATGCAGCACCCACAGCGTGACGGCCGCGGCCGGGACGCTGCCGGCCGCGAGCCGGCCGGTGATGCGCCAGTCGATCGACCCCTTCAGCCCATGGACGAGCGTGCCGGTCGCCTTGGTCGCGGCCGCGTACAGCAGGTCGGTGCCGACCGCCGTCGCGGGGTGGACGCCGAACAGCAGCACGAGGATCGGCGTCATCAGCGAACCGCCGCCGACGCCC
>Ga0207695_10008359_pt1 | contig 12966 bp, 11 predicted proteins | sample KBSC54metaG_FD_184354 | JGI IMG/M metagenome (GOLD analysis project Ga0207695, IMG submission 184354) | Corn rhizosphere microbial communities from Kellogg Biological Station, Michigan, USA - KBS C5-4 metaG (SPAdes) (version 2) | ecosystem: Host-associated > Plants > Roots > Rhizosphere > Soil...
GCTGGTCGGGCTCGGGTGCGCGGTGTTCATCACGGCGGTCACGCCGCACGGCGCGTCGTCGGTCGTGGCACCCTCGGCGCTGCCGACCGCGCTGGTCTCTCCCGGGGCGTCGGGAGCCTCGGGGTCTGCTCCGTCAGGGTCGAACGGTGCGGTGATCTACGTGCACATCCTGGGCCAGGTCAACGATCCAGGTCTCTACGCCCTGCACGACGGGGATCGAGCAGTGGATGTCGTGGCCGCGGCGGGCGGGCTCACTCCGGCCGCCGATCCCGCAGCCCTCAACCTCGCCCGCTTCCTCAGCGACGGGGAGCAGATCATCGTGCCGGCGGTCGGGGAGAGCATCCCCGCGTCGGGTCCCGCCGGAGGCGGCGCGAGCGGAGGCAAGGTCAACATCAACACCGCCGACGAACCGACCCTCGAGACCTTGCCGCGCGTCGGTCCGGCGATGGCCGCGCGCATCCTGGCTTGGCGAGCGGCGAACGGTCGTTTCACGGCCATCGAAGATCTGATGAGCGTCTCGGGCATCGGCGAGAAGACCTTCGAGGGCCTCAAAGATCTCGTGACGACATGAGCTCAGCACGTCCGGCGGCCGTCGATCTGCGCTTGCTGCCGGTGACCGCGACGGCCTGGCTCGGGGCCGGGGTCGCCGTGTCGGTGCCGTCGACGGGCTGGATGCTCGTCGTGGCCGCCGGACTCTGGGCGGTGACGGCCGCCCTCGCCCTGATCAGAATTCCTGGCGCTTGGCGAGGACTGGCGGTTCTCGCGCTGGCCGGGGGAGCCCTCGTGGTCACCTCGGTCGCCGCGCAAGCCGACGTGCGGGCACCTCCCGTTCTGACCGAGGCGGCTCACGCGGGCCGCATGGTCCAACTCGTCGTCGCGGTCTCGGGGCGCCCGGTTGACGGGCGGATTCCAGCGACCGCCCGGTCGGTGCGCCTTGCAGGATCGACCGTCGATGTCGGCACGCCGGTGCTGCTGTTCGGATCGCGGGGTGACGATGGCATCCGGTCGGCCCAGGTCGGCAGCCTGTTGCGGGTGAACGGCACGCTTCACGAGGCGGACCAGGGGGAGGACGTGGCGTTCCTGGTGTTCGTGCGCGGCTTCTCCGAGCGCGCGGGCGCGCCGCCGCCGCTGCTGGCCGCTGCCGATGAGGTACGGCGGGACTTCCGCACCGCGGCATCCGGCCTGCCGGGGGACGGCGGAGCCCTGCTCCCCGGGCTCGCCATCGGGGACACCAGCGCGGTGAGCCCGACCCTGAACGACGCGATGAAGACCGCCAGCCTGAGCCACCTCACCGCCGTGTCGGGCGCGAACTGCGCCATCGTGGTCGGTCTGGCCCTGGCGCTCGGCGCGGCGACCGGCCTGCCGCGACTCGTCCGTCTCGCCGTCGCGGCGCTGGTGCTCGCCGGATTCGTGGTGGTCGTCACCCCCGAGCCCAGCGTGATCCGCGCCGCGGCCATGGCCGTGGTCGCTCTGGTCGCGCTGGCGACCGGGCGTGCCGCGCGCGGGCTTCCGCTGCTCTGCGTGGCGGTGGTCGTGCTGCTGCTGATCGACCCGTGGTTGTCGCACAGTTACGGATTCGCGCTCTCGGTGCTCGCGACGGCGGGCCTGCTGCTGCTCGCGCGCCCCCTCGCCGACGTGATGGAGCGCTGGCTGCCGCGCGGGCTGGCCCTGGTGCTCGCCGTGCCGCTCGCGGCGCAGCTCGCGTGCCAGCCGGTGCTGCTGATGCTCAACCCCTCGCTTCCGGTCTACGGGGTCGCTGCCAATCTGCTGACCGAGCCGGCGGCCGCCCCCGTCACCGTTCTCGGGCTGATCGCGTGCATCGCGGCACCGGTGTTCCCGCCATTGGCGACCGTCGTCTCGGCCATCGCCTGGCTTCCGGCGAGCTGGATCGCGGCGGTCGCGACATTCTTCGCCGGGCTCCCCGGCGCGCGGGCGCCCTGGCCGACCGGCGCGCCCGGCATCCTGCTGCTCTCGGTGCTGACGGTCGCCGGCCTGGTGGCTGCGCTCGGGGGAGTGCCGCCCCCGGTCAGGCGGGCGGCACGGGCGGTGCTGCTCGTCGCGTTCGTCGGGTACCTCGCCGCGCTCGGCGGATCGCAACTGGTCGAGAGCGTCACGCGCCCCGCCGACTGGGAGTTCGCGCTCTGCGATATCGGGCAAGGGGATGCCACCGTCATTCGCAGCCAGCGAGCGGTCGCGCTCGACGACACCGGCCCGGATCCCGCACGGTTGCAGCACTGCCTCGACGAGCTGGGCATCACCCACATCGACTTGCTCGTGCTGACTCACTACGACCTCGACCATGTGGGCGGCGTCTCTGCGGTGTACGGCAAGGTGGATCGAGTACTGATCGGACCGCCGAGCGATCCCGGCGACATCCGGATCGCATCCGACCTGCGCGCGAACGGCGCCGAGGTCGATCAGGTCAGCCGCGGCGAGTCCGGGATGCTCGGCGAACTCCGGTGGGACGTGCTGTGGCCGCCGCCGCGCGGCGTCGAGCCCGGCAATCCGGCCAGCGTCACGATCCAGGTCACCGCGGCCGGCGCGTGCGCGCAGGGATGCCTCAGCGGGATCCTGCTCGGCGACCTGGGCGAGGACTCGCAAGCTCGCTTGCTCGGCACCGGGCAGGTGCGCCCCGTGGATGTCGTCAAGGTCGCCCATCACGGCTCGGCCGACCAGTCGGCGCGGATGTACCAGGCGCTGCACGCAACGGTCGGACTGATCGGCGTGGGAGCGGGCAACGACTACGGGCATCCGACGGCCAAGCTGCTGGGCATCATGGCCGCAGTCGGCACCCGGCCGCTGCGCACCGACCTCGACGGGCTCACCCTCATCGCGCCGGGAAAGGGACCGGGCGAGATCCGGGTGTGGACCGAGAAGCCAGAAGACGTCGCCCGCGACGGCGAGCTGACGGGGTCGGGAACCCTCGCGACGCCGACGCCGACGTCGACGCCCGCGCCGGTCGGCGGCCGCGGATAGTCTGACAGTGCCGCTCGACAGACGCGACGAAGGGACAGGGATGGCACGACCCACCGGCAGGCCGGCGCCAGCGGCGAAGGCGGCGATCCCGCAGCTCGAATGGAGCGCGGTTCGTCCGGCTCCCGTCGTCCTCGTAAGCGGAACCGAGACCGTGCTGGCGGATCGCGCGATCCGGCAGTTGCGCGACATCCTGAAGGCCGAAGACCCGTCGCTCGAGGTCTCTGACATCGACGCCGGCAGCTACGCGCCGGGTGAGCTCATCACCCTTGCCAGCCCGAGTCTGTTCGGCGAGCCGCGGCTGCTCCGGGTCGAGAACGTCGAGAAGAGCAGCGACGCCTTTCTCGACGAGGCGCTCGCCTACCTCGACGCGCCCGCCGACGACACCTACCTGGTCCTGCGGCACGGCGGCGGGGTGCGCGGCAAGAAGCTGCTCGACGCGATCCGGGCCGGCACCGGCGGCGGCATCGAGGTGGTCTGCGCCGAGCTCAAGCGCGACAGCGACAAGTTCGACTTCGTCGCCGCCGAGTTCGCCGCAGCGCGCCGCCGCATCACCGGGGGAGCGCAACGCGCGCTGGTCGCAGCATTCAGCGACGATCTGGCCGAGCTCGCGGCGGCCTGCCAGCAGCTGCTCGCCGATGCGAGTGACGAGATCACCGAGGCCATCGTCGACCGGTACTACGCCGGCCGGGTCGAGACCACCGCCTTCGCCGTCGCCGACGCTGCCATCGCGGGTCGGCACGGCGAGGCCCTCGGTCTGCTGCGGCATGCGCTCGCGTCCGGCGCCGATCCCGTCCCGATGGTCGCAGCCTTCGCGAGCAAGGTGCGCACGATGGCCAAGTTGAGCGGCCAGCGCGGCAGTTCCGGCGAACTCGCGGCGCGCTTCGGGCTGGCTCCCTGGCAGGTCGACCGGGCTCGCCGAGACCTTCAGGGCTGGACGGATGCCGGCCTCGGCCGCGCGATCGAGACCCTGGCCGCGACCGACGCCCAGGTCAAGGGCGGGGGCCGCGATCCCGTCTACGCCCTGGAACGCATGGTCGAGTCGATCAGCACCCGCGGCGAGCGCTGAGCCGGCGGCCGATCTGCCGCCGTCAGGAACGGCGGCTGCGCCGCCGAATCGCGTCTAGACATGAGTGAAGGCCCCCGCGCCGAGCGTGGGGGCCTTCTTCGTGCGGCCTGAGCCGACGATGAGGTTAGAGGCTGGCGACAGCCTTGCTGATCGCGCTCTTGCGGTTGGCGGCCTGGTTGGCGTGGATGACGCCCTTCGAGGTGGCCTTGTCGAGCTTCTTGGACGCGAGGCGCAGGGCCTCGTCGGCCTTCTTCTTGTCGCCCGAGGCGATCGCGGCGTGGGTGGCGCGGATCGCGGTCTTGAGCTCGCTCTTGACCGCCTTGTTGCGCTCCTGGGCCTTCTTGTTGGTGCCGATGCGCTTGATCTGCGACTTGATGTTCGCCATGAAGAATGTGTCTTTCGCTACGTGGAAGTGTGGATGTTGCCGGCTGGGCGGTAGAGGGGCGCCTCCGGCCAATCGCGTGGTGGGAAACCACACGCAAACCAAGGGGCTACGTTACCAGGTCGGGGATTCCCGGGCAATCGGTGCGAGGCGGCTGCGGGCGCCCGCGGGTTAGCCTGAAGCATGCCGTCGCTCGCCGCCCACATCCCCGAGGTGCCGGGCTCGGGCATCCGGCGCATCTATGAGATCGCGGCCGAGCTCGACGGGGTGATCTCACTCGGGGTCGGCGAGCCGGATGTGCCCATCGCGCCGCACATCGCCGCTGCGGCTCGCGCGGCCTGGGACCGCGACGACACCAACTACAACCCGAACGGCGGCATCTTGCCGTTGCGGCGTGCGATCGTCGACAAGCTGGCGGCCGAGAACGGCATCCCCGCCGAGGTCGAGCAGGTCTGGGTGACGATCGGCGCCACCCAGGCGATCCACCTGGCGATGCAGCTCGTGCTGGGTGCGGGCGACGAGGTGCTCGTTCCCGACCCGGGCTACACGATCTTCACGATGAACGCGCGGATGCTCGACGCGCGGCCCGTGCCCTACGCGCTGACGCCCGAGCGGGCGTTCCTGCCGAGCATCGAGGAGCTCGAGGCGCTGATCACCCCGCGGACGCGCATGATCATCGTCAACTCGCCGTCCAATCCGCTCGGCTCGGTGTTCCCGCGCGAGGTACTCGAGCAATTGCTCGACTTCGCTCGCCGGCACGACCTGTGGATCCTCAGCGACGAGGTCTACGAGCGCTTCACCTGGGGCGAGCCGCATGTGAGTCCCGCCGCCCTGGATGCAGAAACCGCGCCGACCGGCGCCGTCGAGCGCGTGTTCAGTGCGTTCTCGTTCTCGAAGACCTACGCCATGACCGGAGTCCGAGTCGGCTACCTGGTCACCCCTCCCGGGCTGTCGACGACCATGCGCAGCATGCAGGAAGCGTCGATCAGCTGCGTCGCGATGCCGGATCAGTTCGCGGCGCTGGCGGCGATCCAGGGGGAGCAGACGCACGTGAGCGCCGCTGCGGCCCACTACCGCGCGAACTACGCGGCCGCCTCGACCGCACTCACGGCACGCGGCATCCACTTCCTCGAACCGACCGGCGCGTTCTATCTGTGGGTGGATGTCTCGCACGCGACTGCCGGCGACGTGGCGGCGTGGGCCGAGCGCTTCCTGCTGCACGAGCGGGTGGCCGTCGCACCGGGCAGCGCCTTCGGGCGCTCCGGGGAGGGCTGGATCCGCCTGTGCCTCGCGGCCACCCAAGCCGACCTGCTGGCGGGCATCGCCCAGCTGCCGGCGCCCTGAATCCCCCGCGAAAGTACATTTCTGCCGTGCTTTCGCGGTTGAGAGTACGCACTTCTGCGTGCTCTCGCGGAAGCTGGACACGTCAGCGGCGCTCCATCGCGCATGGGAGAATGGCCCGTCATGTCTCCGCGCGCCCTGAAGTCTCTCGAGCCGGCCTCGACCGACCCCGCGAAGATCCGCAACTTCTGCATCATCGCCCACATCGACCACGGAAAGTCGACCCTGGCCGACCGGATGCTGGGCATCACCGGCGTGGTCAGCGACCGCGACATGCGCGCCCAGTACCTCGACCGCATGGACATCGAGCGCGAGCGCGGCATCACGATCAAGAGCCAGGCGGTGCGGATGCCGTGGGCGCTCGACGGCCCAGATGGAGTGGCGCAGACCTACGCCCTCAACATGATCGACACCCCCGGCCACGTCGACTTCACCTACGAGGTCTCGCGCTCGTTGGCCGCCTGCGAGGGCGCCATCCTGCTGGTGGATGCCGCCCAGGGCATCGAAGCGCAGACCCTGGCCAACCTGTACCTGGCCCTCGACAACGACCTCACCATCATCCCGGTGCTCAACAAGATCGACCTGCCCGCCGCGGAGCCCGACAAGTACGCCAAAGAGCTCGCCAGCTTGATCGGCGGCGACCCGGCCGACGTGCTGCGGGTCAGCGGCAAGACCGGTGCGGGCGTCACCGAGCTGCTCGACCGCGTGGTCGAGCTCATCCCGGCCCCGACCGGCGACCCGAACGCGCCGGCGCGCGCCATGATCTTCGACTCGGTCTACGACACCTACCGCGGCGTCGTGACCTACGTGCGCATGATCGACGGCAAGCTGAGCCCGCGCGAGCGCATCCAGATGATGTCGACCAAGGCCATCCACGAACTGCTCGAGATCGGCGTGAGCTCGCCCGAGCCGACCCCCACCAAGGGTCTCGGCGTCGGCGAGGTCGGCTACCTGATCACTGGCGTGAAAGACGTGCGCCAGTCGAAGGTCGGCGACACCGTCACGAACGCGGCCAAGCCCTCGACCCAGGCGCTGCCGGGCTACACCGACCCGAAGCCGATGGTGTTCTCGGGGCTGTATCCGATCGACGGAAGTGATTACCCGATCCTGCGTGAGGCCCTCGACAAGCTCAAGCTGTCGGATGCCTCGCTCAACTACGAGCCCGAGACCTCCGTCGCGCTGGGCTTCGGATTCCGGTGCGGCTTCCTCGGACTGCTCCACCTCGAGATCGTCACCGAGCGCCTGGAGCGCGAGTTCGGCCTCGACCTGATCGCGACGGCGCCCTCGGTGCCCTACGAGGTGACCACCGAGGACAAGAAGCAGTACACCGTCACGAACCCGAGCGAGTTCCCGACCGGAACGAAGATCGCCAGCGTCAGCGAGCCGATGGTGAAGGCCGCGATCCTGGCCCCCAAGGATTACGTCGGCACCATCATGGAGCTTTGCCAGAGCAAGCGCGGCTCGCTGCTGGGCATGGAGTACCTGGGCGAGGATCGGGTCGAGATCCGCTACTCGATGCCGCTCGGCGAGATCGTCTTCGACTTCTTCGATCAACTGAAGAGCAAGACGGCCGGCTACGCCTCGCTCGACTACGAACCGAGCGGCGAGCAGGATGCCGACCTGGTCAAGGTCGACATCCTGCTGCAGGGCGAGGCGGTCGACGCGTTCAGCGCGATCGTGCACCGCGACAAGGCGTACGCCTACGGCCTTCTCATGACCGAGCGGCTCAAGAAGCTCATCCCGCGCCAGCAGTTCGAGGTGCCGATCCAGGCCGCCATCGGTGCGCGCATCATCGCCCGTGAGTCGATCTCGGCGATGCGCAAAGACGTGCTGGCCAAGTGCTACGGCGGTGACATCACCCGCAAGCGCAAGCTGCTCGAGAAGCAGAAAGAGGGCAAGAAGCGGATGAAGATGGTCGGACGCGTCGAGGTCCCTCAGGAGGCGTTCATCGCCGCGCTCTCGGGCGACGTCGAGGGCAAGGACCCGAAGAAGAAGTAGCCGGGGGTTGTTCCGCCGCGAGCGAGTCGCGGCGATAGTGTCTCGCCATGGATCCGTTGGTCAGTCCCGTCGCTGTCGGATCTCGGCTTCTGGTCACCTGGCGCGATCGCACAGGCAGGAACGTGCGGGCGTCGGGGGTCGTCAGTGGCTGGTATTCGCATCCGTTCGAGTGGGGCACTCTCGTGGGGGCAGTGATGGTGGTCGACAAACCGTTTCGCGCGAATGGCGTCGAGCTCGACGATGGCGCGAACTTCGGGCGGCAGGCCGTCACGCCCGAGGCGTCGCATCTTCTCCTGGTGCCGCGGCAGCCCGACGCCCCATGGGGCGACGTGGGAACCGTTCAAGTCGAACTGCGCGCTGGCGACCCGCTCGTCGACGATCGACCTGGATGGTGGCTGTCGGCGGACGCCGAATACGAGACGAGACGCGCGGGGTCGGGATGGTCGCGGCTGAGATGGCGACGGGTGCTCACGGGGTCCGCGATCGCCTTCGGCCTCGCAGCGTTCACCGCCGCCATAGGATTCGGCGGATCCTCCCGCCACCTGGCCTATCCAGGAACGACCGAATGGCCCCAGGGACTCGCGGCAGCAACGATCGGCGCGGGAGTCGCGGCCTTGGCGGTCGTCGTGGTGGTCCGCGCAGCGTGGATGCCGAGGGTTCGCCAGCGCGCCCTGGTCTTGCTCGCGGTGATGGCGAGTGCTCTGGTGGTGCTCGCCATGATCGGCATCTTCATCGCGACCTACGGTGATCCGGCCCCCGTGTAGATACGCCGATGACGTGACCCGTGAACTCAGGCCTGCGGGGCCGAGCCGGCGTAGTACCAGCACTCGCCCCCACGATCGCCGTCCTTCCACTGGTTCTCGTTGGGACCGTACGCGATCCAGCCCCGGCCGTCCGCATCGGCGCCGTCGCCGCAATGGGTCTGGATCGCCGCATTGAACTCGTCATCGCTCGGATAGGTGTCGCCCGAGAAGGTGAACGACGACTGGTACTGCCACTGGTAGTCGCCCGTGCAGTCGGCGATCGTCGCCTGGGGGTCGTCGAGCGGCCCGGTGTCGCCAGAGGGGTCCGTCGTGGTGACGCAGCTCTCGAACAGCTCGGGCGTGTCCTGCGCCTGCTTCACCAGGGTGGAGACCTGGTTGGGCAGTCGGGCGAGTTCCGGCTGCGAATAGAGCGATCCCGTTCTGAGCACGCCGATGTCGCACCTGACCCAGCGAGCGCCCTTCTTCCATTCCTTCTCGGGCGCGACGAAGAAGTAGGGCATCAGCCGGCCGTTATCCGGCACCACGATCAGGTCGGAGAGTCGCGAGTTGCAGGCCCGGAAGGCGGCCGTCTGGATGGCGGCGCTCAGGTCGCCGTGCTTGTCGCGCCAGGTCGGCGCAGAACTCTTCACCGTCACGACCGCATAGGTGATCAGCTGGTGACGGCTGACGCAGGCGACGGCACCGCCACTCGTCCAGGCCGCGGCGCCGTCGGCCGTGTCGATCGTCGAGGTCCAGCAATCGCCGACGCTCGGCTTCTGGTTCGGCGAGACGGTGTGCCGGATGAAGGTGGTCACGGTCGAGCAGCCCGCGAGCACGGACACCGAGAGCGTCGCGATCGCGACCGCGATCAGTACTCGACGGCGCATCCAGCTGCTCATCGAGACCCTTCCGCCGAACCGAGCACGTGACCGGGAGCGTACCGGAACCGGGGGCATCGCGGCGTAGCGTGGGCAGCATGGCTGCGTCCGTGGTGCATATCGAGATCATCGGCCCGGATCCCGCTCGGCTTCGCGAGTTCTACGGACGGCTGTTCGGCTGGACGTTCGACACCGACTCGCTGGTCGCGCCCGAGGTCAGCGATGCGGGACAGTACGGCTTCATCACGCCCGAGCCGGATGCCGCGGCCGTCGCCGGCGGTGTGGGAGGTGGCCCCGCTTTCCGTCCGCATGCGGTCTTTTACGTTGGAGTCCCTAACGTGGGCGCGGCCCTGGCTGACGCCCAGCGGCTCGGCGCCACCGTCGTGATGCCTCCCGCGCAGAATCCGAACGGCCGGCTCGTCGTCGCGCAGTTCGCCGATCCCGAAGGCACGACCGTGGGCCTCGCCGGGCCGGAGTAGGCATGCCGACCTGGGATGACGTCCGCGCCCTCGCCCTCGCGATGCCGGGGGCCGAGGAGTTCGTGACCCGCGGCGATCGCGCCTGGCGCACCGGGGCATCCGGAAAACAGTTCGTCTGGGAGCGCCCGCTGCGCGCGGGCGATCTCGCCGAAACCGGGCCGCAGGATGGCCCGATCGCCGGCGCGCGCGTCGCCGACGAGGGCGAGAAGCTGGCCCTGGTCGAGAGCGACCCCAACGTTTTCTTCACCATTCACCACTTCGACGGCTACCCCGCGGTGCTGCTGCGCGTCGACCGCATCTCGCGTCAGCGGCTCGGCGAGGTGATCGCCGAGGCCTGGATCGCGGTCGCGCCGAAGAAGGCGGTCGCCGCCTATCTGGCGGGCCGGGGCACCCCCGGCTCCCCGTAAAATCGTCGCATGACCGAAACGGCCGAACTGTGGCAGGTGCCCGTCACCTACGCCGCGATCGGCGCCACGCAAGCCGAGGATCTGCTGCGCTACCCTCCGCAGGGATTTCGGCCGATGGAGGTGCGGGTCCGCATCGGGCACGGCCCCGAGCGGTGGGACTTCGCCTGGGTGCAGGCCATGAGTTGGGGAATCCAGCGCCGCGCCGGGTTCCAGGTCGAACTCGTGGACTCGCCATCGGAGGTGAGCGAAGGCACCTACCTGCCTGTCGCCTTCGACAAGAAGGGCAACCCCATTCAGCCGGCGACGGCGAGTGAAGCCGGTGAGGCGACCTACGCCCCCGATGGGTCCGCGCTGGTCAGGCCGGGCGACTCGGCGCTGCTGAAATGGGTGCTCTGGCCGGTGAAGATCCCGACCCGGGTGGTGTACGTGATCGACGAGCCCGACCGCAAGGGGTTCGCGTACGGGACGCTTCCCGGGCACCCGGAACGCGGCGAAGAGAGCTTCGTGGTCGAGCGCCGCCCCGACGAATCGGTGTGGCTGACCATCCGGTCGTTCTCGCGGCCGGCGAACCGGTGGTTCTGGGCCGCATATCCGCTGCTCAGGATGATGCAGGCGATTTTCACGGAACGCTACAAACGGGCGCTGACCGGCCCGATCAACGAATAGTGGACAAGGACCAAAGACTCCGGCCATGAGCAGAAGCCGCGCGTATGCTCACGTTTCGTGACCGACTATCGACCTCCTGTATCCGATCTGGCCTTCAACCTCGAGCACATCGTGGGCTACGACGAGATCGCGCAATTCCCCGGATTCGAGCACGCCGATCTCGAGACCGTGACCGGCCTGCTCGCCGAGGCGGGTGACTTCGCGGCCGAGGTGGTCGCGCCGACCAACCGGGCGGGCGATCTGCAGGGCGCGGTGCGCAATCCGGATGCCACAGTCACCACGCCCGCGGGCTTCAAGGAGGCCTACGCCAAGCTCGTCGAGGCCGGCTGGGCCTCGCTGCCGTTCCCCGAGGAGTTCGAGGGCGGCGGATTCCCCCAGGTGGTCGGCCTGGCCATCCAGGAGATGCTGCTCGGGGCCAACATGGCCTTCGCCCTCGCTCCGCTGCTGACCCAGGGGGCCATCGAGGCGCTCCTGGCCTACGGCAGCGACGAGCAGAAGGCCAGCTACCTCCCCCACATGATCTCAGGCAAGTGGAGTGGCACGATGAACCTGACCGAGCCGCAGGCCGGTTCGGACGTGGGCGCCCTGGTCACGAAGGCCGTCCCGCGCGATGACGGCACCTTCGGCATCTCGGGTCAGAAGATCTTCATCACCTACGGCGAGCACGACATGGCCGAGCAGGTGGTGCACCTGGTGCTGGCGCGCACCCCGGGCGCCCCGGCAGGAACCGCCGGGATCTCGTGCTTCATCGTGCCGAAGTTCCTGGTCAACGACGACGGATCGTTGGGGGAGCGCAACGGCGTGAAGGTGCTGTCGCTCGAGCACAAGCTGGGCATCCACGGTTCGCCCACCTGCGTGATGGAGTACGACGACGCGACCGGCTACTTGATCGGCGACCTGAACAAGGGCATGCGCATCATGTTCGTCATGATGAACACCGCGCGGCTGTCGGTCGGCGCCCAGGGTGTTGCGGTCAGCGAGCGCGCGTACCAGCAGTCTCTGGAGTATGCGCAGGTGCGACGTCAGGGCGTGGCGATCTTGCCCGGCGGCCAGGAGGCCGACGCGCCGATCATCGAGCACCCCGACGTGCGCCGGATGCTGATGACCCAGAAGACCTTCATCGCCGGCCTCCGCAGCCTGATGCTCTACAACGCGGGCGAGACCGATCGCAGCCTGAGCCACCCCGACTCCGACGTGCGCGCCAGGGCCACCGAGGTGGTCGCGCTGCTCACCCCGATCTGCAAGTCGATGGGGACGGATCTCGGCAACGAGCTCACCTCGCTCGCGCTGCAGATCCACGGCGGAATGGGCTACATCGAAGAGACCGGCGCCGCGCAGCACTACCGCGATGTGCGCATCACGGCGATCTACGAGGGCACCAACGGCATCCAGGCCGCCGACCTGATCGGGCGCAAGCTGGGCGTCCGTGGCGGGGCGTCGGTCACCGAGTTCCTCGCCTCGATGCGCGAGCTCGATGCGCAGCTGGTCGCCGCGGGCGACGCGTTGACCAGCATCCGGTCGAACTTCATCGAGCAGCTCGACAAGCTGGTCGAGACGACGAATTGGATGCTGCGCACCGGAGCAGGCGACCCGGCCGCGGCCCTCTCCGGCTCGAGCCCGTACCTGCGCCAGTTCGGACTCGTCGTACTGGCGTGGCTGCTGGCGAAGGGTGCCCTCGCCGCCGCGCCGCTCGACCCGGCGCTTGCCGAGACTCGGCTCGTGATGGCCCGATTCTTCGCCGAGCAGTTGCTGCCGGCCGCGAGCGGCCTGGCCGCCGCCGCGACCGCGGGCTCCGGCGACCTGTTCGCCCTCGACGCCGGGCAGTTCGCCGACACCGCGAGCGCCGCCGCGAGGTAGTCGAGCGGCGGGCGCGCGACGCTCGAGCGGCCGGCTCGGCGCCGGGGGAGAATGGGGGCACCATGCCTTCCGCCCTCCCGATCGCCGACCCGGCCCCCGCCGATGGCCTGCTGCCCGAGTCGGTCACCGAGGGATGGGGCGCCCGCGACTTCGGCGTGTACGTGCACGTGCCG
>Ga0207695_10008362_pt1 | contig 12963 bp, 9 predicted proteins | sample KBSC54metaG_FD_184354 | JGI IMG/M metagenome (GOLD analysis project Ga0207695, IMG submission 184354) | Corn rhizosphere microbial communities from Kellogg Biological Station, Michigan, USA - KBS C5-4 metaG (SPAdes) (version 2) | ecosystem: Host-associated > Plants > Roots > Rhizosphere > Soil...
ATTGCCGGGTGCCGCAATCGTGCCGGCCACATGGGTGCCATGGCCAAAATGATCGCTGGGATCGGGACCCCATTTCGGATTATTCACCGACTGGCCGATGAAGTCATAGCCCGGCGCACCCGTCTGTGGATTGATCCATAGGGTGGGAGCATCGGGAAGCTGATCAAGATAATCAAATCCGGTATCGACGACCGCCACCAGCACGCCCTCGCCCGTGCTTTGATCCCAGGCCTGATCCGCTTGAATTTTTTTCAATCCCCACAGATCGTCAAAGGATTGTCCCCAGCTGCCCTTGGTGTCCCAGTAGGGATCATTGGGAAGAAGATTGGTGGTATAAGGTTTATTCGGCTGAGCATATTCCACTTGCGGATCATTTTGCAGCGTCGTCAAAATAGTCTGCAACTCTTGCGGCGAAGAGGCTTTTACCGTCGCTAAATAAATTCGCGAGAGTTCCGGGGGGTTAAAGGTTCCCACATGGCGCGCCGAGCGCTGGGTGTATTTTGTGCTAACCGCCAACGCCAACTGGTAATCGGTTTGATGGGTCGTGATTTTTGTTTTTACCAATGAGGAAAATAACGGTTGCAGACTGGCGATGGAATCATTCGTAAAGAGCGTTTGCAGCGCAACGGTTTTAGGTTGCGATAGCGTCAGCGTGGTTAACGACAGCTCCGGTTCGATCAATTGAGTGAGGGTGGATTTGAATTTAACGATTAAGCGGGAGGTGCCGGTCTCTGGCGCCGCAGCAGGATCGATCGTGAATGAGACTGGAGCGGACGTGCCCTTAGCATTTTGCACTTTGATCAGAGCTGTTCCCGGTGCTTGCGGGGATGCAGCATTATTGGGAACCAGGACATTGATCTGGCAGCTGTCATTAGACGGACATCCCGCGTACGTCGGTGTCAACGCTTGACTGCCAAAAAACACGGTGTTATTTTGAATCCCGTTCGCAAAACCGCTACCCCAGAGGATCAGGTAGAAATCCCCGGAGCCGGATGGCGTGCTTGTCACCACCTGATAAACGGTATTCGTCAGCCGATTAATTTGTGGAAGGGCGGGAGGATTTACCGTAATAGTGACTTGTGGCGCTGAGTCCAGCGATCCTCCCGGGCCTGTCGCGGTTAACGTATAAATGGTTGTGGCCGATGGACTTACAGTAAGTGAACCATTCGCGGCAACGGGCCCGATCCCTTGATCAATCGCAACGGCTGTAGCGCCCGTCGTGGTCCAAGAAAGTGTCGCGGCATCCCCTGCTGTAATGGTTTGATCCGCAGTAAACGTGGCTGTCGGAACGGGCAGGACGCAAGGGGGCGTGTCCATGGGGGAACTGTTCAACGCCTGATCCGCTCCTGTCGAGCCGGCATTTAAAATCTTGGTATAGATCAAATGGGAACGCCCATCTTGAATGGGCGGGAACGTGAAATTAAATCCATGCGCAGAATTGCCGCCGCAGATCGCGCCTACCGCCGATTCCCGCGGCCCATTGGCGATGGTTTGACCTAAGAAAGTACCCTGCGCGGAATCCAAATAAAATTGCACGGTTAGTGCATCGGCATAATGGTTATCGGCATCACAGGCCCACCCGTAAGCCGAGGAACAAGTGACGGCATCCAAATTGCCAAACGGATTATTGGTTGATCCGGCCACTATGACGTGCACAAGCGTTTGCGGGGTTTGGTTGGCCAGGTTGCCGACTTGGGAACAAAGCAACGTATAAGACTGATCAAATCCATTTTGCACGGGGATGGTGGCAAAGTGAGAGGTGCCGTTATCGTTGTAGATCGCTCCGCCCAATGCGCAAGTCGCGGGAAAATTGGTGGTCCAGACGACATTGATTTTGGACGTGCCTGCAAGCGCGGGCATGGTTATATGGTGCGTTTGATCAGGATCATTCGCGTCCGTAAACCATTGACTGGTAATGGCCAGTGGACCATTGGTGACGTTGAGGGTCACCGTGGCCGGATTGCTGTAGAGGTAACCGTTATAGGTTTGAAATGTAAAGCTGTCCGTTCCGCTAAAGCCGGGGTTCGGTTGGTAAGTAAATGCAGCCCCCGTTCCCGTCAATGTGCCATGGGCGGGCAGCGTCGCCACGTCATAAATGACGGTCAGCCCTAAATTATTCGAATCCCCGCCCACGAGCGTAATGGCTTGAGCAGTTCCGGCATTCACCGCCACTGTTTGCGCTTGCGCGGCGGGCGGTGATAGCGTGACAAAGAAATTGGGAAGATCGGGTTTGGCTTGAACGCCGTTGACATACCAGGTTTCAGACCAACTCCCCAGAAAATCAACGGAATTAAAAGTATTCGTTAACGTGAGATGGTTGTTGCTTTGAATCGTGCCCATGGTGTTGAGCCCCGTGCTCACGCCATTGTGTGTGCCGATCGAGGTGACGGTCTGCCCTGCTGTGCCTGTGACATCGATTTGCCAGGTATCCGTCACTAAAAAGGAGGTATCGCTCCCCTGATGCGTCAGGTTCTTGAGCGTGACGCTGGGGCCTTTGTTGACGACAATAATCTGAGGGTTTTGCGAATACTGCTGCCAGCTGGTGTTATAGACCGCGACATAGAAGGTCCCGCCGTTTTGATAACAGATAGGGGGAATCGTGATATTGATTTGATTGCCGGTGAGGGTCGAATGGGTGGCGTCATAACCAATAGGAACGGGATTGCCGTTGTTGTAGATGCCGTCATTGGGGTAGGTGCTGGAACGAATAGGCTGCAGTAATCCCCAACATCCATTGGGTGTGGAGGTATTGGGATTGTTGGTGCCAAAATAAACTTGGGCGTCGCCGTCAAAGGCATGCGCGGGATCGGCATCATAAATGGTTAAGACAACGGGATATGAATTGGTTTGGATGGAGGTGGGATTAGAAATCACCGCGCCGATATTCGGCCAGGCAAAAGCGGACCGGCCGGCCAAAAACACCATGCCCAGAGCGGCAAACGTAAAACCAGAACGCGATGGGGTCATTGCGCAGGGTGCTCAGAACTCATAGAGGAAGGATAATAAGCCTCTGTTACGGCACGACAACAATTGTGTTACGCCCATGTTGCCTGCGGCCCCAGGGATGGCCAGCTAAAGACCGCGGGCAATGACGTATTGAGAAGGAAAATGGGCTAAAATCGAACCGTTATGATCAAAGCCGTCATTTTTGATTTTGATAATACGCTGATGGATTTCATGAAAATGAAACGCGCGGCGGTAGAATCGGCCGTCGATGGCATGATTGATGCTGGCTTGGCGATCAAAAAAGAATTGATGGTAGAAAAGATTTATAAAGTTTATACAGCCGAAGGCATTGAAGATCAACAAATCTTTGACAAAGTGCTGCAAAACGAATTTGGCCGCGTGGATTACAAAATCTTAGCGGCGGGGATCATCGGCTATCGTCGCGCAAAAGAAGGAACCTTAGCGCTTTATCCGCATGTGCACCTGACGCTGACAGAGCTGGCGCGGCGCGGATTAAAAATGGCGGTGGTATCCGATGCGCCGCGTCTGCCCGTATGGTTACGGATTTGCGGTTTGGGGCTTCAGCATTATTTTGATGCGGTGGTCACCTCTGATGACGCAGGATTTAAAAAACCGCATTCCAAACCTTTTCTGATGGCCTTGGAAAAATTGGGCGCCGAGCCCTCTGAAGCGATCATGATTGGTGACTGGGTCGAGCGCGATATGGTGGGCGCGAAGCGGGTGGGATTACAGACCGTGTTTGCGCGCTACGGCGATACAGCAGGGACTAATGAATCGGGTGCCGACTATGACATTGACGATATCAGCCAATTATTAGATATCGTTACGCTAACGAAAAAAGAATGACCACTCCCTCTAAAGAACTGGTTTTTTTCCCCACGTGGACGGCCGGGCGCGAAGGCTATGCCACGCGCATTCGCGAAGTGTTTCGTAATTATTTATCGGAACAAGGCTTGCGTCTGACGACGCAGCGCGAAGCCATTGTAGATTTGCTTTTAAAAGCAGAAACACATGTGAGCCAGCAAGATGTATACAAGGCGCTTAAGAGTCAAGGTTTGGGTAAAGTGACCGTGTTTCGGACTTTGAAAATGCTCGAGGAATGCGGGCTTGTCGAACGGGTGACGTCTCCGCATGGAAGCGCTAAGTTTGAAATTAAATATGAACGTCCACACCATGATCACCTGGTTTGTGTTGAATGCGGTGTGATTCGCGAAGTGCAATGGCCGGATGTAGAAAAGATCCAAGAAAAGACCTGTAAACTGCTTCATTTTGTGCCATTGTGGCATCGCCATGAAATTTTTGGCCGCTGCGAGGCTTGCCAATCTAAAAGGGTTTGATACACTTACCATTGTGAAAAATAAATGTGGCCTCTCCATTGCGCTTCTAAGTCTTTGGGTTGTTGTCGCTAGCGCGGCGGATAAACCCACTCCTCCCATTGATTTTCCTCCGCGGCAAGGGTCTGTTTCCGATTACTTCCCCGGTACAGAAGGCAAATCGCGTCAAACCGTTATTCTTTTGCAAGACTTGCATGCCAATGTCGGGGTCCAGAAAAATATTGCCTCCATGCTGTATCGGTTACTGAATCACAATCGCATGCCACGGCTTTTGGTATGTGTCGAAGGCGCCTCTGGTGCCGGCGATGTGTCGTTGTTGCGTAGCCTTCCTCACGGGGTTCGCGGGCTTTTTGAAGAAATGCTTTTGCATCGGGCGTATTTAACCGGCGCTGAACTGGCGGCCACCGAGGCAGCGGCAGACATTGCACAACAACAGGCCGTCTGGGGCTACCGTCTTAAAGCATTTTTTGGACAATCCGCTGGATCGGGACCCGTCACCCTGTCGCCGATTGAGCTCTGGGGTGTTGATGATCCCGACCTCTACCGTAAAAATTGGCATGCGGCCAAAGTCGTCGATCGCCAACGCAATGAGGCGCTGCAATATCTAAAAAATACGCGTCAAATGCTGTTGCCCGGCGCCGATACCACATTGCAGAAACATCTCGGACTCTTGGTCAAGTTGCTTTTGCTGCGGCTGCAGCCCGGCGAATATTATGACTATTTGAAAACACGCCACTTGAATCCGAGCGGGCCGCCAATTTATCAATCCACTTTAAAAGCCGCGGAAGAATATTATGAGATGGCGGAAGCGCGCAGCGTGGCAATGGCCAATAATTTATTGAAACGAATGGGTAATACCCCGGGCTATACAGCGCTGATCACAGGTGGATTTCACACGCAAGAAATTGCCGCCCAACTTAAAAAACGCGGTATCGGTTATATGGTGGTCACGCCGGATGTGAAAGTGCTTGATCAGGACTGGGCCTACCGCGCACGTCTCCACGAGGAAGAATAGCTACACCAGCGAATAAGCGACGGCGCGTTATCCGGCCTGGATGGCACCGTAATGAGCGGGGTCTTTAGCGACGAAATCGTTTGTCACCGCTTCTACCGGCGACCAAAACCACCCTTTAGGATCCCAAATCTGCGCTAATGAATAATGCTGAACAATTTGCCGGAAAGCTTCATTGGCTTGTAAATAGTTTTCTTTCTCATCGTAGGCTTTACCCAAAATAAAATAGGCCGCCGCCACATCATTTAAAGCCCAATAGTTAAAGATCGCTTGTTTTTCCCGCACCTCTCCCGTGTAAGGAAGAAGACCGCCTGCTTCGCGTGCTTTTTGATTTTCCAATTTGGCGGCCCAGTCCGACCATTCCTGAATAGTGGCCTTGGCTTGTTCTATGGCTTGATCATAATGGTGCGTGTTCAAATAACCCCAGGCGCGTGTGGTCATGTCTTCGGAAGTTCCGTAATAAATTGAAACCATGCGGGGAGCGATTTGAATCCGCTTGGGCAGCGTAATCTGTAGAGTCGTATCGGGCAGAAGCGAGTGGCCGGACAAAGGATCTACCGCTAGACCAGAAAAAATTCGCCAAACGCTTGCAATTAATGAAGAGGCTGGGCCTTGCGCGGCCGGTGCGGGTGTGCGCCAGCCGTCGCGAAAAAATCGTCCAGGGGTCGCATAAGGATAAGCCACGTTGTTGGCTGAAGCAACCGCATTGGCATCAAACGCGACTTGATACATCTTGGCCTTTTCAAACAACGCTTGGGCGGGTTTTAATTGCCCATTGGTTTTCAAAAATTGAGCGGTCGCAGTCAGGGCCAAAATATATTGGCCTAGACCCTCATACCAGATCATCCGATGGTGATCCGTTGCCGGACGTTTGGCCTCACGTTGAATCGCATGATCTTGAATAAAGGTCAGATCAGCTTCTGCTTGATCGGCAGGATCAACACCTTGATGATGATCGACAGAGACTTCAAATAAGGAAGCAGCCGTATTCAGCAAGCGTTCCGGATCAATGCCACGTTCAGCTAAGCGCGCGCAGCCGACCGCAGAAATCAGCCACGTCACGGTGTCGAGAGCATTGATCGCGTCGATGCCCGAGGGGATTTCACCGCGTCGCACCCGATAAGTGGTCTTGTCAAAAGCCACATTCAACAACCAATTCTCCACATGCGAGCGTTCTTCGGCAAATAACTGCCGTTGGCCGGCATCGAGCGTTTTGTTTTTTAACAGTTCCGACAAAAAGGCATAGTAGCTGATGTTATTTTCTGTAGAAAAAATATGCGCCCACGGAGCCCCGTGAACCATATCACTGATGCCCATGGCCACGGCTCCGTGATGGTGCGGAACGCCAGTGGCAATCCAATAGGCTATGTCCAGAGCCAGCTGCCGCGCATCGGTATTTTCGTTTCTATTGGCCATCCGTGCAGCAAATAGTCCCACCCAGGCATTCGGTCCCACATGCACGGTTTTTTCAATGCCGGCGGTACCGAAATCAGCGTTATAAAAGTTCATCAACCCATGCGGTTGGGCCGTCCAACGTTGTTTAAAAAATTGAAGCAAGGTCTCCGCGCGATTGCGATCCTGGATTTGGAGCGCTAAGAGTCCCATCGCCGCTTGTTCATAGGTGGAGGCTTGTTGGGCTAGTCGCGCATCTTGGGAATCGGGGAAACTGGCAAAAAGTCCGGTATCTGGAATCCAATGATGCTCTAATAAATGCCGATAAATCGCTTGGCCTCGCACCGCGGTCAGCAACGAAAAATGATCCTGCAGGGAAGCGGCATCTGTGGGTTGAATGACAGCGCAAACCAAGGTCAGCGCCCCTATTTTTTTAAGCCATGAAATCATTTTTAACGATCACTCCCGAAAAAGTTGAGTGGGTTTTATGCGGCGGACCCCTAAGACCGATGGATTTACATGGGGAAAGAAAAACTGTCAAGGAAAATTGACAGAAATTAACAGCCGTCTATTTCAGCTTGAATTTAAGCTCTAATCCAACGGCAAGCGGCGGCGATGAGAAGTCCTGCGTAAGTGCCTACGACATTTCCGGCGATAGCCAGCAGTAACCCTAAGGGAGCTAAGCGCGGTTGGAAGATTCCTGCGACGAGCGGGGTGGAGGCGGTGCCACCGATATTGGCTTGACTGGAGGTCACAAGAAAAAATAAAGGGACTTTTCGCCACCATCCATATAAACCCAAAAGAATTCCATGAATCGCGACCCACGTAAAGGCCATAGCCAGAAGGAGTGGGGCGCGGAGAATGTCTTGCAGGCGGGCTTTGGCGCCAATGGCGGCTAATAATAGGTAGAGACATAGATAGCCCCAATGCGAGGCGCCATAGCGTTCCAGGCGGGATGCTGGAGTGAAGGAGAGCGCCACACCTAGGAGCGTCACCACCATAAAAGACCAGCCCGTGGCATTCAGTGCCGAGCCCATCGGAGGAAGTATCGTCCCCAATCGCAGACATAGCCAACCTATAACAAGGGCTCCGGCGAGGAGCCAAATTCCATGCCAGGGGCTTGCTTTTGTTACTGTCGGAGAGCCCGCTTCTTGTTGGCTCAAGCGTTGATTGACATCCTCTAAAGTACTCCGGTCCGCCTTGACCCATTGGTCCCATCGTTCCTGCCAAGGCGCGAGCGACACGAGAAAAGCCATCCAGCTATAGGTCACTACCGTATCGACGATAACCATGGGTGCAAAAACGGAGTCCGGGGTATTTAACGCTTCTTTAACCGCCACCATATTAGCGCTACCGCCAATCCAACTGGCTGATAAGGCCCCAATGCCTTTCCACGTTTGCGGCGGAAGTAGGCCACCCCATAACCCCCAGGCAATGACCGCACCCCCGCCGATTCCTATGGCGCCCACGATCATGCTGCCTAATGCGGTAGGCCCTAAACGAAAGATGGCGGGTAGATTGATGTTGAGGAGTAAAAGTAATAGACAGGCCGCTAAGACGTAGCTCGTAAGGAATTTATAAACGGGGGATTCTATCGGGAGAATGCCGACGCTGGATAGCATCACAGGAATGAAATAACACCAAAATGCCGTGGGTAAATAGTGAAAGAGGCGGTCAGGTCCCGGGATTTTTTCTAAATAGCGCAGCAGAAAAACAAGGCTTAAAAGCGTTGCCGCAAGAAAAACAGGCTGGTGAATCATAATCCGATCCCGGATTTTATTCCGGTGACAGAAAGTTGGGGTCCTTTACTTTCAAATCCACCCCGCGGCGCGCGGACGTTTAATAAGAAAAACGAATCCAGATCTACCCATTCAAAGACTCCAGTTCCGCAAGCCAAATGCACGCTGGCCGCCAACCCTAATTTGGATTCTTCCATACAACCAATTGCCAGGCGCTTTTTAAAGCGCTGGGCAATATGAATGAGATCCAAAGCGCCTAAAAGGCCGCTTTTAGCGACTTTGATATTGATGCCATCGACGGCTTGTGCTTCGAAAAGTTTAATCGCATCGGCAATCGTTAGCACCGATTCATCGGCGAAAAGAGGAACATGACAGCGCTGGCGAAATGTGCGCATCCCTTTAATATCCAGGCGGCCGAAGGGCTGTTCAAAAAAAACGAGGGGGATTTCAGCGCGTCGTAACCGCTGCATCAAATCGAGCGCCTGCATCACATGAAATCCTTGATTACCGTCCGCCACAAGTAACGCTTTAGGCGCCGCTTGATGGACTGCTTGTAGACGTTCTAGATCTTTTTGCGGCTTCCCCTGAAGTTTTACTTTAAATTTGCGAAATCCCTGCTTAAGGGCTTTCTTGGCGCGCGCGCCCATGACCGCCGGCTCGGCGACAGAAAGCGTAAGATCCGTCTCGATACTGACGGGGGGCGAAGCGCTCAAAAACGCCGACAGTGATTTTTTCTTCGTCCGCGCCACCGCATCCAAAAGTGCGCATTCCATGGCCGCCGCGGCTGTCGGATGATAGTGGCTGACGCGCCACATCGTGGCGACTAAGGATTTGTAGTCCTCTATAGATTGGCCGCGTAGTTCTGGGATCAGTTGTACCAAGATGCGCTGCATGTTGGTTTGGGATTCGGAGGCCAACGCAATGGATGAAGACGCTTCCGCTTTACCTAGGGTGCCGTCAGAAAGAATAAGTTTGATTTGGACGTTGTCCGTCTTTTGTTTGTGTCCGGCGGCTGTAGCAAAAGTCGTTTTAAATGGAAATGAAACCGGCGTCAGCTCAATGGCCTGAATGACAGGAATGCGCATGCCTATAAGTAACGGCCAAAATAAATGACGCGTTCACCTACGGTTTGTCCCGACTCTACCGATTTCAGTGGGGCGCCATATTTTTCTTCAAATGAAATGGTCCGGCTTTGCAGACCCGTTTGCGGTGCTTCGATAATCTGAGCGTTTCCGGCATAGAAAGCGACATGCGTGATTTTTTGCGGCTCCGCCACTTTCGCCGAGAAAATGAGATCCCCGGGCAATAATTGGGCACGTTTAATTTTTGTTGCTTTCATCCATTGTTCATGCGCGTCGCGCGGAATTTTGAGACCGTTGATGCGATATGTCAAATGGACTAGTCCGGAGCAATCAAGGCCGTGGCCGGGCGAAAGTCCGCCCCAGACATAAGAAGTTCCAAGCATTTGCTGAGCGGCGTCAATAAGGGCCGCACGAAAGTCGCTGTCCTTGGCTGGTTGCCAGAGAAAACGGTTTTGAATCCATCCAGGATAGCCTTCCCAATGATTGTGATGCGAAAACTCCGGTTGTCCCGGCGCTTCAATGCGCACCCAGGATCCGCTGGATTCGCGAATAATCACTTGTTCTTCAAAAAGCAGCTGCGTCTCGCGTTTGTCGTCGGTAAGTTGCGCCGGATCGTCATTTGGCTCGCTCCAGACATCCACCACCGGCGCAATCACAACGGCCGGCTGCGTCAGCGGCGCGGCTGCGGCGAACGTCGGGAAACCGTAGAGTTGAGAGGCCAGAACGGCCATCGCAATCCACCCTGGAGACCCGGCTCTCTGAACCCTGGTTGTTGTGGTCATTGGAGTTCCATGATGGCATTTACGACCTGTTTTTGTAGATCGAGATATTCGCGTGAAACATCGCGTAGATCGCCCAAGCGGGCTCGGGCTTCCTGTTTTGCTGCTGCGGTATTTTTTTCTTTTTCGACTTCTTTTTTAATGTAAGCAATGCTGGATTCGATATAAATTTGCGCAGCTTGCCGGCGTTCTTCGCGTAGTTTCTTGCGAGCTTTCTTTTGCCGCCGGGGAAAATGAATTTCCATCAGATCGTCATAGGCTTCTAAAGCGGCGTCCGATGATTTTTGCGCTAACTTTTGGTTCCAAAGGCCCGTGGCTTTCTGCAGAGCGTCATGCGCCATGTCATAGGGCTTCTTTTGTGTGTAAGCCGATGTCGGGGTAAGAATCTCTCCAGATTTGGCCTCGCGGTCATCGATGGCAAATTCGTCGTCAGAGTCAAAGCCTTCGGGATTGGCCGGCGGCTCACTGATGGCGGTTGGCGTTGTGGTGGAGACCACGGTGGTGGTAGAAACCAGAGGCGTCGCCCACATGGGCAGGCTCGCGCCAAAGATAAGGAATAAGCCGCTAAAAAATCGTCGCATCAGAAGTCATTATATAATCGCCTTCGCGTCGCCTATATCATTTAATAAGGAACAGTATGGAACGAAGCCTTTATTGCGGAGATGTACGTCTTTCTCATGCCGGTCAAACCCTGGTTTTATGTGGCTGGGTGCATAGCCGCCGCGATCATGGGGGGGTCCTCTTTTGCGACCTGCGCGACCGCTCCGGGCTGGTGCAAGTCATTTTTCGTCCTGAGAATGCGGATTTATTTAAACGCGCTCAGGATTTAGGTTCAGAGTTTGTGGTCCAAGTGAAAGGCCATGTCCTGGAACGGCCTGCTGGCACCCGCAACAGTCAGATTCCTACGGGAGATATTGAAGTCGATGCCTTAGAACTTGAGATTTTAAATACCTCCAAGCCCCCACCTTTTGAAATTTCCGAATTTTCGGAAGCCGGCGAAGACATCCGGCTGCGTTATCGGTATTTGGATTTACGGCGGCCGCCGCTACAAAAGAACCTCATTCGTCGTCACCAGATCAACCAAGCCATCCGGCATTCTTTAATTCAAGAGGGCTTCTTAGAAATGGAAACCCCGTTTCTCACCAAATCAACGCCGGAAGGCGCACGTGATTTTTTAGTGCCCTCCCGCATGACGCTGGGATCGTTTTATGCGCTGCCGCAAAGCCCGCAATTGTTTAAGCAAATTTTGATGGTGGCCGGTTACGACAAATATTTCCAAGTGGCGCGCTGCTTCCGGGATGAGGATTTGCGCGCGGACCGCCAGCCGGAATTTACGCAAATCGATTTAGAGATGTCTTTTGTCAATGAGGCTGATGTGGAACAGGTGGTGGAACGCTTCGTCGCCAAAGCATTCTCTGAGGCCTTAGGCCAGCCCTTTCCGGGCCCTGTTCCTCATATGGATTATGATGAGGCGCTTTCGCGTTTTGGGACCGACGCTCCCGATCTTCGCTATGGCATGGAATTGACAGACGTCTCGGAGATAGTCAAAGCCAGCGGGTTTCAAGTGTTCGCCAAGACGGTGGCCTCCGGGGGAACAGTCCGCGGCATTACGGTTCCAGGCGGCGCCAGCTTCTCCCGTAAAGACACCGATGATTTAACCCAATGGGCCAATACGCTAGGCGCTAAAGGCTTGGCCTGGATTAAATGGACAGCGGCGGGGGCGGAATCGCCGATTGTGAAATTTTTTCAAGCCCCGGAATTGACCGCCTTGCGCGAAAAAATACAGGCCAAGGAAGGCGACATTTCATTCTTTGTCGCCGATAAAGCCGCCACCGTGTTCAAAGTCTTGGGGCTTTTGCGCCGACGCATGGCCGAAAAACAAAAACTGATTCCGGCCAATCAATGGAAGTTCTTGTGGGTCGAGAGTTTTCCTTCGTTTGACTGGGATGAAGAAGGCAAGCGCTGGAATGCCGTGCACCATCCGTTCACCGCCCCCCGTCCGGAAGATTGGCCAAAAATTAAAACGGTCATTGAGAGTCAGGCGTGGGATCCGGCGCAAAATCAATTATCCAGCGTGCGTGCGCGGGCTTACGACTTGGTTTTAAATGGAACCGAAATCGGCGGCGGCAGCATTCGTATTCATCAAATGGAAAAGCAGGATTTAGTTTTCAAGTTGTTGCAAATTCCTCCGGAAATTGCCAAATTGCAATTTGGCTTCTTATTGGAAGCCTTAGAGTTCGGTGCTCCACCACATGGTGGATTTGCGTTGGGATTGGATCGTTTTGTGGGCTTGCTCTCCGGCGAATCATCGATTCGCGATATTATCGCGTTTCCTAAAAATCAAAAAGGGATGGATTTAATGTCATCGGCGCCCTCACCCGTATCCGAGTTGCAATTGCGCGATTTGGGCATCAAAATTAAATAGTGGTTACGCAAAAAATTCATTTATCCGGATCGGAAGAGGCCTTGGCGCTCTTTGGCCAAAATGACCAACATCTCCGCGCGCTCGAACGCTCTTATAAAGTGCAAATCTTTGGCCGCGCACATATTCTGTCGGTCCGCGGCGCCGCCGGCCAAGTGGAAAAAGCCTTGGCGGCTGTTGAAACCATGCGCGAGTCTTTAGGAAAAGGCCAGCCGCGCCTGTCACTTCCGCCAGAG
>Ga0207695_10008366_pt1 | contig 12961 bp, 12 predicted proteins | sample KBSC54metaG_FD_184354 | JGI IMG/M metagenome (GOLD analysis project Ga0207695, IMG submission 184354) | Corn rhizosphere microbial communities from Kellogg Biological Station, Michigan, USA - KBS C5-4 metaG (SPAdes) (version 2) | ecosystem: Host-associated > Plants > Roots > Rhizosphere > Soil...
CGGCCCGTTTAAAAGGCGTGTTTGGCAGGCAATCTCAGCCCAGCGCGGCAACCCTCTTGACCAGCCGGGAGAATTTCCGGGACGCGGTATTCTTGTGCAAAACGCCGCGAGCAACTCCGCGCGCAATCTCCGGCTGAACCTTCTTCAAAGCTTCGGCCGCTTCCGTCTTCTTGCCCGAAGCAATCGCCGACTCGACCTGCTTCACAAAGGTCCGGATTCGGCTGATTCGCGCGTGATTGATATCGGCGCGGCGGGCGTTGCGACGGATGCGCTTCTTGGCTTGCGGCGTATTCGCCATCGTGTTCCTCTAGCTCAATGAAAAACGGCGCGGCCCACAGGCTCGCACCGAAGTCGCGGCTCCCTACCCGCAACCGCCTCCAAGGTCAACGCTGACACTTGGGACAGTAGAAGGTCGACCGCCCACCCTGAACGATTCGCCGCACCGGCGCCTCGCAGGAGAGGCAAGGCTGGCTTTCGCGATCGTAGACCGCAAACCGCTTGGAGAAGTAGCCGAGCTCTCCATCCGGGCGGGCATAGTCGCGCAAAGTCGAGCCGCCGGCTTTGATCGCCTCGCCGATCACCTCGCGAATGGCACCGGCCAGCTGCGCGAGCGAAGCGGGCGAAAGACGACCTGCCGAACGCTTCGGATTGATGTGCGCTCGGTGGAGCGCTTCGCAGACATAGATGTTGCCAAGTCCGGCAACGATCCGCTGATCGAGAAGCAGCGATTTGATTGAGGCGGAGCGACCGCGAAGTCTCTCGCGCAGTTCACCAGCGGTGATCTCTCCCGGCTCGGGGGCGAGTTCGGCAAGCGGGCCCCAATCGCTGAGCTCAGTCGTCGGCACGAGGTCGACCGAGCCGAAGCGTCGCGGATCGTTGAGCACGACCACGAGATGCTCGTCTGTCTCGATAAGGAGATGATCGTGGGGGCCCAGTTCTTCGGGATCGATTCGCCACTTGCCGGACATGCCGAGGTGGAAAATCATCGTGTCGCCGCGATCGGTGTCGATCAGCCCGTATTTCCCGCGTCGGCCGAGCCTTGTCACACGAGCGCCGGTCAGCCGCTGCCCGAGCCCGGCGGGAAAGGCGCGGCGCAGGTCGGCCCGGCGCGGCTCGACACGTCTCAGCTCGCGCCCAAGCAGCACTTTCTCCAGTCCGCGAACGGTGGTTTCGACTTCGGGAAGTTCTGGCACTCAGCCGATATGGCGAACGTTGCGTCACCCAGCTAGAGGCGAGCCATGACGGACCAAGTCAATTTCGGGGACGAGCTGGTAAGCCCAGGCGAAAAGACGCGGCGCGTCGGGCAAGTCTTCAGCTCGGTTGCTCGGCGCTACGACATGATGAACGATCTGATGTCGGGCGGCCTGCATCGCCGCTGGAAAGACCGTTTCGTCGCGCGGGTGAAGCCACGCGCAGGCGAGCAGATCCTCGACATGGCCGGCGGTACTGGCGACATCGCCTTCCGGATGGCGAAGCTCGGCGCCCACGTCACCGTGGCCGATATCAATCCCGACATGCTTTCAGTTGGCATGGAGCGGGCGAAGGAGCGCGGTATCGAAAATCTCTCCTGGAAACAGGAGAATGCCGAGGATCTCAGCTTCGCCGACCGCAACTTCGATGCCTACACGATCGCCTTTGGAATCCGGAACGTCACCGACATCCCCGCCGCCTTGAAGGAAGCCCATGGGGTATTGAAGCACGGCGGGCGCTTCTTCTGCCTCGAATTCTCAACCAGCGAGTGGCCTGGCTTCGCCGATCTGTATGACCTCTGGGCTGACAAAATAATTCCGCGGATCGGCAAAGCCGTTGCCAGGGACGAGGCGAGCTACCGCTACCTGGTCGAATCGATCCGCCGGTTCCCGAAGCCAGAGCGGTTCCGGCAAATGATAGCCGAGGCGGGATTCGCGCAGACGAAGGCCGAACCGATCCTGGGCGGCCTCGTCTGCATTCACAGCGGCTGGCGAATTTGACCTCTCCCGTCATCCATCTCTGGCGGCTTCTAAAGTGGGGCCGGACGCTGGCGAAGCACGGCGCGCTCACCGGCATTGAGGGTGATCGAAAGACACCGGTGCCGGTCCGGCGGGTTTCTCGCCTTGCACGCTTCGGAGCGCGCGTTCCTGCGACTCCTGACTACGCAGCAGCGCTTCAGGAGATTGGACCGCCGGCGATCAAGCTCGGCCAGACACTCTCCACTCGCCCCGACCTGGTCGGCGCGCAGGCTGCCGACAATCTCTCGCGGCTACAGGACGACCTTCCGCCCGCTCCGTTTCACATGATCAAGGCGGCGATCGAGGACGCGTTCGAAGCGCCGCTGGAATCGCTGTTCAGCTCGTTCGAGACGGAGCCCGTGGGTGCGGCCTCGATTGCACAGGTCCACCGCGCGACGACGACCGAAGGCCGTGACGTCGCGGTCAAGGTCCTCCGCCCTGGCATCGAGCAGGAATTCGCAAAGGCGATCGACACCTACGAGTGGGCAGCGGCGCAGGTCGAGGCGATGGGCGGCGAGGCGGCGCGGCTCCGGCCTCGAATGGTCGTCGCCTATTTCAGGCAATGGTCCGCGCGGGAACTGGACCTCCAGCGCGAGGCGGCCTCTGCGTCCGAACTCAAGGAGAACATGGTCGCCGAACCCGGTTATCATGTGCCCGACATCGATTGGCGGCGCACGGCGCGGAGGGTGCTCACCCTCGAATGGCTCGACGGCATCAAGCTCAATGATCGCGACGCGCTGATCGAGGCCGGTCACGATTGCAAGGCGCTCGCCGCCATCCTGGTTCGCTCCTTCCTTCGGCAGGCGATCGTCGACGGCTTCTTCCACGCCGATCTTCACCACGGTAACCTGTTCGCCCTTCCGGATGGCCGGATCGCGGTGATCGATTTCGGAATCATGGGCCGGATCGACCGGCAGGCGCGGGTCTGGCTCGCGGAGATTCTCTACGGGCTCATCACCGGGGACTATCGGCGAGTCGCCGAAATCCATTTCGAAGCACAATACGTCCCGGCGCATCACAATGTGGCGGAGTTCGCGACCGCGCTTCGAGCGGCCGGCGAACCGATCCGCGGCCTTCCGGTGAAGGAGATTTCCGTCGGGCGCATGCTGGAGAGTCTGTTCTCCATCACCCGCGACTTCGACATGCCGACGCAGCCGCACCTTCTGCTGCTGCAAAAGACGATCGTGATGATCGAGGGCGTGGCGAGCAAGCTCGATCCCGACATCAACATGTGGGAGACGGCCGAGCCGTTTCTTCGCGAATGGATGCGGTCGGAGCTTGGCCCGGAAACCTTCCTGGCCGACCGGATCATCGACACGGTGCGGGCGCTCAAGAAGCTTCCGGACCTCATTCACCGGATCGATTATTATTACCCACCGCCCGGCGCTGCACCGCCGCAGCCGCCATTGCCCGACATCACGACAGTCGAGGAGCAACGGTGGTGGCGGTACCTGGGTGTCGCGGTGATTTCAGCCGCCGCAGGCGCGGCGGCGGTCTGGCTGTTGCTCTAGGCCGCTGCAGCAGCTGCCGCGGCGGCGCCCCCGTGGGTCGTCCCTCGCTTGGCCCTGGTTGCGCGCTTTTTCGTTTTCGAACTGCTCGATTTCGACTTCGCGGCCCGCTTGTTCGCGCACAGCTCCTCGAGTTCCGAGCGAAGCTCCTCGATCTCCTCGTCCGTCAGATGTTCGACGCCGATGAATTTGGCTTCGCGGGCGTTGCCGACTGCACGCAGCAATTCGTCCAGCTTGGCCTGGAGCGCTGCCGAGTCGCGGTTCTGGCTGTTCTGGATCAGGAAGACCATCAGGAAGGTGATAATTGTGGTGCCGGTGTTCACCACCAGCTGCCATGTGTCGGAGAAGTGAAACATTGGGCCGGTCACGGCCCAGACCACGATGATCAAGATGGCGCCGACGAAGGTGATCGCCTTTCCCGCATAAGTGGAGATGACGCTGGCGATATTTGTGAATAGACGGTTCATGACCGTCATAACGCGCGCACATCGTCCGGGTGCCACCGTGGTCCACTCGACTCAGCCATTCGGCGGAGGCAATAGCTTCGGCTTATGAGCAAGGTCCTTCTGATCGTTGGCGGCGGAATTGCGGCGTACAAGTCGCTGGAGCTTGTGCGCCTGCTCAAAAAGGGCGGCAATCAGGTCACGCCGGTTCTGACCAAGGGCGGCGAGCATTTCGTCACCGCGATGAGCCTCGGCACACTCGCTGAGAGCTCGGTCTACACCTCGCTTTGGGAGCTGAAGGACGAAGTCGAGATCGGCCACATCCAGCTGTCGCGCGCAGCCGATTTCATCCTGGTGTGCCCGGCGACCGCGGACCTGCTGGCGAAGATGGCGGCCGGAATTGCCGACGATCTTGCGACGACGGTGTTGCTCGCCACCGATAAGCCGGTGGTTGTTGCCCCGGCCATGAACGTACGGATGTGGCAGCATGCCGCGACCCAGCGCAATGTCGCGCAACTGAAGGCGGACGGCGTTCGAGTGATCGATCCGGCGGAAGGCGAAATGGCCTGCGGCGAATTCGGACCGGGCCGGCTGCCTGAGCCGGAGCAGATCGTTCAGGCGCTCGGCGATCTTCTGAAGTGAGCCTGAAAGGCAAACACATCCTCGTAACGGCCGGGCCGACCCATGAACCGATCGACCCGGTTCGGGTGATCGCCAATCGCTCCTCCGGCCGGCAGGGTTTCGCGATCGCAGAGGCCGCCGCCGACGCCGGTGCGGTTGTCACGCTCGTCGCGGGCCCCGTCGCCCTGGCGGTATCCGACAGAGTCGATCGCACCGATGTGGAAACCGCCGAGCAAATGGCGGACGCCGTCATGGCGTCGCTTCCAGCCGACGCTGCGATCCTGGTCGCGGCAGTCGCCGACTGGCGGGTCGAGCCGTCGCCGACCAAGCTCAAGAAGTCGGCCGGGCCCCCCAAGCTCAAATGGTTCCCGAATCCAGATATCCTGAGCGAGCTCGCAACGAGCCCGAAGCGGCCGCGCCTACTCGTCGGCTTCGCTGCGGAAACGGATTCGGTAATCGAGAATGCGATTGCCAAGCAGGTCACCAAAGGGGCCGACTGGATCGTCGCCAATGACGTCTCCGGCGATGTTATGGGCGGCCGGCGCAATCGCGTTCACCTCGTGACCCGGAATGGAGTCGAGGACTGGCCGGACATGACGAAGGACGAAGTTGCCCGACGGCTGATAGAGCGCGTTTCGAAGGAGCTTCAATGATTGAGATCAAGCTCTCGAGATTGCCCCACGGCGAGGGTCTGCCACTGCCGCGCTATGCGACGGATTATGCCGCCGGCCTGGACGTTCGTGCCGCTGAGGAACTCACGCTTCAGCCGGGGCAACGGCACGCGGTCGCGACCGGCTTCGCGATCGAGATTCCGCACGGCTACGAGGTTCAGGTGCGCCCGCGCTCCGGCCTGGCGCTGAAGCACGGGATCACCTGCCTCAACACCCCGGGCACAATCGACAGCGACTATCGCGGCGAGATCAAGGTCATCCTGGTCAACCTTGGCCAGGAGCCGTTCGACATCCGCCGCGGCGAGCGGATCGCGCAGCTGGTCCCGGCCCCTGTCCTACGCGCGGATTTCGTCGAGGCGAGCGAGCTTAGCCAGACCGAACGCGGCAGCGGGGGCTTTGGAAGCACGGGGCAGTGACGGAGCTCACCGATTCGGAGCTCGAGCGGTATGCGCGGCAGATCGTGCTTCCGCAGATCGGCGGTGTCGGACAGCGGCGGCTGAAGGCATCCAAAGTGGCGGTGATCGGCGCAGGCGGGATCGGAAGCGCAGCGATCCCGCTGCTGGCGGCGGCCGGTGTGGGGCGGCTCACGATCATCGACGACGATCTGGTCGACCGGTCCAACCTGCAGCGGCAGACGATTTTCCGGGACGAGCATGTGGGGCAGCCGAAGGCCATGCTTGCCGCAGATTTCGCACGCGCACTGAACCCCTATGTGAACGCGATCCCCGTTCGCGAGCGGCTCGCCGGGGAGAATGCGGAAGAGCTGCTCTCGGGCCACGACTTGGTGCTCGATGGATGCGACAATTTCGCGACGCGGCTGGCGGTGAACGGTGCGGCGACCAGGCTTCGAATCCCGCTCGTCTCTGCCGCCGCTGTCATGTTCCAGGGGCAGGTCGGGCTGTTTCGTGGCTGGGAAGAGAACAAGCCCTGCTACCGCTGCTTCGTTGGAGACGCGTTCGACAGCGATGATTGCGACACGTGCGCGGAGCAGGGCGTGCTGGGGGCGCTCACCGGCACAGTCGGGAGCTTCGCTACTCTAATGGCGATCCGTGCGATCGCGGGCATTGGCGAGGACGTGGCGGGAGTCTTGTTCCTGTTTGAGGGGCTGACTCTGGATTGGCGCAGGATCGGCCTTCCGAAAAATCCCGGCTGCAAGACCTGCGGTAGAGAGTCTTAGTTCACCCAGCGATCAGCCGCGCCGCGTCCAGCGCGTGGTAAGTCAGCACGCCCGAAGCCCCCGCGCGCTTGAAAGCCAACAACGTCTCGAGGATGAGCGCATCGCGGTCCGCCGCACCAGCTGCCGCGGCATGCTCGATCATCGCATACTCGCCGCTCACCTGGTAGGCGAAGGTCGGGACTTCGAAACGGTCGCGGACGCGGCGGATGACGTCGAGATAGGGCAGGCCCGGCTTCACCATCACGAAGTCGGCGCCCTCGGCGAGATCGAGGGCGACCTCGCGCAGCGCCTCGTCGCTGTTTGCCGAATCCATCTGGTAGCCGCGCTTGTCGCCCTTCAGCCGCCCGAGCGAGCCGACCGCCTCCCGAAACGGGCCATAGAACGCGGAGGCATATTTCGCAGCATAGGCCATGATCGCGGTGTCGATATGCCCTTCCCGCTCCAGCGCTGAGCGGATCGCGCCGATGCGGCCATCCATCATGTCCGACGGAGCGACGATATCGGCGCCCGCTTGCGCCTGGACCAGCGCCTGGTCGACGAGGATCTTCACCGTCTCGTCGTTTAGCACCGTGCCCCGATCGTCGACGATCCCGTCGTGACCGTGGCTGGTGTACGGGTCCAGCGCTACGTCCGTCAGCACGCCGATTTCCGGCACTACATCCTTGATCGCACGGATAGCGTGGCAGATCAGATTGTCGGGATTGAGCGCCTCGCGAGCGTCGTCGGTGCGCAGCTCGTTCGGGGTGTTCGGGAACAGCGCGATGCAGGGAATCCCGAGCGCCACAGCTTCCCGCGCCTTCGCAGGGAGCCGGTCGACCGACCAGCGGTTGACTCCCGGAAGCGCAGCGATCGGCTCTTCGCGATCCCGCCCTTCGCAGATGAACAGCGGCCAGATGAAATCGCTTGGGTGAAGCCGGTGCTCCGCCAGCATTGCGCGCATCCACGCGCTTGAGCGCCCGCGGCGCATGCGCAGATAAGGGTAGGAAGCGGACATGCGCGTCCCTCTAACGTCATTCCCGCGAAAGCGGGAATCTATCTCGCGCAGAAATTTATCCGGCGGGGTTAAGCGCGCCGCCGGGCTCACGGGTGGCAAGGGCCTCTTCGGTGGTCTCCTCTTCGCAGGGTTGCTCGCCGACCGTCATCCGCGCCTTCTTCCAGCCGCCGTGCACATAGAAGGCGATCGCCAGCGCAAGATTGATGAACGAGGTGACGGGGAAGCTGGTCCAGATCGCATCCGCGTGAAGCCAGCCGTAGGTCGCGAAGATGTAGCCGAAGCGCACCGGCACCATTCCGATGGCGAGAACGATCAGCGGGATCCACACCGCGCCATTGGCGCGGACGGTGCCGAACAGCACCATCATTATCCCGAACAGCAGGAAGTTCCATGTCGCGACGACATGGATATGACGGGCAATCGGGAGCGCCGGGCTGCTGCCGCCCATGAACAGCGCCAGCACGCTGCGATCGGCGAGCGTCAGCGCGACGATCATCGCGCCGGTGATGACCAGCGCCTGGATGACTCCGACTCGGGTGATCCGGCCCACCCGATCCCAGTGGCCGGCGCCGATATTCTGCGCCGCCATCGCGCTCACCGCTGCTCCGAGCGCCATCGCCGGCATCTGCACATAGGTCCACAGCTGGAGCGCAACTCCGAAGGCAGCGGTGGTATCGACTCCTTCCCGGTTCACCAGCCCGATCAGCGCAAGCGAAGACAGCGAGATGATGATCATCTGCAGCCCCATCGGAAAGCCCTTGACGATAATCGTCTTCAGGACGGCAAGGTCGCACCAGAGATAGCGCAGTTCTTTGCCCCTCAGCCTCAGCGGAAGGTCTTTCAAGTAGATGTAGCCGATGAGGCCGAACAATGCCGTGTAGTTGGCGATAAGGGTCGCGGTGGCGGAGCCGGCAATTCCGAGGCGCGGCGCCGGGCCGAGCCCTCGGATGAAGACGGGATTGAGGCCGCTGTCGAGCACGACGGCTACAGCCATGAACCATAAGGGAGTCATGCTGTCGCCCGACCCGCGCAGCGCCATCATCGTCAGGGTGAGGAGGAGCAGCGCCGGCATGGCGAGAAAGATCACTCGCAAATAGGCAAGCGCGAGGGGCGCGGCATCGCCGGGCGTGCCGAGCAGCTTCAGGATCGCCGGAGACAGGAAATAGCCGGCGAATCCGACGGCGACGGCAATCAACGTGAACGCCCCGGTCGCCGTGCCGAACACACGCCTGGCGGCGGCGATATCACTTCGACCCCATGCCTGCCCGACGAGAATGGTGGAGGCCATTCCGAAACCGAAGACGAACGCGATCAGAAGGAACATCACCATGTTCGCGTTCGAGGTGGCGGCGAGGGCGCCCTCGCCGAGGAATCGGCCGACCCAGATGGCGTTGATGGTGCCGTTCAACGACTGAAGGATCGAGGAAGCGAGGGTCGGAAGCGCGAAGGCGAGCAGGGTCCGGCCGATGGGACCTTGCGTCAGATTGCCGCGCTGCGGCTGTGCGGCATCCGCCATAGCTGCTCCTTAGCCGAGCCTCTCCAACGCAGCACGCAAGCGTTCGGCCTCGGCGGCGCGTTCGGCATGGTCGGCGCGGGCCTTCTCCACCGCCTCCGGCTTGGCGCGCTCGACGAAATTGGGATTGGCGAGGCGGCCAGCGAGACTGTCGCGCTCCTTCTCGGCGGTTTCGGCGGCGTTCGAGAGGCGTGCTTTCTCGGCATCGATGTCGATATGTTCGGCAAGCGGGAACGCGATCATGATGCCCTTCACCACAATTTGAGCTGAGCCCGGCGGCGGTGCATCCGCGGTTTCGGGGAGGCCAAGCTTCGCCAGTCGCGCAAAATTCGCGTGCTGCGCTTCCAGCAGCTCCATCATCTCCGGGTACCAGCCGATCACCACCGGTGTGAGCGTCGCGCTCCACGGAATGTTCAACTCCGACCGCATCGCGCGTACTTGCGAAATGATCTCGATCTGCCACTCGACAACATGTTTAAACGTGATGTCGAGATTCCGATGTGGAATCGGATGTCCGGCCCGTTCGGCCCTACGGGCTGATGCGTTATCGAACTCTGTTTGCAAGGGGTGCGGCCCAAACTCCGGCTCGGGCCATTTGGCGACGATCAAATCGTATGGCCGCTCGTTCGCATGCCACAGCTCCTCGGTGATGAACGGCATCAACGGATGCAGCATCACCAGGATCTGGTCGAACGCCCAGGCGGCGACCGCCTTGGTCTCCTCGTTGAACGCGCCTTTCACCAGCTCGACATACCAGTCGCAAAAGGTGCCCCAGACGAAGTGATAGATGGCGTCGGCCATCTCGTCGAACCGGAGTTCGCCGAAGGCGGCGTTGAGCTTCGCCAGAGTCTCCACCACCTCGCCGATGATCCAGCGGTTGACGGGCAGCTCGGCGGCGGGCGCGGCAATGCTGTCACTGGCGCCGACGCCGTTCATCTGCAGAAAGCGGGCAGCATTCCACAGCTTGGTCGCGAAGTTGCGGTAGCCCTCGACGCGCTTCTCATCGAGCTTAATGTCGCGGCCCTGGCTTTCCATCGCCGCCAGCGTGAAGCGCAGCGCATCGGCGCCATATTTGTCGATGAGGCCGAGCGGGTCGACGGTGTTGCCCTTCGACTTGGACATCTTCGCGCCCTGCGCGTCGCGGACAAGGCCGTGGAGGTAGAGCGTGCGCCAAGGCACCTCGCCCATGAACTCCAGCCCCTGCATCGCCATGCGTGCATCCCAAAAGAACAGGATGTCGAAGCCGGAGATGAGCACATCGTTGGGGTAGTGGCGTCTAAGATCCGCCCCGGAACGGGGAGGTGGCGCGGCTTCGCGGAGCGAAGACGTGACGGAGGGGGCCCCCTCCACCACCGCTTCGCGGCGGTCCCCCTCCCCGTTCCGGGGCGGATTTAGAGCGTCCGGCCAGCCGAGTGTCGCGAAGGGCCACAAAGCCGAGCTGAACCAGGTGTCGAGCACATCTTCGTCCCGGATAAGGACCGAGAGTATTTTGCCGTTGGTTTCTATCGGGCCGAGCCTCGTCTGCTCATATGTAGCAACCATGTAGTCGGCGCCGTAATAAGCCCGCGCCGCTTCCAGCGCGTCCGCTTCCGTCTCAGCAACAAAGGCCATCGTATCGGGCGTATTGCCGGGGATGATACTCGCGCCAATTTCGGTGTAAGACTTGGATTTATTGTTTTCGAAGAAGCCTTTCGAGAAACCATACCACGCCGGAATCCGGTGGCCCCACCAGAGCTGGCGCGAGACGCACCAGGGCTGGATGTTCTCCAGCCAGTGGAACCAGGTCTTGGCCCAGCTTTCGGGCACGATCTTGATCTTGCCGGCCCTGGTCGCCTCGACCACCCGCTCGGCGAGCGGCTTTACGTCGACGTACCATTGGTCGGTGAGCCACGGCTCGATCACGACGCCAGAGCGATCGCCGAACGGCGTCGGGATGACGCGGTCCTCGACCGAGACCAAAGCGCCGTCAGCGTCGAGCATCTCGACGACGCGCTTCCGCGCGTCTTCCCGTGACAGACCGAGCAGCTCGGGCGGCACCAATCCATCCTGGGTCTGCACGACCCGCGCCTCGGCATCGAGCATGTTGAGCATGTCGGCCGGCTTGATCCCGGCGCGCTTGCCGACTTCGAAATCGTTGAAGTCGTGGCCGGGCGTGATCTTGACCGCGCCCGATCCCAGCTCCGGATCGGCATGTTCGTCGGCGATCACCGGCACCAGCCGCCCGGTGATCGGGAGCCGCACCTGCTTTCCGACAATGGCCTTGTAGCGTTCGTCCTCCGGGTGAACCGCGACCGCCATATCGGCGAGCATGGTCTCGGGCCGCGTGGTCGCGACCTCGATCGAGCCGCTCCCGTCGGCAAGCGGATATTTGAGGTGCCAGAACTTGCCCGGCATATCGTTGGTCTCGACCTCAAGGTCGCTAATCGCGGTCTGGAATTTGGGGTCCCAGTTCACCAGGCGCTTGTCCCGGTAGAGCAGGCCCCGCTTCCACAGCTCGACGAACACCTTGCGGACAGCGCGGCTGAAGCCCTCGTCCATCGTGAAGCGCTCGTGGCTCCAGTCGCACGAGGCACCGAGGCGACGGAGCTGGCGAGTGATCGCGCCACCGCTCTCTTCCTTCCACTCCCACACCTTCCCGACGAACTCGTCGCGGGTGAAATCGGTGCGCCGCTTCTGCTCGAGCGCTAGGTTGCGCTCGACGACCATCTGCGTCGCAATTCCGGCATGGTCTGTACCGACCACCCACAGCGCATCCTTGCCCCGCATCCGCTCGCGGCGGACGAGAACGTCCTGAAGCGTGTTGTCGAGCGCGTGGCCGAGGTGGAGCGAGCCGGTCACATTGGGCGGCGGCATCACGATCGTGAACGGCGGCGCATCGGGGCGGTCGGGGCGGAACTGCCCGCTCTCCTCCCAATGGGCGTACCAGCGCTTCTCGATTGCGGCCGGGTCGAAGGTCTTGGGCAGTTCGCTCATCGGGAGCGGGGGTTAGCGGCGGCGCGGCGCAGCATCAACAGACGGCTGGATGTTGCAGTGCAATATATGCAACTCGATCCGCCCTGCTTTGCATTTGAGCTGAGCCGCCCTCGGGACCATAACGCTCTCAAGCAGCGCGGCAGCATCGCTATCGCTGACGCGGGAAACGGCTCCCACTGAGTCCGCTTTCCCTGGTGACGCGGCCGGGCATCGGTACCCCTCCCCTCCCCCCGATGTCTGGCCGTTGTCACGTCTGCTTCGTGAACGTCTGGAACAACCAGTCGTGAAACAGCCGGACGGCGCGGCGTGATAACGCCCCTTCCTCGCAAGCGAACCAGTAGGAATAGGGGCTTTTCGCCGTCTGATCGAAGAGCTGGACCAGCCGATCGTCGGTCGAGGAGACGAGGTGGCTCTCAAGCATGAAGGCGACGCCGAGCCCCTGCGCGGCAGCTTCCAACACGAGCTGGCCGGAATCGAAATAGCTGACCTCGCGCGGCTCCAGGTCAGGGAAGCCGATCGCCTTGCGCCAGGCGTCGAAGTTCGCGGGCATATCGCGGTGGAGCAGGATCGTCGCCTTCTTGAGGTCGGAGACCTCGCGGACCCGGCGGTCGCTTTCCTGCAATGCCCGCGACCCGATCGCCGCCACCCACCCTTCATCCAGAAACCGGGAATAGAAGCGCTGGTCGACGCTGCTGGCGACGACGATCGCGGCGTCGAGTTCGTCACCAAGACGCGCAATGCGGTTAGCGGCAGTGTCAACCGCCACCTGCAGGTTCGGGTGGCGATCTCGAAGCGAGGGCAGGATTGGCATCAGCCGCTGCGAGGCGAACAGGGACGGCACGGAAATCCGAATGCGCATGCCCTTGTTGGGCCCGCTGATCCGCTCGACCGCCGCGGCCAGCGCATCCACGTGCGGTGCAATCTCGGCCAGGAAGCTTGCGCCCTCCGGGCTCAGCTGCATCGCATTGTGATTGCGTTCGAAGAGACGGACTCCGACGAACTCCTCAAGCGCCTGGATCCGGCGGGTGAGCGCAGGCGACGAGAGCGCAAGCGATTCCGCGGCCGCCTTCACG
>Ga0207695_10008367_pt1 | contig 12960 bp, 7 predicted proteins | sample KBSC54metaG_FD_184354 | JGI IMG/M metagenome (GOLD analysis project Ga0207695, IMG submission 184354) | Corn rhizosphere microbial communities from Kellogg Biological Station, Michigan, USA - KBS C5-4 metaG (SPAdes) (version 2) | ecosystem: Host-associated > Plants > Roots > Rhizosphere > Soil...
AATCACCTCGCGCGGCGCCGACGAGCCGTAGCGCTCGAGATACCGCGCATGCGGGGCCCATGCGTAGTCGAGCGGGTGATACACGAACGCCACCGGGGGCCCGAACTCGAGTCGGGCGGTGTCACGCCGCAGATCGCGCGCGATGGTGGAGAGATTGGTCATCTGTCATCTTGTAAGAGTGGCGCTTGTCGGTGTGCTGCGCCCGGCCTACCAGTTCGATTCCGGCCGCGATAGCGGTTCGCGGAATTTGCGTTGGTCCACCTGTTCGTGGGAGATCCGTGGTGCTGCGTGGGAAAGTGCTGTTCGCGTATGTCGTCGTGTGCATTCTGTGGGGTTCCACTTACATCGCGATTCGAATCGGCGATCGCACGTTGCCGCCGCTGCTGTTCGCCGGCGTGCGGTTCTTCATCGCCGGCGTGATCCTGTTCATTGGCGCGCGCGCGGCCGGCCAGTCGATGCCGGCGCGGCCGCGCGACTGGCGCGACCTCGCTATCGTCGGACTGCTGCTGCTCTCCGGCAACACGTGCGTGGTGGTGGCCGAGCGATTCACGGCGGCCGGCGTCGCCAGCGTGTTCGTGGTGATGGCGGTGGTGTGGACGGCGGTGTTCGAGACCCTGACGTCGCGCGGCGCGAGCGCGCTGTCGCGGCGCGTCGTCGCCGGGCTTGCGTTAGGCCTGTTGGGCACGATCGTGCTCGTGGGATTCACCCCCGCCGACCTCGCCCGCGCCGACTGGCGCGGCCCCGCCATCCTGACGCTGGGCACGCTGCTCTGGGCGGCCGGCGCCGTCTACTACAGCCGCAGCCATCCGCGGGTGGGCACGTACCTCGGCGCCGCCGTCGAAATGATTGTCGCCGGCGCCGTCATCACCGCGCTCGGGCTCGCGGTGGGCGAGGGACCGAGCTTCCATCTCACGGCATCCGGCGCGGGCGCGCTCGCCTACCTGATCGTGTTCGGCTCATTGTTAGGCTACAGCGCCTATAACTACGCGCTCGCGCACGCGTCGGCGACGGTAGTCGGAACCTACACGTACGTCAATCCGGTGATCGCCGTCCTGCTTGGATGGCTGCTGCTGCACGAGCAGATCGACGCCCGCGTTATTGCAGGCATGTTCCTCGTGCTCCTGGCGGTGATCGGCACGCAGGTGTCCTGGCGGCCGGCGCGCATTCGCATGCCGGCCGCCGACGACTGACTGCCCGGGCCCCGCGCTCGAGCTTGGCCATGACCGGTCCACATCACCGTGTCCACCGTCTCCGTCGTGTCCGGCCGGTCCGTTCTGTCCGCCTGTCTCATTCGTACCGTAGCGCCTGCACCGGATCGATGCGCGACGCGCGCAGCGCCGGGATGTATCCCGAGGCGAGCGCCACGGCGGTGAGCACCGCTGCGGACAACGCCATCACCACCGGGTCGTGTCCCTTGAGCTCGAACAGCAGCGATTGCGCCGCGCGGCCTAACGCTATCGCGCCGGCGATACCGATCACGCCTCCGATCAACGTCATCACCGCGACCTGACGCAGCACCATGAGCTGCACCGTGCCGCCGTCCGCGCCGAGCGCCATGCGCACGCCGATCTCGCGCGTCCGTTGGGCCACCGAGTAGGCCAGCACGCCGTACAACCCGACCGCCGCCAGCAGCGTGGCCAAAAGGGCGAACGCCGCCGACAGCGTGCTGATCAGCCGGTCGAGGAACACGTTGTCCTTCACCTGTTGCGTCATCGTCTTGAGCTCTTCCACCGGCAAATTCGGGTCGATCGACTTGACGATCTTGGGAATCTCGCCGACCAACTGCTCGGTGCTGCCGGACGTGCGAACGTAATAGTGCGCGTAGCCCAAGGCGGTGTCCTGCGCCGCCGGGGTGAAGAAAACGGCCGGCACGGGCGCCTTCACGTCCCGGTAGGCGACGTCCGGAACCAGTCCGACGATTTCCATGTCGAGCGAATCACTCTCCACGGACATTCTCTTCCCCACCGCGTCGCTGCCTAACCCAAATTTTCTCGCAAAGGCCTGATTGACGATCGCGACCTTCGGCGATCCCGCTTCATCCGACGGCGTGAACTCGCGGCCGCTCAACAGCTTGACGCCGAACGTCTTGAAGTAGTCGGGCCCGATCTCGTTGAGCCGCGAATTGACGTCGGTGTCGGGTCCTTTCTTGAAGCCTTCCACCGACACGTTGTCGCCCCAACTACTGTTGGCCAGCGAAGGGATCATTGCCTCGGTCACGTTCGTCACGCCGGGCAGCGCAACCAATCGCTCGTGCACACGAGCCAGAAGCTGGCGTGCGTGCGCGTGATCGTAGCCGTTCAGCTCCGGCTCGACCACGAATGTAGCCATGCGGTCGACGCTGAAGCCGAGATGCACCTGCGTCACGTTGCGCAGACTCTTCACGAACAGCCCGGCGGAGATCAGGAGCGCCATCGACAGAGCGATCTGCGCGGTGACCAACGACGACCGGAAGCGCGCCGCCGAGCGCGCACCCGAGTGCTTGCCCGTGCCGGCGCGAATCGTCGACGCGAGATCCGACCGCGTGCTGTTCAGGGCCGGGAACATGCCGAACAGCACGCCGGTGGCGATCGACAACAGCGCGGTGAATACCATCACCGAGCCGTGGAGGCCGAAGTCCATGACGCGCGAGGTATCGTTGGGCAGAATGCTCGCAATCAGGTGCAGCGTCCAATACGCGACGACGAGACTCATCGCGCCGCCGATCATCGCGAGGAGACACGACTCCGTGAGCAGTTGCCGAAGGAGCTGCGACCGCGTTGCGCCTAACGAAAGCCGCACGGCCATCTCGAGCGACCGGCCCGCGCCGCGGGCCAGCAGCAAATTCGCAATGTTGGCGCAGGCGATGAGCAGCACGATGCCCGTCGTCGCCAACAGCAGCGTGAGCGGCGCTTTCACCTCCTGGGGCATCGAACTCTGTCCGCGGCGTCCATCCGTGAGCGTCAGCACTTCGGCGCGGAACCGCTTCATGGCCGCGTCGCTCATCTCCGTGTGCAACGGCGCCTCGACGTCGTTGATGATCGGATGGTAGACTGCGTTCGCGAGTACCTGTGCCCGCTGCATCGATATGCCCGGCGCCAGACGGCCGAACACGTACACCCAGTACGTCAGCCGATTCGTCGTCAGGTCCGGAAAACCCGGAATCACGTCCCGTGCGATCAACGGCTGCATGGTGATCGGGACGTACACCATCGGCTCGATCCCGAGCGTGGTTCCCTCGAATCCCTTCGGCGCCACGCCGATGACGGTCATCGACTGCCCGTTGATCATGATCTGCTGCCCGACGACGTGCGGATCGGAACCAAGGTCATTCTGCCAATAGCGGTAGCCCAGCACCGCGACGAATTCCTCTCCGACGACGCGATCGTCGTCGACCCCGATCAACCGGCCGAGCGCCGGGCTCACGCCTAACGTCGGGAAATACGACCCCGAGACCAGCATGCCCTCACCACTCAAGGTCTGGTGACGATAGGCGACGTTGGCGCCGAACGAGCGATGCGCTGCAACGCTGCTGAATCCGGGATGCGCCTGCTCGATGTCGCGGAACATCGGATAGTCGAAGATGACATCACAGTCGCCGGCTTCATTGCACGAGTTGTTGCCTGACGTCTGGCCTCCCGCGAGATTGACCAGCCGTCCGGGATCGCGGACCGGCAGCGGCCGCAGCAGCAGCTCGTTGAACATGGAGTAAATCGCGGCGTTCGCTCCGATGCCGAGCGCGAGCGACAGGACGGCAACGAATGTGACGAACGGTGACTTGAGGAGGGTCCGGAACGCGAGCTTCAGGTTGGCCATGGCCGTGTCTCCGTACGGCGCGGTTCATCCGCGCCGTCTGCGTCCAATGCTGTCCGCCTTTCTTATTCGTACCGCAGCGCCTGCACCGGATCGATGCGCGACGCGCGCAGCGCCGGGATGTATCCCGAGGCGAGCGCCACGGCGGTGAGCACCGCCGCGGACAACGCCATCACCACCGGGTCGTGTCCCTTGAGCTCGAACAGCAGCGATTGCGCCGCGCGGCCTAACGCTATCGCGCCGGCGATACCGATCACGCCTCCGATCAACGTCATCACCGCGACCTGACGCAGCACCATGAGCTGCACCGTGCCGCCGTCCGCGCCGAGCGCCATGCGCACGCCGATCTCGCGCGTCCGTTGGGCCACCGAGTAGGCCAGCACGCCGTACAACCCGACCGCCGCCAGCAGCGTGGCCAAAAGGGCGAACGCCGCCGACAACGTGCTGATCAGCCGGTCGAGGAACACGTTCTCCTTCACCTGCTGCGTCATCGTCTTGAGCTGCTCGACCGGGAGATTCGGATCCAGCGACTTCACCACCCGCGGAATCTCGGCGAGCAGCTGCTGCGTGCTGCGCGACGTGCGTACATAGAAATACGAGTATCCCAAACTCGAATCCTGCAGCGTCGGCTCGAAGAACACCGGCGGGATCTCCTGCTTGACTTCACTGTACTTCGCGTCGCGGATGAGTCCGATGATCTGCATGTTCAGCGTGTCGCCGCCATCGGACATCCGCTTGCCCACGGCGTCGGCGCCTAACCCGAACTTCCTCGCGAACGCCTGGTTCACGATTGCCACTTTCGGCGTTCCCAGTTCGTCGGACTCGGTGAACTCCCGTCCGCTCACGAGCGGGATGCCGACGGTCTTGAAATAACCGGGTCCGACTTCGTTGTACCGCGAATTCGCATCGGTGTCCGGTCCCTTCTTGAATCCTTCGACCGAGACGTCCTGCCCCCAGTTGTTGCCGGCCAGAAGCGGAACCAGGGCCTGGGTCACGTTCGTCACGCCGGGCAGCGCCGCCAGCTTCTCGTTCAGCCGGGCGAACAGCTGTCGAGAATGCGCATGGTCATAGCCGTTCAGCTCCGGCTCGATCGAGAACGTCGCCATGCTGTCGACCCGAATGCCGAGATCGACCTGGCTCACGTTGCGCAGGCTCTTCACGAACAGGCCCGCCGAGATGAGCAGCGCCATCGACAGCGCGATCTGCGCCGTGACCAACGACGTCCGGAAGCGCGCCGCCGAGCGCGCGCCGGAGTGCTTCCCCGTCCCGGCTCGGATGGTCGAGGCCAGATCGGGACGCGTGCTGTGCAGCGCCGGGAACAGGCCGAACAACACGCCGGTGGCGAGCGACAGGATCGCGGTAAACAAAATCGCCGAACCGTGCAGCCCGAAATGCAGCGTGCCGGCGGTATCGCTCGGCAAGAGACTCGCGATCAGGTGCAGCGTCCAGTACGCGATGAGCAGGCTCACCGCGCCGCCGATCAGCGCGAGCAGACACGACTCCATGAGCAGCTGGCGCAGGAGCTGCCATCGCGTCGCGCCTAACGACAGGCGCACCGCCATCTCGAGCGAGCGGCCCGCGCCGCGCGCGAGCAGCAGGTTCGCAATGTTGGCGCACGCAATGAGCAGCACGATGCCCGTCGTCGCCAGGAGCAGCGTCAACGGCGTCTTCGTTTCCTTGTGCATCGAGCTCTGGCCGCGCCGGCCATCGGTGACCGTCAATACCTTCGCCTTGAACCGCCGCATCGTCGCATCGCTCATGCCCTTCTGCAGCGGCGCTTCGATGTCGGTGATGATCGGGTGGAACACGGCGTTGGCCATCACTTGCGCCCGCTCGATCGACACGCCGGGCGCCAGCCGCGCGAACACGTACACCCAGTACGCCCGCCGGTTAGTCATCGCATCGTTCCAGCCCTGCATCATCTGCATGCGCATCGTGATCGGCACGTACACCTTGGGCTCGACCCCGAGCGTCGTGCCCGTGAACCCATCGGGCGCCACACCGATGATCGTCATCGAGTGCCCGTTGACCACGATCTGCTGGCCGACGACGTGCGGATCGGAGCCGAGGTCGTTCACCCAGTACTCGTGGCTGAGGACCGCGACATAATTCTGGCCGATCACGCGGTCGTCGTCGTATCCGATCAACCGGCCGAGAGCCGGCTTCAGGCCTAACGTTGGGAAGTATGACCCCGAGACCAACATGCCATCGCCGCTGATGGTCTGCCGGTGGTACGCGACGTTGACGCCGAATGCGCGGTGCGCGACGACGGCGCTGAATCCGGGATGCGCCTTCTCGAGATCGCGAAACATCGGATAGCTGAACACGACGTCGCAATTCCCAGCCTGATTACACGAGTTCGATCCCGGTGCGGGGCCAGTCATGGCGAGGTTCACCAACCGGCCGGGGTCGCGCACCGGCAGCGGCGCCAGCAACATCTCGTTGAACATCGAGTAAATCGCCGCGTTCGCTCCGATGCCGAGCGCCAACGACAGCAGGGCAACGAAGGTGACGAACGGCGACTTGACGAGCGTGCGGAAGGCGAGCTTCAAGTTGGCCATGACGAGTTCCTCGGAATACGCGGTCGCTCCGCGTCGCCTGCCTGAGACATCCGGTCGGCCCGGATGGTTTACAGCACGCGGCCGGCGAGGACACTTGCCCTCGCCGGCCGCGTCACACCATCCACTACGCTGCGATCAGTATCCAGGATTCTGCGTCAGTCCCGGCGTCACATCGATTTCCCGCTGCGGTATCGGATACAGCGCCTGCTGCGCCGGGATGCCGAGCACGGTGGTCGCCAACCCGAGCCGTACCAGGTCCGGCCAGCGATCGCCCTCGAACGCCAACTCCTTTCGACGCTCGTCGATGATCGTGTTGATCATGTCCGTTTGCGACAACGAGCCGACCGGAGCGAGGCCCGCGCGCGCGCGAATCAGGTTCACCTTCACGCGCGCCGTGTCCAGGCTTCCGACCCGCGCCTCGGCCTCGGCGCGAATCAGGAGCACCTCGGCGAAGCGGATCACGTGCGGATACTCGGTGCCTTGCACGGACCGGAACTTGGTTCCCTCCTGGTTATCGTCCTCGATGGAGACGGACCACTGGCCGCGCTTGTCCACGGGATCGTAGTCCGCCACGTCGTCGCTGGGATCGAACGACGGATCGAAGTCGTGCATGAGCTCCGGCGTTGGCGCGACCTCGTAGCGGCCGTCGAAGAGGTAGTAGTACGACAGGTTGTTGAACTGCTGCGCCGTGAAGACGATGCGGAAGATGTCTTCGGGCGTCGGCGACCCGTCCTCGGCGAAGAGGTCGGAGAAGTTAGGCGCGAGCGAGTACTGGCCGAGGTCCTCGACCGCTTTCGCCGCCGCCGCGGCCGCAGGGTAATCGCCCTCGTAGAGCAGGACGCGCGCGCGCAGGGCCATCACAGCGCCTAACGACGCTTGCGTGGTCTGCGTGGGGTTGGAGATGAACGTCTGCGCCGAGTCGAGGTCCTTGAGGATCTGCGTGTACGTGTCGGCGACCGTCGCCCGCGTCGATCCGACCGGGTCGTTGATCGACGTCGCCGGCGTGAGCCGGAGCGGCACGCCGCCGAACAGCTTCACCAGGTTGTGGTAGTTCAGCGCGCGCAGGAAATACGCCTCGCCGATGATCTCGTGCATCTCGTCGGGATCGAGATCGGGCACCTGTGGCACCTTGGCGATGATCTCGTTGACCCGGTTGATGTCATCGTAGATCGCGATCCAGATGCCGGCGATCGTTTCGTTGTCGGCGCGCAACTCGTTGAGATCCGCGTCGCCGAACGACGTCAGCGTACCGGTGTGCTCGCTGTTGTCCGAGGACAGGTCGAGCAGGATGGGAAAATCTTCGCCGTAATACGACAGGTTCTGCAGCCCGCCGTAGGCGCCGAACAACGCCGCGCGGGCGCCCACGGCGTCCGTGATCGCCGTCGATTCGGGAATCGATCCCGCCGGCTTGAGGTCGAGCGGGTTGCTGCACGCGGCCGCCGCCGTGATGAGCGCGGCCGCCAGGAAGAATCGGGTTCTCATGTGTGATCTCATCCTCATGCGAAGGGCCCGGATGCCTGGAAGCCGGTTCACCAGTTGGTGGACAAGCCGATGGAGAACGTCCGCGCGCGCGGGTAGGCGTAGTAGTCGGTGCCTAACGCAATGTTGGACGTCGAGCCGTTGCTGTTCACGTCGGGATCGTAGCCCGTGTACTTCGTGAAATTGTGGAGGTTGTGGCCCGACACGTAGAGCGTCGTGTTCTGCAGCGAGCGCACCGGCATCAGGTTGTCGGGGATGTGCCAGCTCAACGTGACCTCCGAGATGCGGAGATACGAACCGTCTTCGATGAAGCGGTCCGAGATCTCGCGCGCGCCGGACGTGCCGTCGAAGCTCGCCCGCGGCTCGTTCGTGATCTGCCCCGGGTGCGTCCACGCGTTGAGCGCGTACGTAAACTTGTTGTCGTAGTTGTAACCGCCGTCGTCGGCGAAGATGCGCATCAGGTTGAACACCTTGGCGCCGTAGCTGAACTCGAGGAACCCGGCTAACGAGAAGCCTTTCCACGACCACGTGTTGCGCAATCCGCCGAAAAACTTGGGCTGCGGGTTGCCGGCGTCGACACGATCATCCGAGGTGATCTCGCCGTCGCCGTTCACATCCGCGTAGATCGCATCGCCCGTCTGCGGATTCACGCCCTTGAAGTGCAGCACGTAGAACTCGCCGATCGGCTCGCCCACGGCCACGCGGCTGATGGGCCGGAAGTTGTCGCCATCGCCGAACGGCTGATTCTGGAACAGCGCCGTCACCTCGTTGTGGTTGAACGAGATGTTGAAATCGGTGTTCCACGAGAATCCGTTCTTGTCATCGGAGCGGAAATTCACCGAGCTCAATCCCAGCTCGAATCCGCGGTTCAACACGTTGCCGATGTTGTCCCAGTACGTGGCGAAGCCGGTCGTGGCCGGGATCGGCCGGTTCACCAACAGATTCGACGTCAGCCGGTGATAGTAGTCCGCGATCACCGTTAGGCGGCCGCCGAACGGATACCAGTCGATGCCGCCGTCGAACTCGTGCGTCGATTCCCACTTGAGGTTCGGGTTCGCGAAATTTGTCGGCGCGATGCCCGGGTTCTCGCCATAGTTCGACGTCCCATACAACCCGAGATAGGCGAAGTCCGAGATCTCCTGATCGCCCGTGAGCCCCTGGTTGCCCGTCACGCCGTAGCTCGCCCGCAGCTTCAGCCTGCCGAACTTCTGATCGAAGTTCCCCATGAACGGTTCTTCGCTGATCACCCAACCGCCGGCGATCGCCGGGAACACGGCGTACCGATTGTTCGGTCCGAAACGCGACGATCCGTCCGTGCGGATGCTGCCGGACAGCAGGTACCGGTCCTTGTACGAGTAATTCGCCCGCGCGAACGCCGACACGAGATTGTTGTTGAACGGCAAGCCATCGAAGCTCGTGATCACCGTTCCGTTTCGCACATAGTGGAACTGATCGCTGCTGAAGCCCTCCGCGCGCACGAAGTTCAGCTGATCGGTGTTGTACTCCACGCTGCCGCCGCCCACGATGTTGAGACTCGCGGCCTCGGCGTTCTCGTGAGTGTAGGTGAGAAATCCTTCGAGCACATACTGGTTGCCGGTGCTGTAGCCGCTCTTGGCGACGCCGCGGGCTTGCGCCGCGTACGTGCCATCGACGAGCGGCGAGTCCCACTCCAGTTCGTTCATCGTCAGGATATCCGCGCCGACCCGTCCCGTGAGCGACAAGCTCGGCATGAAGTGGTAGATGCCCTCGACGTTGCCCAGAAACCGATCGGTGGTGGTGGGCAGGTTGTTCAGCTCGGCGATCGCCACCGGATTCGCGTAGTACAGATTCTGGTCGTTGCCCGCGAACTGGCCGTTAGGCGCACGCACCGGATAGATCGAGGCCTCGCCGATCGCGTTGGTGACGACGCCCGTCAGGCTGTTGTCGCCGGGGATGCGGTGGTCGAGCTCCTTCGAGTAGGCCAGCGACGTCTTGACGGAAAAATCGGGCGTCGCATCGAAGTCGACGTTGGCGCGTCCGGACACGCGGCTGTACGACGACCCGAGCGCGATTCCGGTTTGCCCGAAGTACGAACCGCCGAGATAGTACTTGAGACGATCGCTGCCGCCGCTCAGGCCGAGGTGCACGTTGCCGACCGGCGCCGTCCGGAAAATGGCGCGCTGCCAATCGGTGGAATGCGCGTCATCGACCCCCGGCGTGAACGGGTCGCTGTCGCCGTCGTTCTCTGCACCCTGGTTCATGAAGGCGACGTACTGCTTCGCGTTCATGAGGCTCAGGTAGCGCTCGGGCTGCTGCCACCCCGTGTTAGCATCGAACGAGAAGTGCGCAGCGCCCGCGCTGCCGCGCTTGGTCGTGATGAGCACCACGCCATTCGAGGCGCGCGACCCGTAGATGGCCGCCGACGCCGCATCCTTGAGCACCGTGATCGACTCGATTTCGCTCGGATCGAGTCCCGTGACGCCGGTGAGGCCTTGCCCGTTAGGCCCGAGCTGCGAGAAATCGCCCGTCTGCACCGGAACGCCGTCGACGACGTACAGCGGCTGGTTCGACGCCGAGATCGACGCCGCACCGCGGACGCGCACCGTGATGCCGTTGCCCGGATCGCCGGCGTTCTGGATCACCTGCACGCCGGGCGCCTTGCCCTGCAGCGCAGCGTCGAGGCCGGCCACCGGTTGGTTCTGCACATCGCTGCCGTTCACGGTCGAGACCGCGCCGGTCACGCGCGCGCGATTCTCGGTTCCGTATCCGATTACCATCACCTGCGCCAGCGTGACGGCGACGCCGTGCAGCGCGAAGTTGACTGTGGTCGTGTCGCCGGCGGCGAGCGTGACCTGTCGCTCCGCTGGCGAGAATCCGATGCGCTGCACGCGCACGGTGACCGTCCCGGGCGCGGCATTGACCAGATACGTGCCGCGATCGGTGGTGACGCCGCGCGCCTGGCCGGCCACGGCGATCTGCGCGCCGGTCACTGGCTGGCCCGACACCGAATCGGTGACGGTGCCGCGCACGACCGCGTTCTGCTGCGCTCGGGCGACGGCCGGACGCGCGCCGAACAGCGTTAGGCCGAGCAGCAGGGCGACTGCTCGGCTGGGGGTAAAGCGCCTCATCGATGTTCCTCCCCGTGGGAGTGACGGTGAAGCTGCGGGCCCGATGAGGTCCCGCCGCCTAACGAAGGGAGCGCCGCGGTCAGGACGTTGGAAGCGTTGCGCGTCCGGTCCGCGGGTCGTACGTGCTGCCGGCGGGCAGCAGAGAGAGATGAACGCCGGACGCGCCGAGCCGCGCGGCCGCCGAGCCCGTCACGCGCGCGTCCCGCGCGTCGAGCACGATGGCCGCACTCCGGCCGAGCACCGTCCACTTCCCGTCGGGATCGACGCGCACCGCCGTGCCCTCATCGATGCCCACGCCTAACAGTGATGGCCGTTCCAGCACCACCTCGAGAAGCCGGTTCGCGCGCTCGCGGCGGATGAAATGCATGTCCACGATCGCGTTGCGGATGAACCCGAAGCCCGGCTTGATCTGGATCGCGCCGCGCGCGATGTTCGGGAACTCGTCCCCGTAGTAGCCCACGCTGTCCGCGTCGGGCCGCTTCTGGTTGCCGGTGATCATCGAGTCGCTGAGCACCGCCGCGCCCGCCGATGTCCCGCCCACCACGGCGCCGGCCTCGTAGCGCGCCAGCATCGCACGCAACGCCGCCGTCCCGACTAACGAATCGGCCAGCTTGACCTGGTCGCCGCCGCCAAACCAGATGCCGGTGGCCGTGCCGATCAATTTCACGATCGAATCGCTCTGCGCTTGAGCTCGCGAGACGTCGATCACGAACGCCTGCGCGCCATAGCCGCGCAGCTCGTCCACCTTTTCCTTCCCGGCCTCCGCCGACTCTTCGGTTGCCGTCGGCACGACCGCAATGCGGGCGCGCGTTCCCCCGGCCAGATCAACGAACGCCTGCACCAGCTCCTTCGGCTGTTCGCCGCCGCCCACGATGAAGAGCGTTCCCTTGGGCGATGGTGCGCTCCCGATCGCCGATGACGGAACGGCGCCGGCAGCCGCATGTGCCCACGCAGCGACCGCGACGCCGAGCAAAATGATGGATGTGCGACGTGCGATGCGGCGGACAGCGTATTCAGGCATGAGACCTCGTCGTGAGGGAGAACGCGAGACAGGAGGGCCGAGCGTCTAACGGGCGGAGCCATGCCGACGCCGACGAGTGCGCCCGCCCCGATGCGCGATCGCGGCGAGCCTCGGCCGTTCGCGCGGAAGCATCGAGCGCAACAGTGATCGGTTGTGACGAGCTCGTCAAGTCCACCGCGCCAATCTATTCGCTCACCCCGTCTCGAATGTCACCGGCACGACATCAGCGACCGAGTTGGTACTGTGCTGTACCGCGTGGTAAGATCACGCCGGGCGACGCCGTCTATTCTGGCCGCGACCGCCCGACCCACGGTTTGGAGGAGAAGGAATGCTGAGACTTGGAGTGGCAGTGAGTGCGGGGCTGGTCATCGGGACGGCAATCATCACCCTGGCCGCACCGCCGGCGCGCTCGAGCGAGCTCGGCGCACGCATGCGTTCAGTCCCTCGCACACACGCGCCGGTGCACCTCGTCGTCGGTCCGAAGTACAACTCGGCGCGCTACTTCGTGCGCGAGCAGCTGGCGAGCATCAATTTCCCGAGCGACGCCGTCGGCGTCACGGATGGCGTTTCCGGCGGCATCTCGGTCGACGACCAAGGACAGATCGGGTCCGACTCGAAGTTCGTCGTCGACATTACGAAGCTGAAGAGCGACCGGTCGATGCGCGATGGCTACATCCAACACCGCACGCTGCAGACCGATCAATATCCCACGGTGACGCTGGTGCCGAAGCAGTTTCAGGGTCTGCCGTCGCCCATTCCGGATACCGGCAAGGTGACGTTCACGTTGCTTGGCGATCTCACCGTGCGCGGCGTGACGCGGCCCACGAGCTGGGCGGTGACGGCATACTTGCGAAACGGCGAAGTGCGCGGCACGGCATCCACCGGCTTCACGTTCGACGACTTCAAGCTCGACAAGCCCAGGGTCGGCTCGGTGCTGAGCGTGGCGGACAGCATCCACCTGGTGTACGATTTCGATCTGGTCCCGGCGTCGGGGTCCTGACCG
>Ga0207695_10008377_pt1 | contig 12951 bp, 11 predicted proteins | sample KBSC54metaG_FD_184354 | JGI IMG/M metagenome (GOLD analysis project Ga0207695, IMG submission 184354) | Corn rhizosphere microbial communities from Kellogg Biological Station, Michigan, USA - KBS C5-4 metaG (SPAdes) (version 2) | ecosystem: Host-associated > Plants > Roots > Rhizosphere > Soil...
CTTCATCGGGCCGCATGCCGCGGAGATCGATCTCCGTAGGAACGTGCACTTCAGGTAGATCGCCTGTCCAGACCGGAACGGCGTCCGCGCTGGTCGGCTGTTCTGTCGTCGCGAGACTCTTACGAGGCACCGTGAGCTTCATCGCCCCGACGGTTACGACCGCGTCATCGTCTCTCAACTCGAGCACGCGTCCGACCTTGCCGCCGAGTTGCCCGACTTCAACCGCGTCGCCAACCGCGATGGGCCGGTCGCGCCCGACCTTTGGCTCGGCGGCCGCGCGACGCACTTTGGTTTCCTCGCGCTCGAGGCGCTCCAACTGTTCGCCCTGCTCGGCGGCGAGCTGCTCGGCGCGCTGGCGCGCCTCGCGTCCGGCCTCGTCGATTGCCTCGGCGCCGCGCGATTTGAGATCTTTGATCATGCGATCGATCTCAGCGCGCGCGTCGAGCAGATATCGGCGAGCATCTTGGCGCGACGTGCGCTCAGCGACACGCTCGCGCTCGCGAACGTTGCGCTCCCGCTTGGCGACATCGGCAACGCGACGGCGTGCGTCTTCGAGAATGGTAGCGGCTTCGCGCTCGCGCGCCGTCAACTCCTCCTCGCGCCGCTCGAGTTGCTCGATCAGTGCGGCGGCGTCGCGCTCGTGCTGCGGCAAGCGCTCTTCCGCGCGCGCCACGACGTGATCCGGGAGACGCAAACGTCTCGCGATAGAGATGCCGTAGGAGCGGCCGGGAATGCCTTTGATCAACCGATACGTCGGCGCGAGGGCCGCGGCATCGAACTGCAGCGACGCATTCACCACACGGCTCACCTGGCCGGCCAATTCCTTGAGCGTTCCGAGATGCGTCGTCGCAATTGTCAGCGTGCCACGCGCCGTGAGATCTTCGAGGATCGCCCAGCCGAGTGCAGCGCCCTCGATCGGATCGGTGCCCGAGCCCAGCTCGTCGATCACCACCAGCGAGTCGGGCGTGGCGAGGCGAAGAATCTCAGCGAGATTCTTCAAGTGTGCGCTGAACGTCGACAGGCTCGCTTCGATCGACTGCTCGTCGCCGACGTCGGCAAACGCATCGTCGAAGATCGCGATGCGGCTTTCGGGGCCGACGGGCGCCGGTATTCCAGATTGCGCGAGCGCCGATATCAGTCCGATCGCTTTTAGCAATACCGTCTTCCCGCCAGTGTTCGGCCCGGAGACGAGCAACGTTCGCTCGTTCGGATCCATCATCAAATCGAATGGCACGACATCGGCACCTTGGGCGAGCAGCAACGGGTGTCGACCATTTCTTACGTCGAAGCCTTCGCGCGCGGGAACCAGGGTCGCCGGCGAGCAACGAAACGCCTCCGCGAATCGTGCACGCGCATACAACGAATCCAATTCGACGAGCGCCTCCAGCGACGCAATGATGTCTTCGCGTCGCGGACGGAGCTCGTCGGTGATCTCGAGCAAGATGCGCTCGACTTCTTCGATTTCGTCGGACTCGAGCTCGCGCATGCGGTTCCCGAACTCGATTGCCGCCGGCGGCTCGACGAACACCGTCGCGCCTGACGCCGACGTGTCGTGCACGATTCCGCCGGCGATCGCGCTTCCTCCGCGACGAACCGGAATGACGAAGCGTCCATTGCGCATCGTCACCGACATGTCGCTCACGCGATGCTGCGGGTCGAGCCGCTCCATGACGCGTTCGAGAATTCGAATCAGCTCTCCTTGTGACGCGCGGAGCTCGCGGCGAATGCGTCGCAGCGCGGCCGACGCGTCGTCCTTGACCGTTCCATCGTCGAGGATCGCGCGACCGATGCGGTCCTCGAGCGCGGGCGCGGAGATCAGCACGTCGAGCAACGGCGACAGCAATGCGCGCACGATTGCAGGGCGCTTGGGATCGCGCAGCTGCGACTGCGTTCGTCGCGCCGAGCGAAGCAGCGTCGCGGCCGCCATCAGCTCGATGCCCGTCCAGATACTGCCGATGACGCGAAGCCGCGTGAGCGACTCGCTCAGATCAGGAATTGGATCTGGACGCCATGGTTCGTCGCCCTGAATTGCCGATCGCATTGCGGCGACGCGCGCATGTTCTCCGTCGAGCCACGCGCGATCGGTCGTTGGCGTCAGCGACCGGACGCGCGCGGCGCCGAGGTCGGAGGTCGCGTGTCCGGCAACGACGTCGAGCGCGCGCGGCAGCTCGAGAACGGACAGTGCGTGTGCGTTCACAATTGCACGGGAGAAGCAAAACCCGGACGAGCGAGGGGGGTCGCCAATCCGGGTTGTCGGCATCGCAGGTGGAACACCCTCACGCTTGCTTGCTGAGCTCCTCGCGCACGATGGCGTTGATCGTCCCGCCTTCGGCGCGTCCCTTGAATTGAGACATCACCTTGCCCATGACGGCACCGACGTTCGTCGCGCCGCCATCGATCGCGGCGCGCACCGCAGCGCGAATGTCGCTGTCGCTGACGGCCGCCGGCATGTATTTGCCGAGCGCATCAACTTCGTTCCGTTCGGTGGTGGCCAGGTCGGGTCGCGCACCTTTGTCGTACATCTCGATCGACTCGCGGCGCTTCTTGATGCCACGACGAATCACGTCGATGACGTCATCGTCGGTGAGATCGCGCTTCAGCTCGATCTCACGATTCTTGACTTCCGAAATGATCGTCCCCAGCAGCGTGACTTGACCCTTGTCCTGCGCTTTGCGCGCCGTATTCAGGTCATGCTGTAGTCGAGCGAGGAGCTCCGCCATTAGAATGTGCTACGCGTGCCGCGTGCGACGATTCTTCCGGATCGCGGCATTCATTTTCCGCTTCCGGCGCTCGCTCGGCTTTTCGTAATGACGGTGCTTGCGAAGGTCGGACAAGATGCCGGCCTTCTCGCACTTCTTCTTGAAGCGCTTGAGCGCGCGCTCGAAGTTCTCATCGTCATGGATGATGACTTCAGACAAACTGGTTCTCCCCCCTTCGCGGCGTTTGTGCGCCAGTTAAATGTATTGAGCCATTGAACTTATGGGGGCAATCGGGACATTGTCAACGAAGAAAGAGCGTAGAGGGTAGAGGGCGCCCTCAACGCTCAACCCCGCTATCCGGGCGGCCAGGACATCGCGCGACCACCAAGCAAATGGAGATGGACGTGAAACACCGTTTGCCCGGCGTCGCGATTTGTATTGACCACCGTGCGGTAGCCGGACTCCGCGATCCCCTCAGTGCGGGCGATGTCGGCGGCGAACAATGATAGGCGTCCGATCAGGTCGGCGTCGCGCGCCTCGTTCAACGACGCGACGTGCTCGCGCGGGATGATCACCACGTGAACAGGCGCCTGCGGGTTGATGTCACGAAACGCGATGCACCGATCCGTCTCGGCCACCAACGTTGCCGGAATCTCCTTACGCACGATACGGCAGAAGAGACAGTCGTCGGCCATTTTAGCTCCTGTTGAGTTGCGCTGCACGAAGCACGGCGATGGCGGCGATCCCCGCCGTCTCGAAGCGCAAGGTCGTCGGTCCGAGAGACGCGCGTCGCCATCCGGCCGCCATGAGACGATCGAGCTCGTCGCGCTCGATCCCGCCTTCAGGCCCAAAGACTACGACGGGTTGTACGTTGACGTTGCTCGCCACGGACGCCACCGAGACCAGTGGCTCGCCAGCGCGATCGAGAGCGATGGGATTCTCCCGCTCGGCAAATGTCAGAGCGTCAACCGACACGTCGGGCTTGATCTCTGGCAGCCACGCGCCGCCCGACTGTTCGAGGGCGCTGATCATTCGCGCGCGCACCTTATTGGTAAACGCAGGCCCTTCCCCACGAGACGACACGCTCGCCGACCGACGAAAGCGCACTGCTTGCCATGTCGCGATCCCAAGCTCGGTCGCCTTTTCAGCGAGCCACAGCATCCGGTCACGATCGCCGACTGGGACTCGGAGATGAATCTCCGGCAGTCGCCGCACGTCGTCGACACGGTCGACGGCCACGTCGACCGACGCACGACGCAGCGTGGCAATTGTTCCGGTCGCCACATGGCCGATCCCATCCGTGAGCCGGACGATGTCTGCGACGTCGAGACGCTTCACGCGTGCGTGATGTGCCGCGCTTTCTCCGAGCGTCGTGATCGCGCTCGGCAGCATCGGCGAGTCGACGAAAAAAGTCGCTACCGGCGCCTGATCGTCGCGCTCCACCAATTGTCCTCTTGGTCCTCTTCGACGATACGCCAACCCGAATCTTCCAGCACATCCTGCATCTCGTCGCGCTCGGAGACCAAGATGCCGCTCAGGATCGCGTGCCCGCCCGCGGTGAGCGACGCGGCCATCACCGGCAGCAGCTCGATCAAGACTGAAGAGATGATATTCGCGGTGATGACACGAACTGGAGCGACGAGCGGCAATAGCGCGGCCGCATCTCCCTCGACGACCGTCACGCGATCGGCAACGTCATTGCGCACGATATTCTCTTCGGCGTTTCCAATCGCGTCATGATCGAGCTCGATGGCAGCGACGCGGCTCGCGCCAAGCTTGGCGGCGGCAATTGCAAGTACCGCGCTGCCCGCGCCGAGATCAGCAACGCGATCGCCGGGGACTATCACTCGTTGCAAGAGGCGGATCACGCCGCGCGTCGTCGCATGCTCGCCGGTTCCGAATGCCATGCCCGGCTCGATCACGATCGTCCGCGCGGGGTCGAGTCCGTCGGACAACCACGGGGGCGCAACGAACAGCGTTCCAAGCGACTGCACGTGGATACCGGCCTTCCACTGCTCGCTCCAATCGACGTTCGGCAGCGGCGCTGTTTCGACGCGCGCGTCCGCGCTAGCGGCCATCACGGCGCACAACACGTCATTGGCGAACGATTGACCGGCGACGTGCGTGACCAACGTCTCTCCGGCTTCCTCGAGGCCTTGAACACCGGCGTCGAACATGGCCGCGATCACCGCCGTTCGATTCGATCCCGGTGAGACGCGAACGGTTATCCACTCTTCCTCTGGCTTGGCGCTCACGCGCCGAGCGCTTCTTTCATTTTTGCCCAGAAGCCCTTGCCGCGGCCGTCGGCAGGCACACCTGGCTGCAGCTCGCTAAGGCGCGCGACAAGCTGCTTCTCTTCCTCAGTGAGGCGATCGGGTGTCCAGAGTTGAACTCGAACGTGCAAGTCTCCCGTGCCGCTACCGTTCACGCGCGGCAGTCCGCGGCTGCGCAAATGGAACACGTGTCCGCTCTGAGTGCCCGGTGGTACGGCCATCGAGATGTGAGTCGATACTGTGGGCACGCTTACCTCGCCGCCCAGTACGAGCTGCGGATACGTCACCAAGACTTCGGTATAGAGATCCTCGCCGTCGCGCTCGAAGCGTGGATCGTCCGCAACCTCGAATAGCACGTGAATATCGCCACGCGGACCGCCGCGCGTGCCCGCGTTGCCGACCCCGCGCAGCGTCATGTACTGTCCCGTCGCAACACCGGCGGGAATTTGCACCGTGACATCGCGCTCGCCACGCAAGCGACCTTCGCCACGGCATTTCTTGCACGGCGATGAAACGATGCCGCCTTCGCCATGACACGTCGGGCACGGTGTCACCGTGACGAACTGCCCGAAGAACGAGCGCTGCGCCCGGCGGACTTCGCCCGCGCCGTTGCAGGTCGGACACGTTTGCGACTTCGAGCCGGGCTCGGCGCCACTGCCTTCGCAACGGTCGCACGGTTCGAGGAGCTTCATCGAGAACTTCTTATCGACGCCGGTTGACACTTCCTCGAGCGTCAGCTGCACGGTGATCTTGACGTCCTGCCCGGCGCGCGGGCTGTTTCCACTTTGACGCCCGCCGCCGAAGATTTCATCCAGGCCGCCGAATCCGCCGAAGTCGCGCATGAAGATGCCGAGCGCTTCGGACAGATCGACATGGTGGAATCCGGCGCCGCCTCCGCGCAGTCCCGCCTCGCCATAGCGATCGTACGCGGCGCGCTTCTGCGGATCGCGGAGCACGTCGTACGCTTCGCTGATCTCCTTGAACCGCTCCTCGGCGTCCTTCGAGCCGTTGTTGCGGTCAGGGTGATACGTCATCGCCAGCTTGCGATACGCCTTCTTGATATCGTCGTCGGGCGCCGTGCGTTCAACGCCGAGGACCGCGTAGAAATCGGCCATGAGCCTCAGTCGAGCAAATCGCTCAGCAGCCGCGACGTGTGGCTGACGAGCGAGATGACTTTGTCGTAGGGCATGCGTGTTGGTCCAATCACACCGATCACACCGGCAAGGGAACCAACATGGTACTCGGCCGTGACGACGGTGAAATCCTCGAGACGCGGATCGTCGTGTTCTGCACCAATCGTAATCGAAATCCCAGGTGCTTGCGTGCGTTTTCGAATCGCGTCCCCGAGCGCTTGAGGCGTTTCGGTGAGGGCGAGCAGTCGGCGTAAACGGTCCGCGGCGGAGAACTCCGGTTGTTCGGCGAGCACAGATGCGGCGCCCAGTACGACCTGGTGCCCTTCGGACGTCGGCAGCGCCGTCTCGAAGAGTTGTTCGCCTTCCTGCACAAAGATATTCAGGAGCTCGGCGGCGCTAGGGTCGGCGCGCATGTCGCGCAGCCGCGCGGGCAGCGAATTGCGAATCTCACCGAGCGTCAGGCCTCCGAGCCGCTCGTTCAAGACCGACGTGACCTGGGCGAGCGCGTTGTCCGCGATCTCGCCCGGGACTTCGACGAATACCGTGCGCATGAGCCCAGCATCCAGCGTGAGGATCATGAGCAAACGCTCACTGCTCACCTTTGCAAGCTCGAGGCGGCGCAGCACTGACCGATCAAGCTGCGGACCGAGCGCCACGCCAAGCTCCTGCGTCAGAACGCCGAGCGTCTGCGCGGCTCTGCGCAGGATCGTCTCAATCGGCGACGAGCCGTTGCCACCGGTGATTTCCTCCGCGAGCCGGTCGGTGTCGACTGGCTTGAGTGGCGATAGGCTCAGCAGCGAATCGACGTAGAGACGATAGGCCTTATTTGTTGGGATGCGGCCGGCAGACGTGTGCGGGTGGAAGAGGAACCCCTTCTCTTCCAGATCGCTCATTGTGTTCCGAATCGTGGCGGGCGAGACACCTAGCCCGAACCGGCGGGACAGAGTCCGCGATCCAGCGGGCTCTGCTGTCTCTACATAACTTCGGATCACCGCTTCGAGCACGCGGCGCTCGCGCCTGCTGAGCTCTTCCGATACCATAACTCTAAAGCTAGTAACAACTTCGGACCAGTGTCAAGTCAGCAGCCAGTGCATCCAGCCTGAGCCAGCCGAGCGGCGTCAGCGCAATTCGATCGTTCCCGTCGTACGTGGCCCAACCCGCATCCACCCACACCTTGACACGTGCGAGCTCCGGCACGGCAACCGAAAGCCCTCGCCGCGTTCGAAGCCCGAGGTAGACCTCCTCCGCCACACGGTTGTCGCCGGTCAGGCTTTCGCTCTCGTCCAAGGGATCTTCGCACGCGGTTACGCGGCGCAACCACTCGGCGTACGCCGCTACGTTCCAGCGTCGATGAGTGCCGTCGAACGCGTGCGCAGAGGGGCCAAGCCCGGCATAGGCTGCGCCGGTCCAATAGGCGGAGTTGTGCCTTGAATGCCGCCCGGGTTTGCCGAAATTTGAAACCTCGTAATGCTCGAAGCCGGCCGACGCGAGGCGACCGTGCGCGTGTAGGAATTCGGCCTCATAGCGCTCGTCGGGCGACTCGGTCACGTCGCCACGCGAATGCCATCGACCCAGCGGCGTCCGCGGCTCGACTGTCAGCCCGTACAGCGATAGATGCGACGGCTCGAGCTCGAGCGCCCGCTCGACGTCTAGCTCCCACGATCGAGTGATGCCCTGCGGAAGCGCAAAGATCAGGTCGAGCGAGTAATTCTCGATCCCCGCGGCGCGAGCATGTTCCACTGCGCGAGCGATGGCTGCCGAATCGTGTGTACGATGCATCCACGTGAGCACGTCGTCGTGAAACGACTGCGCGCCGATCGACAGCCGATTGACGCCGGCGTCACGCCATGCGCGCGCTGCATCACGCGTGATGTCTTCGGGATTCGCCTCGAGCGTGACTTCCGCGCCGGGTACCAGCTCGATTCGTCGCCGAATGGTCTCGAGCAAATCGCGAACGCCGTCGGAACCGAGGCGAGATGGAGTTCCACCGCCGAAGTAGAGCGTGTCGACAGAACAGATGTCACGATCGCCGAATCTGAGCTCGAGCTCCCGGGCCAGCGCGGCGACGTATTCGCTCGACGGTACGACGCGGCGGACGGCGATGGAGAAATCGCAGTACGAGCAACGGCGCGCGCAGAATGGAACGTGGACGTAGACGTGGCGAGGGAGCACCACGAAATATAGGACTCGGTGCTGCCTCAGCGCCGGCGAATTTCACCCGTGAGCGCGCATTCGACGACGCCGCGCAGCTCGAGGCGCGTGACTGCAGACAGGCATTGGGCGACGGGCAGTGCCGCGCGCGTGCACAAGTCGTCGAGATTCGCGGGCCCATCGGATAGAGCGGTCCAGAGTCGCACCTCGGTTTCATCAGTCAGCGCAGGCTTCGCGCGCGGCTGCGGTTGCAGTCCGGCGAGCATCACCGCGTCGGCCACACACGTAATTGGGTGCGCGCCGTCGCGAATGTATTCGTTGGTTCCCTGGCTCTGCGGTGAGTCGATGGGACCCGGCACCATTGCCACGTCGCGCCCGAGCTCCTCTGCCCGTCGGGCGGTGATGAGCGCACCGCTCGCCATCGGCGCTTCGATGACAAGAGTCAGCCGCGCCAAGGCTGCGATGATCCGGTTGCGCATGGGAAACGACCCGCCATGCGATCGCGCACCCGGTGGCAGCTCCGACAGTACGAGACCTCGCGACGCAATCTCACGATGCAGCGCGACGTGCGCCCGCGGGTATGCGACGTCGGCTCCAGTCCCGAGCACTGCAACGGTGCGGCCACCGACATCGAGCGCCGCTTTGTGCGCGATGGCATCGATGCCGAGCGCCATGCCGCTGACGATTGTCGCACCGCCGCGCGCGAGCGCGCTTACGATTTCACGAGTCATCCGATGCCCGTAGGGCGTCGCCCGTCGGGTGCCGACCACCGCCACGATAGGTTCTTGAAGCACGTCCCACGCGCCGCACCGCCATAAAATGGGGGGCGGATCGGGGAGCTCACGCAGCGTGCCCGGGTAGTCGACGTCGCTTTCGGCGACGAGCTCGAGCCCGCGCGACGCGCCTCGCTCGATCATGTGATCCGCGCGCGCATACGCATCCCGCGACACGGCTGACGGGACGCCTGCATGCAACGCGTGCGACGCGTCGCAAAATGTTGCAATCAAGTTGTCATACGCAACGCGACCGACGCTGGGAACGAGGGTCAGCGCGAGCGTCGCACGCCGCTCGTCAGGGGAGCTCGACCGAGTCGGTACGTCGGACACTTGCCTTTTTCATTTCGAGAAGCCTGCCCCACCACGCGCTGAGCAACGGCTCGAGACCAACGCGGCCGGCAGCGCTGATCGCAAACACGCCGAACGCGTCGGGTGCATCAATCGGCGGAGGCGGCTCATTGCCGAGCAGATCCATCTTGGTGAACAGCACGCAGTGTGGCTTTTGCGCGAGCTCGACCGAATATGATTCGATCTCGCGGCGGAGTTGATCGTACTCCGCCTGCCAATCCATTGCGTCGATCGGAATCAAGAACGCGAGGAGCCGCGTGCGCTCGATATGTCGTAGGAATTGAAGTCCGAGGCCACGCCCTTCGTGAGCTCCCTCGATGATGCCCGGTAGGTCGGCGACGACGAAGGTGCGGTTTGCCGAAAGCTGCACGACGCCAAGGTTCGGACTGAGGGTAGTGAACGGATAGTCGCCTATCTTGGGTCGCGCGGCCGAGATGACTGACAGAAGGGTCGACTTTCCGGCATTTGGCTGGCCGACCAGTCCAACGTCCGCAATGAGCTTGAGCTCGAGCTCGAGCGTGCGCGCTTCGCCGTCTTCGCCCGGTTGGTACTCCCGTGGGGATTGATGCGTCGGCGATGCGAAGTGCGCGTTGCCCTTTCCGCCGCGCCCGCCCTTTGCGACAACGACGCGATCGCCGTCCTCGAGAATCTCTCCGATCAACTCCGAGCTTTGGAGATCTCGAATGACCGTTCCAACCGGCACGGGCAGAACGATGTCATCGCCCGACTTCCCTGATCGATTGCTGCCCGAGCCGTGCTCACCACTTGGCGCCGACCACGAGTCGCGATACGTGTAGTCGAGCAGCGTCGAGAGATTGCTGTCGCCGACAACGATGACGTCGCCGCCGCGGCCGCCCTCACCGCCATCGGGGCCGCCGAGCGGGACGAATTTCTCACGCCGGAACGAGACGATGCCAGAGCCTCCATCGCCCGCTTTCACATTGACGACGACACGATCGATGAACATCTCACTTGCCCCGGACGCGGGCCCACAGCATGCGCGCGGATATTGCGCGATGCGCATCGAGACGCTCACCGAGCGCGTCCAGCACCTGATCGATCACGATTGGGTCAACTCCGACATTGAGCGCTCCGTGGAGATGCGAGTGCAGTTGGCGTTCTTGTCCCGCAACAGCGCAGGCCGCAACGATGCAGAGCTCGCGCCGCGGCAGATCGAGCCCCGGACGCGAGAGGACTTTGCCATATCCTTCGGTGATCATCCATTCGTCGAGCAGTGGATGGAGCGTGCGAATGTTCGACCGCAAGCGATCGTACATCGATCCGTACACCGCCGCACACGTCGTTTCGCCGTCGGCGCGCCATTGCTCGATGTTCCCCAGCGTCGTATCAGCAACGGGCTCCGGCACGAGACGGCGCCACTCCCGCATTGCGTTGAGCGCACGCGGAAAGCCCGCGAAGAGATAGCTCTGAAGCAGAAGCTCTTCGACCCACTCCACCGGGATGTCGGCGACGGCGCGCGCGATGGCGTCACGAATGTCGCGATCATCTCCTCCGGTCACCGTCGCGGACAATACGACGAGCGCCCTCGTGGCGTCGTCGAGATGAGTAAGCATATCGCGTGATTCGACGAACGGCGTCATCGTTCCGCGTCGCGGCGAAGCGATTGATTGCGCAGCGGCCGTCAGGAGAGGAGGCGGATTTCGCCGACGACTTCGCCACGCGTGTTGCGCACCGACCGATGATAGTACTCGGCGAGTCGCGGCGGCAGTACAGCTGGAAGGACGTCGAACATTTGCAGAATACGAATGACGGCGGGAAACTGCGCGCGTTGCGCTCCGTCATCGACCTTGACGGCGAATCCGATGCCCTGCTCCGGAATGCCGACGGAATGCACGCCCTCGGCGCCGATCTTCGCGACGGCGCGCCCGTCCGTTTCTTCGATCAGCACGGAGTCGAACCGATCCGTTCCGCCAATGAGAAAAGGACGCGTGCGCATGGCATGGACGACGCGCGATGGCACTTCTTCGTCGCTTTGCACGGCGCGTCCGAGTCGCGACCACGCGCGCGCCATGCTCTCGAGCGGCAGGGCGAAAGCCACGACACCGCAGCCGTCGACGGCTTGGCCGACCTGTTCTTCGCTCAGCCCCGACCAGGTCGCGACGGCTTGCAAGCAGCAGCGCTGCACCGGGTGATCGCGCCGCTCGTATCCGTATGTGTGCCAGCCGGCCGTTTGCGCTCGGGCGAGCATCGCGGCATGCTTGCCGGAGCAGTTGTTGTGGAGGCGAGTGAGTCGCGCGCCGGATTCACGCAACAACTTGAGCCCACGTGACGACAACGGGTCATGTGGGCCGCAGGCGAGATCGCCTTCTTCAAGCCCGATGTCGCTCAACATTCGCTCCGCGAGCGCGACGTGCTCCGGCTCACCGCCGTGAGACGCGCATGACAGGGCCAGCTGGTCGTCGCCCCAATGAAGGGCGTCGAAGCCGCCCGACTCGATGAGCGGCATGACTTGGAACGGCTTCGCGCAGGATCGCCACGATGTCACGATATTGGGATCGTGCGCGCTGGCGATGAGCCTATCATCGGGCCCGACGACCGCGGCGTGCACCCGGTGCCGCGATTCGATGTCAGCACCACGCGTCGCGACGACGTCTAGCTCGAGCGTTTTCATCCAGTGGTGACCATCCGCATAGGCGAAGCGTGACGAGGCATGTCGGCGCCTTGACACTCGCGCTCCTCAGAAACCTAATCGGACGCGGGTCGCGAAAGTCAACTTGTGCGCGTCAGCGTTTTCTCTATGCGGCCGCCTGGGCGCGCGGCGCGCGCCGCGCGGGCAGTCATGTAGATGCCGGCGAGAATCAGCGCGCCGCCGCTGAGCGTCGCGGCACCAGGGACCTCGCGAATGCCGGGAAGTATTGCCGCGAGCAGCGTGGCGCCGACCGGCTCACCCAACAGCGTCAGGTTTACCACGTACGCGGGAAGATACTTGAGCGCCCAGTTGAGTCCCGTGTGGCCCAACAGCATCGGGCCGATCGCCAGCGCGGAAAAAATCGCGAGCTCGCGCGTCGACTGATGCAACACAGGCGCATTCACGCCCGCGGCGAGGGCGATCAAGACGATGAAGCACGTCCCATATACGACGGCAACGTACGGCCAGATGTCGAGCGTCGATCTCAGCTTTCTCCCGGCGACGAAATAGCATGCCGCGGTCACCGCGCCCGCGAGCGCGAGCAAGTCGCCGAAGAGCGCGCGCCCGGTCGCTGCGTGCGCAGCCGATTCCATGTCAGGCAACGCGACGACGAGCGCCCCAGCCATCGCGATACCGATGCCGAGCCATTGTTGGCGATTGGGCGGCTCGTGCAGCCAACCTGCCGACAGCAGGGCGACGATCGCCGGCTGCGTGTTGACGAGCACCACAGACGCCGCCACCGTCGTGAATCCGATCGACGAATTCCACGCCCAAAAATGGATGGCGAGCATCGCGCCTGCGCCGATCGCGATGAGCAATCCGGAGCGGTCGAGACGCCTCCACTGTCGCCACGACCCCGTGATGACGAGTGCGATCGCGATGATGATCAGCGAGAAGCCGAGGCGCCAAATCGCGATCGCG
>Ga0207695_10008378_pt1 | contig 12950 bp, 10 predicted proteins | sample KBSC54metaG_FD_184354 | JGI IMG/M metagenome (GOLD analysis project Ga0207695, IMG submission 184354) | Corn rhizosphere microbial communities from Kellogg Biological Station, Michigan, USA - KBS C5-4 metaG (SPAdes) (version 2) | ecosystem: Host-associated > Plants > Roots > Rhizosphere > Soil...
CCCTGGAGGACATGTCGCAAAAGGGCCTGCTGGCGGTAGACTTCCCAGCAGCGCTCAAGAATTACAAAAAGGCCATCAACAAGGGACTGCTCAAGGTCTTCTCGAAGATGGGCATCTCGACTCTGCAGAGCTATCGCGGCGCGCAAATCTTCGAAGCCATCGGCTTGAACCATGATTTGATCGATCGCTATTTCACGGGCACTGCTTCGCGCATCGAAGGAGTCGGCCTGGATGTTCTGGCGCGCGAGGCTCAGAGCAAGCACGCGCACGCCTTCCGTCCCACCACGGAATCGGAAACCGAGCTCGACGTCGGCGGCTCCTATCAATTTCGAGTCAACGGCGAATATCATCTCTTGAATCCGCTGACGGTTTCGAAGCTCCAGCACTCGGTAAACGCCGGCCGCGAGGAAGGCTATTCCACTTTCCAGGAATACGCCGCGCTTATCGACCAACAGAATAAGGATCTGTGTACCCTGCGCGGGCTGATGGTGATCCGCGAGCCCGAACGTCCGGTTAAGCTCGATGAGGTCGAGCCGGCCACTGAAATCGTCAAGCGCTTCGCCACCGGCGCAATGTCGTTCGGATCGATCAGCAAGGAAGCGCACGAGACGCTGGCCATCGCCATGAACCGGATCGGCGGGCGCTCCAATACCGGCGAGGGTGGCGAGGACGAAGAGCGTTTCAAACGCGATGCCAACGGCGATTGGCGACGCAGTTCCATCAAGCAGGTTGCGTCGGGCCGCTTCGGCGTGACCACCAATTACCTAGTCAATGCCGACGACTTGCAGATCAAAATTTCGCAGGGGGCGAAACCCGGTGAGGGCGGCCAGCTTCCCGGTCACAAGGTCGACGAGGTGATCGCGAAGGTACGCTACTCGGTCCCGGGCGTCGGACTGATTTCGCCGCCGCCGCATCACGACATCTACTCGATCGAGGATTTGGCGCAGTTGATTTACGACCTGAAGAACGTCAATCCCAAAGCGAGAATTTCGGTAAAGCTCGTGTCTGAGTCAGGCGTCGGCACGGTCGCTGCGGGTGTCGCGAAAGCCCATGCCGACGTGGTCCTGATCGCCGGGCACGACGGTGGTACGGGCGCTTCTCCGCTCACTTCTCTGAAACATGCCGGCACGCCCTGGGAGCTGGGACTCGCCGAAACCCAGCAGGTGTTGGTTCTCAACGATCTACGCAGCCGCATCACCGTGCAAACCGACGGCAAGCTCAAGACCGGCCGCGACGTCGTGATCGCCGCGCTGTTGGGCGCCGAAGAGTTCGGATTCTCCACCGCGCCTCTGGTCGCGATGGGCTGCATCATGATGCGCAAGTGTCACCTGAACACCTGCCCGGTCGGCATCGCCACGCAGGATCCGGAGTTGCGAAAGAAGTTCGCCGGCAAACCGGAACACGTCATCAACTACTTCTTCTTTGTGGCCGAGCAGGTTCGCGAGCTGATGGCCAAGATGGGTTTCCGCCGCATGGACGAGATGATCGGCCGCTCCGACATGCTCGACATGCGGCCCGGTATCGATCACTGGAAAGCCAAGGGTCTGGATTATTCGCAGTTGCTGTATCATCCCGAGGCTCCTTCGCGTGTGGGCCGCCGCTGCATGATCGCGCAGGATCACGGTCTGGACCAGGCGCTCGATTCAAAGCTGATCGACCACGCGCGGCCGGCCATCGATCACGGTACGCCGGTCGAGATTTCGCTGCCCATCCGCAACGTCCACCGCACCGTGGGCGCGATGCTCTCGGGCGAAATCGCCCGCAAGTACGGTTCGGCGGGCCTCGAGCCCGGGACAATCCACTGCAAGTTCTCCGGCACCGCGGGGCAAAGCCTGGGAGCTTTTCTCGCGCGCGGAGTCACGCTCGAGCTCGAGGGCGATGCCAATGACTACGTCGGTAAGGGACTCTCCGGCGGCAAGATCGTGGTCTACCCGCCCAAGGGTTCGACCTTCAAACCCGAGCAGAACATTCTGGTGGGCAACGTGGTCCTTTACGGAGCAACCTCGGGCGAGGCGTTCTTCAACGGCCGCGCCGGTGAGCGCTTTGCGGTCCGCAATTCGGGCGCTACCGCGGTGGTCGAGGGTCTGGGCGATCACGGTTGCGAGTATATGACTCGCGGCATGGTGATCTGCCTGGCCGATACCGGCAAGAATTTCGCTGCTGGTATGTCGGGCGGAATCGCCTACGTGCTGGATGAAACCGGCGAATTCAGAAAGACGCGCTGCAATCGCGCCAGTGTCGACCTCGAAAAGGTCGACCTCCCTGAGGACGTCGAATCACTGCGCTACTGGATCGCGCGCCATGCCGAGGAGACCGGCAGTCCGCGCGCCAACTGGATCCTGGATAACTTCGACCAGCTTGTCGTCAAGTTCGTGAAAGTTTTCCCGCACGAATACAAACGCGTGCTGGGAATCGAGCGTCAGAAGGCGGCCGCCCATGGGTAAACTTACCGGCTTTATGGAGTACACGCGCGAGCTTCCGGAGCGCCGCCCGGTAGAAGAGCGCGTCAAGGACTGGTTCGAAATCTACAAGGAGTTTCCGCTCGACAAAGTCCGCACACAGGGAGCTCGCTGCATGGATTGCGGCGTTCCGTTCTGTCACACCGGCTGTCCGCTGAACAACATTATTCCCGACTGGAATGATCTGGTATATCGCGACCGCTGGCAGGCGGCCGTGCGCGTGCTGCATTCGACTAATAACTTTCCGGAATTCACCGGCCGCATCTGCCCTGCTCCCTGCGAGGCGGCGTGCGTGCTCGGCATCAATGAACCCCCGGTAACGATTAAGGTGATTGAGCGCACCATCATCGATCACGCCTTTGCGGAGGGCTGGATCGTGCCCGAGCCTCCTGCAGTTCGCACCGGCAAGCGCGCGGCAGTAGTTGGATCGGGTCCCGCGGGCCTGGCCGCCGCGCAGCAATTGGCGCGAGCAGGTCATTGGGTCACGGTATTCGAAAAGAGCGATCGCATCGGTGGCCTGCTGCGCTACGGCATCCCGAACTTCAAGATGGAGAAGCAAGGGATCGACCGTCGGATTAAGCAGATGGAAGCCGAAGGCGTCGAGTTCATCACGAGGGTGAACATCAGCTCGCTCGACGATCTTCAGCGCGAGTATCAGGCGATTGTCCTGGCGATGGGAGCCGAGCAGCCGCGCGATCTTCCCGTTCCTGGCCGCGAGCTGAAGGGCATTCACTTCGCGATGGACTTCCTCACGCAGCAGAACAAGCGCAATGAAGGCGATACCGAAGACACGACAAACGCCATCCTGGCGACCGGCAAACCCGTCATCATCATCGGCGGTGGCGATACGGGCGCCGATTGTTTAGGTACCTCGCATCGTCAAAATGCCGCGAGTGTTCATCAGTTCGAGATTCTTCCCAAGCCTCCCGAAGAACGCGCGCCGGCGACTCCGTGGCCGATGTGGCCTTTGCAACTTCGGACGGAAAGCTCGCACGAAGAGGGCGGCCTGCGCGAATGGGCCGTCGCAACCGTGAAGTTCGAAGGTGACGCGCAGGGCAACGTGAAGAAGCTTCACGGAATACGCGTGGGCTCCGCGCCGAAGTTCGCTCCGCTGCATGGCTCCGAGTTCACGCTCGATGCCGAACTGGTGCTCCTCGCCATGGGATTCACGGGACCGGTTAAGCCTGGCTTGATCGAGAAAGCCGGCCTCAAGCTCGACCAGCGCGGCAACATCGCTGCGGAGAATTACCAGACGTCAATACCGGGCGTCTTCGCCGCGGGTGACGCTCGTCGCGGCCAGTCGCTGGTGGTGTGGGCGATCGCAGAAGGCCGTAAGGCGGCGGAAGCGGCGGACCAATATCTCCGCTCGTAACCGCATGCGACACCTCATATCATCCGACTCGCCGCTCGAACGGGACATCGGTTACTCCCGCGCTCTGGTGGACCACGAGTGGGTCTTCGTATCCGGCACGACCGGCTTCGATTACCAGACGATGACCATCTCAAGCGATGTCGTCGAGCAAGCCGAGCAGTGCTTCCGCAACATTGAGCGAGCTTTGCAGGAAGCCGGCAGCACGTTCGCCGAAGTGGTTCGCGTGCACTACATTCTTCCGCGTGTCGAGGATTTCCAGCTTTGCTGGCCAGTGCTGCGCAAGTACTTCGGCGAGGTACGTCCGGCCGCGACCATGATCGCCGCGGGTCTCGCCGACCCTCGCATGAAGATCGAAATCGAAGTCACCGCGCGCAAGGTCTTAGCCGCAAATAAACGCAAATAAACACGAATAAAGAATAATTAGAATTTGCGTTCATTCGCGTTCATTTGCGGCTGGGCAAAGCAAACGCCATGTAGGCTCCCGGACCATTCCCCGCCGCGACGCACAGGGCGATATACTCGCGGCCGCCGATTTCATACACTGCCGGAACTCCCTCTGCCGACGCAGGCAGATCCGTCTCCCAGATCACTTTCCCGTTGTCCGCGTCGTAGGCGCGGAACTTCTTGTCGTTGGTCGCGGCGAGAATCAGCCCACTCGCTGTCACCACCGGCCCTCCGCGCTGCTGCTGTACGACTCCCGTATCCGCATGGCCCTGGGCCGCTAGCGACGGGACCGTCCCATACGGAATCTGCCACTTGATCGTTCCCGCGTTCAGATCGTAAGCCGTAAGCTGGAACCACGGCGGCGATAGCGACGGCAATTTCGACTGCGCCACGAACTGCGTGTATGGCGCCGTATAGTGCGTGAACGCCCCGTCCACCGGAGTCACCGGCGGCGCGTGCGGCACGGCTTTCCCCTTTTGATCGGCAGCCGAGCTGCCCGGCGGCGTGATGGTTATGATCGTCGGCGCGTCCTTCGACACGATATATAGGAAGCCTTGAGCCGGATCGACCGCCGCTGTTCCCCAGCTCGCTCCGCCGCCTACTCCGGGAATCGCCAACGTCCCTCTCATGCTGGGCGGCGTGAACAAACCCTCGTTGCGGGAATTGCGAATCCGATCGCGCCAGATCGCTTGTTCCGCCTCTGGCATGTATGGGCTGACTTCCTTCTCGGCCAGCGCCTGCCGAGCGAACGGAGGAGGCTTTGTAGGAAAAGGTTGCGTGGGCCATGCCTGCTCCCCCGGCACGTCCGATTTCGGCACAGGCCGCTCCTCGATCGGCCACAGCGGCTGCCCTGTCACTCGATCCAGCACGAACAGGAATCCGTGCTTGGTGGGCTGAATCACTACATCCACGTTCTTGCCATCGTGCTTCACGGTGACCAGCTTCGGCCCCGCCGGCAGATCGTAATCCCACAAGTCGTGATGCACCGTCTGGAAATGCCACAGGCGCTTTCCGGTGTGGGCATCCAGCGCAATGATCGAATTTGCGAATAGATTCTGGCCTACGCGATCCGCGCCGTAGTGATCCCACTTGCCGGTCCCAGTAGGAATGTAGGCGATGCCGCGCTTCTCGTCGATGGTCAGCTCATTCCAGTTGATGCCGCCGCCCGAACGCGTCCAAAAATCCTTCGGCCACGTTTTGTATCCGAACTCACCCGGCCGCGGCACCGTGTGAAACTGCCAGAGCAGCTTCCCGGTTCGTACGTTGTAGGCGTGGATATCGCCCGGAACATACGAATAATCCGCCCCCGACCGCATCAGCGGCATGATGAGGATGTCTTCGAAGATGCGTCCCGGGTTGTTAGTCTGAATCGGCGGCACATTAGTCAGATCGCGGTCGAGCCCGGTCCTCAGATCGGCACGGCCGTTATCGCCGAAAGACATCACGGTTTGTCCGGTGCGCGCGTCGATCGCGGTCAGGAATCCACCATTAGTGGTGAACAGGCGGCGGTCGGAGCGGTCTTTGCTCTCCCAATAATTCATCCCGCGGCTGGTGACCGGCCCCTGGAACGCATGCACCCACAGCTCCCGCCCGGTTACCGCATCCAGCGCCACCAATGAGTTGTTCTTCGCCTGCACATATATGACGCCGTCGACGACCAGCGGATTGAACAGGTATTGAGCGTTATCGCCGGTCGCATAGGACCACGCCACGGCGAGCTGCTTTACGTTCGACTTATTGATCTGGTTGAGCGACGAGTATTGCGACGAGTCTGCTCCGCCCAGATATTGGCTCCAGGTATTGAAAGGGTGCAGGTCGGCACAGTAGCCGGTCGCTGCCAGCGCGAACAGGCTGAGAAAGGTGAATGGAGAGGTGCCCATCTCGGGCAGTATACATTGGATCACTCATCGGAGCGCGTTACGGTAAATGAATCCGTAACCGCAGGCTTACCCACTCGTAAGCCGGCTCGCCAATGCACCCCACCGCGAACGCGCCCAATGCATTCGCACCGACAGCCGCGGGGCCAATTGTGATCTGCCGAAACTTATTAGTTTGTGCCATAAAGAGTACCTGCCCGTATTCTTGATTCTCTCTGATGCTAGAGTTTCCTATATGGCCGGGCACACAGGCGACCAGGGCGAAGTCACACGTCTGTTAGGCGAGTTAGGTCGCGGCGATAAAGAGGTCGTCAACCAGCTGCTCCCCCTGGTGTATGACGAGCTGCATAAGCTAGCCCGTTCCTACTTCCGCCGCGAGCGCGGGGAACACACGCTCCAGCCCACGGCCCTGGTTCACGAAGCCTACATCCGCCTGGTCGACCAGCGTGCGCCGCTTGAAAGCCGTGGACACTTTCTCGCGGTAGCGGCCACCCAGATGCGACGCATCCTGCTCGATTACGCCCGCAAACATCACGCGGCTCGGCGCGGTGCCGCGGGGCAGAAAGTACTGCTCGAAGACACCATGGCGATCTCGCACCAGAAGCCCGTGGATATCATCGCGCTCGATTCCGCCTTGCAGAAGCTCCAGGCGCTCGACTCCGATCAGTCCCAAGTTGTGGAGCTTCGGTTCTTCGGAGGATTGTCGGTGGAGGAAACCGCGGAGGTGATGGGAAATTCGCCTGCCACGGTCAAGCGCGCATGGAGCTCCGCGCGCGCGTACCTGCATCGCGAGATTACGGGAGGCTCTCTTGACGCCCGAGCGATGGGCGCAGATTCGTCAGATCTTTGACGGCGCGCTGGAACGATCCGAAGTAGACCGTGCGGCGTACTTACGGGTCGTCTGCGCCCGCGATGACGAACTTCGCCGCGAAGTTGAAAGCCTGCTTGCGAGCCATGACTCCGCGGGCGACTTCCTTAACAAGCCTGCCGCCAGCCTCGCCGGCACAACGCAAACCCTGATCAGCTCCGGCATCGACCTTCAGGAATACCCACCAGGCCATCGCGTGGGAGCCTATGCACTGCAGAAATGCATCGGCCGCGGAGGCATGGGATCGGTGTGGCTCGCCACGCGCTCCGATAACGAATTCAAGAAGCAAGTAGCGATAAAGCTAGTCAAAAGAGGGATGGACACTCAGGAAATCCTCCGCCGCTTTCGCCTGGAACGGCAGGTTCTCGCGGGTCTGACACATCCCAACATCGCGGCGCTGATCGATGGCGGCTCCACGCCCGACGGCCTTCCGTACCTGGTGATGGAATACGTCGAGGGCATTCGCATCGACCGTTACTGCGAACAGCATAAGAGCACCATCACGGAGCGTCTTAAGTTATTCGGCGATGTTTGCGGCGCAGTGCAATACGCGCACGGAAATCTAGTGGTCCACCGCGACCTCAAGGCCGGAAATATTCTCGTCACCGCGGAAGGCATCCCCAAATTGCTGGATTTCGGAATCGCCAAGCTAATCCGCACCGAGTTCGACACACTGGCGGCGGCCGAGACGCGCCCGGAGCTCCGTCCTATGACGCTCGATTACGCCAGTCCCGAGCAGGTTCGCGGCGAGGCGATCACCACCGCCACCGACGTCTATTCGCTAGGCGTGCTGCTGTACAAGCTGTTGACCGAAAAATCGCCCTATGGACTCGCCGCGCGATCTGACAGTTCCCTGCGTAAAGCTATCTGCGAACAGGAGCCGCTCAAGCCGAGTGCAGTGGTGCTCACCGACGAGAAGGCGGTGATTCCGGACGCGACTCAAAAAATCGACCTCACCCAGGAAGAAACACGCGAAAAAGCCCGCCGCCGATTGCAGAAAAAGCTCGCCGGCGATCTCGACATGATCGTTCTAATGGCACTGCGCAAGGAGCCGTCGCGCCGCTACGCTTCCGTCGAGCAGTTTTCCGAGGATATCCGCCGCTACCTCGCAGGCCGGCCCGTCATCGCGCGCAGCGATACCTTCGGTTACCGGGCCGCCCGATTTGTCCGCCGCAACGCGGTGTCCGTGGCTGCGGCCTCAATCGCTGCCTTGACTCTGTTCGGTGCGACGATCTTCGAACAGCGGTCGGCCGCCCGCGCCGCGCAAAGAGACAGTATCGCCGAAGCACGTCTTAACGTCGTCGAAGCCGAATCCCTCCAGCAGCAGCGTGACCTCATGGATGCGTATTTCCGCCTGGCTGAATCGCAAAGCCCCCCTGCCGCGCTCGAGACATATCGGACCGCACTGGCTTCGGCCCGGGATTTCGAACGCAATCATCCTGGTCTCCCGGTGGCCTCACGCAGTGTGGCCCGGGCTGCGATCCGCGTCGGTGAGCTTGCCCCCGAAGAAGCTTTCGATCGCTTCACGGAGGCGCAGTCCCGATTGGAACCCGTCGCGGAAGCAAATCCAAACGACTACTTTGCTGCGCTAGCCGGGCTAGGCCGCGCCCAGTTCGCAGGTCACGACCTGTTGGGAGCTTTGGCCAGTTTCAGCAGGGCGCTGCAAATCGCCGAAGCTCAGGGAAACCGGAGCAACATGGCATCCTCCAATTTTTGGGTCGGAACAGTCCTGGCCATCAACGGGGAAACGGAAGCCGGCGCGACGAAACTGCGCAAGGCGTTCGAGCTGTATCGCGATCTGACGGGCAGTCAGGTTAAGAATGTCGAAGACTCGCCCGCCGGGTACCGCAGCGCGTTGGCGGATTTGGCCGCCCAAGCCCCGCCTGGCCTTCGCCAGGCCATCGAGACTCTGTTGCACCAGTCCGGTTAGTGTTCCTCCCAACCCTTGCTCCCGCTGATCACGCGCGGTATTATTCTTAGACTAATGAGAGCTAGGCTATTCGTTCTGTTCACCTTACTGCTCCCGATCGCGCTCATCGGCGTCTTTGCGCAGCAACCTCCCGCGCAACCCGCCGGGCGGGGACAGGCGCAAGGAAAGCAGGGCGGAGCCGCCTTTGGACGAGGAGCCACGCCAACATTCCCCGGACCACCCGCGGGTATGCAGGCGCTTCCCCTGGATTTGTTTTCGTCCAAGAATTTCTATAAAGATCAGAAACTGTGGTCGGACCAGCGCTATTTCCGGTGCAACACCCCACGCCAGCTCACCGATATCTGGACCTCGCGCCGTATTGGCGATAAGCCTCCAACATCCGCCGCGTGGAGCGACTGTAGCATCGATTATCCGCGGGACAAGATTGTCAGTCCTTATCCCTATAAAACCGCCAAGGAACATTACGCTGCCTTGTTGGCGGCCGCCAAGGCTAAGGGCGGCCCGACGGTTTATACCAAGGCAACCACGCCCGACTGGGATGGATACTATACCCGGGATCAGCAAGCGGATCACGGAGCCGAGTGGATTTGGGGGACCGTCAACCAGGTTCCCACCATACTTTCGTTGCTCACTCCGGAATATCAAAAGCGCATGGTCCAGATAAATTATCACGAGGCCGTCGATAATGCGCCGCAATGGGAAGCCTCCTTCTGTTATCCGGAAGGCTTCATGCGCTGGTGGGCTCAGGCCTCGCAAGGCGGAAATTTCCAACTGACGATGACCCCGTGGAACGTCCAATTCCTGTCGGGCATCGCGGCCAACTTCCTGCGCCAGGTCTTGATCGGAAAAGAGCATGTTCAGAAGGTCCCGCAGTGGTATGGCGAGACGATTGGATTCTGGGATGGGACCACTTTGATCACCTGGACCGCTAATGTTCAGGGCTGGACTCTGTCGCACTCGATGTTCGAATTTAGCGACAAGATGGAGACCGTAGAAACCTTCAAGCCGGTGGTCGACGCGAGCGGCAAATTCACGGGACTGGATCACGAAACGGTATTTTACGATCCCCTGGCTTTCGTGCAGCCGCTGCGTGCCACCTATCGTTATGCGCGGCGCGCGACTCCCGATAACCCCACCCAGCGATACACCTACATCGAGTGTTTAAGCAATCTCCGGAACACCGATGGCAGACCGACACAACTGACCAAGGCCGACCCCCGATATATTGACTACTACGGTCGTCCGTGGGCACAGAACTGGGAAAAGTATTTCGAAGTCGGCTGGGATAAGCCCCAGGAAACGTTACCTCAAGATATTCTCGACCTTTTCAAATAGAGTAAAAAGGGAATCATGAAAAAACAATTTATTAACTGGATGATTGCGGGAATCCTCGCATTTGCTACGGTGTGCGTCACGCCGGCGTTGGCGCACCATTCGTTCGCCATGTACGATCAAACTAAAACCACCGTATTAACCGGGGTGGCTTACCAGTTCGTGGCGCAGGCCAACCATGCCGAGATCCATTTCTATGTGGTCGGAGCCGACGGCAAACTAGTCAAGGACAAAGACGGGAAGAACGCCGATTGGGGTGTAGAGATGGCGGGCGCAGCGGCCGTGGCGGCGCAGGGTATTACAGCGGATTCGTTCAAGGTGGGTACCATCTTCAGCGTCAAGCTGAATCCTCTGCGGGATGGCAGTAATTTTGGATCGCGCGTCGGTGCCATCGCCAAATGCCCCTGGAAAACGCCACCCGAGCCCGGCAAGACCTGCGACACCGTGAAAGGCAGCGAGCTTCTCGGCGGGACCACGTTCTAGGTATGTCTCAAAGACGTGGCACGTAGATGGTAAAGCAATTTGCCGAGTGGCTCTCGACGACATCTCCGAGCATCTTTATACAGAACCATAACGGTTGGGTGATTCCAACCATTCAGTCCATTCACATTATTGGCATCGCCGCGGTCTTTGGATCCGTGTTCATGATCTATCTCCGCATGCTGGGCTGGGCCGGCCTGGATCAAACCCTGCGGCAAACCACCAGCCGATACGGACCTTGGTTGACCGGCGGACTGTGGTTGATGCTCGTGACCGGACTCTTGATGGTCATCGGCGAGCCTGTACGCGAACTGGTCACGTTCTCGTTTTGGTTGAAAATGCTTCTCGTGGCTGTCAGCACCGTGATCGCCACTATCTTCCAGATTTCACTTCGTAAAAATGAGCGGCGGTGGGAGGAAGTACTTGTCAAACGCCGATCCATTCAGGGAATGGCAATACTGACGTTTTTGATCTGGGTGGGCATCATTATCCTAGGACGCCTGATCGCCTACGACCATATCTGGGGTTCCTGGTCGCCAGCAACGAAGGCCTGATGCTAGTCGATATTAACGCTCTTCTAAAATCGCTCGAAGCTTCCGGACTGGCCACCAAAATTCGCGATTCGGTCTTTTTGTTTCCCATGATCGAATCGACTCACGTCATTGGACTGGCCCTGGTCTTCGGCACCATTGCGATCATCGACCTCCGCTTGTTGGGCATCGCCTCAACCCAGCGATCATTCCAGCGAATGGCGTCCGACATCCTGAAGTGGACCTGGGGGGCCTTCGCGTTGACGGCCCTGACCGGATCGCTGATGTTCATCACCAACGCGTCCGTGTACTATCACAACTTTTATTTCCGGACAAAGATGCTGCTGCTCGCGCTCACGGGAATCAACATGCTCTTCTTTGAGCTGACGGCCGGACGGACGATCCATAAGTGGGATCAGGCTCCCTCGGCCCCCCGTGCGGGCAAAGCTGTGGCAGCCCTGTCACTCGCCATGTGGATTGGAATTATTTGCGTGGGCCGTTTGATCGGCTTCACAACCACTCGAGCCGCAGCGGCGCCGCCGCCTCCGCCCGGCGTCAGTTTCGACGACTTTCTTCAAGGTACACCTAACAACGGTAGCGGAAACCCGGCAACGCCTCCTCACTAAGATCCAGTAGCAGCCCGGCCCTTTTGACCCGTTTTATTTCTTCGCTATACTTGAGGAAATCTTTAAGATGAAAGGAGAACAGGCATGAGCACCGAACGCTCGAACCCGCCAGCGTTGGCAATATGGTTCTTGCAGCGACTGTACCCGGAATGGAATAGGGACGCCATTACCGGGGACCTGCTTGAGAGATTCCGCGAGGGGCGCTCCCGCGGCTGGTTCTGGCGTCAAGCTCTGGTCGCGATCCTGGTGGGTTCTGCACGCCAATGGAGACTGCCCTCTGCGGAGATCTGCTTCGCTGCAGCAGGCACGGCTTTGATCTGGTGTGTTCCCTGGGGGCGGATCTTCCCAATCGACGCAATAACCGCCCCATCCATGAATTGGAGCGCACGCTTTCTATGGTCCGGCGCCCTCGAGATCACGACGGCGATGACGATTCTGCCGTTCTTCGCCGTCTTGTTTAGTCGCTGGAGAACGTTTGCCTGGGCCAATCTGCTCCTCGCTTTCTTCATCTCGGCGATGCTGATCACGGTCGCTGACTTGGGGGCAATCTGGTTGAGCAGCTGGTCGCAAGCCGCGTGGGTGGTGCCGATGATGTTGGAGTGGATCTTTGCCGCGCTTCTGATCTCGGCGCGGCTTGCTCGCCGATTCCCTGGTACCAGACGTTCTACTGGTTGACCCATCCAGACCATAAATAATCGGCTTGGTTTGTGCGTGGGCACGGTGTTATCACGCACGGGAAGATAGCGCGCCGCCTCAACCAGGGCCGCCAGGCCGGCCTCAGCGGACCATCGGCAATCTAGCCGATCTTCTGCTGAACCTCGACCGCGTCCATGGAAGCTCTCGCATGGATCGCGTTTTCTTCGACCGCCGTAGTGCTGCCAAACTGGGTCTGCCACGCCCGCAGCCCGTTCGCATTGGTGCTCCATTAAGCTCGAGAGTGACATCGCTCTTCACGCGATCCCCAATCCAGACCGTCAACGAAAATCGCTTCACGCCCCTGGTAATTATCCCATCAGGACAAGTATACTATGA
>Ga0207695_10008379_pt1 | contig 12950 bp, 12 predicted proteins | sample KBSC54metaG_FD_184354 | JGI IMG/M metagenome (GOLD analysis project Ga0207695, IMG submission 184354) | Corn rhizosphere microbial communities from Kellogg Biological Station, Michigan, USA - KBS C5-4 metaG (SPAdes) (version 2) | ecosystem: Host-associated > Plants > Roots > Rhizosphere > Soil...
TTCAGCGGTTTGCAAAAGAAACCAATACGCCTGTTTTCCTGATTGGACATATTACCAAAGATGGAAGCATTGCAGGCCCAAAAATTCTGGAGCATATGGTTGATACAGTATTGCAGTTTGAAGGTGACCGCAATTATGCTTACCGAATTTTGCGTACACTCAAAAATCGTTTTGGTTCATCATCAGAGCTTGGTATTTATGAAATGTCCGGTGAAGGAATGAGACAGGTAAGTAACCCATCAGAAATCTTAATTACACAGAGAGAAGAACAATTAAGCGGTGTAGCAATAGCGGCAACAATGGAGGGTATAAGGCCGCTATTGATAGAAGTGCAGGCGTTAGTAACACAAAGCGTATATGGCACACCGCAAAGAACCAACACTGGCTTTGATTTAAGAAGGCTGCAATTGTTACTGGCCGTTCTCGAGAAAAGAGGAGGCTTTCATTTTGGAGTAAAAGATGTTTTTATAAATATTGCCGGTGGCTTAAAAGTTGAAGACCCTTCCATCGATCTTGCAGTGCTCAGTGCGTTACTTTCATCTTATGAAGATGTTGCACTTCCTTTACATATTTGTTTTGCCGGAGAAGTTGGACTTAGCGGGGAAATAAGGGCCGTTAACAGGATTGAACAAAGAATTGCAGAGGCTGAAAAACTTGGCTTTGAAAAAATAATTGTAAGTAAATACAATACCAAGGGCCTGGGCAAGAATAAATTCAAAATCGAAGTGGTAGCGTTAGGCAAAGTGGAAGAATTATATCAATACCTGTTTTAGTATTTTAGGAAATGAAGCTTACTACAACAATATTATCTCCGTTCGTTCACTTTTTTTATCCACATAATTGTATTGGCTGTGGCAGCGATATTATAGAATCAGGTAATTTTTTATGTCTAGATTGTATTAACGATTTACCGCACACGGGCTTTGCTTTGCATCCAGGCAATCCGGTTGAGAAAATTTTTTGGGGGCGTCTTCCAATAACTTCCGCCATGAGCGAATTCTATTTTTCGAAGGATTCTATTATTCAAAATTGTATTCACGAATTTAAATACAGGGGTAACAAAAAACTGGGTTTGTACCTGGGTAAAATAATGGGCAAAAGCATGCTTAACAGTAATCGCTTTTCAAACATTGATTATCTGATTCCTTTACCGCTCTTTACTGCAAAAGAATCTAAAAGAGGGTTTAATCAATCTTCAATACTTTGCTCGGGCATCAATGAAATAATGAACCTTCCTATCTTAACTCAAAATGTAAAGAGAATAGTTCACACCGAAACGCAAACTAAGAAAGGAAGAATTCAAAGGTGGGAAAATGTTGAAAAAAGTTTTTTAGTTACTGAACCCGCTATGCTAAAAGGAAAACATATTTTATTAGTTGATGATGTTATTACTACAGGAGCAACCATTGAAGCCTGCGGTAGGGAGATTTTAAAAATAGAAGGAACTAAATTAAGTGTTGCCTCCTTGGCAATTTCAAAAAAATAAACCGTTATATAATTAAACATATTTTTGATAGATGACTTTTGTAAAATATGTATCTCTTTTTTGTTTAGTTGCTGCCTTAGCATTTTCCTGCAGGAAAGATTCTTTTATTACGAGCTCCCAGGCGAATTTATCAACCAGCGTAGACACATTAAAATACGATACGGTTTTTACTTCTACCGGCTCTGTTACACAGAGCTTTAAAATTTTTAATAATAACAATCAGAAACTGCGTCTATCCCAGGTAAAATTATCAGGCGGAGCAACTTCGGCTTTTAAAATAAATGTTGATGGAACCGCGTCTGCTGAAGTTGATAACATCGAAATAAATGCGAACGACAGCATTTACGTTTTTGTACAAGTGAATGTAAATCCAACGGCCGCCAATCTTCCTTTTCTGATACAGGATAGCATTTTAATAAGTTATAATGGCAACCAAAGGTTTGTTCAGTTGCAAGCCTATGGGCAAAACGCAATTTTTTTAAATGGTGTAACGATAAAGGAAAATATAAGCTGGAATAAAAATCTCCCTTATGTAATTCTCGGTGGCATTTTAATTGATTCCAATGCAACTCTTACTGTTCAACAAGGCACCAGGGTATACCTGCATGCGAATGCTCCCTTTTTAGTTAATGGTACTTTAATTGTGAATGGAGCTAAACAAGACAGTGTTGTGTTTAGCAGCGATCGGCTCGATCCTGATTATAAAGATTTACCAGCTGGCTGGCCCGGGATTTTTTTTAGCAGTAGCAGTAAAGACAATCGTTTAACACACACATTCATTAAAAATGCATACCAGGGAATAATTGCACAGGATCTTTCTACAGATGCTAATCCTAAAGTAACATTATCTCAGTGTGTTGTTGACAACATTTATGATGTAGGTGTGCTGGGAATAAATACAAATATCTATGCTGACAACTGCCTCATAAGCAACTGCGGTAGCAATATATTACTCGAACTTGGCGGCGATTACCGTTTTATTAATTGTACCGTTGCTTCCTACAACAATTTTTATATCACACATCAAACCCCAGTTTTACAGGCATCAAATGCGGCTATGCAAAATGGGGTTATATTAACGCAACCTCTTAAGGCATTTTTTCAAAATTGTATTTTTTGGGGAGACAATGGAAATGTAGATGACGAAATTGCTATCAATATTCAAAACAATAATCCTTTTCCCGTGAATTTTGATCACGTGCTATATAAAGGTAAAAACGATATCACCAACGGTATTTTTGATTCTCAATCAATAAAGAATATGGACCCGCAGTTTGATAGCATTGATGTTTCGCATAATTATTATGATTTTCATTTAAAAAATAATTCTCCTGCCATTGACGCGGGCGTTACCACATCATTCCCCCGCGATCTTGACGATAAATTAAGAGATGCCAAGCCTGATATTGGCTGTTATGAATATTAATTTTTAAAAGTAACGCCATTACGCGTTAAATATAAATCAACCTGCATTTTGCTTAAACCGATTCAAATCCTGTTAAATTGTATCTTTACAAAAAAATAAAATGAAAAAAATATTATTCGCCTGCGCATCATTAATATTCGCATCTTTTATCATTCCATCTAAACATACACCCATTGTAAAATCGTCTATCTATCAATTTAAAGTCGAAGGCTTAAGCGGTGGTACTATTGATTTTGCACAATTTAAAGGAAAAAAAATATTGATCGTAAATACCGCGTCCAAGTGTGGCTTTACGCCTCAATATGAATACCTCGAAAAATTATACGAGAAATATAAAGATAAATTGGTAATTGTAGGATTTCCAGCAAATAATTTCAATAGCCAGGAACCGGGCACCAACGATGAGATAAAAGCATTTTGCACCAAAAATTACGGCGTTACTTTTCCAATGGCTGCAAAAATTTCTGTAAAGGGTGATGACATTGCACCTATATATAAGTGGCTTACCCATAAATCAGAAAATGGCGTAATGGATGCCACCATTACCTGGAATTTCAATAAATTTTTATTAGACGAAAATGGAAATTTAATAGCAAAATTTGATAGTAATGTTGCGCCAATGAGCGATGACATCGTGAAATATTTAAAATAAACTTTGAAGATCATTTCTTTTTCTTCCTTTCCATTTTAAGAATTTATTTCTACTCATTTATTACATAGTAATGCAGTTTGAAAATGTAATTGGCCAACGGTCTACTAAAAAACATTTAATTGACCTCGTTCAACAAAACAGGTTGAGTCATGCATTATTATTTTTGGGAAAGGAAGGCAGCGGTAATCTGGCGATGGCACTCGCTTTTGCGCAATATATAGTTTGCTCTTCTGCAAAAAACGAAAGAACTCCACTGGCTGCTTTATTTGGCGATTACAATAGTGATACAGCATCCAAAAATATTGATGTTTTAGATTCATGCGGTCACTGTCCTTCATGTGTTAAAGCACAACAATTTATTCATCCTGATATACATTTTTCATTTCCCGTAATTCCAAAAAAATCAGGCACACCACCAGTAAGTGACGATTATATGACTGACTGGCGTGAATTTATTACCGCAAATCCCTATGGAAATGTTTATGACTGGCTTCAGTTTTTAGGCGCAGAAAACAAGCAGGGAAATATAACTGCAGAAGAATGTAACCAGATCAATCATAAACTTAGCCTCAAGTCATTTGAGAGCTCCTATAAAATTTTAATAATGTGGATGCCTGAGTTTTTGGGTACTTCTGGCAATAAGCTTCTCAAACTGATAGAGGAACCCTCACCCGATACGCTTTTTATTTTTGTCGCCCAAGACGAAAGCTCAATTTTACCCACCATTTTGTCCAGAACGCAATTGATAAAGATACCGTCGCTTACTAATAATGAAGTTGAAGAGGCTTTGATACAGCGTGTGGACGTACCCCTGCAGCGAGCATCGCAAATTGCTGCGGTTAGTGAAGGAAATTATCGTGAGTCATTGCAAATGTTGCAGAATGCAGAGCATAACTGGGAAAGCCTTTTAAGAGAATGGCTCAATGTGACCTTGAAAAATAACACCTCGGCCCAACTTAAATGGATTGATGAGATTAGCCAAATGGGCAGGGAAAAACAAAAACAGTTTGTAAAATATTTTATCCATTTGCTGGGGCAGGCCGTAAGGCTACGGTTTCTTTACTCGCCCGGAACTAACGATAATGATTTGCAAATTCCTCCGAATGAAATTGATTTTGCTTTAAGGCTCAATAAAATGTGCAGCATTGAGGCAGAGGAAGCTATTATAAATGAATTAGATAATGCAATTTTTTATATAGAAAGAAATGCTCATGCCAAAATGTTGTTCCATGCCCTTTCAATAAGACTCTACCATATTATTAAGGATAATTCATTAATTTTGATGGATTGAGGAAATGGAAATTTTGCAGATGTTTTTTTGATTATTATTAGAATCAACTTTTCAGCTATACGCATTTTCGGTTGTTATTAATTTTGAAACCACATTATCATTGTTGACCATTAGCTAAAGTGTTTTGCGTGAGGGAAGTAAATTGTAGGTAAGAATTTAATATTGCCCGGGCTGTAAACTTAGTCTGCATATCTGTACATTTTCCATTATTTATTAATCACATTTTTTATGACGCAATCAATATGAGTTGCATTAGTTGTAGTACAGGTAGCCCTAATGGGTGCAAAAGTAATGGAGGATGCAGTACCGGCGGGTGTAATCGCCTGAACGTTCATGACTGGCTTGCAAATCTTCCTTTCAGTGATCCTGGGAGTAGTTGCCGAATTGTTGAAGTTTCATTCAACCAGGGAAGCAGGAAAGATTATTTCAGAAATAACTCATTACAGATTTTTGATAAAGGCGATGTAATTTCTGTAGAAGGAATAAGTGGCTTTGATGTTGGTACCGTGAGCCTTACGGGAGAATTGGTTCGTCTTCAGTTAAAAAAACATGGCTTAAAAGAGGATACTTCAGAATTCAAAAAAATATTACGGATTGCGACAGATAGTGACATTCATAAATGGAAGGAGACTAAAGCTCGTGAACATCAAGTATTAATTAGAAGCAGGGCAATAGCGAGGCAATTAAAAGTGGATCTCAAAATGGCCGAAGTTGAAATTCAGGCCGATGGCAGGAAAGCTACCTTTTTTTATATCGCTGATGACCGGGTAGATTTTCGCGAACTCATTAAGATCTACGCATCTGAATTTAAAGTGAAAGTGGAAATGAAGCAGATAGGTGCACGACAAGAGGCCGGCAAAGTAGGTGGCATTGGTAGTTGCGGACGAGAACTTTGTTGCAGCACCTGGCTTACCGATTTTAAGAGTGTAAATACAAATGCGGCGCGGTATCAAAATCTCAGTATTAATCAAACTAAATTGAGCGGGCAATGTGGAAGACTTAAATGTTGTCTCAATTACGAGTTAGATACTTATCTTGATGCGTTGCAGCATTTTCCTGATGACGCAGAAGTAATTGAGGTTGCTAAAGGCCGGGCTTTTTTAATTAAAAAAGACATTTTTAGAAACCTGATGTGGTATTCAATGCCGGATAGCACCAGGCATTATCCACTTTCCATTGAAAGTGTGAAAAAAATCAAAGACCAAAACAGGCAGGGAATAAAACCAGAGGCTTTAGAAACAGTAGAAATTGTAAGCGGTAAATTAAAAGAGGCGGAACCTGCATTTGTTGATGTGGTTGGGCATATAAGTTTAAAGTCACTGGAAAAAAATAGCCGCAAGCGAAGAGATAATAACAATAACAACAATAGAAGGCAGAATCAACCCAATAAGCAGCAACAAAGAAATTCGCAAAACCATAACCAAAATGTCCAAGGTCCCAACACTGCCAGAAACAGGCCACCAAGAAAAAAACATAGATAAGAAATTAATATCAAATTTTCCTTCGCAGATATTTTAAAAAGAATACTTATTGTATTTTTACGCGATTTTTATAAAATATTATTTCCTGTTATTCGCCCACATGTCAATCACTATTTCCAATCTTACAAAGAATTATGGCGATCAAAAAGCAATTGACAACATCTCGTTTACCGCTGCAAATAATGAAATTGTTGGATTTTTAGGTCCAAATGGCGCCGGCAAATCCACGACAATGAAAATTGTAACGGGTTATGTAAAGGCCGATTCAGGAAATGTTATTGTAAACGGAATTGATGTAAATACAAATTCTGTGGAAGCCAAAAAACAAATTGGTTACTTGCCGGAAGGCAATCCTTTATATCATGAAATGTACGTTCGTGAATATCTAAATTTCATTGCCGAAATACATCAGATAAAAACAAATCGAAAAAAAAGGATAGAAGAAGTAATTGATATAACAGGGTTACGAATAGAAAGTAATAAAAAAACAGGCCAATTAAGTAAAGGATATAAACAAAGGGTAGGTTTGGCGGCCGCATTAATTCATAATCCGGGCGTGCTTATTTTGGATGAACCAACCAGCGGATTAGACCCGAACCAAATAGTAGAAATAAGGCAGGTAATTAAGAATCTTGGTAAGGATAAAACAGTACTATTTTCATCACACATTCTCCAGGAAGTAGAAAGCATCTGCGATAGAGTAGTAATAATTAATAAAGGAAGCATTGTTGCTGACGATACTTTATCAAACCTTCAGGTAGCAAATAATGCTTACCACATTGTGATGGTTCAGTTTTCCGCAGCAGTTGATCCTCAGGAATTATTAAAGTTAGACGGCGTTCAAAAAATTGACGAAGAGAATTCTTTTCTCTATAAAATTCAAACTTCAGATCCCGAAAATATAAAAAGACAAATTCTTAAACTCAGCCTGGAAAAAAATTTAAATATTCTTTCATTACAAAGCGAAGTAAAAAGTCTTGAAGAAGTATTTAGAAATTTAACAGGCAATATCCAAAACAATTAATCAAAAAAAATTATGAGCTACATTGCAAACATACATGCACGGCAAATACTTGACAGCCGCGGAAACCCAACAGTAGAAGTAGATGTACTTACTGAAACCGAATTTTTGGGAAGAGCAGCAGTTCCTTCCGGAGCAAGTACAGGAATACACGAAGCCGTTGAATTACGCGATGAAGATAAAAAGGTTTATGGCGGTAAGGGAGTTCTTAAGGCTGTAGAAAATGTAAATACCTTAATCGCGGATAAGCTTACAGGTTGGGATGTTGCCGACCAAACAGGTATTGATAGCGCTATGCTTGCGCTTGACGGAACTGAAAATAAAAGTTCTCTTGGTGCCAACGCAATTCTGGCAGTTAGCCTTGCAGTAGCAAAGGCAGCGGCGTTAGAGGCAAATCTTCCACTTTACAGGTATGTGGGTGGCACTAACGCCAAGATTCTCCCCATTCCGATGATGAATATCCTAAACGGTGGCGCTCATGCTGATAATAAAATAGATTTCCAGGAATTTATGGTAATGCCCCTTGGTGCGTCGTCTTTTAGTGAAGCGCTACAATGGGGTGTCGAAATTTTTCACGCATTAAAAGGTGTATTGAAAAAGAACGGCTATAGCACAAACGTTGGTGACGAAGGCGGCTTCGCTCCAAATATTCAAAGTAACGAAGAAGCTATTGAAACTGTGCTGACAGCGATAGATAAAGCAGGTTATAAAACTGGTAGCCAGGTTTCAATTGCCATGGATCCAGCGGTTAGCGAAATGTACGATGCAAAAGAAAAAGTGTATCATTTTCATAAAAGCGATGGCAAAAAATTAAGCAGTGAAAAAATGGTTGAGTATTGGGAAAGTTGGGTTAAACAATATCCCATTATTTCAATAGAAGACGGCATGGCTGAGGATGATTGGGACGGCTGGAAACTAATGACTGATAAGTTGGGTAAAAAAATTCAATTGGTTGGAGATGATCTTTTCGTCACAAACGTAAAACGACTTCAGAAAGGCATCGATGATAATACAGCCAACGGACTTCTCGTTAAAGTAAATCAAATAGGCACACTAACGGAAACCATAAACGCAGTTTCTCTTGCGCAAAATAATGGGTACAATACCATAATGAGCCACAGGAGCGGCGAAACAGAAGATACGACTATTGCGGACCTGGCAGTGGCTTTAAATTGCGGGCAGATAAAAACTGGCTCTGCCAGCCGTACTGATCGTATCGCAAAGTATAATCAGTTGCTAAGAATAGAAGAAATATTGGGAGACAGTGCAGTTTTTCCAAAAGGAAAAATTAAATTTGGCAAGTAAATTCCGAAAATTTCAACGGAAGAAGTGATTGAGGGTATTCGCATATATCCTTACAAATCAAAAAAATGCAAAAGATTCGCAATTTCTTTACGAATAAATACTTAGTAACTGGCACAGCTTTTGCCCTATGGATGCTGTTCTTTGACAGAAATGATGTTGCCTTACAGTTGAAGCGGATTCATGAGTTGAATAAATTACAGGAAACTGAAAAAGTGATGGATAAGCAGATTGCTGACACAAAACAGGAGCTTAGCCAGTTGAAAACCAACCCTGAAACTCTTGAAAAATATGCAAGGGAGAAGTATATGATGAAAAAAGATAATGAAGACCTTTTCATCATCACTTCCGATTCATCTTCAATTAGATAGGACACAATATTTCTAACATAAGACCGTTTTATAAATTGGATTGGATATTATTTATTTTAAAGCCCTTATTTCATGACTAAATTCACACCAGAAGACCTGGTACAGTACCTCTATAATGAGACTTCTGTACAAAAGACTGCAGCGATAAAAGCAGCGTTAGAAGCGGATTGGGATTTGCGGGAATCTTACGAACAGATACTAGCAGGTCAAAAAAACCTCGAAGAGATTTCTCTTTCTCCAAGGGACGAAGCAGTGAATAAAATATTACAACACACTTCAAAAAATGCCGGCCAGTTATATTCTCATTAAAATCATTTTAAAAAGCTACTTTAGTCCTGCCCATCAAGGCGGGATTTTTTATGACAAAAAAAGAACTGTACCAATTTGTGATAGATTATTTCCTATTGCATGCTCCATCTGCCGAAACTGAACTGGAATATAAAGATCCCTATCAATTACTCGTTGCCGTTATTTTATCGGCACAGTGTACCGATAAACGCGTCAACAAAACCACACCAACTATTTTTGCCCGATTTCCTGATCTTTCATCGCTAAGCAGGGCGACGCCCGAAGAGCTTTTTGCTCTTATCAAAAGTATCTCTTACCCAAATAATAAAACAAAACATCTTATTGCCATGGCAAAAATGGTAATGGAAAATTTTGGAGGTAAGATCCCTATGACAGTTGAAGAATTGATAAAATTGCCCGGTGTCGGCCGTAAAACTGCCAATGTAATTACTTCGGTAATTGACCAACAACCGAATATGGCCGTAGACACTCATGTTTTTAGGGTGGCCGCCCGCTTAGGATTAACTTCCAATGCAACTACTCCTCTTGCTACTGAAAAACAGTTGATTAAATATATTCCAGTCTATTTAATTCATAAGGCGCATCATTGGCTTATATTACATGGACGCTATGTTTGTGTGGCAAGAAATCCAAGATGTAATATATGCGGTTTAAAAACCGTTTGTAAATATTATAAAAATCACTCAAAATGAAATTATTGAAAAATTGTGTTTATTTTGTATTCCCCGGTAGCAAAATAGCAATCTGCATCAAAACAACTTAATCGACTTTATGAAAATCAGAATATTCTTTTTCTTCCTTTTGATATTTGCTGGTAATGCACTTAAGGCACAATATTATTTTTATGATGGAAACTATTACAACAATGATTTAGTGTTTGAAATTGGTGGTTCTGTTGGTGCGATGAATGCGTTTACTGACCTTGGCGGAAGAAAAGGTATTGGTAAAAAGTTTGTAAAAGATTTTAATTTTAAAAACACACAATTCTGCGGAAGTATGTTTTTCACTGCAGTTTATAAAAATGAAATTGCTATTAGACTTGAAGCAACAGTTGGAAATGTGGAAGCTTATGACAGTATACTTGTTAAGGTAAAAGATAATAGCGAAGAACGCTATTATAGAAATCTTAGTTTCCGAAGTTCTATTCAAGAAATTGCTTTAGTAGCCGAATTCCACCCGTTTTATATTTTCGGCGATTATGATGAGGATCATTACCCACCCTCAGTATCGCCCTATATAGTTGCGGGCATCGGATATTTTCATTTTAATCCTGAAGCCAAACTGGGTAATAACTGGGTAAATCTACAGCCTTTACATACAGAAGGGGAAGGTTTTTCAGAATACCCGAAAGTAAAAAATTATAAACTAAGCCAAATAAACTTTCCTTTAGGTATCGGTGCCCGTTACGATGTTTCTCCAATAATAAATTTACGTGCCGAAATTGTAACCAGGTTTTTACAAACCGACTATCTTGATGATGTAAGCGGTAGATATGTTGACCCATCTGTTTTCGCAAATTATTTATCTGGAGTTCAACTCAATCAAGCGCTGCTTCTTAATGACAGACACAAACCTGGTGCTGAAACAGCACACCCTGGAGGCATTCGTGGAAATCCTAAAAACAATGATTCTTATATCACCTTCAATATAAAACTGGGATTGACGTTGGGAAGAGAGAGGAGACAATAAAAGGTTACAACTACAATAACTTATTTATTTCATCTATCAGTTCATGCTTTGTAAAAGGTATCCCCATTATCTTATGGTACCCTTTGGCATCTACCAAAAACTGATCTCTTATAATTTTGATTAACTGGCCATTATTAAGTTCGGGTATCAATACATGTTCGAAATTCCGAAGAATTTGACCAAGATTTTTCGGGAAAGGACGAACATAACGCAGATGCACATGCGATACTAAGCTACCCTCATTAAGCACCTCCACCACCGCAGATTTAATAGCTCCGTAAGTACTTCCCCAGCCGAGAACAAGCACCTTTCCTTTTTCAGGCCCGTTATCGATTTCTTGTTCGGGAATATCATCAGCTATTTTATCAATTTTTTCCTGCCTGATCCTAACCATGGTTTGATGATTTTCGGGATCATAGCTGACGTTACCAGTCACGTTTTCTTTTTCGAGTCCGCCAACTCTATGTTCAAGTCCGGCAAAACCAGGAATAGCCCAAGGCCTTACTAATTTCTCATCTCTCAGGTAAGGCTGAAAAAACTCTTCATTATGGCCTAATTCTTTTTTAAATTTCACTTCAATTGGAGGTAAATCTTTACTTTCCGGATACTTCCACGGCTCCGCGCCATTAGCTATATATCCATCGCTGAGAAATATCACTGGCGTCATATGCTGTACTGAAATGCGAACGGCTTCATAAACTGCATCGAAACAATCGCTTGGTGTCGACGCTGAAATGATTGGCATTGGGCATTCGCCATTCCTTCCATAATACGCCTGTAACAAATCGCTCTGCTCCGTCTTGGTTGGCAATCCGGTCGAAGGTCCTCCTCTTTGAATATTACAAATGATCAATGGGATTTCAAGCATCACCGCAAGCCCCATTGCTTCAGCTTTTAGGGCCATTCCCGGACCGCTGGTAGACGTTACGCCCAGGCTACCCCCATAAGAAGCCCCGATAGCTGAGGAAATTGCTGCAATTTCATCTTCTGCCTGAAAAGTTTTAACGCCGAAAGACTTATACCTGCTAAGCTCGTGTAAAATGTCGCTGGCCGGCGTAATTGGATACGAACCCAAAAAAAGTTGTAACCCGCTTTTTTGCGATGCAGCGACTAAGCCATAGGCAACAGCCTGGTTTCCCATAATACTTCTGTAATTGCCGGGAGCCATCTTTGCTTTCTCAACAGAGTACCGGGTTGTGAAAGTTTCTGTTGTATCACCATAATTATAACCAGCCTGCAACACTTTTATGTTACTGTTAAGTATATCTGGTTTCTTTGAAAATTTTTCTGTTAAGAACATTATGGTATTATCCATGCTGCGGTTATACATCCAGTATAAAAACCCCAGTACAAACATATTTTTTGCCCGGTCTTTTTCTTTAGTCCCCATATCAAATTCTTTCAGGGATTCTCTTGTGATCTTGGTAACATCAATCCTGATAACTTCATAATTATCAAGAGCGCCATTTTCAAGAGGATTGACACCTTCTGGATAGTTTGCAAGACGCAAATTTTTGATGTCAAATCCATCCACATTCACAATAATTTTTCCGCCTTTCTTTAAAGCACCTAGATTGCTTTTTAGCGCAGCGGCATTCATTGCAACCAGTACGTCGCAGGTATCTCCGGGCGTAAAAATCCGATCACTGGAAAATCTTAACTGGAAACCACTAACTCCGGGTAAAGTACCCTGTGGCGCCCTTATTTCGGCTGGGAAATCTGGAAAGGTGGCGAGATCGATACCAAGCAACGCAGTATTATTGGTAAATTGTGTTCCGGTCAGTTGCATCCCATCCCCACTGTCGCCTGCAAATTTTATTACAACATCGTGTAAAACTTCTTCTTTAACGCTCATCGTATTTTATAATCAGGTAATTATATGTTTGCAAATTTAAAAGTTTACAGGTGAAACTGCGTCAATT
>Ga0207695_10008380_pt1 | contig 12949 bp, 10 predicted proteins | sample KBSC54metaG_FD_184354 | JGI IMG/M metagenome (GOLD analysis project Ga0207695, IMG submission 184354) | Corn rhizosphere microbial communities from Kellogg Biological Station, Michigan, USA - KBS C5-4 metaG (SPAdes) (version 2) | ecosystem: Host-associated > Plants > Roots > Rhizosphere > Soil...
GAAGCCCGGCGGCACGACGCCGAAGGTGTCGAACGCCTGCATGCCCCACTTCATGAACTTGTAGCGCTCGTTGTTGCGCTGGAACTCGATCTTCATGTTGATGTCGAGCGAGTTCTTGTGCGCGTAGTCGTCGATCATCACGCTGTGGTCGACGACGAGGTCCACCGGCACCAGCGGTTCGATGGTCTTGGGGTTCTTCCGTTGATTCGCCGCTTCGGTCCTCATGGCCGCCAGGTCGCACAGCAGCGGCACGCCGGTGAAATCCTGCAGCACGACGCGGGCGACGACGAACGGGATCTCCTCGCTGCGTTCGCCGGTGGGCGCCCAGTTGGCGAGCTGGCGCACGTGCTCGGGGGTGATGCGGCGGCCATCGCAATGGCGCAGCACCGCTTCCAGCACGATGCGGATCGACACCGGCAGCCGCGACACCTTCGGCAGCTCGGCCGCCAGCGCCGGCAGCGAGTGGAAGCGGAAGGCGGCGCCCGAGGGCATCTTGAACGTCTGCAGGGTATGCGCGAACGGCGCGGTGGCGGCCAGGGGCATGTGTTCTCCTCGCGGTCGGGCGACCGGTGTGATGTCGACGGGATCCTGAACCGGACATGTTGCCCCAACCGGCTTGACCGCTCCATGACCCCGGTCGAGTGTCAGGCGTTTTTAGTCGGATTCGCCGCCCGCCGCCGGCGCGGCCGCGGCGGCCGCCTCAGGCGTCGACCTTGCCCCGCCCGGCCTTCACGGCCGAGCGCACGCTCTTGGCCTCGAGCCGGCGGCGCTTCGAACCGAGCGTCGGGCGCGTCGGGCGGCGCTTGACGGGGGGCTTCTCGACCGAGGCGACCAGCTCGGCCAGCCGCTGCAGCGCCTCGCTGCGGTTCATGTCCTGGCTGCGGTGAGTCTGTGCCTTGATGACGACCACGCCGTCCTCGGTGATGCGGTGGTCGCGCAGTGCCAGCAGCCGCGCCTTCACGTCCTCGGGCAGCGAGGACGCGTTGACGTCGAAGCGCAGGTGCACGGCCGAGGACACCTTGTTGACGTTCTGGCCGCCCGCGCCCTGGGCGCGGATCGCCGTGATCTCGACTTCGTCGGGGGTGATGGCGATGGGCATGGCGGCATTGTGCCGGCGCGGCGGGCGCCCGTGGCGCGGCGCGGGCGCCCGCAGCCCGGCTCAGCTCTGCACGGGCGCGCCGGCACGCTCGCCGCGCCGGGGCATGCGCACGAGGGCGCCGCCATCGAGCGCGCGCGCCCGCAGCTGGCCGCAGCCGCCCTCGACGTCCTGGCCCGCCGACTGCCGCAGCTTGGTCAGCACGCCCCGCGAGTGAAGCGTGCGCGCGATGGCCGCGGCCTTCCCGGGCGCGGGCCGCGCGAAGCCCAGTCCCTCGTTGGTGTTGTACGGGATCATGTTCATCAGCGCGTACTTGCCCTTGAGCAGGCGCACGATGCCGTCGATCTCGTCGTCGCCGTCGTTGACGCCGTCCAGCAGCGTCCACTGGTACTGGATGGGGTATCCGGTGGCGCGGGCGTAGCGCTCGCCCTCCTCCACGAGTTCCTCGGGCGACATGCGCGGCGCGCGCGGGAGCAGCTCGCGGCGCAGCGCGTCCTTCGTCGAGTGCAGCGACAGCGCCAGCGCCGGCTTGACAGGCCCTCGCGGCAGGCGCTCGAACACGCGTGGGTCGCCGACGGTGGAGAACACGAGGTTCTTGTGGCCGATGCCGCCCAGCGTGCCGAGGAGGTCGATCGCCTCCATCACGTTGTCGAGGTTGTGCGCGGGCTCGCCCATGCCCATGAAGACGACCTTCCTGACCAAGCGCCTCGAGCGCGCGAGCGCCACCTGGGCGACGATCTCGGCGCTGCCGACCTGCCGCAGCAGGCCGTCGCGGCCGGTCATGCAGAACACGCAGCCGACGGCGCAGCCCACCTGCGTGGACACGCACAGCCCGTCGCGCGGCAGCAGCACGCTCTCGACCGTCTGGCCGTCGACGAGGCCCACCAGCAGGCGCGCGGACCCGTCCTCGCCCGGATGCGCCGAGCGCAGCGTCGCCAGGCCGGCGAGTTCGGCGGTGAGCGCGGGCAAGGCGCCGCGCACGGCCAGGGGCATGAAATCGGACAGGCGCCGCTTGCCGGCGTCCTGCGGCTGCGCGTTGACCCACTGGCGCAGCACGCGGGCCTCGTGCTCGGGCGAGGCGCCGAGGGCACGCAGGCGGAGGCGGAGGTCGTGGATGCGCATGGAACGGACGGGCGGGCGGCGGAAAACCGCGATTTTCCGTCATCCCCGCCCGCGCGTCCCGCGCGAGGTGCGACATGCCGCCGTCAGAGAGCGGCCGATGCCGCCGGCGCCCGCGCGAACGCGAGCGACGCCCGCATCAATGCCCCGGGCCGACCAGCGAGCGTTGCACCCAGCCACTGTAGTTGGACGAATCCACCTGCACGAAGCCGTTCTTCTGGTCGCCGCTGGCGATCAGCTCGTCGGTCTTGGACAGGGTGCCCACCACCTTGCTGTCCTTGGAGGGGCCGGCGTAGATCTTCACGTTGGCGATGCGCGCCATCAGGATCTCGCCCGCCTTGGCCGGCGCGCCGGCGCGCGTGGAGTTGGCGGCGTTGACGTCGCCCGACTCGCTGTGCGTCTTGATCAGCGACGGGTTGTCGCGGATCGCCACGACGATGTGGTTCCAGTTGTCGAGCAGGCTGGCCGCGATCACCTTGCCCTCGGGCGTGTTGGTGTAGCCGTTGGCCGCGCCGAAGGCGGCGCCCGTCCAGCCCCAGCCGCCGATGTCGAAGTCGGTCTTGCTGGCCTTGCCCTCGGCCGAGGCCACCTGGAGGCTGGAACGCACGTCGGCGATCACGAGGCTGGTGGACGCCTCCTTGAACTTCAGCCCGCCGGCGACGCCGCCCAGCCCGAACTTGTTCAACAGGCCGCCCGCGAGCGCGCCGCCCACGCCGCCCGTGTTGTTGGCGGCGATCTGCACCGCCGGCGTCATCACGAAGTCGGCCGCCTGCATCTGGCCCTTGCCGACGTTGGACTCGCCGCGCAGCTCGCCGCCTTCGGCCAGGGAACGCTCCTGCTGGATGTTCTGCATCGCGATGCCGCGCTCGACGACGTCGAAGCAGCCCGATTGCTGCACCATCATGCGCAGCAGCTGCTCGGGCGAGCCCAGCTGGTAGGCGGACAGGTAGCCCCAGCCCCCGTGCGGCTCGGCCACCGCCATCACGCCCAGCTTGCGGCTGCACTTCTCGACGTTGGAGTCGGCGGGGCGCGCGGCACCGGCGCACAGCAGCAGGACGGCGGACACGACGGCCGGGGCCGCGGCGATTCTTCTCATGGGAACTTTCCTCCAGTGGGCGGACGCGCGCTTGCGGCGTCCTGAACGGTGCCCGAAATTGTGCCGCCCGCCCCGCACCGGGGCACTCCCCCCGGAGGGGGATTTCGTGGGGATTGACGAATACGGTCGAGCAGGGGCAACCATCGCGCGTACCGCCCTGGGACTAACCCCGAGTTACATCGCGCCGGCGCTGGCGGCCGCGTTTTTTTGTACGCTTGCAGCTTGCCCGGCGCGGCCGCTCGAGCCTGCCCGTCCTTCCCCCGATCCATGCGTCCTTCCCTCGTCATCGACCCCGAGCGCGTCAAGCGCTGGACGATCGCCGTGCTCCTGGCGGGCCTGGCGCTGGCGATGCAATGGTCGGTCCGGCCCTGGGTCGGTAACAAGATCCCATTCCTGTTCTTCCTGCCGGCCATCGTCGCCATCGCCGCGCGCTGCGGGCGGCCGGCGGGCTTCTTCGCGACGGGCGTCGGCTTCGCCAGTGCGGTGGTGTGGCTCGCGCCGGCCGGGCGCTGGTGGGTGCTGGGGGCCACCGACGAACTGTCGCTGCTGATCTACCTGGTCCTGGGCGCGCTGCTCGCGACCGTGGGCGCGCGGCTGCGCGTGACGAGCGCGCGCGCGTCGGCCGCGGAACAGCGCCTGGTGCTGGCCGGCGAGGACACCGGCATCGGCATCTTCGACCTCGATCTGGCCACCCGCACGGTCTACCTGTCGCCGGCGCTGGCGCTGCTGTGCCGCGTCGACACGCGCGACGGTGCCGTGCCGCTGGACGTCGTGATGGCGCGCATGCCGCCCGAGGTGGCGCGCGAGGCGCGCGGCGTCGTGGCGCGCAAGCTCTCCGAGCGCGCCGCCGGCTACGAGCGCGAGCTGCGGCTGAACCTGCCGGACGGGCGCGAGCGCTGGCTGATGCTGCGCGTGCACATCGTGTGGTCCGGCGAACGCGCGACGCACCTGCGCGGCGCCTGCATCGACATCACCGAGCGGCGCGCGGTCGACGACCTGCTGGGACGCACCCAGGCCGAACTGGGCCAGCAGGTGGCCGACCTGCACCGGCTGCACGAGCTGACCAGCCGGCTGCTGGACACGCGCACCCTGACCGAGCAACTGCGCATGATCCTGGTGGCGGTGGCCGACTTCCACAACGCCCGCCGCGGCCTGCTGACGCTGTTCGACGCCGGCTCGGGCACGCTGGGCCTGGCCACCAGCATCGGCTTCACGCCGGACGCCGTGTCGCGGCTGATGCAGACGCGCGGCATCGACGGCGCCTGCGCGATCTGCTGCGCGCAGCGCGAACGCATCGTGATCGAGGACCTCGACGTCGACGGCGTCGACCCTGCGCTGCGCGCGCTCGCGAGCGAGGAGGGCTTCCGCGCCGTGCATGCGACGCCGCTGATCGGCCAGGACGGCGACGTGATCGGCGCGATCTCGATCCACCTGGACGCGCCGCACGTGCCCACCGAGCGCGAGCGCGCGCTGGCCGACATCTGCGCGCGCAAGGGTGCCAACTTCATCGAGCGCGCCCGGGCGCACGCCGCCTACGAGGAGTCGCAGGGCCGCTTCCAGGCCGTGCTCGACGCGTCGGCGGTGCCGTTCGTCATCCTGTCGCCCGTGCGCGAGGACGCGAGCGGGCGCATCGTCGACTTCGAGTGGACCTACGTCAACGCCGCGGCGGCCGACGCGCTCAACCGGCCGGCGCAGGCCTTCGAGGGCCGGCGCGTGCTGGACGTGCTGCCGCACCGCTGGGGCAGCAGCGATTCGTTCGCCAGGTACGTCGAGGTCGTCGACCAGGACCGCACGCTCGATTTCGAGACGCGCGCGCACTACGACGGCCGCGAGCAGTGGTTCCGCTGCGTCGCCTCGCCGCTGCGCGGCGGAGTCGCCCTGTGGTTCCACGACATCACCACGCGCAAGAACGACGAGCGCCTGCTGCAGGAGGCCGACCGCCGCAAGGACGAGTTCCTGGCCACGCTGGCGCACGAGCTGCGCAACCCGCTGGCGCCAATCCGCCAGGCGGCGATGATCTCGCGCCTGCCGCAGGCCACGGAAGCGCAGAAGCGCTGGAGCCACGAGGTGATCGAGCGCCAGGTGCGCCACATGGCGCTGCTGCTGGACGACCTGCTCGACGTCTCGCGCATCACGCGCGGGCGGCTGGCGCTGCGCCGCGGCAGCAATGCGCTGCACGAGATGATCGAGGCGGCGGTGGAGACCGCGCGTCCGCTGATCGACTCGCGCCACCACGCGCTGGAAGTGGTGCTGCCGCAGGCAGCGATCGTCATGCAGGCCGACCCGCTGCGCGTCTCGCAGATCGTGGCCAACCTGCTGACCAACGCCGCCAAGTACACCGACCCGAACGGCCGCATCCGGCTGCTGGCCGCGCTCGACGCGGACGACGTCGTCATCGAGGTCAGCGACAACGGCATCGGCATCGCGCCCGAGTCCCTGCCCGAGGTGTTCGACATGTTCACGCAGCTGCGCGGCACCGGTGACCGCGCCAGCGGCCTGGGGATCGGCCTGGCGCTGACCAAGGGCCTCGTCGAGCTGCACGGCGGCACGATCAGCGTGCGCAGCGAGGGTGGCGGCCAGGGCAGCGTGTTCACCGTGCGACTGCCGCGCGGCGAATCGCCCCAGGACGCGCCGGAACACGGTGACGGCGTGGAGCCGCGCGCGGCCTCGGCGCGCCGCATCCTGGTGGCCGACGACAACCGCGACGCCGCCGAGAGCCTGGCCGCGCTGCTGCAGCTCGAAGGCCACGAGGTCACGCTGGCCTACGACGGAGCCGACGCGCTGGCGGCCTACGAGCGCGTCCACCCGCAGGTCTGCCTGCTCGACATCGGCATGCCGCTGCGCACCGGCAACGAGGTCGCCGCGGAGATCCGCGCCCGGGGCGAGGGCCCGGCACCCACCCTGGTGGCCATCACCGGCTGGGGCCAGGACGCCGACCGCACGCAGGCCCTGGCCGCCGGCTTCGACCACCACCTGACCAAGCCGGTCGACCCGGCGCAGCTGCTGCGCCTGATCGGCGACGCGCACGGCAGCGCCCTCGCGCGCGCCTGAGCGTCACGCGCGCCCGGCGTCCGCGCGGCGCCGCGTGAGGCAACGTGTCGGCTGCGTGTCCGCGGCGACACCAAGCAGCTAAACCCGCGACATTTCCGCTGCGTCCAATGGCGCCATGCAACAGCCTCGTTGCGCCTGCCATTCAAGGACAGCCATGGACGATCACGACAAGGGCCTCGCCCACGACCTCGACACCCTCGGACGCCGTCGCGTGCTCCTGGGCAGCGCAAGCCTCGCCGCCGCCACGCTGCTGAGCGCCTGGGGCTGCGGCGGCGGCAGCGACACCGCCAGCGACTCGAGCAGCGCCTCGGGCTCGAGCGGCTCGTCCGGCTCCAGCGGCAGCTCGGGAACCTGCGCCGTGAGCGCGGAGGAGACCCAGGGGCCTTATCCCGCCGACGGCTCCAACACGATCAACGGCACGGTGTCGAACGCGCTGGCGCTCACGGGCATCGTGCGCTCGGACATCACCACCAGCTTCGGCAGCATGAGCGGCAGCGCCGGCGGCGTGCCGGTCACGCTCGAACTGGCGCTGGTCGACGTGAACAACAGCTGCGCTGCGCTGGACGGCTATGCCATCTACGTCTGGCACTGCAGCCGCGAGGGCGTCTACTCGCTGTACGGCGCCACCGACCAGAACTGGCTGCGCGGCGTGCAGCCCACCGACTCGAGCGGGGTCGCCACGTTCACGACGATCTTCCCGGGCTGCTACTCGGGCCGCATGCCGCACATCCACATCGAGGTCTACCGCAGCGAGACGACCGCGACCTCGTACACCAACAAGCTCAAGACCACGCAGCTCGCGTTCCCGACCGACGTCTGCACGACGGTCTACGCCACCGCCTCGGGCTACTCCGCGAGCGTGGCCAACTTCGAGCAGATCAGCTTCGCGACCGACAACGTGTTCTCCGACGGCACGTCCACCGAAATGGCCACCGTCACCGGCAACGTGACCGACGGCTACACGGTGGCGCTGCAGTTGGGCATCTCGGTCTGAACGGCGCGGGCCCGCCTGCCGCAGAATGCGCGCATGTCCGGATGGGGAGCGCGCCTGGCCGCGCATGTGAAGGCCTTGCTGGCGGACACGCTGTTCAAGCGGCTGTTCGCGTTGATGTGGCTGGCGCTCGTGATCAGCCACGTGGTCGCGTTCCTGGTCGTCACGCGCGACGGCGCGGCGGGCAACGGGCGCTGGCCGACGTTCCCGTCGCTGCCGCCGGTGTCGTTCGCGCGCCTTGCGTCCGCGCCGGCTTCGGCGCCGGGCCCCGCGGATGCGGCGTCCGCCCCGGCCCAGGCGCGCCTGGACGATCGCCCCACGCCGATGGGCCAGGCCGGCGACGGCGGGCCGCCGCCCTGGCGCGGCGGCACCGGCGGACCGGGCGGGCCCGCAGATGCGGGCCCCGGCGGGCCGGGTGGCGCCCACGGGCCGCCGCCATCCTGGATGCAAGGCGATCCGCCGCCGATGCCGTCGAACGCCTCGATGCACGGGCCGGGCGGGAACGATGCCGGCAGGGATCTTCCGACGTCGGCCGCGCTGCTGGATTACGGCGTCCGGCTCCTGATCATCGGCCTGGCCGCCTGGCTCGGCGCCCGCTGGCTCTCGGCGCCGATGCGCCGGCTGCAGTCGGCGTCGCGCACGCTGGGGCAGTCGCTGGCGCGCAACGAGGTCCCGCCGACGGTCGACGAGCGCACCGGCACCGTGGAGGTGCGCGAGACGGCGCACGTGTTCAACGAGATGTCGCGCCAGCTCAGCGACCAGGTGCACTCGCGCGCGCTGCTGGTGGCGGCGATCTCGCACGACCTGCGCACGCCGCTCACGCGCATCCGCATGCGGCTGGAAGGCAGCGAGGGCGACCCGCTGACGGCGCGCTCCATCGCGGACATCCACGAGATGGACGACCTCATCGAGTCCGCGCTGGAGGTGTTCCGCGGCACCAGCCCGCACGAGGAGCCGGCCGAGGCCACCGACGTGTTCGCGCTGGTGCAGGCCCTCGTCGACGACCTGGCCGACCTCGGGCAGCCGGTGAGCGTGCGCGGCGAACCGGCGGCGGCACGGGTGAAGTCGGCAGGGCTGCGGCGCGTCGTGTCCAACCTCGTCAACAACGCGCTGCGCTACGGCGGGCGCGCCGACGTCCGGGTGCACAAGAGGGGCGACACGGTGCGCATCGTCATCGAGGACGAGGGCCCCGGCATCCCCGAGGCGCAGCTCGACGCCGTCACGAAGCCGTTCTACCGCCTCGAGACCTCGCGCAACCGGCTGACCGGCGGCAGCGGGCTCGGGCTGTACATCGCGCGCGACCTCGTCGCGCGCCAGGGCGGCACGCTGACGCTGGAGAACCGCGCCGAAGGCGGCTTGCGGGCGACGATCGCGCTGCCCACGGACTGAAACGTGGGCCGTCCGGGCCGCGGCGGCGCGTCAGCCCTGGGCGGGATCGCACGACGGCGCTGCGCCGTGCGCAGGATCATGCGTGACGGCGCGCGTCACCTCACCTCGGCGTCGAAGATGTAGCCCTCGCCGCGGATGGTGCAGATCAACTGCCCGCCGCCCTGCGCGGCGGACAGCTTCTGGCGCAGGCGCGACACGGCCAGGTCGATCGCGCGATCGGCCACGACGACGCCCTGGCCACGCGTGGCGTCGAGCAGCTGGTCGCGCGTGAGCACGCGGCGCGGCCGCTCGACGAAGGCGCTGAGAAGGCGGTACTCGGCGCTCGAGAGCGGCACGACCACCTGCTGCGGCGACACCAGCTGGCGCTTCAGGCGGTCGAAGCGCCAGCCGGCGAATTCGATGCTGGCGTCGCCGCCGGGCGAGCCGGCAGGCGCCGCGCGCCGCCGCAGCACGGCCTTGATGCGTGCCACCAGCTCGCGCGGCTCGAAGGGCTTGGCGACATAGTCGTCGGCGCCCAGCTCGAGCCCCAGCACGCGGCTGTGCGGGTCGCCCTGCGCGGTCAGCATCAGCACGGGCAGCGAGGCCGTCTCGGGGCGCTGGCGCAGCTGCGTGCAGATCGCGAGGCCGTCGCCATCGGGCAGCATCACGTCCAGGATCAGCACGTCGACGCCGCCCTGGGCCAGCAGCGAGCGCATGCTGGCGGCCGTCGGGGCGGCGACGGCCTCGAAGCCGAAGCGACGCAGGTAGTCGCAGACCGATTGCAGCAGTTCGGGATCGTCGTCGACGACGAGGCAGCGCGTGAGGGGCATGTCCGGGGGCGGTGGTTCGCGGGGTGCGATCGCGAAGTTATCACGCGCCTCCCGTGCCGTCGCGTTCGCGTCTCGCGAGCGCGACGCACGAAGTAACGCCCCCTGCTGCGACGCAGCAAGAGGCGTCCTTCGGGCCGCGCCCCGGCTACAGACGGCCGGTCAGCAGCAGGATCAGCAGGATGACGACCAGCAGGCCGAAGACGCCCGTGGGCGCATAACCCCAGCTGCGGCTGTACGGCCAGGTGGGCAGCGCGCCGAGCAGCAGCAGGACGAGGACGATCAGGAGGATGGTGCCAAGCATGAAATGCTCCTTGGGTGGGTGAGCCGGAGGTGCCGGGGATACGGACAGGACTCGGCAATCCACGGACCAGGGAGGTCCACGTCGTGCGACCGCCAGTGTGCTGTCCAGGAAGTACGCGCGCACGCGAGACGCACCGGAAACGAGCCGGAGCCAGGCGCAAAGGCGAGTCGTGGCGGGCGGTACGGCGACTTTGCAACGACGCTCCGGCTCGTCTGTCGCCGTATCGCGCGTGCGTACTTCCGGGACAGCACACTAGGCGATATCCCTCACGGCCGGGCCGCGCCAACCCGGCGCATACGATGGAGAATGGCGTCCCATCCCAGGAGACAACGCATGGATGCAGGCGCGAGCGACACCATCGGTCACTACACCTTCGAGGAGAAGCGGCGGCGCATCTTCGCCATCATGGCGGCGTCGTCGGGCAACCTGGTCGAGTGGTTCGACTTCTACGTCTATTCGTTCACGACGATCTACTTCGCGTCGTCGTTCTTCCCGAAGACCTACACGACCGTCCAGCAATACCTGTACTCGGCGCTCGTCTTCGCGATCGGCTTCCTGATGCGGCCGATCGGCGGGTGGATGTTCGGCAAGATCGCCGACAAGCGCGGCCGCAAGACCTCGCTGGTGATCTCGGTGGTGATGATGTGCGCCGGCTCGCTGATGGTGGCGTGCCTGCCCACCTACCCGCAGATCGGCTTCGCCGCGCCGATGCTGCTGCTGTTCGCGCGCATGGTGCAGGGCCTGTCCGTGGGCGGCGAGTACGGCGCCACCGCCACCTATCTCAGCGAGGTGGCGCTGCGCGGCGAGCGCGGCTTCTATTCCTCATTCCAGTACGTGACCCTGATCGGCGGCCAGCTGCTGGCGGTGCTGGTGGTGTTCGTGCTGCAGCAGATCCTCGACGAGGCGCAGCTGAAGGAGTTCGGCTGGCGCATCCCGTTCGTGATCGGCGCGATCACGGCGGTCGTCGCCCTGCTGCTGCGGCGCACGCTGCACGAGACCGCGCGCGAGGCCGATCTCAAGAGCAGCGAAGCCGGCAGCTTCGCCACGATCTGGCGCGACCACCGCGCCGCCTTCCTGACGGTGCTGGGCTACACCGCGGGCGGATCGCTGATCTTCTACACGTTCACCACGTACATGCAGAAGTACCTGATCACGACCGCCCACATGCCCAAGACAACGGCCACCAACATCTCGCTGGTCACGCTGTTCGTCTACATGTGCATGCAGCCGTTCTTCGGCATGCTGTCCGACCGCATCGGCCGCCGCCACTCCATGATGCTGTTCGGCGCGCTGGGCGCGCTGTCCACGGTGCCGCTGATGACGGCCATCGGCAGCGCGGGCTCGCCGGTGGTGGCGGGCGTGCTGATCTGCGTGGCGCTGGCCATCATCAGCCTGTACACCTCGGTGTCGGCCATCGTGAAGGCCGAGATGTTCCCGGCGCAGGTCCGGGCACTCGGCGTCGGCGTGGGCTACGGGATCGCCAACGCGATCTTCGGCGGCTCGGCCGAGAGCGTGGCGCTGGTGCTCAAGGACTGGAAGATCGAGTCGACCTTCTTCTGGTACGTCACCGCGATGATGGTGATCGTGTTCCTGGTCAGCACGCGCCTGCCCAAGGTGGCCAGCTATCTGCACACCGACCACTGAGGCCGTCCCCCGCGCGTGACGCGCGCCCGGACGGCCGACGGGCCCCGCGGGGCCCGTTCTCATGTGCGGCCCGGTGGCCGGCCGGCGGGCCGTCAGGCGCGCTTGACCCAGGCGCTGCACCACGCGCCCGGCAGCACCGACTTGCCGGCATACAGCGGGCACGGGCCGGCCTTGTCGCCCGCCTTGCCCTGGTACAGCGCGCAGCTGGCGCAGTTCTGGCCGGCGGCGTACTTCGGGTACTTGGCCTTGTCGACCTTGGTGGCGTCCACCGTGTAGCCCAGTGCCTGGGCCTGCGGATCCTTCGGATCGACCAGCGGGGCCGCCTGGGCGCGCGCGAGGGTGGCGGCGCCAAGCACCGGAACGAGCGAGATGAAGCGGCGACGCGAAGTCATGGAGCTTGCCTTCCTTCCAGTTGGGGGTGGGTGGTCCCATTGTGCGACCGCGCGCGGGCCGAGCAGGCGGCGTGCCAGCGGGCGCGGTCGGATTTTGCGCGCCGGCCGGCACCGCCTGCCCGGGAATCGCCCGGCCGACCACGGGGAAATCCCCCGGAATGACGAGTGCGCCGCGCCATCAGGCGTGATTGAATACCGGATAGACGCGCGGCATCGGAAGGGTCGCGCGCCGCCAGGCCGTGCACACGTTGCAAAGGGACGGCCCGAAGCACAACACCTGATCGACGAGACCGCCATGACTTCGACGAATCGCTTCCGCCTCCACCCGCTGGCGGCCGCCACTCTTCCCGTCGCGCTGCTGATCCAGGGCTGCGCGACCGACCCCCACACCGGCGCGCAGTCCATCGCCGGCATCAAGGTCAGCGACGACCCGTGCGCCAAGACGGCCACCGTGGTGGGCGGCGTGCTGGGCGCGGTCACCGGCGCGGTCGTCACGTCGCAGTTCACCAAGTCCACCGACGCCCGCGTGCTGGGCGGCGTGGCCGGCGGCGCCGTGGGCGCGGCCATCGGCTACAACATGGACCAGCGCCGCTGCGCCATGTTCGCCATCGCCAAGGAGCACAACGCCGAGATCACGGTCAACAGCGTGGTCGTGCCCAAGGGCGACCTGCCGCCGGCCGCCGCCGTCGCGGCCACGACGCCCTCGCCGGCCTCGGCCACCCCGTTCGCCTCGGGCAACGACACCACCACCGCCGGCCTGTCCGTCACGCTCAAGGACAACGGCAAGCAGTTCGCGTCCGGTTCCGACAAGCTCACGCCCGAGGCCGAGCGCCTGTTCCGCGAGGTGGCCGACCAGTACTCGTACCCGAAGCAGCTGGCCAAGCTGGGCCCGTCGTCGTCGGACGACGACAAGGCCGGCGTCGAATCGCTCAAGTCCAAGCGCATCCTGCTGGTGGGCCACACCGACGACACGGGCAGCACCACCGACAACGCCAACCTGTCCGAACACCGCGCCGCCGCGGTGGCGCGCGTGTTCGCCGCCGAGGGCATCCCGGCCGCCA
>Ga0207695_10008382_pt1 | contig 12947 bp, 13 predicted proteins | sample KBSC54metaG_FD_184354 | JGI IMG/M metagenome (GOLD analysis project Ga0207695, IMG submission 184354) | Corn rhizosphere microbial communities from Kellogg Biological Station, Michigan, USA - KBS C5-4 metaG (SPAdes) (version 2) | ecosystem: Host-associated > Plants > Roots > Rhizosphere > Soil...
GCCTGCTGCCGTTTGCCGTTCAGCCGCAGGCAGCGTTCGCACCGCAAGGCGTGTTCGGCGACATCCTGAAGTCGGTCGCGCCGACCGTCGGCTCCGTCGCCGGACAGCTCGGCGGCTTTCTGCCGTTCTCCGTCATGCCTGCCCAGCCGGTATTCCACTGACCGCTGCTACTGAAGACCTGCGCCACCGTGCGTGACCGCGCGGCGGCGCACCCGACGGACGCCCGTCGCGCAACGATCCGATCGCGTCGGGATGCGCGCCCGTTACTTTTGACCGACCAACCCCGCGACGCGTCGCAATTGCCGCGCCGCGAAGGAGATTGCGATGGACAAGGACAAGAAGCCCGCTGCCGCGAAGGCGGCAGCCATGCCGACGGACAACGCGGCTACCGCATCGGACGTCACGCCGCCCGATTCGGCCAACGAAGCGGTCCACGTGACGAGCGGCAAGCGCCAGTATCTGATCGCGCCTCGGCGCGGCGTGCTCGCACGTCAGGCGGCCGTGACGCCGATGTCGGCTCACGACCTCGACAACGCGGTCGGCCGGCTCCCCGGCGTCGAGGTCGTGCGCGTGATCAACAGCCACAAGAACGCGCAGATGATGTCGGCGAGGCCGGACGAAGCGACCGACACGTATGTCGTCAAGATGGATCCCGCGAACGCGCAAGTGCTGCAGGCGACGGCGCCGCCGGGAATGATCGTCGAGGAGGATCATCCGCTCGGCTATGGGAAAAAGCCGCAACAGGAGTCCGGCGCCGAGCTTCGTCCGCAGGCGGCCGTCGCGTCGATGATCTTGCGCCCGGTGACGATCCGCGTGCTGGGAGCGAACGACCAGCCCGAGCCCGGCGTGCCGGTGACGCTCGCGGGCGACGGCTTCCCGGTGAGCGGCACCACCGACGCGCGAGGCGAAACGACGCTGACCGTCGCGCAGATGGCGCCCGGGCCGCTCCAGTCGCTGGCGGTGCGACCGCCCCACACGTACTGGAATGTCTATTTGCCGGCGCCGCTGCTGTCGAGCGATCAGGCGAACGTGGTGCGGCTCACGCCGTTGTCCCAGCCGAACCCGAACGTGCCGCCGCGTGCGCCGCTCGGGTGGGGGCAGCGCCTGATGGGCCTCGACGAGCTTCCCGACACGGCGACGGGGCGCGGCGTTCGCGTCGCGATCGTGGATTCGGGGGCGGACGCGTCGCATCCGCTGTTGAACCATATCCTGCGCGGCGCCGATCTGACCAACGACCAGAACCCGGATACCTGGAAGGACGACGTGATCGGCCACGGATCGCATTGCGCGGGCGTGATCGCCGCGCGAATCAGTCCGCAGGCTGCCGACGCGCAGATGGCGATGCGCGGTTTCGTGCCCGACGCAGAGATCCATGTGCTGAAGATCTTTCCCGGCGGCCAGTTCAGTACGCTGATCCAGGCGCTCGACTATTGCATCGACCACGACATCGACGTCGTGAACCTGAGCCTTGGCGCGCCGCAGGCGTCGCTCGCCGTCGAGCAGAAGCTGATGGAGGCCGTGCAATCCGGCGTCGCATGCATCGTCGCGGCCGGCAATTCGGGCGGCCCGGTGCAGTACCCGGCCTCGTCGCCGTACGTGCTTGCGGTATCGGCGCTGGGGCTGCAGCGCGAGCTGCCCGGCAACACGTGGGAGCAAACGCAGATCGTCGCGCAGGCCGCGACGCCCGACGGCCTCTTCGCGCCGACGTTCTCGTGCCATGGTCCGCAAATCGGCGTGTGCGGGCCGGGCGTCGGCGTCGTATCGACCGTGCCCGGGTCGGCGTTCAACGCCGAATCCGGCACGTCGATGGCGGCGCCGCACATCACGGGGCTCGCGGCGCTGCTGTTGAGCGATCCGCAGATCGCCAGCCATCTCGGGCCGCGCCGGCCGGAGCGCGTCGCCGCGCTGTTTCATCTGATCCGGATGATCTGCACGCCGATCGTGCAATACGACGTCGCGAATCGCTTCGGCGCCGGCCTGCCACGCATCCAGAACCTTCGCCAGCTGTTGCAGCAGGCGGCCCGCTGACCGCGCGCGAGCCGCGCCGGCCGATCGCCGATCGCCGGCCGATTCCGTCGGCCGGCGCACGTCGCCACACACAAGGAGAAATTCGACATGTCGACCCTGTTGCGCATCACCCGGGCGGCCTGCGCCGCCAGCCTGATTCTGACCTGTGCCGGCGCACACGCGCAGGACTGGACGCTGTCGCTGTCCTGGAAGCTCGGCTCGTGCGTCGGCGGCGACGGCGCGCAGACGTGCACGGCCGGCCAGCCGCCGTCCGCGCGCCAGGACGCCGACGGCACACCGATCCGGATCACGGCGATCGGCCTGTATACGCCTCGGCGCGATTGCGGCACGGCGGCGGTTCCGGCCGACACGCTGCCCGACGATGCCGCGCCGTATATCGCGCCCGCGAGCGCCGATGCATTCCAGCAGCACTGGAACCGCTACGGCAGCTGCACGGGCTACGCGCCCGCCGGCTACGCCGCCGAGCTTGCCGCGATGGCGCGTGCAGTGGGCCTCACGAACCTCGGCCGCTACCTGAACGAGCACGACAACAAGGTGGTGCGGCTCGACGAGCTGAAGAACGCGCAACTGCACGATTTCTTCCTCGGCGCGGACAAGGCGGTCCAGTTCCTGTGCACGCCCGACGGACGGCTCGCGGAAGTGCGCTACCGGCTGCGCGACTGGTCCGACGTATTCGTGTATCGCGACAAGGGCGGCATGCTGGTCCTGGCGCCGGGCGGCAATTGCGGCGACGAAGTGCGGCTGTAGCGCGCGCTGCCCGCCGACATCGTGGAGAACCGTCATGCGCACGCATCGTTCATGGTCCCGGACAACGGCGGACGCACCGCCCGAAGCGGACGGTACGAACACGGCCGCATCGAGGCGCGATCTGATCGGGCAGCTGCAAATCGAATGCAATGCGATGGCGCGCTACGCATTGCAGCACGGAATCGCGGTGGCGCCCGATCTGATCGCGCAGTTGTCGATGCTGATGGTCGCGGCGTCGCGCGCCGCGGCCGAATCCGCGGCGGACGATGCGTCGTCCGTGCACGGCGCATCGTATGCGCTTGCCGCGATTCATCGTCGGCTCGCGGTCGCGATCGCGCCCGCGACGCCGCAGGCGGTCACGCTGCTCGACGGCGAACTGCGCGTCCGCTCGCGCTTCGCGTGGCTCGGCCCGGTACCGCTGATCCGCGCGCTGACGCTCTCCGCCGCGACGTTTCTGGTCGCGGTGATTGCGACGTCGCTGTCGCCGGAAGTGTCGGTCGCGAACATCGATCAGGGGTTTCTCGATTCGCACGGCACCCGGCTGCTGTGGAATGCGCTGTTCCTGATGTTCTGCGCCGGGCTCGGCGCGTCATTCGCAACGCTGTTCCAGGCTCATCGCTACGTCGCGAATTCGACATACGACCCGAAGTACGACGCGTCGTACGGCGCGCGGCTGATTCTCGGCGTGATCGCGGGCCTGATTCTCGTCGAGCTGCTGCCGCCGCACCTGTACGACGGCGCAAGCACGCGCAGCTTCGGCAAGCCGGCGCTTGCGATGCTCGGCGGTTTCTCGGCGACCGCCGTGCATCGGCTGCTGCACCGGCTCGTCGAAACGCTCGAGACGCTCGTGCGCGGCGACACCGCGGCCGCCGCGCAAGCGACCTTCGAAGCGCATCGCGCCCATGCGGCAACCGAGCGCGTGCAATGGCAAAGCGAACTCGCGGCGGATCTGCTGCGGCTTCAGCAATCGCTCGAAACGGGGATGCCGGCCGATGCGGTCAAGCAGCGGCTTGCCGAATTCACACGCGCAATGCTATCGGCAGACGCGCCGCGCACGGGCCGTCACGACGGTGCAAATGCAATCGGGGAATGACCATGCTCTTTCTTTACAACTGGCCGTCATGGCTGATGGGGCTCTTCATCGTGACCGCGACCGTCGCGGCCGCACTGGCCGGCTACGCGCTGTTCCGCCGCATCGCGCCGGTCGACGTGCATCCCGAGCAGCGAGCGATGGCGATCACGATGGTGTCGGTCATCACGACGATCAACTCGCTGCTCGTCGCGTTTTCGGCGATCAGCGTGTGGGACGCGTACAACAGCGCGGAGCGCACCGTGGACGCGGAAGCGACCGCGGCCGGCGAGCTGTCGCGCGATCTCGCCGCGTTCGGCGATCCGGTCGCCGACGCCGCCTCGGGCGCGCTGCGCGCCTATCTCGACGGTGTCGTGCGTTACGAGTGGCCGACGATGCAGCAGCACGCGAGTGCGGATGCGCAGGCGGCGGCCAGCTTCGATCGCCTGTTCGACATGGCCAACCGGATCGAGCCGCGCAGCGAGCGGCAACGCGTGCTGCTCGGCGAGGTGCTCGCACGCGTCAACGAGATGGCCAAGCATCGCGAACAGCGCCTGCTGACGCTCGACGTCGCGATGCCGGCCACGCTGTGGGGCGTGGTGCTGCTCGCGAGTGTCGTGTCGTTTCTGCTCCTTTACATCCTTCCGGGCACGCGCTTCAACATCGCGCTCGTCACGAGCTGGGCGCTTACGCTCGGACTCGCGTTCTTCTTCGTGCTTGCCGTCGACCGTCCGTTCGCAGGTGAAGTCAGCGTCAAGCCGGAGTCGCTGCGCGCGATCGTCGCCGCGATCGACGCGCAATCGCAACGAACCGGGCCGGCTGCGCATCGCAACGTTCCGCCTTCGCCGCGCAGCCCGACGCGTTCGGAGGTGGACGACGCTGCCGCGTCGATTGCTTCGACCGTTTCCTCACCACCGAGCGCGTCCGGCGCGGCCTCGCTCGGCCATGCCTCGCAAGGAGAACGCGATGACACCCGATGAATTCCAGTCCGCCGCCGCCGTATCCGCCGTGCTCGCGCAACGCTGGTATCCGGCACTTGCCGCCGCGATGGCCGAGTACGGCATCTCGACCCCCGGGCGTATCGCGGCCTTCGTCGCGCAGACCGGCCACGAGACGCTCGGCTTCACGCTCACGCGCGAGCTGTGGGGGCCGACAACTGCACAGCGCGCCTATGAGCCGCCGTCGCGCAAGGCCGCCGAACTCGGCAACGTCCAGGCGGGCGATGGCAGGCGCTTCCTCGGACGCGGGCTCATCCAGATCACCGGGCGCGCGAATTACCGCGAATGCGGCAACGCACTCGGTGCCGATCTCGAGCGCCATCCCGAACTCCTCGAACGGGAACCGCTGGCCGCGCGCTCGGCAGCCTGGTGGTGGGAACGGCACGGCTGCAACCTGATCGCCGACTCGGGCGATTTCGTGTCGCTGACGAGACGCATCAACGGCGGTGTCAATGGACTCGAAGACCGGATGCACCGATGGGCGATCGCGAAAAAAGCGATGTGCCTGTGAGCGTGCGGCATGGAGCAAAGACCAACCAACGGAGGGCAACATCATGAAGACGCGAATCTGGGGTAAGTGCGTATCGATGCAGGGCGTGCTGATTGCGGTGGCGGTGACGGTGGCGAGCGCGGCCATGCCTCGGCACGCATCGGCGGAAATCGAATGCCGGCCTGTCACCGTGAAAACGGGCAAACAGTTGAACAACACATGGGGAAAAGACCTGCATCGTCTGGAAAGCAACGGCGGCGTCGACACGATCGTCAACAGGATGTGCCGGCCGGACTGGGCCCGCGCCGACGACTACTGGCTGTATGGCAACTATTACCCGCTCCACGACGACCCGCATACGCAGCAGCGTGAAGGCGCCGACCTCTTTGTCAAATCGAGGCCGAATCAACCCGAACTGACGAGATACCTTTGCAAGGATACTGGCGCGAACGGCGCGACGCCGTATGACAAGGCGACGCCGGTTGGCGTATTCGCTTACGAAACCTTCAAGACGGACGAGTCGCGGAAGAAGGCGACCGACATCGCCAAGCAAGTCGAGCTGCATGTGCTGTGCGTGGCGCCGGCAGCGCGAGAAAAGGGGCTCGGAATACGGATCCTGAACGAGGCCGTGCAGCGCATGACCGAGGGCGTCAACCACGACAAGAAGGTTCGCATGCAGCTGACCTCGCACGTGAAGGCGCAAGGCTTCTACGACCGGCTCGACATGACGTGCCGCGAGGAACAAGCGAGCGATTCCACCGCGCGCGTCTACGAGCGCACACTGAAACCCGGTGATCGCATCAAGCGGCGCGATGCGATGTATTACGTGGACTGGAACGACGGCGGCCAATGCCGGCGCGTGACGTTCGGTTGCGGCAATCGAAATGAGTATGAACAGCTGCGGCTACGCGCGTTCGATTCGGAAGATGGTTTCGAAAATTCCGATGACGCTGCGCATGTCAATGGAACGCTCGTGGCCGGCGCCTTTGCCCATGCCAACGGATGCAACGCCGAATCGGAGGAAATCGGGTATGACGAGGTGATCCGGAAACTGGGCGGGCACGGCCAATGAGTCTCCGGCGGTTGCGTCGTCGCAAGATGTGCCGCATTCGACGGGTAGCGGCATGCTTCGAGTGCCGTCGTGCGGCCGTCGGCGGCACAGGCACGACGCAGCCGATCAACCCGACTCGAAAGCGCTCTACATGGTCGGCGATCCGGGCAAGGTCCGACAAAGCCTTGCTTGTCGGCTGAACAGGAACGCTCATGCGCGAGCCTGTCGGATGTCCAGTGTGCGGAGGTCGGCGAGCCCCGGGAGCCTGCGTGCGACGCACCCGCAGCGAGGTCAGATTTGCTCGAGGCCGTCCGAATCGACGATGCGAATCTGCTTGCCGTGCGCCGCGACGAGCCCCTTGTGCTGGAACTTCGACAGCATGCGGCTGACCGTTTCGAGCTTCATCCCGAGATATTCTCCGATCTCGTCGCGCGTCATCCGCAGCACGAATTCCGCGGCCGAGTAGCCGCGTGCCTTGAAGCGCGTGGAAAGGTTCAGCAGGAATGCGGCCACGCGCTGCTCGGCGGTCATCGTGCCGAGCAGCAGCATCAGCGCGGATTCGCGGACGATTTCGCCGCTCATCATCTGGTACACGTGATGTTGCATCGACCGTACTTCGCGACACATCTGCTCGAGCTGGCCGAACGGGATGATGCAGACGGTGCTGTCCTCGAGCGCGATCGCGTCGCCGTTGTGGTGCCCGGTGTGCACGCCGTCGAGCCCGAGCGATTCGCCGACGATCTGGAAGCCGGTGATCTGCTCGTTCCCGTCACGATGCATCATGGTGGTCTTGAACGAACCGGTTCTCACCGCATAGATGCTGTTGAACACATCGCCTGCTCGAAACAGCGTTTCGCCGCGCCTGACGTGACGCGTCGTGCAGATCATTGCGTCGAGACGCGCGAAATCGTCAGGCGAAAGATCGGGCGGCATGCAGACGGTACGCAACGTGCACGTCGAACATCGGGACGTGGCGCGCTTCGGCTGGTCCGCCGGCTCGACGGGACGCAGCGGGATGAACGGGCGTAACGGGTGCAACGGGCGCAACGGCATGGTCGTCGAGACATTGGCATGGCTCTCCATGATCGGCTCCAATTCGTGGGGCAGCGGCGAATTGCTATCGGGCAGGATCGCGCTGGCTGTATTGCTGGCGGCCTTGGCGTCTGCCGCCTTCGTGAAGGGAGAACCCCACCGGATGCGCCAGGAGACCGATGCGCCGGTCTCGACGGTGATGCTGCCTTTGCGCCGGGAGGCACGTGTGTTTGTTGTTCTTGATGGGAAGTATGGATGCCGCGCAGCGCCAGGGAAATCAGCCGGCATTGAAGATGAGGTAGGTGATGCGGAAGGGCTGTAGGACGTTTCCTACAGCGGCGTGGCGGTGAACCCGTTGACCTGGCTCAATACCTGCGGCGATGCCGTGTTCCGTCTTGGATAACACCGATACCGTAAGAGGAATTCGCGAAGCGTTCCGGTTGCCACGGCTTTCGTGGAATCCGGTGTCGTGATCGTGTGGCGCACCGAACCGTATCAACGGACACATTCAGGCGTCGCCCGCCGGCCGCCCGCTGCGGCAAGCCCGCTGTTGATTGATCCTCGTCAAGCTGCCCGAGCCGCCATGCGCGATGCTGAATGCGGTGCGGCACGCATCCGATTGCAAGACCCGCGATCGACACGGGCCGACTGGAGACCGCCATGAAGTCCGATGCAGCACTCAAGCAGGATGTCGAGCAGGCGCTTTTCTGGAATCCGGCGATCGACGCGCGCCGGATCGACGTCGACGTCCGCGACCGGATCGTCACGTTGCGCGGCACGGTCGACAGCTGGGCCCAGAAACTCGAGGCGCAGAAAACGGCGCTGCATGTCGCGGACGCGCGCGCGCTGGTGCTCGAACTGAACGTTGCGCCGCCGGAGAGCGCCTGCGCCGATCAGGAACTGGCGATCGCGATCACGTTCGCGCTCGGCTGGCAGGACGCGTTACGCGATCACGAGATTCGCGTCGAGGTCGATCACGGCTGCGTGACGCTCGATGGCGAAGTGGATCACGCGTTCCAGAGCCGTGCGGCGGAAGCGATGGTGAGCCGGATGATCGGCGTCGTCGGCGTGGCGAACCGCATCCGGGTGCGTACCGACCATACGGTGCCGGACGTCGGCGCCCGGGTTGCCGAAGCGCTTGCGCGACGCGCACGGCGCGAATCCGCGGGGATTTCGATCGACGCGGCCGACGGGATCGTTACGTTGACGGGCACGGTCGCATCGCTGGCCGAAAAGCGTGCCGCGTGCGGCGCGGCAGGGTCGGTGAGGGGTGTGCGCGAAGTCGTCGATCACCTGTCGATTGCCTGATCGGTTCGGAGCAGGACAGACGTTGATCGACGGTCAAGGATGTCCGAACCGCGGTGACGACTCGCGTTGCCCGGGACAACCAGGAGATGACATGAATGCTGCGATGCTCTGCACTCGCGATGTCGCCACGTGTTTCGAAACGATCACGGTCGTCGAGGCAGCCGAACGGATGCGCGATGCACACGCTGGCGATCTGGTCGTGGTGCGTGAACGGGAAGGGCACCTTCTGCCGGTCGGCATGGTGACCGACCGCGACATCGTGCTCGCCGTGGTGAGCCCGGGCGCGGAGGCGGGCTCGCTGTTCGTCGGGGACATCATGTCGGAACCCGTCGCGGTTGCAAACGGCGACGAAGATGTCTGGCTGCTCGCAAAGCGCATGCGGCAGCATGGCATACGCCGGCTTCCGGTCGTCGGCGACGACGGCCAACTGGTGGGCATCGTCACGCTCGACGATCTGTTGCGTGCTGCCGCGGCGTTGCTCGACGAGTTGCGTCTCGTCGCGGCACGTCAGCCGTATTTCGAGGAAAAGCAGCGTGGGTAGCGCGCTCCGGCGCGCTTTCCGCTTTCATCATTGCCGGCCCCTGCCGGGTCTTCGCACGGTCACTGCTGCCGATGGAGTCTGGCAGTTGCTTCAACGAGCTTGATTTCGCCATCTTCATTCAGTCGCGTCTCGACGACTTCGCCCTCGATATGCTCGACACCCCAACTTGCCGCGAGATCCCCGAGGTAATTGGCGACGAGATGAGCGTCGAAATGCCACGCATGGCTAATACCTTTTGCAGATTCGGAATGGTTGCCTCGACCACTCAAATTTTTGGAATGGTGAGTGACTCGATCAGTGAGATTTTTACCTTGTAATCATACGCTTTGGAAAGATGGGCGACGGTCATCCATCCCGCGCCTCCCCCGCCCACAATCAGGATGCTTTTCACCAAATTCCGCATAATTCCTCTCATGTGACTAAAATTGAACTGTTTAGCTCGGCGGCACAATCCGACTTTCCATTGCCGTTTTTATTGGACTTTACGAAGTCCAGGATAACGCAGTTGTCCGCGGCTACCGCAACAATATGGATTGTTTAATAAACAAACGCTAACCATAAAATTGCTCGAAAATAAAAAAACCTCCAATATGAAATTATTTCCTTACGGCACGTATAGTTTTCCGATTTGGGATGGCGCAATTAAATGTGGCGGATAAAAAATCAAAACCCTGTCAAACATATCAGTTTGATTTAAATAATCGCCAGCCTATTCTGGGTGCCGATTAATTGACCACCCTCTCGGAAGTCCATTCGGTTTTTAAATCCTATGGGAAGCGTGTCATGAGCAATCCGATCAAGAATATCGTCATCGTGGGCGGTGGCACCGCGGGGTGGATGGCTGCCTCGTACCTCGTCCGGGCGCTCCAACAGCAGGCGAACATTACGCTCATCGAGTCTGCGGCGATCCCCCGGATCGGCGTGGGCGAGGCGACCATCCCGAGTTTGCAGAAGGTGTTCTTCGACTTCCTCGGGATACCGGAGCGGGAGTGGATGCCCCAGGTGAACGGCGCATTCAAGGCCGCCATCAAGTTCGTGAACTGGAAGAAGTCTCCCGACCGCTCGCGCGACGATTACTTCTACCATTTGTTCGGCAGCGTGCCGAACTGCGACGGCGTGCCGCTTACCCACTACTGGCTGCGCAAGCGCGAACAGGGCTTCCAGCAGCCGATGGAGTACGCGTGCTACCCGCAGCCCGGGGCGCTCGACGGCAATCTGGCACCGTGCCTGGCCGACGGCACCCGCCAGATGTCCCACGCGTGGCACTTCGACGCGCACCTGGTGGCCGACTTCCTGAAGCGTTGGGCCGTCGAACGCGGGGTGAAGCGCGTGGTCGACGAGGTCGTGGACGTTCACCTGAACGAGCGCGGCTACATCTCCAGCCTGTCCACCAAGGAGGAGCGCACGCTTGAGGCGGACCTGTTCATCGACTGCTCCGGCATGCGGGGGCTCCTGATCAACCAGGCCCTGAAGGAACCCTTCATCGACATGTCCGACTACCTGCTGTGCGACAGCGCGGTCGCCAGCGCCGTGCCCAACGACGACGCGCGCGTGGGGATCGAGCCGTACACCTCCGCGATCGCCATGAACTCGGGGTGGACCTGGAAAATTCCCATGCTTGGCCGGTTCGGCAGCGGCTACGTCTTCTCGAGCAAGTTCACGTCGCGCGACCAGGCCACCGCCGACTTCCTCGACCTCTGGGGCCTCTCGGACAAGCAGCCGCTCAACCAGATCAAGTTCCGGGTCGGGCGCAACAGGCGGGCGTGGGTCAATAACTGCGTTTCTATCGGGCTGTCGTCGTGCTTTTTGGAGCCCCTGGAATCGACGGGAATCTACTTCATCTACGCGGCGCTTTACCAGCTCGTGAAGCACTTCCCCGACACCTCGTTCGACCCGCGGTTGACCGACGCATTCAACGCCGAGATCGTCTACATGTTCGACGACTGCCGAGATTTCGTCCAGGCGCACTATTTCACCACGTCGCGCGAAGACACGCCGTTCTGGCTCGCGAACCGGCACGACCTGCGGCTCTCGGACGCCATCAAGGAGAAGGTTGAACGTTACAAGGCGGGGCTGCCGCTGACCACCACGTCGTTCGACGATTCCACGTACTACGAGACCTTCGACTACGAATTCAAGAACTTCTGGTTGAACGGAAACTACTACTGCATTTTTGCCGGCTTGGGGCTGCTGCCCGACCGGTCGCTGCCGCTCTTGCGGCACCGGCCGGAGTCGATCGACAAGGCCGAGGCGATGTTCGCCCGCATCCGGCGCGAGGCCGAGCGTCTGCGGACGAGCCTGCCGACGAACTACGACTACCTGCGGTCGCTGCGCGAGGGCGACGCGGGGCTGTCTCGCAGCCAGCCCGGGCCGACGCTCGCGACGCCGGAGGTCCTGTAGTGGAAAGCGCCCTGGACCCGGTATGCACATTCGCGGCCACGCACGCCGAGGTGGCAGCCTGCGATCCGCTGCAGGCGAGGGCGCTCGTCCTGCAACTGCCGGGCCTGAATCGCAGGAAGGACGTGCCCGGCATCGTCGGCCTGTTGCGCGAGTTCCTTCCGGTGCACGGCGTGCCCGCCGGCTGGGGCTTCGTCGAAGCCGCCGCCGCGATGCGGGACATCGGGTTCTTCCTGGGGTCGCTCAAGCGGCACGGACACGAGCCCGTGGACGCGGTGCCCGGGCTCGAGCCGGTGCTGCTCGACCTGGCGCGTGCGACCGACCTGCCGCCGCGCGAGACGCTCCTGCATGTGACGGTCTGGAACCCCGCGGCGGCCGACGCGCAGCGGAGCTACACCGGGCTCCGCGACGAAGCGCACCTGCTCGAGAGCGTACGCATCTCGATGGCGTCCCTCGAGGCGGCCATCGCGTTGACCGTCGAGCTGTCCGACGTGCCCCTGCGGTCGCCCGCGTTCGAGCAAGGGTGCGTCGAGCTGGCGGCCTATCTGCAGAAAATGGTCGAATCGATCGTTTACGCCTACCGCTTCATCTCGCCGCAAGTCTTCTACGACGAGCTCCGCCCGTACTACGAACCGATTCGAGTCGGGGGGCAGAGCTACCTCGGCCCCGGCGCCGTAGAGATGCCGCTCTTCGTGCTGGAGCACGTCCTGTGGGGCTCGCAATCGGACCACCCGGCTTATCGAGAATTCAAGGAGACGTACCTGCCCTATGTGCTTCCCGCGTTCAGGGAGGTCTACGCCCGGTTCGCCGGGGGGCCGGCGCTCGTCGACCGCGCGCTCGACGAGGCGCAAGCGGCCCGCGTGCGGGGCGAACCCGTCGGGGCCGGGCTGGCGGCCCTCGAGCGGGTCTTCGAGGTCCTGCTGCACTTCCGGGCGCCTCACCTCAAGTTGGCGGAGCGGACGTACGAAGCCGGGCGAAGCGGCCCCACGATCGGCAGCGGGGGATACGCGCCCAGCATGCTCGGCGATCTACTCGAACTCACGCGTGCCGCGCGGTCCCGCCTCCGCGCCGCGCTCGACGAATCCTGACGCGCGCGGCCATGTGTTCCATCTCACAAGGAGAGTTTGCCCCCATGACTCAGAAGAGCCCCGCGAACGGGCGCGATAGCAACCACTTCGACGTGATCATCCTCGGCTCGGGCATGTCCGGCACCCAGATGGGGGCCATCCTGGCCAAACAACAGTTTCGCGTGCTGATCATCGAGGAGTCGTCGCACCCGCGGTTCA
>Ga0207695_10008383_pt1 | contig 12947 bp, 13 predicted proteins | sample KBSC54metaG_FD_184354 | JGI IMG/M metagenome (GOLD analysis project Ga0207695, IMG submission 184354) | Corn rhizosphere microbial communities from Kellogg Biological Station, Michigan, USA - KBS C5-4 metaG (SPAdes) (version 2) | ecosystem: Host-associated > Plants > Roots > Rhizosphere > Soil...
GCGGCGATCTGCTGGAACACGGGCCACTCGCCGCCCAGATCGAGGTAGTGCGCGCCGGCCCGCAGGCAGCCTGCCACCATGGGTTCCGCGGTCGCGGAAAAGGGGCCCGCCGCATGCAGCACCACGCCGATGCCGCTGAGCGCGCGGTCCACGTCCACCGGCGACGTCAGCTCGAAGGCAGCCCAGGCAAGGCCGAGCGGTTCGGCCACCGCAGCGACCCGGCCGGCGTCACGCCCGGCAAGCACGACATCGAGTCCCAGGCGCGTCAAGGCCGGCGCCACCTCGCGGCCGGTGTAGCCCGTGGCGCCGTAGAGCATCGCCCTCATGGCCGACCCACCACCCAGATCGCGAGGCCCGCCAGGAAGCTCAGGTCCTCGGAAGGCGGCCGGCCGGCATAGGCGAGGGAGAACTCGTGCTGCGCGGCGCCGGCCATGGCCACCCCCACCGTGCGGCCGTGCTCTATCGACCCCAGGTCGCGCATAAGGGCCGCCAGCCACTGCACGTCCCGCTCGGTGCGCGCCGCCCGCGGCAGGGCCAGGAAGGCGTCCAGCCGCTCGCGGTCGCGCGGCGCGCTCGCCCCCCGCGCATGGATCAACATCAAGGTCCGCTTGGCCTCATAGAGGTCGCCGTTGCGTTCCTTGCCGTACCCGGGGTCCTCGCAAAGGTTGCGAACGTCGTCCTCAATCTGGAAGGCGACCCCCAGGAAGTAGCCGAAGCGCATCACCGACTGGGGGTCGGCGCGGCCCGCCGAGCCGACGATCAGGCCCAGTTGAGATGGCCAGATCATGCCCATCCAGGCGGTCTTCTTGAGCGCCATGCGGAAGTAATCCGCTTCGGAAAGCTCGAGCACATTGCGGTCGCGCCAGCCCAGCTCCAGCGCCTGACCTTCCGCCGTCTCGCGCGCCATGGTCATGGTCGCCTCAAGGACTTGCCTGGCCACGCCCGAACCCAGCGGCCGGAGCGCGTCGATCAGGGGACGCAGCGCCGAGAACATCAGGGCGTCGCCGGCATTGATGGCGAGCGCGACGCCATGCAGGCGATGCAAGGTCGGGCGGCCGCGCCGCACCTCGCTGCCGTCCTGGATATCGTCGTGGATAAGGAGGCCGTTGTGCAGAATCTCGATAGCCGCGGCGCAGCCCACGCCGGCCCGCTCGTCACCGCCGAACACGCGGGCGTTGGCCATGCAGATCGCCGGCCGCAGCATCTTGCCACCGCGCGAGGGATAGTCCGCCAGAAGGTCGTCCAGAAAGGGCGCGGCGCAGCCCGCCTTGAGGTAGCGCGCGACCTCTGCTGCGGCGGCCCGGCCGTGCGCGGCGAGCCGGTCGGATATGGCGGCGTTCGACGCTGGCTTTACGCCCGCGATGGCCGCCGTGGCGTTCATTGCGCAAGCTCGATCGCGAGCACGCCCAGCGGCATGTCCTGGGTCGCGGCCCATACCGCACCGGAATAGACGCCGGGGGCCTGACCCTGCGGGACCGACACCGTCGCCGTAAGGCCGCCGGAGGCTATGTCGAAGTCGATGGCCACCTCTGTCAGCGACGGGGCGCCCCCCTCGCGGGGGGCGAGTGGCGATGCCTTGATCTCGGCCGGCGAAGTCTGCGCCCGCGGGCGCGTCAGACTGGACGTGAGCGCACGCCCCGCCCCGGACGGGGTGAACCGGACGGCCACGGCGAGAGCCTGAGCCGCCGGACCGCTCCGCGCGGCCCCGTCGCCGGAGCCGGATCGGAAGGGGGGCACGGACGACTGACCGGGCGGCGGCGGCTTCAGCGTGCTGAGAAGCTCCGCCAAGCGATATACGATGTCGAAGCTGGAGTCGGTCAGCTGCTTGAGCAGTCGCCCCAGTTCATTCAGCGTCTGGCCGGCGTCCTGCGGAACCTGGCCGAGGCTGTACTCGCCCTGGCTGAAGGCGTTCGCAGCCTCGCGGCCGCGCCTGAGGTTCTCGGTGAACACCTCGTAGCCGACCCGCACGGCCTGGGCGACATCCTCGCTGATCGCGTTGAGAGGGCCCTCCGTGCGCCCGTCTGCATCGCTCTTGAGGTCCGATTCGTTGCTTTGCGCTCCGGTCCCGCGGACCGGCCCCATGCGGATCGGCTCCGGCCGGACGGCGTGCGCCGCCGGATCGGCGGGAGGCTCGGCCCCCGCGGGTTTCTTACGGGTGGTCATAGGCGATGATGTCCTCGAGCCTGGGGGACCCACTCAGGGCGCTCGCCGCCAGCAATCCGGACATGACGGCGCCCTCGACACAACCGGAACTGAACCCACTATCCGTCCAGTCTCCCGCGACGGTCAAATTGTCGTAGGCCATGTCCAGCGGCGAAATCCGGCTGCGGAAATCGCCCGGCGTGTGGATGACGTAGCGATCGGATGGGTTGACGTTCGCGCGCCAATATTGCGTGTCGAAACGCTCCGGCCCGCACGGCCCTTCTCCGCCGCCGCCGTCGCCCGCAGCGAGGATCTCCCACCGGAACCGGCCGTGCGCATCATAGGCGCCTGTCCAGGCGGCGCGGATCGGCCCCTCCAGGAAAGCGCGGGCGTTGCGGCGCACCTCCTCGGCCCGGCGGGCAGGATAGTCCTTGTCGTCGTCCCGGGGCGGCTCCGGCGGGTCGGGTAGGACGGCGCAGAAATAGACGCTAGTGCGAGGCCGCTTCGCCCAGGCCTCCTCGGGCACCACATGGGCCATGTCGCACCAGGTGTCGAAGGGCTTGGCGAAGGCGCCGGTGATGTAGGCCGGGCCTTGCCATCCGAGGCTGTCGAGGTCCTCGGTCAGCCAGATCTGGAAGGCCTGGGAGGCCACCGTCTTCACGTCCTGCGTCATGCGCCGCCAACGTTCGTCCCGCGCGAGAATCTCGCGGCAGACGTGGGGTACGGCGCCCACGCCCACCGTCAGGGCGACGAAGTCGAAGTCCTTGCCGACTGTCAGCGTGCGTTCGGCGGCGCGCCGGCGGTCCCAGTGGGACTCCAGGTCCCAGCCCTCGGCGGCCATGCGCTCGCCGTCCTCCAGCTGGGTGAAATCCGGGCGGGAGGACCAGCACGGCCGCCCGCTCACCTCCATCAGCGGCGAATAGGCCTCCCCGGAAGCCGGGCGGGCCTGGACGTCGAAGGTCAGGCTCGTCACCCAGTCGCGGCTCGGATCGCCAGGCGGCCGAGCGGGCGAAAGTCCGACGTTGGTCAGGCGATGGAAGAACTCGAACTTCACGCCGCGGCGCTTGAGCGCCGTGTATAGCGGGGCGAACACCACATCGCCCATCCCCGCGCGCATGCGCCACATGAAGGCGCCGCGGTAGCCGAAAAAGGTCCGGAGCGTCCCGCGCAGACCCTGTCCGGCCGAGAGCATCGGACGGTTGTCGTCGCCCCCCGCGTAACCCATGGACAGGTCGAAGAGACCACGCAGGAACGGCGACTGCAACGCGCGGACCGAGGCGCCGTTCAGGCGCAGGAATTCGCGGCACTCGTAGTCGTCGATGGCGTCCAGGCCTCGCGGATCGGTCAGCAGGCCGAAGCGGATCACCCCCACCATGGTCGCCAGCGCGAGGTCGGCCACCTCCCACATGAAGCGGCGCCGGTCGTCGGCAAGCCATCGGGTCTCCAGCCAGGCCCGAAGTCCTTCGCAGGCCTGTTCTGCGAGCGCGGTCAGTCCCGCGGCCGGGGTGGGGCCCACGCCGCGCAGGAGGCTCGCGACCAAGCCGACCGCCTCGGCCAGGGCGGCCACGCCGGCGAAGCGGCCCAAGCGGGCGAGGTCGCGCACGGAGTCGGAGAAATCCGCCGTCTCACCGGCCGGATCGAAGTGCCCGCGGCCCTCGACCGTGGTGTCAAGCAGGAGGGTGCGGAAGAGGTCGAACGCCCTGCCCATGTAATAAGTGACCGAGAAGACCTCGCCGGCCGGCAGGGGATCGCCGGGCAGCCCCGCCCTTAGCGGCATGTGGGTGTCCCATCGCTCGAAGCCGCCGCGCTCGGCGACGGAGAACAGAGCGACGCTGTTTTCCTCCGTCCAGGCATCGCGCCAATCGCCGAAGATGTCGCCAAGACCCGCGGCCTCCAGTTCCGAATGGCATTCACGCATCATCCTGAAGGCGTTGTCGTAGAAGCCCAGCCAGATGTGGAGGCCGTGCTCCTCGATGCGGCCGCTCGAACCGCGGCCCGACGCGCCTTTGCCGCCGAGACGCCAGCCCTCCTGGTAGACCGTGATGTCGAAGCGACCGCCGTGTTCCGGGCGCGACAACTCCCAAACCGCCGCCATCGCAGCGCAGCCGCCGCCGATCACGGCCACCTTGATCGGCTGTCCGTCCACACTGCCTCCCGAAATAGCTCGCCAACCCCTTCGGCCCCTGGACACTCTGCCGCGAGGTCTGCGGTAATGCCAACCGTCCCGCCGAGAGGCGCGGGACGGGGGGCGACCACCGGCCGCGATGCGCCCCTAATAGTCCCAATTGCCAACCCCGGTGATGCCTTCGGCCGTGACGTGGTAGGTCACCTGCCCGGTGAGGCCGTTGTGATGACCTGCGAGGTCGCCCGTGAGTCGGCCCCAGCAACTGGAGCCGCTGGCGGCCGGCGTCGCTTGGCAGCGGAAGTTCAGGACATACACCCCCGGCGCGACGCAGACGCCCACTTGGGTGAACGTGTTGGCGACCATGGACGAGCATTCGCCCGTCACGCGCTCCTGGTGGCCATCCCCGTACTGCAGGTCCGACCTGAAGCTGGTGAATTGGACACCGCGGGCGACGCGCCCCCCGGCGGGGTCGGGATGGACGATGACCTCGGTCGTGGCGAACTTGAACCATTCCGACGCGCGGGCGTCGTGGGCGGTGGCGCTTGATAGGGGCCAAAGCGCGGCGATGATGGTGGCGAGGATCAGCGATTTCATGGCGGTCTTCCTGAATGCTGCGGCCGCGCTAGCGGGAGGCGAACCGTGTGGCCAGGCTCGTCCGTAGGCGGGCGAGGCGCAGCTTGGCGGTCGGCGAGTGGACGAAGGCCTGGGCCTGGACGAGGGCGTCGGCCCGGCACTCCTGGAACGCGGCCGGCGCGGTGTTCGGGCCGCGGTCGGCGCAGGCGCGATCGACGGCCAGCGACAGCCGCCGCAGGAAGAGGTCCGCGCCATCGTCGCTAGAAAGGTCGAGGCCCCGCGAGGACGCCAGGATCAGCGCCTTGACGGGGCTGTAGCCCGTCGGCGTTCCCGCCCCTGCCTGAAGGTTCTGAGCCGTGGCCGCGCCGGTGCCGGAAGCGGTAAGGATTGTGGCCAGGGCCAGAGCGCTGAAAAGACTTTGCATGGTCGATCTCCCCGATGTCCCGCGCCGAACCGGCGACACCCCGATTGACCACGACCGCGCCCTCGTCCGCGCGGAGCGAAACCTGACTTCTTGCTGAGCAGCTCCTGACTTTGGATCGTCGACCTGGCAAAACGGAGCGCGGACGGCCCAAATATCCGCTAACCGGCCGCGGGCCAAAGTGCGCTGCTGGCGCATTTCTGCGCTTGGCGGTGCGCAGCCCCTGACGCAGTTACGAAACTGCCCAGCTTTGGGGCGTATGGACGTGGCTCGATGAGGACCGGCAGTCCGTGGACCGCCGCCGCATGCGGAAGCACGAGTATTATGACGCCGACATCGATGCCAATGGCCGTGGGCCCGCCGCCCTGCTTGGATCGCCGGCGGCCGAAGCGGATCACGCGTTCACGGTCGATCTCGACCATGCTCAAGCGGCCAAGCTCGCGCTTAATGCGCGGCGCCTTGCCGACGTCGGACATGTCGCTGATATGGTGGTCGAGCAGGTCGCCGATGGTCTTCAGGCGTCCGACGCTGGAGCGGTGGGGGGATTCGGCCCGATCGGTTCGGAGTTCCGCATCGATCGCCCAGCGCTTGGCGTCTTCGTGGCGGACGAAGTCCTCGCTGACCGAGCGGCCCTTGCGCCCGACCTGGGCGCGTCAGCTGCCGGATTTTTGTTTACGGATCGAGGCCATTTTCGCGGTGCGAATGCGGTGCAGAGAGATATCGTACGGGGACGAAAAACAGCGTGGATTAGCGTAGGATTTGCACCTTTTCGACGTCGATAATTCGTTGAAGAATCAAGAGAAAAGTGCTGAAAAATCAAGTCCCCATTTTCGCTGTCGCCCCCATGATGGACTGGACAGACCGGCATTGCCGCGTCCTGCACCGGACCCTGACCGCGCGCGCCGTGCTCTACACCGAGATGCTGACCACCGGCGCGGTGCTGCAGGGCGACCGTGCCCGGCTGCTGGGCTTCGATGCGAGCGAGCATACGGTGGCGCTGCAGCTCGGCGGATCGGACCCGGCCGAACTCGCCGCGGCCGCGCGGATCGGCGAGGCGGCGGGCTATGACGAGATCAACCTCAACGTCGGCTGCCCCTCCGACCGGGTGCAGTCGGGCCGCTTCGGCGCCTGCCTGATGCGCGAGCCGGAGCTGGTGGCCGAGTGCGTGGCGGCGATGGGCGAGGCGGTCGCGGCCCCGGTCACGGTGAAGTGCCGCATCGGGGTCGACGACCAGGCGCCCCAGGAAAGCCTCTTCCGGCTGGTCGACCTCTGCGCCGCCGCCGGCGTCCGCCACTTCGTGGTGCATGCCCGAAAAGCCTTGCTGAAGGGCCTGTCGCCGAAGGCGAACCGGGACATCCCGCCGCTCGACTATCCGCTGGTCTGGCGGCTGAAGGTCGAGCGGCCGGAGCTCACCATCGTGATCAACGGCGGCGTCGCCTCGCTGGAGGAGGCCAAGGCGCACCTGGCGCACCTCGACGGCGTGATGCTGGGCCGCGCCGCCTACCATACGCCGGCCATCCTCGGCGAAGCCGACGCGCGGCTGTTCGGCGACGGCGCGGTGGTGACGGCGACCGAGGCCGTGGCCCGCTACCGGTCCTATATCGCGCGCGAGCTCGCGGCCGGCACGCACCTGGCGGCCATGACCCGCCACATGCTGGGGCTGTTCCACGGCGCACCGGGGGCGCGGACCTGGCGGCGCATCCTCACCGTCGAGAGCGTGCAGCCGGGCGCCGGCCTGGAGGTCGTCGATGCGGCGCTGGCGGCCGTCTCAGGGCTGCAGGATCAACGCCTGGCGCGTCGCCTGGAAGCTGGCGAGGCGCCTAGGTAGGTCATGCCCAGCAGGGAGGTGTCGAGGCCCTTCTCGATCACCAGGGCGTCGACGTTGTCGAGCCGGGCGCCGCCGACGCTGACCGAGCTCAGCCTGACCGTCGCGGCGCGGACCTTGCCGGCGGCGGTGACCACCCGGTCGCGGTAGTCGAGGTCGCGGGCCGAGAAGCCCAGCCGGCGCGCGTCCTGCGGGGTCAGGGCCACGGCCGTGGCGCCGGTGTCCACCAGGAAGCGGACCGGGGCGCCGTTGACCTCGCCCGCGGCCCAGTAGTGGCCGTCGCCGGCCTTGCGGATGATCGCCCGCGGGCCGCCCTGGGCGGCGCCGGCGGCCTGGGCGTTCGCCGCCGAGATCATCGCCTCGGCGCTCGCGGCGCGGAACACCGGCGCGCGGCGGGCCAGCATCACCACGGTCTGGGCGCTGAGCAGGCCCGAAAGCATCGCCGCCAGCATCACCAGGGTGAAAGTCCGGAACTTCGACACGACCACCGTTCCACCGCGACCCCTTCAGGGGCCTGTTTTCGGCGACAAGGTTAAGGCCCGCGGGTTTGAGAAGCCGTGAACGGGTAGGCTTAACCAAACATGGCCAGCTTTTCGGGGCGGATGCGGCCGCGGCGCGCGGGCAGCTCGGCCATGATCCGCGCGCGTTCGGCGTCGGTGAGCCGCGCCCAGCCGGCGACCTCGGAGAGCTGGCGGTAGCAGCCCAGGCAAAGGCCGCTCTCGCCGTCCACCACGCAGACCTTGATGCAGGGCGTGGCGATCGCCTTCGGCGGTCCAGGCGCAGGCGGCGCGGCGGAGGGGTCGTCGCTCATGGCTGCGGAGGACCCTAGGCCGCGCCGCCGCGCGCCGCCAGCCCGGCCGCTTCGCCGACAGGTAAATTGTAGTCACAAGTAATCGTATCATAACGACAGAACATCAGAACATTAAATACTGTTCATTGCTTCTAATTAACTTGGATTGTCGCCGGGCCGGCGGCAGTTTTCCCTCGGGTGCCGTTCTGAGGGAGACATAGACATGAAAACCGCCGCCATCCTTCTCGCGACGCTCGGCCTCACTGTCGCGGGCGTCGCCGCCGCCTCCGAACGGCTCAGCGACGTGGACTACCTGAAGGCCAACCGCTGCCGCGGCCTCGCCGCCGGCATGGGGGTCACCGACACCGCCAGCCTCGACGCCCTGATCAAGCAAGAAGGCCGCAGCCGCATCGAGGTCGTCTACCAGAAGGGCATCGAGGAGATGCAGCGCGGCAAGCGCGACGGCGGCAAGACCGACGGCAGGGAACGCTACACCGCCGAGCTGAACGGCCCCTGCACCGCCTTCCTGGGCGGCGGCAAGGAGACCGCGGCGGCCCGCTGACCCCGCACCACCCATTGCCCCACCTCGGCTGTTCCTGAGCCAGCGCGCCGGTCCCCCAGTCGGCGCGCTTCTTCTTGCGGATTGCGCGGCGGGAACCCAACATCGCCGAACGCCTTTCCGCCCCGGGCAAGCGCATCGGGACGCGGGCTTCGGGGGTTCTGAGCAGTGGCGAACGAAGGGTCCGGCGCAACTTGACTTCGGTGATCAGACCCGGGGAGACCTGCTGGCGGACGGCGCGGGCGGGGCGGGCGGCCTTTCTCGTCGACACCGAGGCCTACTTCACGGCGGTCTTCGACGCCCTGCAGAAGGCGCGCCGCTCGGTGCTGCTGCTGGGCTGGGGCTTCGACCCGCGCACGCGCCTGTTCCCCGACGGCTACGACGGCCCCGACGATCCGGACGAGGTGGGCCGGATCCTGGTCGAGCTCGCCCGTGCGCGGCCGGAGCTCGATGTGCGGCTGCTGATCTGGCGCTCGGCCTTCGCCATCGCCGCCCAGCAGGAGTTCTTCCCGCACAAGGCGCGGCGGTGGTTCAAGAACACCCCGGTGAAGTTCCGGCTCGACGACCAGGTGCCGTTCGGCGCCTGCCACCACCAGAAGGTGCTGGTGATCGACGACCGGCTCGCCTTTTGCGGCGGGGGCGATATCGCCGTCGACCGCTGGGACACCCCCGGCCACCGCGACGACGACCCGCGCCGGATCATGCCCGACCAGGAATATCACGCGCCGCGCCACGAGGTGATGATGATGGTCGACGGCGAGGCCGCCCGCGCGCTCGGCGACCTGGTGCGCGAGCGCTGGCGCCGCGCGGCCGACGAGACGCTGGCCCCGCCGGAGGACGCCGGCGGCGATCCCTGGCCGGACTTCGTGCCGCCGGCCCTGTTCGACGTCGAGGTGGGGATCGCCCGCACCGTGCCCGCCTGGAAGAAGCAGGCCGAGGTCGACGAGATCCGCCGCCTGACGCTCGCTTCGATCGCCGAGGCGCGCGGGACGATCTACCTGGAGAACCAGTATTTCACCTCGCCCCTGATCACCGAGGCCCTGGCCGCGCGGCTCGCCGAGCCGGACGGGCCGGAGGTGGTTCTGATCTCCACCGGCCATGCGCCGAGCTGGTTCGACCACCTGACCATGGACCGCGCGCGCGGGGCGATGATCTGGCGCCTGCGGGCGGCCGACATCTTCGGCCGCTTCCGCGCCTTCTGGCCCGCGACCCAGCGGGGCCGCACGGTGATCGTGCACTCCAAGACCAGCGTCTTCGACGACCGCATCGTCCGCGTCGGCTCCGCCAACCTCAACAACCGCTCCGGCGGCTTCGACACCGAGTGCGAGCTGGTGGTCGAGAGCGACGAGCCCGCCACGCGGCGGGCCATCGAGGCCTTCCGCGACCGGCTGGCCGGCCACTTCATGGGCGTCACCGGCGATGCGGTGGCCAAGGCGCGGGCCGACTACGGCGGCCTGGTGGGGGCCATCGACGCGCTCAACCGCGACGGTCGGCTGCAGCCGATCGAGCCGCCGGTGATCACCGCCTTCGGCGAGTTCGTGGCCCAGTACCACCTGGGCGACCCGCAGGACCCGAAGGATTCCTGGAACCCCGCGCGGCGCCGCGATCGCCTCTACGAGGCCGTGCGCCGCATGCAGGTGCTGGAGGCGGCGGGCGGCTCCGCGGAGGACGCCGCCGCGGCCGCCGGCCCCTAGGCCCGCACTTCGAAGTCCATCACCAGCGGCAGGTGGTCCGAGGCCACGCGGGTGAGCGGCGCGAAGGGGGCGAAGACATCGGTGACCTTGATCTCCGGGCTCACGAACTGGTGGTCGATGCGCAGCACCGGCAGCGGCGAGGGGAAGGTCGCGGTCGGGGTCTTCTTCGGCGACAGGCTGCGCGCCGCCGACAGCCCCTTCATGAAGGTCCGATAGACGACCGAGGTGGCCGTGGCGTTAAAGTCGCCGAGCAGGATCGTCGGGCCCCGGCAATCGGCGTGGCCCAGCCAGGCGGGGCCGGCCAGGAAGCTCGCCTGGATCTGCTGCTCCTTCGGCACCAGGCCCAGGTGGGTGTTGATCACCTGCACGCGCGCGCCGTCGATCTCGACCTCGACCCACAGCGCCCCGCGCGGTTCCAGCGCCCGGATGCCGGGATGGCCGGGCAGGGGGCCGGCCTTGACCAGCCGCTCGGGGAAGCAGGTCAGGATGGCGTCGCCGTAAAGCTCCTCCTCGACCTTCAGGGCCGCGTGGAAATGGCAGGCCATGTCGAGGAGCTTGGCGATCTCGTGGGCCTGGTCGACGCCGCCGGTCCGCGCGCGGCCGACGTCCAGCTCCTGCAGGGCCACGATGTCCGGCTCCAGCGTGGCCAGCACCTCGGCCACGCGGCCCACGTCCAGCCGCCGGTCGTTGCCGACGCAGCGGTGCACATTGTAGGTGACGATCCTGGGCATGGGTTTCGCGCGACCGGTGGCCGGTTTTTGCGGCAAGGGCAAGGCCGCGGCAGGAACGGCTGGAACGCAGCTGCGGTTCGCGGCTAGGCTTGCCCGTCCCGTCCGGAGCGCGCCGCCCGATGCCGATCGTCCTCGCCCTCGCCGAGCCGCCGCCCGCCGCCGCCGCGCCCGCGCCGCCGCGGCGCAGCGTGATCACCATGCCGGACTGGCTGAGCAAGCCCACCGGGGCGGACATGGCCCGCTTCTATCCGCCCGCCGCGGTCGCGGGTCACATCGAGGGGCGGGCCGTCCTGCGCTGCAAGGTGGCGGCGAGCGGCGTCCTGGTCGACTGCGCGGTCGATGGGGAGGACCCGCCGGGCCAGGGCTTCGGCGCGGCGGCGCTGGCGCTCGCGCCGCTGTTCAAGATGCGGCCGATGACCAAGGACGGCGCGCCGGTCGATGAGGGCAAGATCGCCATCCCGATCCGCTTCGGCCTGCCGCAAGCCCCGGCCCCCGCGGAGCCCCTGACCCTGGAGACCGCGCTGGAGTGCTATGGCGCGACCTCGGCCCTGAAGGCCAAGCTCGCCAATGGCGAGGACGCCGAGATCGGCTGGCGCGAGGCGGCGCAGACCCTGGCCGGCCGCGAGCACGTGTCGCACTCCGAGGTCGAGGCCCAGCTCGCCGCCGCCCGCGAGTTCGCCGCCACCCCGGCCGGCGCCGAGGGCGCGCGCGGCCAGCTGCAACGCTGCAGCGCGATCCGCGGCGCGGGCGCCGTCCGGCCCCTGCGCACGACCCCGCCGCCGGGGTGACTCCTGACGCTTACGTAAGCGTCATCTTCCCATCGCCCGGGCGGTCCCCTATGGTTTCGGCTGGCCGATACGCCGTAAGCCAGAGCCTCGTCGCCGGCCCAGGAGCTCAGGGATGAACCTCGACTTCGCGCCTGAAGAGAACGCCTTCCGCGAGGAGGTCCGCGCCTTCATCCGCGACAACTATCCGCCCGAGCTGCGCGCCGCCCAGGAGGCCGGCCGGCCGCTGACCAAGGACGAGTACCTCTCCTGGCACAAGGTGCTGGCCAAGAAGGGCTGGGTCGCCCCGTCCTGGCCGGCGGAGTTCGGGGGCACGGGCTGGTCGCCCACCCAGAAGTACATCTGGTCGGAGGAGCTGGCCGAGGCCGACGCCCAGCCGGTGCTGCCGTTCGGCGTCAACATGCTGGCGCCGGTGATCTACACCTTCGGCACCGACGAGCAGAAGAAGCGCTTCCTGCCCGGCATCTACAACGGCGATGTCTGGTGGTGCCAGGGCTACTCCGAGCCGGGGGCCGGCTCCGACCTCGCCAGCCTGAAGACCAAGGCCGAGCGGATCACCGCCGACGACGGCAAGGACTACTACCTGGTGAACGGCCAGAAGACGTGGACGACGCTGGGCCAGTTCGCCGACTGGGGCTTCTTCCTGGTGCGCACCGACCCCGACGCCAAGCCGCAGGCCGGCATCTCCTTCCTGCTGATCGACATGCAGAGCCCCGGCGTCAGCGTCCGGCCGATCATCACCCTGGAAGGCGGCCACGAGGTCAACGACGTCTTCCTCGACAATGTGAAGGTGCCGGTCGAGAACCGCATCTTCCACGAGAACCAGGGCTGGACCTGCGCCAAGGCGCTGCTGGCCCACGAGCGGTCGGGCATCGCCGGCGTGGCGCGCTCCAAGCGCAACCTCGAGAAGCTGCGCGACATCGCCCGCACCGAGCGGTCCGACGCCGGCGGCCCGCTGCTGGGCGACGCCTTCTTCCGCCGCAAGGTGGCCGAGCTGGAGATCGACCTGACGGCGCTGGAGTTCACCGAGCTGCGCACGCTGGCCGGCGAATCCTCCGGCAAGGGCCCGGGGCCGGAAAGCTCGATCCTGAAGATCAAGGGCACCGAGATCCAGCAGCGCATCCAGGAGCTGGTGCTGGAGGCGGTCGGCCACTACGGCGCGCCGTTCCTGCGCGACCTCGGCCACAACGCCCAGATCGGCCCCGACTACGCCGTCGACGTGGCGGGCGACATGTTCAACGGCCGCAAGACCTCGATCTTCGGCGGCTCCAACGAGATCCAGCGCAACATCATCGCCAAGAT
>Ga0207695_10008384_pt1 | contig 12946 bp, 11 predicted proteins | sample KBSC54metaG_FD_184354 | JGI IMG/M metagenome (GOLD analysis project Ga0207695, IMG submission 184354) | Corn rhizosphere microbial communities from Kellogg Biological Station, Michigan, USA - KBS C5-4 metaG (SPAdes) (version 2) | ecosystem: Host-associated > Plants > Roots > Rhizosphere > Soil...
GCATGGTGAGATCAGCCAGGCGATCTCGTCCGGCGATGGGCGCGCCGCGCAGGCCGCCATGAAGAAGCATATCGATCGTTCGTACAGCCGCCTCAGCACATTCATCAAAGAATGAAGCCAGGGCTTGTCCGTCATCCCTTGCGACCAAGGAATATTGGAAGATGCGGTGTTCAGACCTGGAAATCGATCTGCTGCGCGCCTTTGTTGCCGTTGCTGAAACGGGCAGCTTCACCAGCGCCGCGCAAATTGTCGGCAGATCGCAATCGGCGGTCAGTCAAAAAATCAACCGGCTCGAAGAACTTGTCGAAACCCGGGTGTTTGATCGGAACAGCCGGTCGTTGAGGCTCACGCAAAGTGGTGAGGCTTTGTTTGCGGCGGCGCGCAAAATGATCGAATTCAATGATTCCGTGATGAAGCAAATACGCTCTCCCATGGAGGGGCTGAAATTGCGGCTGGGAATCTCCGAAGACTTTATCCCCGGCCAGCTGCCCGCGCTGCTGGCGCGCTTCAATCGTCTCTACCCGATGGTCGATCTGGATCTGATGACCGGATTGAGCTGCGATATTCTGGCGGCCTATGACGCCGGCCGGCTAGATACGGTTATCGCCAAGAAAAGCGGTGCGTCCCCCCGCGGGCGTGTGATCTGGCGCGACCAATTGGTTTGGCTGGCGGGGTCCACTTATGAAGTGGACCTGACGCGCCCGATCAGTCTGGTGATGCTGCGCCCTCCCTGCACATACCGGGAACTGATGATTTCCACCTTGGATTCAGTTCGTCGGGAGTGGGTGGCATCCTGTACCACGAGCAGTCTGATGGGCGTTCAAGCCGCGGTGGCGGGCGGGCTCGGCGTTTCGATCCTGGGGAAATCATTTGTCAAAAGCGACATGCGGGTTCTCGACATGCCGGGAGACTGGCCGGCCTTACCGTCGACGGAAGTTGTGATCATCGGGGAGAAGCCGGAATTCGCCGACCTGGTGCAGGCGTTGGTGGCATTCCTCACCGAGAACCGGCCCACCAATGTCACGCAATTTCCGAGCGCGAGGGCACACGCGCATAGCGGCTGACTGACTGGCGCCGGTTTCAATAGAACAACAAAAAGTGACAGGGAGAGTTTGTGATGCTCGGTTCAAAGCAGTTTCTATTGGGATTGGCCGGGGTTGCCGGTCTGATGGCCACCACCGTCATGGCAGAGGCGCAGCAAAACACGGCGACCGTTTTCCCGAAGGCGCAGATCGATCAACTGCTGAAAACCCCGCCGAGCTTCTACGACCGAACCTTGCGTATCCTGGACATGGGCTTCTATCAGCTGGCTATTGCGGTAGCCATGCATGAGCCGACAAAAACCGTGGCGCCTGCAATCTCGGCCGCCGCGCGCGATCCCAAAGCGGTTTCGTGTGGCCTGTCAAAAGCGCCAGCCGGTGCAAAGGTGGGGCCGGGTGATGGAATCACCCACGATGACACCACGGAAACTTATGTCATGATCTCGGGTTCCGGCACGCTTGCCACTGGAGGTCAGATCGTCAACGGCACGCGCTCGGCGCCCGACAGTGAGACATCAAAATACCTGGCGGGGCCGTCCTGTGTGGGCGCGATTTACGGGAACCTCATCATCACCAAGGTTGCGCCGGGTGATGTTGTTGTGATTCCCGCGGGCGTGCCGCATGGCTGGATCAACGTGACCGAAAAAGTCACCTATCTCACGATCCGGCCCGATCCGAAAAAGGTTCTGCAGCACGGCTATGTGAACCCGGCGATCAAATAGGTCCCCAGAGCCCTCTATGCATGATGGTATGCGATTTCCGATTGGCTGCATCCCGTAAGCCATCGCGGGAAGGCTCGTGCATCTATCGAACCAGCCTGCCGTCTCCAAAGCCCGGGAATTTGGCAAATCCGGCACGGGCGATGCTCAAGAAAAGGTACCCATTAGCGAATCCAAAGGCACGTAGAAGAATTATGCGTTTTTCTTATGCTGCGCCGCATGACTAAGTGATTGTGTGAAAACGAGAAGAGTTGGTCATGCAATCGGACGCCACATCGCATATCATTTTCGCCGTGATCGCCATCGTCATTTTCGTGGGCACCGCCATGGTTTCTCTTCTGGCACTCCCGGGATGTGGGTTGTTCACCTGAGACACCAACTATCGGGGGACCTGTGCAGAACCAAGATGTAAGCCGGCGTACTTTGTTGAATTTGATCGGTACTTCCGCGGGAAGTGCCGTGATGTACAATGCGATGCTTGCACTTGGTTATGCAGCGGAGTCGGACTTCAGCGGTCCCATCCGCCTGTCCGGTGACGTCAAAGGCGCGTCCGTACTGGTCCTGGGTGCCGGTCTTGCGGGCATGACCGCGGCCTATGAGCTGCAGAAGGCTGGCTACAAGGTTCAGATCCTTGAATATAACGAGCGGCCGGGCGGCCGGAATTGGTCGCTGTATGGCGGCGATTCCTATACCGAAATCGGCGGCGTCACGCAGAAGGTGGAGTTCGCCAAAGGGCTGTATTTCAATCCCGGCCCGTGGCGCATTCCTCACGTGCATCGCGGGATCCTGCATTATTGCAAAGTGCTGAACGTTCCGCTCGAGAGCTTCTGCCAGATCAACTACAACGCCTATGTTCACTCGGCGCAGGCTTTTGGCGGCAAGCCACGGCGTTTTCGCGAAGTGAACGCGGACTTCAACGGCCATGTCGCGGAATTGTTGGCCAAGGCCTCGAGCCAGGAAAAATTGAAGGATGCAGTATCCTCGGATGAAAAGGCCGTGCTGCTGGATGCATTGCGCAATTGGGGCGCGCTCGACCGGAATTTTCAGTATCGCAAGAGCGACGATGTAAGCGCGGTGCGCGGCTATGACGTTTCGCCCAACGGTGGCCTTCGTCCGCTGCCGGTGAATTCCGAACCGATTCCGTTCAAACAGCTCCTCGATTCGAGATTTTGGGCTTCCATCCGGCAGGGCCAGATCATCGAACATCAAAGTCAGGTGTTCCAACCCGTCGGCGGCATGGGGATGATTGGAAAGGCTTTTGGCAACGCCTTGTCGAAAATCATCAAATACAATTGCCAAGTCACCAAGATCGCCCAGGATGGTTCGGGGGTTTCGGTGAACTATACGCAGCGCGGCGATACATCGAAGCAGTACACCGCCAAGGCCGATTGGTGTGTTTGCACGATTCCAGCATCGGTTCTGAGCCAAATCCCAGTGACGGCCGGTGCGCCGCTCCGGAACGCGATCAACTCTCTGTCATACGAAGCCGCGTTCAAGGTGGGCCTCGAATTCAAACGGCGCTTCTGGGAAGAAGACGAAGCTATCTATGGCGGCATCACCTACACAGATCTTCCTATATCGAACATCAGCTATCCATCGACCGATTATCATAGCGCCGGGGGAGGGGTTTTGCTGGGCGGGTATATTTTCGGAAACCAGCCGCGGGCGTTCGAATTCTCAGCGCTCTCCGCGCGCGATCAAGTCAAAGCCGCGCTGGCCCAGGGACAGAAAATCCATCCGCAATACAGCCGGGAGTTCAAAAGTGGCGTGGGTGTCTCCTGGCATCGCGTTCCCTGGACCCTCGGCTGCTCGGGCAGCTGGACGGAAGACAATCGCAAGAAGAATTACGACAATATGTGTGCGATCGACGGAAGGTTGGTTCTTGCCGGCGAGCATTGCTCACGTCTACCCGCCTGGCAGGAAGGCGCCGTATTGTCCGCTTTGGACGCAATAACCCGCCTTCACAAGCGCGTCGTGGGGCGGGCATGAGCGCGTTGGCGTCAACCTACCCCCGAGAATTCATTCCCTCCAGGCCCGGTAGCTCACAGACACTCCTGAGCTTCCCGGTATACTTGCCACCTCGCACTGGTGCCCTCCGCCTGCGCGGGGCGGCATCTTTCGGGGGATTTCAGGGGATGGGGTTGTAAGATGTTTGACGCACTGAGGGGGTGGACGTCTGCCCAGAAGCATGTCGTTTCGGCGGCATTTCTAGGTTGGACGCTCGACGCACTGGATTTCTTTCTGCTTGTTTTTGTCATCAAAGACATCGCGGCCGAATTCAACGTTGGCATACCCGCCATAACGGTTGCCGTTACCCTGACATTGGCGATGAGACCCCTGGGCGCCTTCATCTTCGGTCGCCTGGCGGATCATTATGGCCGGCGGCCGATATTGATGATCAATATCGGCGTCTACTCCTCCCTCAGCTTCGCCACCGCCTTCGTGGATAGTCTGCCGGTTTTCTTGATGGTCCGGGCGGCGTTTGGCGTCGGGATGGGCGGGGTCTGGGGAATTGGATCGTCTCTGTCGATGGAGACGATCAAGCCCGAGGCGCGGGGTGTCGTTTCCGGGCTCCTGCAATCCGGCTATTCGGCGGGTTACCTGCTCGCCTCCATTGTGTTCGGACTTGTGTATCCGCTGGTTGGATGGCGTGGAATGTTCATGGTCGGAATCATTCCGGCCATCTTGTTGATCCCTTACGTCTACGCGACAGTTCCGGAATCTCCCAGCTTTCATCTCAAAAAGGCAAGTGCATCCACGTTCGAAATTCTTCGGAGCCATTGGAAGCTGGCGCTTTATGCCGTCATCCTGATGACGGCGTTCAATTTCTTCAGTCATGGAACGCAGGATCTTTATCCGACATTCCTTCAACGCCAGCACGGCTTGCAACCCGGTGCGGTCGGCCAGATCGCGGTCATTTACAATATCGGGGCCATCCTGGGGTGCCTACTGTTCGGCGCGCTGAGTCAGCGCTATGGCCGCCGCCGCATGATGATCACGGCCGCGCTATTGGCCATTCCGACCATCTGGCTATGGGCCTATGGCGCGAACCTGATGGTTCTCACGATCGGGGCATTCCTGATTAATTTCTTCGTGCAAGGTTGCTGGAGCATCATTCCCGCCCATCTCAACGAGCTATCGCCCAGTGCCGCCCGCGGAACATTTCCGGGAACGGTCTACCAACTCGGTAATCTGGTCGCCTCGAGCAATCTGACGATCCAGGCACTGATCGCCGAAGACATGCACAATTATGGATTGGCGCTGGCGGTCGTCGCGTTTGGTGCGGCACTGGCGATCACGGCTTTGCTGGCCGTCGGCCCGGAAGCCAAAGACGTCAAAATGCACATTTGACTATCCTCACCAAGAAACGGAGCAGAGACGTGAAGATCCTTTTGATTGCCGCAATGGCGCTGTTTTCCACCGGCGCGCTGGCGCAAGACGCGCTGACACACTCGATCACGTCCGCACCGGCGGTCACTGACGCTCCCGGCCGGGGCACAATCGGGACCGTTCATACATCGGCTCTGGCCAATTTGTATGAATTGGATGCGCAACCCATCGAGCAGATCTCGCCGCTCATTCAGCGGCAATATGTTTCCGGCTCCCAATCTACGATTACCAAATGGACCGTAAAAAAGGGCGGAGTCTTTCCGCTCCACCATCACGCAAATGAGCAGACGACATGGATTACAAAGGGTCGGTGTGAAGCTTTTTCACAAGGCAAGAAATATATTCTCACTGCGGGATCGGTACTCGTGTTTCCGCCAAATGTACCGCATGAATTGATTTGCACGGAAGACAGCATCGACATCGACTTCTTTTCACCACAACGGCAAGACTGGATGGATGGCGTTGCGTCCGTCGCTGCTTCGAGCAAATGACATAGGCCGCATATCGGAGCCGGCAATCGGCATGGCAAATTCAGAAACAAGGGAGGCGTATATGAAGTATCTTTCGGTGACTCTGACTAGCGCTCTGGCGGCGCTCCTGCTTTCCACCGGGGCGTCCAATTCCCAGGCGGAGAAGCAATACCCAGCGGCTTGGGACCGCCCGGGTGCGACGCGCCTGATCGACAATGATCGGGGCGCCGCATATCACGTGGTCTACCAAAAGGATGTTCCGAGCCCAACCCATTTGCACAGATACTTCTTTGCCGGGTTGGATCTGAACACAGCCACCCAGAAGGTTACCGACATCAACGGAACGGCCCGTTTGGGAACCATCATCAAAGATAACATGTGGTATTTGCCAAAGGGGCTTCTTCACACTGAAGTGTCCACGACCGACCCCGCACGCGACATGGTCGTGGTCGACATCAAGGAAAAAAGCGTTCCCGAGGCGGTGAACAATACCTCTTATCCTGTCCAGAAATTTGCGGATTACCAAAGGAAGGTGGTCGAGAACGATAAGGCGATCATCTGGGATTGCGGATGGCCGTCAAAGGGTGAAGGGGTCACTGGATTTTACGGCCGCGACGTCTTCATTGCGATCGCGGAAGGCGGCGATCTTTCCATCGAAATTCCTGGGCAGGCCGCAAAGGTGCAGCATCTCGATAGAGCGCAAGCCGTGTTTTTGCCTGCCGGACAAGCGAGAACGCTGAAATCCGTGAACGGCACGATTCACGCCATGCTGGTGGAACTGAAATAGCTATCGCAATCGACCAATGCCAGATCAGTCAGGCCGAGGAAGCGGTCCGGCGTGGAGCTGTATTGCGGTTATCGCGCTTCTGAATCAGAGCCTGCCATGCGACAAGAGTGCTGGCGATAAGCCCCTGGCAAGTCGGGATGCGGAAGGTCGATTCCATGCGTGATAATGACAAGAGTAATGTAACTCACCGCGGCAATCGATCGGATGCGCCATCTAACATCTCACGCCGGCACGTCCTTTCGACCGGAGCCTTTCTGGCGGCTGGGACCACTGCCTCTCTTGCCATGAGTTCTTCGCCTGTTTCATCGGCGCCCGTGAAGGATTTCGACGCTATTGCCTCCGTTGGCGAGCGCATAGCCAACCTGAAGATCGGAAGCGGCTTTGGGTTGGGCCTGGAAACGGATGCCGGTGTTGTCGATGTCACGGCCACGGCAAAGGGCCTTGGGCTGACGTCTCCGGTCGATATGGATGATCTTCTTCAGAATGGCCGTGGCCAGGAGGTCGTCGCATTGGTTCGGTCGCTGGGCGCCAGGCCAAAGGCTGCGAAGATGGTTGCTGCTGGCGCACTGCAATTCGCACCGTTGGTCACGCGTCCTGAGAAAATCGTTTGCGTGGGTTTCAATTATCGGAAACACGCGGAAGAGACCAATACGGCGATACCCAAGGCGCCGCCGCTATTCGCAAAATACAACAACGCTTTGAATGGGCATAACGGGCGCATCAAACTGCCGACCGATGCCGATACCTGGTTCGACTATGAAACCGAGCTGGTCATTGTATTTGGCAAGCTCTGCAAGAATGTGAGCGAAGCCGACGCGTTGGATTACGTGGCGGGTTATGCGACCGGCAATGATTTCAGCGCGCGGGGTTTGCAAAACATCACGTCCCAATTCACAGCCGGCAAGACCGCCGATGGGTTTGCCCCAGTCGGACCCTGGCTTGTCACGCGCAAGCGTGTCCCCGACCCGAATAAGTTGAAGATCAAAACCCTCGTAAATGGCGAAGTGCGCCAGGATTGGACGACCGAGGACATGATTTACAACTGCCGGCACATCATCAGCTATGCATCGCGTTGCATGACCCTGAAGCCGGGAGACATCATTTTTACCGGCACGCCCCAAGGCGTGATCTGGGGCCAAAAAGGGCCGCTGGACCAACGGCGCTGGTTGCGGGCTGGGGATATAGTGACCTCCTCTTTGGAAGGGCTTGGCGACCTCGTCGTGACGCTCGACTAGCGTATTCGATCAGGAAATTTATTCGGTCGACCCGAAAGATCGGTGCATGCGCGAAAATGCGCGCACGGGCCAATTGCACTGGCGCTGAGCGCCTGCGGGAATCGCCATTCTGCAGAATTGATTCCCGATGAAGCAGCGCCGAGTGCCGCGCCTGCATTGCCATTTCGTATAGCCAGCGTCACTCAACCGTCAAATGCACGTGTCATCTGCAGCGGCAGAGACGGGGTCCACGCAACGTGAAGGCCGTGAAACACAAATGCGCAAAGCATTTGTGCTGGCGCTTGCGTGTGCCCGGGCAGCATTTGAAATCCAGAGGTTTTATTATGAGTGGGCATATTCGGGTTCGTCTGAAAAGCGGTTCTGCGCTGTTGGCACTGGCAACTATGTGCAGCCTGGTAGTGCTGCCCGCAACCCAGGCATTGGCGGGTGATGACGCGGCGCCGGAAACTGTTGTGGTGAGCGGTACGGCTTTCGATCCGGATACAGCACCCGCGAAGTCTTCACTGGAAACAATGGAGCCGCAGACCATCATCAACCGCTCCTATATTGAGGATTCGGTTTCCGAGACCGCTGATTACACCACCATTTTGGCCATCGCTCCGGGCATGACCGGCTTTGATGTCAATGGTCCCGGCCTTTCCGATGGCGGCGTCAAGAACACCATGCGCGGCTTGCCCGACGGTAGCTATGGCATGAGTTATGATGGCATCCCGTTCGGCGACAGCAATGGTCCCACGCACCACTCCCAATCGTATTTCCCGTCGACGACCATTGGTAGCATCCTGGTGGACCGTGGCCCGGGCAATGCCGGGACGCTGGGCGCCGCGACGTTCGGCGGCAATATCAGCCTGTTCTCCGATGTGCTGACGCACGACAACCAGAACACGCTTTCGGCCACCGCCGGCAGTTGGGGCACCAGTGTGCTCAATGCCAATATTCAGACCGGCGATTTCGAGCTGGCGGGCCACACCACCCGCGCCATGATCAACTTCCAGGGTACCAATTCCGGTGGCTACATCACCTATCAGAGCAGCGCCGCCAAGAATATTCTGGTCAAGACCGAGACCGATCTGGGCGGCAACTGGACCTTGACGGCGTTCGCCAACTACAACGCCTTGTTCCAGAATCTCAATGACAATGCCGGCATCACGCCCGCGCAGATCGTCACCTATGGCAAGGAGTACGGTCTGCAGATCACCAATCCGGCGGCGGGCAACTACAAGGATTACAACCACGTCCACAAGAAGACGGACATGGAGTATCTGCGTCTGCAGGGCCATCTTTGGGAAGGTCTGTCTATCGACAACACCTTCTATACCTATGCCTATGTCAACAAGACGATGAGCACCACTTCGGTGCAGCAGACCGCAGCCGACATTGCTGGCGGTATCACCGAAGGCAACGGCTCCATCGTGAATGGCGTCTTCTTCAAGAACGACGTGCCCGGTTACACCAAGCAGAACGCCTTCCGGATGTGGGGCAATATTTTCCGGGCGTCGCAAGATTTCGATTTTGGTTGGCTGAGCGGCCAGTTCCGCGCCGGTCTGTGGTGGGAAAATTCGGCCTCGCAGCGCCGCCGTTTCGACTATGACGCCACCCAGTGCCTGGCCGCTGGATGCTATCCCTGGCATGACCAGCGCTTCGCCGATTCCCGCCTCTTCAACGACCCCAAGAAGCCATCCACTATCGTCGCGACGCCCACCTCGGCGCCTTTTGCCGGAGGATTCTACGAATATGAAGAGCACACCAACTGGGACCAGTATCAGCCCTTTTTCGAGCTGGAATTGCGCCCGACGGATGACCTGACGATCACGCCCGGCTTCAAATATGTGAACTGGTCGCGCAGCGTCGCCGCACCGCTGGAACAAAAGACCAAGCCGGTGGTCCCCATCTTTGCGAGCTTCACCACGACGCGCGATCTGCCTTTCGTGATGGCCAATTATAAGCTGCAGCCCAGCTGGAGCGTTTATGCCCAGTATGCGCAAGGCATCTATGTTCCAGACATCACAGCCTTTGAACAATCCAAGCCGACCACGACCTTTCCCAAAGCCCAGACCACGACCAATTATCAGCTGGGTACGGTTTACTACGCCGACAATTTCACCTTCGATGCCGATATCTATTACATCGGCGTGAACAACAATATCAGCTTCCAGCCCTGCAATCAGGCACCCTTCACCGGTTCGGCCGGCGAGACTTGCGCGCTCAACACCGGCACTGCCTTCTACAAAGGCATCGAGGGCGAGGGCACTTATGCGTTCGATGGTCCGCTGGAAGGCTTCAGCATCTTTCTCAATGGCTCAGTGGGCTCGGCCAAGTCGGGTGGCAAATGGTTGAAGCAGGCGCCGATGTGGACGTCGGCGCAGGGCATTTTCTACAAGTCGGGCGACTGGAAGATTTCTCTGATCGACAAGGTGGTTGGCCAGCAATATTCCGACAATGCCGATACGCTTTTCTACAAGCTCGGCGCCTATACCAACCTCGACTTCAAGACCAGCTATTCGGCCGGTCCTGTCGAGTTCGGGTTCGGCATCTCCAATGTCCTGAATTCCCGCGATCTGGGCGCCGTCTCCATCAATGACAAAAACACCACGCTGGGCAACAGCGCCGGGGCAGTCGCCAGCAGCGTCTACGATGTCGCCAACCGTCAAAACAGCTTGGATCAGTATTCCTACAAGCCGGAACGGGGTTACCAGTTCACCGTCAAAGTGCGGTTCTAAGGAGGCGATATGCGGTACGGCTATCTGGTTCTGGCGGCATGTCTGATGGCGGCGCCCGCGAAAGCGGGCTTGCTGGAACCATCCAGCTTCGATGCGGCAAGGTTTCTTCCCCCGCCGCCGGACGAAGCGACGACCCAACTTGAATTGGCCGAGCTGCGCGCCATAGCCGCCAGAACCAGTGCCGAGCATAAGGCCTTTGCCACGCGCGATGCCAAAGACGAAACGCCGGATATTTTTAACGACGTGATCGGCTTCGACATCGCAACCACTCCGCAAACGAAGAAGCTGCTGCAAATGGTGGTGGACGAAGAAGACGGAGATAGTAAGCAGGCAAAGGCCTACTTCCATCGCATTCGCCCTTATGTCGCCGACACATCGCTCCAGACATGTGAGCCCAAGAAGGAAGGCAAGCCTGCGAATTCCTATCCGAGCGGCCATGCAAGTTTGAGTTTTTCGATGGGTGTTGTGCTGGCGCAGCTTTTGCCGAGCAAATCCCAAGCCATCCTTGCCCGATCCGAGGAATATGCCGAGAATCGCCTGGTCTGCGGTGTCCACTACCGCAGCGACATCGTGGCCGGGCAGCAGTTTGGTACAGTGCTGGCAATCCGTCTTATGGAAAGTCCCATCTTTCAGGCGCAGATGCGTGCAGCGAGCGCTGAGCTCAGCGCGTATCAATAGCCGTCTGGGGTGCGTCGGGACCGCCACTGACATTGTCGCGCCTTCCCGATTCGATGGGCGCGCCGGGCGCGGCCACCGGCGTGGCCGAGAATAGGTCTGTCAAACGGACATGCAGCAGAGTCTTTGCCGAAAGAGCGGTAATCCCGTTTGTTTGCAACAATTTAGGGCCAATCACGCGTGCATCCGTGCAACCGCCATGGTGGCATGGTCTGCTTGACGCTTTGGGACGCTGAAGCCTCAACGCCCGAGCAAAATATAATTTTCCAATGCCATTAAACGCCGGGTCTACAGTGCCTTAGGGGCAGACATGCCCTTGGGGGTGGGCATGGCCGATACAATCATCGGAAAAGCTCTTTGGACCGGTTTGGTTCGCCAGATCGCTGCCACCCCCATGCGCAATCGAGATGGTTTTGATTTTTTTCCGCGCACGGCAGTCGATGCCGATTTCGGAAATCGCCGCCATTTGAGAGTTCAAAGGCGGTCCCGGCTTCAAACTGAAGTCGCCGGCGAGCTTTGCATCAGAAGCAGCAAAAACAGTTTGGGAAAGTGTGGGCGCTCTTCCCGCGACTGACGAGATTTGTTTGTAGCCGCCCAGAGTGAAAAGGGAGTTTCGCGAATAATTCAAACAAACTAGGCGGCCCATAAAAATCGTCGCCAAATGGGGAGGGAAAGATGCGTAACCTAAGGACAGGAAAGATCCGCGCTCATCTTGTGACCAGTGTTGGCGTGCTTGCTCTGACTGCGGGGGCAGCTCTGGCGCAGACCGCTCCGGCACAACAGGCGGGTGCGGAAGATGAAACCGTGATCGTTTCCGCATCGCGCATTTCCATCGCCGGTTATACGGCGCCGACGCCGGTCTCCGTGGTCGATTCCGGGCAGCTCCAGCAAGCCGCAAACGCGGATATCGGGCAGACGCTGCGCCAGCTTCCCATGATGGGCACTGGTCAGAGCCCGCAAAATGGCACGCAAGGCAATGCCGGCAATTCGGGGGCTGTGGGCATCAGCAGTATCAATCTGCGCAATCTGGGCGTCTCCCGTACCTTGGTCCTGGTCGATGGTGAGCGTCAGGTGTGGGCCGGCACGCAATATGGCGTTGACCTCAACACCATTCCCAATTCCCTGATCCAGCGCGTGGATGTGGTGACAGGCGGTGCTTCCGCCGCCTGGGGCTCAGACGCGGTGGCCGGCGTGGTCAATCTGGTGATCAACAAGAACTTCACCGGTCTGAAAGCCTCAATCGATCTGCAGGACACGGGCCAAGACCTTCGCCGGCAATATGGCTTCACCGTTACCCATGGCTTCGATTTCCTGGGCGATCGCGCCCATGTCGAATGGGCGTTCAACTACACTGACTCGCCGAATACGGCCTACATGGCGCAGTTGCACTGGTTCAACAATCCGGCGCAGGTTGCCAATCCGGCTTACAATGCCGTGACCAATCCCAATGTGCCGAAAAACATTATCATCCAGGGGGCCGGCAACAGCAGCACCCCGGGCGGCGTCATCAGCGGCGGAACGCTTATCGCTGGAGCACCGGCAGGATCGAATCCAAATGCCTTGAACGGCATCCAATTCGGTCCGGGCGGCGCAATATCGAATTTCGTGGCGCCCAATTGTAATTTCTACGCCAATGCCAATCTGCCGCCCTACCAGGCCACAACGACCTCCCGATCGAATACGGGCTGCTTCGGTGGTTCGACCAATCAGTCGCTTTCGCCCTCGCAGATCGGTCTGGCGACCTATCCACTTCTGACGGAAACGGCGTTCTTCTATGGCAGCTACAAAGTCAATTCGGATATCCAGGCCGGGCTGATGCTGCAATACAGCAAGGTCGGCGCCACGGGTTCGAGTCTCACCATCCAGCAGAACGCCGTGATTCAACGGGACAATGCCTTCCTGCCGCCCGC
>Ga0207695_10008385_pt1 | contig 12945 bp, 14 predicted proteins | sample KBSC54metaG_FD_184354 | JGI IMG/M metagenome (GOLD analysis project Ga0207695, IMG submission 184354) | Corn rhizosphere microbial communities from Kellogg Biological Station, Michigan, USA - KBS C5-4 metaG (SPAdes) (version 2) | ecosystem: Host-associated > Plants > Roots > Rhizosphere > Soil...
TGGCGTAACCATGTGAGGAGCCGGACCGCAGACCTGTTGTTCGGCGTCCTTGGGCGGATGAAAGACGACGATCTCGCCCACTTTCGGCCCGCCGAAGTGCATGCCGATCCGGTCCACGAGCACCCGCTGCCCCACCTTCAGGGTCGGTTCCATCGACCCGCTGGGAATCCGGTAGGGCTTGACGACCCACGCTTGGATCGCCAAGGCAAGCCCAACCGCGACCAGCACGATCACGACCAGCTCGACCAGAGAGTTCGTGCGCGACTTCTCGTTGCCCTTACCGCTGGCCTTGGCCGCGGTGGGATCGGCGCTCACGCCGCCGAGTCGGTCGGGGCGTCGCTCTCGCCGGCGGCGGAGTCGGCCTCCTGCTCGCCCGCTGCTGCGTCGGCATCCTGAAGGCCTGCCTGCTCATCCGCGGATGCCTCTGGCTCGGCCTGCTCGGCCGACGCTTGCGCCGCCTCGCCGGCATCGGCCAGCGCTGCCTGTGCCTCGCTCGCCTCGGCGGCTTGCTCCTGCTCGAGCACCTCGGTCTCGATCGAAGTCTCCTCGGCGGTGGCGCCCTCGGCGTCGACGGCTTCGCTCGGCCCGTACAGCAGCCCACCCTCGATCGCCTCCTCCGGGCCGGTGTAGCGGCGCTCGCGCACACGCGCGCGCTTGCCTACGCGATCGCGCAGGTAGTAGAGCTTGGCGCGGCGAACGTCACCGCGGGCAGCGACCTCGATGCGCTCGATCTTCGGCGAGTGCACGGGGAACATGCGCTCCACGCCGACGCCAAAGGATTGCTTGCGCACTGTGAAGGTCTCACGCGCGCCATGCCCTTGGCGCTTGATCACGACGCCCTCGAAGACCTGGATGCGTCGGCGCGTGCCCTCGACCACCTGAAAGTGAACCTTGACGCGGTCGCCCGGGCCGAAGTTGGGGACGCGGCGCAGCTGCGCACGCTCGATGCTTTCGATGACTGTGCTCATGGGAAATACGCGCTGGCGCGGTGAAGCGGTGGCCCAAGGCCCAGCGCGACGGCGAATGGTAGCGAACCGGCTGCGGGCAAGCGCAGGTCAGGACCCTCGTCAAAATAGATGGTGGGTTGAACCCCGGCAGATATTTTGACGAGGGTCCCTCAGTTCTCCTGTGCACGGCGGCGGCTCTGCTCGGCGCGCCACCGGCGGATGTTCTCGTGGTGGCCGGAGAGCAGCACCTCCGGCACGCTCCAGCCGCGGTGCTCGGCCGGGCGCGTGTAGTGCGGGTACTCCGGCGCGCCTTCGAGCGCCTCGCTGAAGGACTCCTCCACCGCCGAATCCCGATGACCGAGCGCGCCAGGCAGCTTGCGCAACACCGCGTCGCAGACGACCATCGCGGCCAGCTCGCCGCCGGCGAGCACGTAGCGCCCGATCGAGAGCGTCTCAGTGGCGAAGTGCTCGACGATCCGCTCGTCAAACCCCTCGTAGCGACCACACAACAGCGTGATCTCGCGCTCGCAGGCCAGCTCGTTCACGTACTGGTCGTCCAGCAGCCGCCCACCCGGAGCCAGTGCGATCACGCGGCGCCGGTTGCGCACCTCGGTGGCGTCGACGCCGTAGTGGGCGCGCAGCGCCGCGTCCATCACGTCAACGCGCAACACCATCCCGGCGCCGCCGCCGAAGGGTGTGTCGTCGACCTGTCCGCCGCTGAGCGGCGTGTGTGCACGAAGGTCGACGTAGCGCAGGCGAGCGCCGGCCTCGATCGCGTTGCCGACGTGGCGCTGGCCCTCCAGCCACTCAAACCACTGCGGGAACAAAGTGAAGATGTCGATCTGCACTAGTGGCTCATCCTGGAAATTCGGTGTGGGTTTGCCGGATGAACCACTAAGCCCCCAGGAAGCCCATGTCGATGTCGATCCGGCGGGCGGCGATGTCGACCGAACGGATCGCGTCGTGAACCATCGGCACGAGCAGATGCTCGTCCGGAGCCCCCGCCGGGCTCACCTGCAGCGCCTCGCAGGAGGGAAGCTCAACCAACTTGGAGACAACCCCGACCCGGCGAGCGCCGTCGAACACCTCGCAGCCCTCCAGGTCACTGGCCCACCATTCCCCCTCCTGCAGCGCCGGGGCGTCCGCCGCCTGCACCATCAACTCCTGCCCGCGCACGGCTTCGGCGGCTTCACGATCCTCCACTCCCTGCACGTGCACGATCGGGCGACGGTCGGTGCCACGCCGCCTGACGATCTCAGTGGTTTTCTCGCCCAGCGCAACACGCGTGCCGAGCGCAAGCAGTCGGGGGCGCGCGCCGGTCACATAGAAGCTGCCATCAAGACCATGTGGCCGTCCGACTCGGCCGGCCGACATCGATCCGCGGCCCGCTTTCGCGCGGGCCGAGTCATCTCCGCTCGCCGCGGGCACGTCAGTCGACGATGTCGATCAGCACGCGACGGCGCTCGTTCACCGCCGCCGCCTTGACCACTGTGCGCAGTGCCTGGGCGGTGCGCCCGCCGCGACCGATCACCTGTCCGTAATCGTCGTCGGCGACACACAGCTCGAGCACGACGGTGCCGTCATCCTCCTCGAACTGCTCGACTACCACCTCTTCGGGATTGTCGACCAGCCCCTGGGCGAGGTACTCGAGCAGGTCGCGCATCACCTCGGTGGCCATATCGCCGCCTGCGCCGCTAAGAGGGGATGCCTTGGATGCGTAGCAGCTTGCGAACCGTGCTCGACGGCTGCGCGCCGCGGGCGAGCCAGCTCTTGGCGCGCTCCTCGTCGATCGCGATCGTGGAGGGCTCGGTCTGGGCGTTGTAGTGGCCGATCGTCTCGATCACGCGCCCGTCGCGCGGGGAGCGTTGGTCGGCGACCACGACGCGCCACACAGGATTCTTCTTTGCGCCCACTCGCGTGAGCCTCAGCCTTACCGACACGTATTCCTCTCTAAAGCCAATCGATTTGCGGCAGAAAGCTTAGCTGACGTGCGCGCGAGGGCCCGATCCGCGCGAAGCCGGTCGCAATCGCGCTCACCTGGCCTGGCGCATCAACGCGCCGACATCAGGCGTCTTGCCACGCCCGACCTGCTTCATCACCTTGCGCATCTGGCCGAACTGCTTGACGAGCTGGTTGACCTGCTGCACGTTTGTGCCCGAACCCCGCGCGATCCGCAGTCGCCGCGAGCCCTTGATCAGCTCCGGGTGCGTGCGCTCCCGCGGGGTCATCGAGAGGATGATCGCCTGGATGCGGTCGAGCTCGCGCTCGTCCACCTTCAGCCCCTTCATCTGCTGGCCGGCAAAGCCGGGGATCATGCCGAGTAGGTTCGTCAACGGCCCCATCCGGCGAATCGTCCGCAGTTGATCGAGGAAGTCATCGAGCCCAAACTCGTTGCGGCGCAGCTTGCGCTCCAAGGCCAGCGCCCGATCGGAGTCGAGCTGGCGCTCGGCCTTCTCGATCAGGCTCATCACGTCGCCCATGCCAAGGATGCGCTGAGCCATCCGGTCAGGATGGAAGCGCTCGAACCGATCGAGCTGCTCGCCCGTGGAGGCGAACAGAATCGGCTTGCCCGTGACGGCCTTCACAGACAGCGCGGCGCCACCGCGGGCGTCGCCGTCGAGCTTGCTCATCACCACGCCGTCGAACTGGACCGCCGCGGCGAACTGCTCGGCGACGTTGACGGCGTCCTGGCCGGTCATCGCATCGACTACCAGCAACACGTTGTGGGGCTTGACGGCGTCGCGGACCCTGACCAACTCCGCCATCATCTCCTCGTCGACGTGCAGGCGGCCGCTGGTGTCGACGATCAGGACGTCCTTGCCTTCTTCGCGAGCTCGCTCAAGCGACCAGGAGGCGATCTGCACGGGGTCGCGGTCGGTTCCTTGCTCGTATACCTGCGCGCCGGCCTGCGCGCCGACCTTGACCAGCTGATCGACGGCCGCGGGGCGGTAGACGTCGCAAGCGGCCAACGCCACCGAAGACGAGTGTTCCTCGCGCAGGTAACGCGCGAGCTTGGCGGTCGCCGTCGTCTTGCCCGAGCCTTGCAGGCCGGCCATCAAGATCACCGTCGGCGGTCGCGGGGAAAAACTCAGTCCGGCTGATGCTCCCCCCATCAGGACCGTCAGCTCCTCGCTGACGATCTTGACGACTTGCTGGCCGGGGTTCAGCTTGCCGACGATCTCCGCGCCCTCGCAGCGCTCCTTGACGTCCTTGGTGAAGCCCTTGACGACCTTGAAGTTGACGTCGGCCTCCAGCAGCGCCAGGCGGATCTCGCGCAGAGCCGCATCGATATCGCCCTCGCTCAGCGTGCCGTGCCCGCGCACGTCGGCGAGCGTGGCTTGCAGCTTCTCGGCGAGCGAGTCGAACATCAGCAGGATTCTCGCAGCCTGGAGTTACCGGCTGGGCCGCATGTCAATCGCGCGCAGCCGGCGGCGAGCCAGGAGCACGCTTGCTCAGCGCCTCACCGATGCCTCCGAACGCCTCGGCGAACTCCGAGGGGATCACGAACACCTTGTTTGAGTCCCCTTCGGCCAGTTGTGGAAGCATCTGCAGGTATTCGTAGCTGAGCAGCTCACGCGAAGGCTTGCCTGCGTGGATCGCTTTGAAGACCGTATCGATCGCCTTCGCTTCGCCCTCGGCACGCAGCACCGCAGCCTGCTTGTCGCCCTCGGCGCGTAGCACTGCCGCCTGCTGCTGGCCCTCCGCGGTGAGAATCTGCGACTGCTTCTCGCCTTCTGCGGTGAGGATCGCGGCACGGCGATCGCGCTCGGCGCGCATCTGCTTCTCCATTGCGGTGCGAATGTCCGCTGGCGGGTCGACGGACTTGATCTCGACGCGGTTGATGCGAATACCCCACTTGCCGGTGGCCTCGTCCAGGACGACGCGCAACTCGGTGTTGACGTTCTCGCGCGCCGTCAACGTCGCCTCGAGCGTCAGCCCACCGATCACGTTGCGCAGCGTGGTCACCGTCAGCTGCTCGATCGCCTGCAGCGGGTTGGCGATTTCATACGTGGCCGAGCGCGGATCGGTGATCGTGAAGTACAGCACCGTCTCGATGCCGACGACGACGTTGTCTTCGGTGATGACCGACTGCGGCGCGAAGTTGACGACCTGCTCGCGCAGGTCTACGAGGGGCTTAACGCGGTCGATGAAGGGCGTGACGATCGTCAGGCCCGGCTCGAGCGTGCGACTGTAACGCCCCAGCCGCTCGACAACGCCGGCGCGCGCCTGCGGGATGACCCTGATCGTCCGCGCCGCCACGACCAGCAGGAACAGCACGACGACGGCAACCACGATCAACGGGACCATTAGGTCTCTCCCTTTCGCTCGACTACTGGAATCCGCCGGACATCTTCGCGGTTCAAGCCCCCTAGTGCATCACGAGAGCCGTCGCGCCGCGTATTTCGACGACTTCGACGCGCTCGCCGGGCTCGAAGACCTCCTCTTCGTCGAAGCTACGGGCGGTCCACACCTCGCCCTCGATCTTCACGCAGCCGACTCCCTCGTCGTTGGCGATCCGCTCGAGCACGATCGCCTTGTGCCCGACCAGCGCGGCCGCTCCGGTGCGGATCGCCGGCGGCAGGCGGCGGTGGCGCTGGGCGACAGGACGCAAGGTGGCGAACACGATCCCCGAGGAGAGCAAGAACACAAGCGAGCTCAGCAGCAGCCCGACGCCAAGCAGACTGACGACCGCCGCCAGCCCAGCCCCAACCGCGAACGGAGCCAGATAGAAACCGCCCTGGTGCATCTCTCCCACGCCGAGCAAGCAGGCTGCAACCACCCAGATGATCCAGCTCATCGTGTGATTATCGCTCAGCGACGAGCGCGCGTGCGAACTCGTCGGGATCGAACGGACGTAGGTCCTCGAGCTGCTCGCCGATCCCGATCAACTTGACGGGCAGTTCAAGCTCGCGCGCGATCGCCAGCGCGATGCCGCCACGAGCGGTGCCGTCGAGCTTGGTCAGCACGATCCCGCTCACGCCAGATGACTCCGCGAACAGGCGCGCCTGACGCAAACCGTTCTGGCCGGTGCTCGCATCGACGGTGAGCAGCGTCTCGTGCGGAGCGCCCTCCAGTCGACGGGCGATCACGCGACGCACCTTGGCCAGCTCCTCCATCAGGTCGTCTTGGGTGTGCAGGCGCCCGGCGGTGTCGACGATCGCTACGTCGGCGCCCGTCGATATCGTCTGCGCAACGGTCTCGAAGGCAACCGAACCAGGATCGGACCCCTCGGCGCCGGTGACGATCTCACAGCCCGCTCGCACCGCCCACTCCTGCAGCTGCTCTGTGGCTGCCGCCCTGAACGTGTCGGCGGCGCCGAGCACGACGCTCAATCCAAACTCCTCGCGCAAATGCCAGGCGAGCTTGCCGATGCTCGTCGTCTTGCCGGTGCCGTTAACGCCGACGGTTAGAATCACGGTCGGCTTGGCACGCAGGTCGATCTGCCAGTCCTCACTGCGGGCTGTTTCGGCCAGCAGCGCGATCAGACGCTCGAACAGCGCCTCGCCGCCGCTCAGCCCGCCCTCGGAGACTTCGCGCTCGAGCGTCTCCACCACCGAGGCGGTGGTGCTCGCCCCGACATCGGCCATGATCAGCGCCTCCTCGAGGCGCTCCCAGGTGTCCTCGTCGATCGTGGTGAGGAGAGTCGCTTGGATCTCTGAACCAAGCGCCTGTCGGGTCTTGGAGAGATTTTCGCGCAGACGGCGAAACAGGCCCGCTCGACGTTCGCTGTCGGCGCCCTCCTTCGCGCGTGAGTGCTGCCCAGCACCCGCGTCGATCACGAACAGGTCGGCCCAATCGCGTCCCATCGGCTGCGGTCAGCTCTCCTCGTCGGCCGCGCGCCGCTAAGCGACCGGAGCGACTTGGGGCGCCGGGACCGGCTGCGGCAAGGGCTCTTCGGGCGGCAAACGTCGCGAGAGCACCTTGGAGACGCCGTTTTCGGCCATCGAGACGCCATATAGCCAGTCAGCGGCCTCCATCGTGCGCTTCTGGTGGGTGATGACGATGAATTGAGCCCCACCCTCCCCGCCGGCGTAGCGACGCAGCAGCGTCAGGAAGCGGTCGAGGTTGAGATCGTCAAGCGCCGCCTCGACCTCGTCGAGCACGTAGAACGGACAGGGGCGGGCGAGGAAGACCGCGAACAGGAAGGCCAGCGCTGTCATCGACTTCTCACCGCCTGAGAGCAGTGACAGGCGCTTGGCCGACTTGCCGGCGGGCGTTATCTCGATCTCCACGCCCGGCATCTGCTCGCCGTCGGCCTGCGACTCGTCCTCGGACTCGGCGTCGGCTTGAGCCTCGGCGTCGCTCTCGCCGGAGCGATTCGCGGCCGCCGGCTGACCGCCGAGCACCGGCTGCGGCGATTGCTCTTCGCTGACCAGCCGCAGACGGCCGCTGCCGCCGGGGAAGACGTCGCCGACCAACTCCTCGAAGTTGCGCGCGGCCGCCTCGAAGGTCGCGTTGAAGGTCTCGTGGATCTGGCGATCGGTCTCGCTGATCACGCCACGCAGCTCGCGCAGCGCGGTCTCGAGGTCGGTGCGGCGCTCCTCGAGCTCCTCGACGTGCGCAAGCGCCTCCGCGTACTCCTGACCGGCCAGCGGATTGACTGGCCCGAGCTGCTCGCGGCGGCGCGCGAGGCGCTCTAGACGGGCGCGTAGAGCCTGCTCCTGTTCTTCGTCAAGTGCCTCGGACTCGCCCTCGGGCAGAGGCAGCTCGAGCCGCTGACAGACTGTCACGAGCTCCTGCTCGGCCTCGGCTGCCTGGTCGCGCAAGCGCTGGGCAGCCACCTCGGCGCCGGTGACCGCCTCCCCCTCAACACGCAGCGCCGACTGGATCTCTGCCTCCTCCTGCGCGCAGGCGCGCAGCTCTGCGGACACCTCCTCGCCGGCAGTGCGATCGTCGGCCAGCAGCCGCTCGACGCTGTCGAGCACGCTGACCATCGCCTCCCCCGCCGCCGCGCAGGCGGCGACCAAACGCTCGGCGCGGGGTGCATGTTGCAGGTCTGACTCGCGTTGGGCGCGTAGCCGCGCTATCCGTCGGCGGCGCTCGGCCTCCTCGGTGCGGCGGCGCTCAAGGGCACGGCGCTCGGCCGCCAGCTCGCCCTCCAGCTGTGCGCGCTTGACCGCCAGCGGACCCTGCTCGGGCGCGGCCCGGCGCTGCTCGATCAGCCAGCCCGCCTTGCGCTGCTGCTCGGCTACCTCGGAAAGACGCCGGTCAGCCTCGCGCAGTTGGCCGTCGGCGCGGTCGCGGGCAGCGTCGGCCTCGCGCAGCTGCTCCAACGCCCGCTCAAGCTGTGCCCGGGCTCCGTGCTCGGCCGCAACTGCGCGCTCGCTCTCGCCGATCAGACGGTCGCGCTCATTGCGCTGCGCGAGCGCCCGCTCCGCCCCCCCCTCCGCCACTTGGCGCACCTCGCCCCAGCCGGCGAACAGCACCCTGCCGCCACGGGTGGCGGCAGTGCCGGCAAAGCCCTCGCGCAGCCCGTCGAGACTGTCCACTACCCAGGCGTCGGCCAGCAACCTGCGCGCCAGCTCGACCGCCGGGCCTGAGCCGGAGAGCAGCCGCGGCAGCAAAACCGCGCCCGGCGCCGGCGACTGGCCGTTCGGGGCCGCGGGCGGCGATGTGGCGCGCGAGTCCTCGGTTGCCGCATCGGGCTCGGAAGAGCCGGCGGTGGCCGCCTCACCAGCGAGCAGCGCCGCGCCGCCATCCTGGCCGGAGCGGTCGAGCAACGCCGTGGCGCCGGCCATGTCGGCCACAAGCGCGGCGTCCAGGCGCCCACCAAGAGCCGCGGCAAGCGCCAACTCGTAGCCGGGCTCGATCTCAAGCGCATCGCTGAGCGCTCGCGGAGCGTCGCCGCCGGCGCCCCCGACGCCAGCGTGGCTGCGCAAAAACTGGTTGGCGGCAGCAAGCTGCGCCCCTACGCCCGCCGCCTCACGGCGCGCGCTCTCGGCGGCTGCTTCCGCCTGACGAAGCGCGCCTCGCGCCTGCTCGGCGGTGTTGTCGGCCTGCTCGCGCGCCTCGCGAGCGTTATGCAGCTCGATCTTCAGCTGCTCGGCCTGCGCCGCCGCCTGCTCCTGCTCGGCGCGCAGACCCTCGATCTCCCGGTCAAGCTCGATCTCGCGCTCGCCGTCCAGCTCGGCCAACGCCACCTCCAGGGCCTGTACGCGATCCTCGCCGGCTGCCTGCTCGCCCGCCCGGGCGTCGCTCTCGCCGTTCAGCGGCGCCTGCGGCTCAAGCGCGCCCAGCTCGATCTCGATCCGCTTCGCGCGTGAAGCGAGCGTTGCGGCGGTGGCCGCCGCCTGCTCGCCGCGCAGCTGCAGACGCTCGCGAGCAGAGCGAGCGGCATAGGCACGCGCCGAGAGCGCGTCGTGGCGCTCGGTGCGCTCGGCCATCGCCGTCTCCGCGCAGGTGCGGCGCTCAACGATTTGACGCAGGCGCGAATCGATCTGCTCACGCGCCGCGCGGGCTGCACGAACCCCATCCTCGGCGTCGAGCAGCTGCTCACGCGTAGCCCTGACCGCCTCGCACGCAAGCTCCAAACGGGCCTCGAGGCTCTGGCGCTCCAGGCGCTCGTGCAGCTCCGCCGCCTCGGCCTGACGCTTGAGCGGGCGCAGGCGCGTACGCGCCTCCCGCTCCACGTCGAGCGCACGATCCAGGTTCTCCTGCGTGCGCGCGAGCTTGAGCTGGGCGCGGCGGCGGCGCTTGCGGTGCTTGCCGAGGCCCGCCGCCTCCTCGATCAGCAGACGCCGGTCGCGCGGCTTTGACATCACGATCGCCTCGACGCGGCCCTGGGAGATGACCGAGTGCGTCTCCTTGCCAAGGCCGGTGTCTGAAAGCATCTCGATCACGTCGACCAGGCGACAGCGCGCCCCGTTGAGGCGGTACTCGCCCTCGCCGGAGCGGTCCAGACGGCGCACGATCGATATCTCAGAGAGCGGCACGTCGATCGTGCCATCGGAGTTGTCCAGCACGATCTCGACCTCGGCGGAGCTGCGCGCCTGCACGCCGCGCCCGCCGCCGAAGATCACGTCCTGCATCGACTGGCCGCGGATCGCCAGTGGCGACTGCTCGCCCATCGCCCACAGCAGCGCATCGGTGACGTTGGACTTGCCCGACCCGTTGGGGCCGACGACGACGCTCACACCCGGCCCGAAATCCAGGCGTGTGCGCTCGGGGAAGGACTTGAAGCCCTTCAGCGTCAGCGACTTCAGATGCATCAGGCCTTTCCGAGGCTCTCCAGCGCCTCGCTGGCGGCCTGCTGCTCGGCGTGCTTCTTGCTGCGCCCACTGCCGGTGCCGATCGGCTTGCCGTCGAGCATCGCCGCTACGACGAAGGTGCGGTCGTGCGGCGGGCCGTGCTCGTCTGTGACGGCGTAGGCGACGGTCTCGCCACGGCGAGCGAGCTGCTCCTGCAGCGCCGACTTGAAGTCCAGCGGATGGTCGAGCGCGTGCTCGATCTCCGGTGAGAACGCCTCGACAACGGCCTCGGCGGTGATTTCGTAGCCGGAATGCAGATAGCAGGCGCCGATCACGGCCTCGATCACCGATGCCAGCACGCGCTCGGTCTCGAGCATCCCCACCTGACGGCCTTCGCCGCTCTCCGGAGCGGCGGCACGCAACCGCTCGCCCACGTCCAGCCGTTCGGCCACGGTGCGGCAGGAGCGCCCAGAGACAGCCTGCGCGCGGATCTTCGTCAGCCGCCCCGCACCGAAGCGCTCAGCCTCCAGGCGCGGATACAGATGCGTGGTGATCGCCAGCGACAGCACACTGTCGCCGAGAAAGGCAAGGCGGGTGTAGGAGTCGCTGCGCCGCTCCGTCCAGGAGGCGTGCGTGAACACCTGGCGCGCGAGCTCCTGCGGCAGCTCGTCGAGCAGAGAGCGCAGCAGCTGCACATTGCCGTTCTCGGTCACGGTCGCGAGGTCGTTCATGCTCCTGAGTTTGTCACGACGAAGTCGACGGCCTGGCCGACGGTGAGGATGTCGGCAGCCTGCTCGTCGGAGATGCGAACGCCGTATGTGTCCTCCAGCTCCTGCACGAGCGTGTAGAGGTCAAGCGAGTCGGCCTCCAGGTCCTCCTTGAAGCGGGTCGAGTCCTCGATTCGCTCGGACTCGACGTCGAGCTCGTCGGCCAGGTGAGCCTGGATCAAGAGGAAGACCTGCTCGCGCGTCATTGGCCGGGCAGGCTAGCCGGATCGCCGGACATGCGGAGCCCCCCGCCCGCACGCCGCAGCACACCGGCCTGGCTGAGGGCCGCATGGGTGACACCGACGACGTCTTCGCGCGCGCCCAGCTCGGCGCGCGCGATCGCCTGGGCGAAGCCGTGGCGAGAGAAACGGCCGTGCGGGACCACGGTCAGACCGCGCAGCCCAAGCAAGTAAGCGCCGCCCTGGCCCTCCGGGTCGATCTCGTCGCGAAAGCCACGCAGGGCCGGGCGCAGCAGCAGCCCGCCGAGCTTTCCGCGCGACGAGGACGCCGCGGCGCCACGCACGGCTGTCAGCATCGTCTGCGAGACGCCCTCCATCAGCTTGAGGGCGATGTTGCCCGTGAAGCCGTCGGTGACGACAACGTCGACAGCGCCGGCAACCAGGCCATCGCCCTCGACGTGCCCAACGAAACGCAGCCCGCCGGCGCCCACGGAGTCGTGCGGGCCATCTGCCGCCCGCGAGCGATCGTCAAGCTCTGCGCCGGCGGCCAGCACCAGCTCGCTGCCGCGCGAGCGCTCCTCGCCGTTTGAGAGCAGACCGACACGTGGCTCTCGCACACCGAGCACGGCCGTGGCGAACGCGGCGCCCATGTAGGCGAACTGGACCAGGTGCTCGGGCCGGGCCTGGTCGTTGGCGCCAACGTCAAGGAGAGTCACGGGCCGGCCGGGGACCGGGATTGCCAGCGCCAAGGCCGGTCGGTGGATACCGGGCGCTCGCTTGACGTTGAACAGTCCCGCCGCCAGCGCCGCCCCGGTGCCGCCGGCGCAGACGAGCGCCTGGGCTCGGCCCTCTCCCAACGCACGCGTAGCCTGAACGATTGAGGCTTGTGGCGTCGATCGCACCGCGCGAACAGGATCTGGACTCTTGGCGACCGACACGGGCGCGTCGACCAGCTCGACGCCGTCTGGCACGCTGCCGATCTCGGCGACCGGACCGAACAGCAGCACATGTGTGCCACGCGCGGCCGCCAGCGCCGCTCCGGCGGCAACCTCGGCCGGCCCGAGGTCGGCCCCGTTGGCGTCGACGGCGACGACCGGAGCTTGCAGGCTCTCGCTACTCGTGGTCGTGGTCGTGTTCGTGCGCTTCGTGGGCGACGATCTCGCGCCCCGCATAGGTCCCGCAGACCGGGCAGACGCGATGCGGCCGGCGCGGCGAGTGGCAGCGCGGGCACGCGTTGACCGCGGGCGTGCCGATCCTGTGGTTGGCGCGCCGCGTGCCGGTGCGGCTGTGCGACTGCTTTTTCTTGGGGACGGCCATGAGCGCCCACAGGCTACCACCCCACCGGCCGCCGCCCGCTGACGCCTCGGTTCACCGGGCCCCCGTTAGAGGGAAGGCATGTGTTCTTTTTTCATTGGGACACAGTGCGGGCAGCGTCGTGATGCCGACCATCGGCCACGACCGCTGCCGCGCGTCCCAATGAAAAAAGAACACATGCCTTCCCTCCCCACTGCAGCGCGGGACACAGGCCATGAAGAGAAAGGGGGGGCGCCGACTACTCCAGCTTCAGCTCGCGCAGCTTCGCCCAGCGCGGATCGGGCTCGCGCTCATGGGTGTGCTCGGGGCCAGCCTCGTTCAGGTCCGCGGCGCAGACCGGGCACAGACCCGCGCAGTCATCGCGGCAGACGATCTGTGTCGGCAGCGCGAGCGCGAAGGCGTCGCGCGCCCAGGCGAAGAGGTCAAGCGTCTCGTCTTTGACATAAGGGCTCGAGAGCTCCTCGCCACCGCCGGGGACATTGACCTCGCGTGCGTCGATCTCGATCGCTCGGCGTGCGTCCTTCAGGCAGCGCATGCAGGGACCGGCGAT
>Ga0207695_10008388_pt1 | contig 12942 bp, 12 predicted proteins | sample KBSC54metaG_FD_184354 | JGI IMG/M metagenome (GOLD analysis project Ga0207695, IMG submission 184354) | Corn rhizosphere microbial communities from Kellogg Biological Station, Michigan, USA - KBS C5-4 metaG (SPAdes) (version 2) | ecosystem: Host-associated > Plants > Roots > Rhizosphere > Soil...
CGCGGCGGCGGCCGACTTCAACGCGGATGGCAAGCAGGACATCGCCCTGGGCATGCACCTGCTCGGCTTTACCGCACTGACCGGTGACGGCAAGGGCGGGTTCTCGGACTACGCTGCAGGCTTGCCGAAGAAGAACAGCGGCGAGAGCACGATACTATCTTCGCGCAAGGTGCTCGCCTATGACTGGAACGCCGACGGCAAGCCGGCATTGGTCGTGCTGAACGAGCACATGGGTGTCGATCCGGTCCGCGGCGTGCACGATGGGGTCGTCGTTTTTCTCAACGACAAGGGAACGTGGACCCCCGTCGCCGATGAGGCGCCGCTGCTGCACGCCGTCTTGATGGCGGTCGATGCCTCGGCGAAAAATCTGGCACTGATCGAGGCGCCGACGCAGCAGGGCGTCGTGCGCATCAGCGAGCGCAGGGGCGGCACGTGGAGTCTTCACGATGTGGCAAATTTTCCGAAGGAGGCGCTGCTGACCGCATTTGCCGTTGCCGACCCAGGAAGCGCAGACGGTTCGACGTTCGTTGCGGCATACCGCATGTACGTGCAAGGCGCGTGGTGGACCTATGTCGACCTGATCGTGCCGCATGAAGGCCGTTGGCAGCGATTGGCGCTGAGCGCGCAGCGCGGTGTTGCCGGAGTCACGGCGCTCGCGTTCGCCAAGTTCCGGCCGGGCGAGTTCCGCGACATCGTCATGCTCGACGAGAGCGGCGAAGCGGCGATCCTGCGCCAGACCGGCTCCGGCAGCTATACGCGCGATCACGGCTTGGCGACGCCGTCCTGGCGCACGGGTTGTCAGGGCTATGGCCTGCAGGCGGTCGATCTGGACAAGGATGGCATCGACGAGGTCGTCGCCTCCTTTGCCGGCGAAGCCAGCGCATCGACCCTCAGCACCGACTGCACGTCCGGTGGCGGCATCCAGGCCTTCAAGATTTCCACCAGGAAGCATTAGGCAGGCTCCAACCTGGCGGCGACAGCGGTGTCACAGCGGCGGCGGCTGCTGCAGGCGACCCTCGTGCAACTGCAGCTCCAACTCTTTCACCCGCTCAAGCAACGGGCCGCGCATCGTCTTGGGCAGCGTCACGATCGCCGCAGGGTTCGCCCAGGCGGTGCGCAGAAAAGCCGCGTCCGCGCCTTTTTCGTCGCCGTTGATGCCGCGCGCGCGGCCGAGGTTGAGGGTGAGTTCGGGTCGCTCGCCCTTGGCGATGGCGGGCTCGAGCAGCGCGATCGCCTCGCCGCCTCGATGCAGGAGCAGCAGGGCTACCGATCCCGCCTGGACCGGCCGCGGATCGCCGCTCAGGACAGGCATGGCTTGTTGGGTCAGCTGCAGCGCGTCCGCAGTCGAGGACAGCGCGGCGCCGCCCTTAAGCGTTCCGCCAAACGCGGCCTCAAGACGGGCGTCGGCTTCGCCGAGCCACCATTCAGCGCGATAGCGCTGGAGCTCAGGCCAGAGCGCGGCGGCGGCCAGGGCCACGGCGAGCGCGCGCAGCGGCCAGTTCATAGCGCTACCTGCTGTGGTGTCGCGATCAGGCGCCATGCACGGCCTGCACACAGCAGCAGCACGCAGGCAGTGAACGGAATATGCATTGGAAACCAGCCGAGCGCGACGACCAGACCGGTACCGAGAATCGCGATGAGGACCTGCTGTTCCAGCGTCGGCGGAGCCCGCAGCGCGAGGCGGGTGAACAGCGCGAAAATCGCTGCGAGAAACAGCAGCAGCGCGGGGATGCCGGCTTCGGCCGCGAGTTGCAGATAGTCCTGATGTGCATGGACGAAGCTCGCGCCTGTGGGCTGACCCAAGCGCTCATGCAGGCGTATTTCCGCGGCGAACTGATGGGTTTGCATTTCGGCTGCAAAGGTACCCGGCCCGTATCCGCTCAACGGGCGCTCGCTGGCCATGTCGAGGGCAGCGATCCAGGGACCGATGCGGTAGGTCGTGAGCTGCTGGTAACTCGACAGTGGCAGCGCATCCCAGGTCGCCGCGCGTAGCGGCGGGACCAGCGCCGTCATCGAGCTCAAGGCGAGCAGGCCGGCCATTCCCGCGAGCAGCCAGCGCATGCGCCAGCGCACTGCAGCGACGCCCACCAGCGCCGCAGCGAAACCAACGGCGGCGGTCTTCTGCTGATTGAGCACGATGACTGCCAGTCCCAATCCAGCGAGCAGTGCGAAGCCCACGCGAGTGCGGCGCGAGTCCGCGTTCACGGCGCAGGCGATGCTGGACGCCGCCAGCATCGCGCAAGTCAGCGCGACATAACCCTCGTTGCCGAGCAAGGCGCCAGTTTCGAAGCGCCCGCCCAGCTGCGCGATCGGCAGCAGCTTGAGGCCGCCACTCTGCGCCAGCGACAACAGCGCATTCACGCCACAACTGATGGCGAAGACGACAAACATGCGCGCCCCCGCCACGTCGTCAAACAGGCGCGAGGCGCCCAGCGCCGCGAGCAGGGCCATGACCACGAAGCGACGCAGGCTCGGCCATGCCAACTCGGGGTGCGGTGATGCGCACGTCGCGAGCAGCACACACAGCATCCCCGTCAATGCCGCCGCCAAAATCCATTTCGCCGGAGCCGACCATGCGCGCCAGTTCACCGGCGCCGAATGCCAGAGCAGGGCGACGCTGGCAATGAGAGCAGCGGCCAGCACGCAAAGCCGCTTGGGCGCATCGAAAGCATCGTCGGCAAAGGGGTCCACGATCCAGGCTGCGCCGCACAAGGCTACGGCGATCGTCCACCAGGCAAATACCTGCGCGCGCGGCGGTCGCGAAGGAGCGATCGGTGTTGCTTTGGCACTCGCTTCCCGTCTTGTCTTGCGCGAATGGCGGCGGCTGGAGGAGGAATGCGATGCTGCCAATGGAACTGCTCCGCTGTCGTTGTCGTCTGTCTGCCGGATTCGCCGCCGAGCCACGCATGAAATCAAACGCCGATAGACCCTATGTCGACGTTCCCGTGACCGAATGCGCGCCAGATCGCCGGCGCGAGCAGCAACTGTATCAGGCCGCACGCGACCCACGCGATGGCGCCGGCAAGCATGCCCAGGCGCGGCGTTAGCCAGATCAGCAGCGAGCCTTGCACGATCAGGATCGATGCATTGAGCGCCGCGATCATTGCATTCCGATGTCGGTTCAACAGCAGCAATCCGGCCGGCCCGGCGATCGCGCTCATTGCGACCGTCAGCATGAGCAGCCGAAATGCGGCTGCGCCTTTTGCCGCCAGCTCCGCATCGCGCAACCACAAGCTCAGCGCGGGTTGCGCAAATGCGGCAAGCACCAGGGCTGGTATCACGATCAGCAAGGACGTGACGATCAGCATCGACACGGCGACGCGCTGTGGCGAAGAGGCGGTCACCAGGCGTGGCAAGTAGGCGCGCTGGATCGGCATCTGCAGGCTGAACAAGGTCAGCATCGGAACGCTGATCAGGAAATACAGGCCATAGTCGGATGCGGGCAATGCGAGTGAAAGATATCCGCGGTCGATCTGTGCCGTGGCCAATCCGAGCGATGCGGCGAGCGCGAAGCGCAGGGCATCGCTGCGGTACAGCGCAGGCGGGGGGGCGGCGATGGACGCGTACGTTTGCTCGTTGCGTACGCTGCGATGATTGAGGGCAAACTCGATCGCCGCCACGAGCGCGAACGCGGCCATGTACGCGCACGCGCTGGCGCGCCAGGCGACGAGGAAGGTCAATGCAAGTGCATGCTTGGCCAGAGTGAATGCGGCGAGCCGCACACTGGCCAGACGCTGCCGCTCCAGGCCATTCCAGTAACCGATGGTGGCGTTGTTGCTGAACTGGAACAGGAACTGCACGAAAGCGAGGCGCAACGCGCAAAGCATGTCGGCCGAGATCGGCTCCGCGCGAAGCAGACGATTTGCATCGACCAGTGCGAGCAGGAGCAGGCCGAGCACGCAGATGACCGTCGCTGTGCCTGCATAGATTTTCAGAAAGCGCCGATACATCCATGGCGCGTGCGCACCGGCGGCACGCGCCACATCGCGCAGCATCAGCGGGCCCAGCGCCATGTCGAGCGAAAACAGCAAGCCTTGCAGGGTCAGGCAAACGGCAATGCTGCCCCAGGCAGCTGCGCCGAGCAGACGCACGTACAGCGGCACCACGAAGACCGGGATCAGGGCAAGGAAGGCGACGTAACCGTAGTTCGAGATCAGATTCTCGACCAGGCGTCGCGTCGACGAGGCAGGCGCGTGCATGGGGCCGGTCAATGCATGGTACCGGCGTCCCCGCTGCGGGTTCGATGGTGTCCGCTGCAACGGTGCAGGAAGCGCACGGCCTGCGCGCGATTGTGGGTAAACAGATAGTGCAGGCAGGTGAGGACGACAAACGCGGCAATTTCAGCGGCTGCTGGTACGCCTGCATGCGCCGCCGACAGTGCGCCCGATCCAAGCAGTAGGGACGCAAATCCCATCGCCAGCGCCGCGCGCGTCGGCGAATATCCGGCGTCGAGCAGCAAGTGATGCAGATGATTGCGGTCAGCGCGGAAAGGCGAATGCCCATGCAGCAGTCTGTGTGCGACGACGACGACGGCATCCATGATCGGCAGCGCAAGGAACCACGGCGCGAAAAGTGTGCAGTACGCCGAAGTGCTTGACTGCGAAATGCGCGCCACCAGCCAGGCGATACCGAAGCCGACGATGGCACTGCCCGAATTGCCGAGGAATACCTGGGCCTGCGACTGCCATGGATGACGCAGGTTCATGATCACGAAGCCCGCGGTCACGCCCATGAACAGCACGATGCGGTCGCGCAGCGGATCGTTGCCGGACAGAGCGCAGACCGTGGCCAACAGAATCAGTGCGACGAGCCCGAGGCAACCGGCGGCGCCGTCGATGCCGTCGATCATGTTCATTGCGTTGATCATGCCGACGGTGACGAGCACGGTGTAGGGCACGGCGAAGGCGCCGAGAGCAAACGACGCGGAATCATTCGCCGGGCCGATGAAATCGATGCGCACACCACCCAGGTAGACCATCAACAAGGCGACGGCGAAATGGGCGAACAGGCGCAGCGTCCACGGCAGATCATGCAGATCATCCAGCGTGCCGACGACGAGCAGGACGACAAAGCCGATGCCGAAGGCGAGCACCGTGTCGGAGGCAAGCGGCATGATCGGCAGGGTCAGCAGTACCGCAAGCAGCATCGCCAGCCCGCCGGTGAACGGCGTTGCGGCAGCATGATTCTTGCGCCCCTGCGGCCGATCCAGCCAGCCCAGACGATGGGCAAGCGGATTCAGCAGGTAGATCGCGAGGATCGTGACTGCCGCTGCCGCGAAAAATCTTGCGAAGCCGAACAGCCAGGACTCAGCCATACCCCACCGGAATTCGATGCCCCTGTCGCCTATGGTCCCACGAATGCCGCTTGCGCGAGCATTCCTCGCTTATTTCCGCGCGATCGCCTGTTCCTGCGGATTGCGCGATGCTAGGCTAAGCGTTCTGCTGCAGTGCGGGATGGGCGGAGATTTGAAACGGCTTCGAGGTATTTCATGATTTTGATGATCGACAACTACGACAGCTTCACCTACAACCTCGTCCAGTATCTGGGCGAGCTGGGTGAGGACGTGCGCGTAGTGCGCAACGACGAGCTGAGCGTTGCGGATATCAGAAAGTTGGCGCCGGAAAAGATCGTGATTTCGCCCGGTCCGTGCACACCGAACGAGGCGGGCGTGTCGCTGGCCGTGATCGAAAAGCTCGGCGGCCAAGTGCCGATCCTCGGGGTCTGCCTCGGTCATCAGGCGATCGGGCAGGCGTTCGGCGGCAAGGTGGTGCGTGCGCGCACGATCATGCACGGCAAGACTTCGCCGATCCACCACAAGAATGTCGGCGTGTTCGCTGGCCTGCCGAATCCGTTCGAAGCGACGCGGTATCATTCTCTCATTGTGGAGAAAGATACTTTGCCGGCCTGTCTCGAAGTCACCGCATGGACGCAGCACGCCGACGGCGGCGTCGACGAGATCATGGGCCTGCGTCACCGGACGTTGCCGATCGAGGGCGTGCAGTTCCATCCCGAGTCGATCATGACTCAGCACGGACACGACCAGCTGCGCAATTTCCTGCGCGCGCCGAAGCTGGCGGCGTAAGCAATGTCGATCACCCCGCAACAGGCGCTGCAGCGCACGATCGAGCATCGCGAAATCTTTCACGACGAGATGATCGACCTGATGGGTCAGATCATGCGTGGCGAGGTGTCGCCGACGATGACGGCAGCGATCCTCGCCGGCTTGCGCGTGAAGAAGGAAACCGTCGGCGAAATCGCCGCGGCCGCGCGCGTGATGCGTCAGATGGCGGCGAAGGTACCCCTGGCGCACGACACCGACGCGAATCGCCATCTCGTCGACATCGTCGGCACCGGCGGTGATGGCTCGAACACGTTCAACATCTCGACCGCCTCGATGTTCGTCGTCGCCGCGGCCGGCGCGTGCGTGGCCAAGCATGGCAACCGCAGCGCATCATCCAAGTCAGGCAGTGCGGATGTACTCGAAGCATTCGGTGCGGCGATCGATTTGTCGCCCGTGCAAGTGGCGCAATGCCTCGAGGAGACCGGCATCGGCTTCATGTACGCGCCGAACCATCATCCGGCGATGAAGAACGTCGGTGCGGTGCGCAAGGAGATGGGCGTGCGCACGCTGTTCAACATTCTCGGTCCGCTGACGAATCCGGCCGGCGCCTCGCACATACTCATGGGCGTGTTCCATCCCGATCTCGTCGGCATCCAGGTGCGCGTGCTGCAGCGGCTTGGCGCGGGCAATGCACTCGTCGTCTGGGGTCGCGACGGCATGGATGAGATCTCGCTCGCGGGTTCGACGCTCGTCGGTGAATTGCGTGATGGCAAGGTCGAGGAATACGAGATCGTGCCAGAGCAGTTCGGTTTCACTGCGGTGGATAGCGCGGTGTTGCGCGTAGAGAATCCCGAGCAGTCGAAGGCACGCGTGCTCGAGGCGCTGGAAAACCGCGCTGGCGCTGCGCGTGACATCGTCGCGCTCAACGCAGGCGCGGCCCTGTACGCCTCCGGCACGATCGGCTCGATTGCGTCCGGCGTCGAAGCGGCGAAGGCGGTACTTGAAAGCGGCGCTGCGCGCGCCAAGCTCGATGAGTTCGTCGCCACGACGCGGCGCCTGAAGGAATTGCAGACATGAGTCGGTCGGGATTCGCGCGGCTGCCGCAGCCGCCGTACTATGCGGTGATCTTTTCCTCGCGGCGCAACGGCCAGGGCGAGGCGGACTACGCCGCGGCGGCCGATGCGATGTTCGAACTCGTGCAGAAGCAACCCGGTTTCCTTGGCGCCGAATCCGCGCGCGATGCCGGTGGTTTCGGTATCACCGTCGCCTATTTCGACAGCGAAGAAAACATCCGCGCCTGGCGCAACCATGCCGAGCACGCGGCAACACGCGAGCGCGGCAAGCGCGAGTGGTACGAACATTTTGAGGTGCGCGTGGCCAAGGTCGAGCGCGCCTACGCTGGTCCCAAGCACGAATGAGCGATATCCTGAAAAAAATCCTCGCGCGCAAGGCCGAGGAGATCCGCGAGCGCAGCGCGCGCGTGTCGTTGCGCGAGTTGTCAGCGCGAGTAGAGGATGCGTCACCCGTACGCGGCTTCGTCGCCGCACTTGAAACGAAGATCGCGGCGGGGCAAGCCGGCGTGATCGCTGAGGTGAAGAAGGCGAGCCCGTCAAAGGGCGTGATGCGCGCGGATTTCCACCCTGCCGAGATCGCGCGCAGCTACGCGGCCGGCGGCGCTGCCTGCCTGTCGGTGCTGACCGACGTCGATTTCTTCCAGGGCGCCGACGCGTATCTGCAGGAAGCGCGCGCCGCGTGCTCGTTGCCCGTGTTGCGCAAGGATTTCACGATTGATCCCTACCAGGTCTACGAGGCGCGGGCGCTCGGTGCGGACTGCATCCTGCTGATCGTCGCCGCGCTTGGCGATGCGGCTTTGGCCGAACTCGCCGAGCTTGCCGACGAGCTCGGCATGGACGTGCTCGTCGAAGTGCACGACGGTGGCGAGCTCGAGCGTGCTCTGGCTACCCCGGCGCGTCTGATTGGCATCAACAATCGCAATCTGCGCACGTTTGCAACGACGCTCGATACCACGCTGGAGTTGCGCTCGCTCGTGCCGGCGGAGCGGCTGCTCATCACCGAAAGCGGCATCGTCACGCGCGATGACGTGGCGAGGATGCGCGCCGCCGATGTGAACGCGTTCCTTGTCGGCGAGACCTTCATGCGCGCGGAAGATCCCGGCGCTGAGCTGAAGCGCCTGTTCTTGCAGTGAGCCAGGCGGCAAAGAATCCCCGCACGCCCACCGTGCTTTTCGACTTCGATGGTGTGCTGTTCAAGGGCGATGCCTTTGCCACGTTCCTGCGCAGTCATTGCAGGCGCCAATGGTGGCGCGTCGTGCTCGCATCGCCGTTGCTGCTGGCCGCTACGCCGTTCGTGCTGATGCGCTGGACGCGTCGGCGCGCGATGACGTTTCTCGTGCACCTGGCCCTGCTCGGTGTTTCGCCGTCGCGTTATCGTTGCCTCGCGCAGAATTTCGGCGACGCGCTCGCACGCGATGCGCGCCGCTTCTCGCGAGCCGCCCTCGACGCGCTCAACACGCATCGCCACGCGGGTGCGCGCGTGATCGTCGTGACCGGTTGCGAGGAGGTACTGGCGCGCGCCATCCTCGATGGGCTCGGCCTCGCCGAGATCGAGCTCGTAGCCTCGCAGTTCGAGGCCGGACGTCTCGGTCCGCGCGTCAAGGTACATAACGTCGGCTTCCAGAAGGCGCACCAGTTGCGTCTGCGCGGTGTGCATGCGCCATGGGATGTCGCTTACGGCGATTCGTTTGCCGATCTCGACATGCTCGCCGGCGCGCGCGAGGCCGTGCTCGTCAATCCCGATCGCGCGCTGATCGCGAAGCTGTCGCCACGCCTGCGCCTGCGCCTCGCCATCGTCGAGTGGTGAGGCTGGGCGGCTGCGCCCGCCTTCGTGAAGCGACGACTGCCTGAGTCAGTACGCGATCTTTGCACCGCCTCGCGGTTCCGGCGGCGCAAGCGTCACGTCGTTGTCACGCTGTATCCATATTGATCTGCGATGGTGCGTGGCCACAGGGGACAGGTTTGCGCAGCGTCCTGCGCGGCCTGTCCGGCATTCCAGTCCAGCCGATGAATTCCGCAGTACAACCCGTCGCGGCGTTGCCGTCCGCTTCCACTGCTTTCGCCGGCCCGGTTGCGGCCGAAGCGGAATTGCGCGTCGCCGCGCTCGCGCAATGGCTGGATCCGCTCGCGCCGACGACCGCGGTGCTCGCGGTCGGCGAGCGTTTTCTCGACGCGACCAGCGCGGCATGGTTGTCGCTGCCTGTCGTCGACGAGGGCAGGCCGGTCGGCAGCGTCAGCCGCTACGAACTCATGCAACGCGTCTACATCAAGCCGTTCGGGCGCGAACTGTACGGCCGCCGCGCGATCACGAGCGTGATGCATGCGCAGCCGCTGGTCATTGCTGCGGAGTCCACGATCGAAGACGCGAGCCGCACGATCGCCGCGCGCATCCGCCAGCCGATCATGGAGGACTTCATCATTGTCGATGCACACGGCCGTTACGCCGGCATGGGCAAGGTGCTCGACGTGCTCCGCGCGATGGAGCGGCGCATGGCCGCGCACTCGTACGAACTGGAAAAGGCCAATCACCAGCTCAGATCGTCGCAGGCGCAGCTCGTGCAGTCGGAGAAGATGGCTTCGCTCGGCCAGATGGTTGCGGGCATTGCGCACGAGATCAACACACCGCTCGGCTACGTGCGCAACAACGTCGAGATGACCAAGGAATCGCTGGTCGACATGCGTGGCCTGATCGGCGCCTACCAGCAGGTCGTCAACTTCTTCGCCGACGGTGGCGATGAGGCGGAACTCGCCACGCATCTGCAGCAACTCGAAGCGCAGCGCGGAAAGTTCGATCTCGCCGCGCTCGACGATCTCGGCGGCCTGCTCGACGATACCGTGTTCGGCATCGGCCAGATTTCCGAGCTCGTCGGCAGCCTGAAGGACTTCAGCCGCCTCGACCAGGCGCAGGTCGCGCGCGTCGACGTGCATCAGCTCGTCGACGGCGCGTTGAAGATCGGCGGCAATCTCCTGCGCAAGAAGAACATCGAGGTCGTGCGCCAGTTCGGTGCGGTGCCCGAGATCGTCTGCTCGCCGGCGCAGATCAACCAAGTGCTGCTCAACCTGATCACGAATGCCGCGCAGGCGATCGCCCATGAGCAGGGCCGCATCTGCGTGCGCACGCACGCGGTCGGCCAATACCTCATGATCGCAGTCGAGGACAATGGCGCGGGAATTTCGAGCGAACATCTCGCGCGCATCTTCGATCCGTTCTTCACGACCAAGCCGGTTGGGCAGGGTACCGGGCTGGGCCTGTCGATTTGCTACCAGATCATCGAACAGCATCGCGGTCGCATCCGCGCCGTGTCGACTCCGGGGGTAGGCACCCGGTTTTTCGTCGCCCTGCCGTTGCGCGGCAGGACGGAGGAGGCGGCATGAACGACGCGCGCGCCACCGTGCTGTTCGTCGATGACGAGGAGCGCATCCTGCGTTCGCTGCGCATGCAGTTCCGCGGGCGCTACGAGGTACTGACCGTAGGCTCGGGTCACGAGGCGCTAGATATCGTGCGCGGCCGCATCGTCCATGCGGTGGTCAGCGATCAGCGCATGCCTGGCATGCTCGGCGCCGAACTGCTGAGCCGGGTGCGCGAGATCTCGCCGGCGACGATGCGCCTGTTGCTGACCGGTTATTCCGACATGCAGGCAATCGTCGCCTCGGTCAACGACGGCGAGATTTTCCGCTTCATCGAGAAGCCCTGGCAGGCGCAGCGCTTGGCCGAGGCGGTCGAGCAGGCCGTGCAGGTCGCACGACGGGAGTTTGCCGCTTCCGTGCCGGCGCCGATTACGGCGCCGGCATCGATGCGAGATGCGCACGACATCCGGCTGCTGGTCATGGACGAAGATCCGGCGACGTTTGCGCTTGTGCGCGAGCTTGCCGGTACGCGCTGCGCCGTCGAATACGCGCCGACGCTGGAAGGCGCCCTCGCGGTGCTGAGCGAGCAGGAGATCGCCGTTGTCATTGCCGGCCTGCGTCACCGCAGCGACGACGTGATCGGCGCGCTGAAGACGCTCAAGCGCTACAGCCCGGGCACGCTGACGATCGCGGTGTCGCCGCTCGGCGACAGCTACGGCCTGATCGAGCTGATCAATCAGGGCCAGATCTATCGGTTCCTGCCGAAGCCGCTGTCGCGTGAACTGCTGCGCCGCAGCCTGCAGTCTGCGGTCGATCATTACCGGCGCATCCGTGCTGCACCGCTGCTCGCCGCGCGCCATGCGGTCGAAGAATCGGCTGCAGCAGAACCCTCGGCCTCGTTGTCCTCGCGCCTGCTCGGTTATTGGCGCCGCATCCGCGACAACGGCCGCGTGCAGCAGGGCGTCTGACCCCGGGTCTCGTTCGCGGCGGTCGCCGCCGCTTGCGTCCGCTCGTCCAAACAGATACGTTAGTACTAACGTAAGTACTTTCGGATATTGCCATGTTCCTCCAGTCCCAGGCCGAACTTGCGCTAGGCAGCCGCTTCAAGGCGCTGAGCGAACACTGCTACCGCATCGCCAACGCGGCCTACCGTGCGACCGGCGTCGAACTCGATTCGCACTGGTTTCCGGTGCTGCGCTACGTGCAGGTCAAGGGTCCTGGCACGGTCACGCAGATAGCGCAGGCGATCGGGCAGACGCATTCGGCGGTGAGCCAGCTGGCGACGCGCCTGGTGCGCGAGAGCTGGCTCGTGCGCAAGTCCGACCGCGCGGATGCGCGGCGCAGCGTGCTCGACTTGTCGGCGCAAGGTGAGCAGCGCCTGGCCCAGATGGGGCCGGTCTGGACCGCTATCCGGCGCGCGACGGCGGCGCTGCTCGCGCGCCATGCGGGCGACCTCGGCGCGGCGATGATCGCGCTCGAGGCCGAGCTGTCCGGCGAGCACGTGCTGCGGGAAATCCTCGCGCAACACGCGCGCCTGGTCGCCGCGAAGGTCGAGATCGCTCCGTTCAAGCCGGCTTTGCGCGAACACTTCCGTCGCATCAACGCGCAATGGCTCGAGCGCTACTGGTCGCTGGAGCCGATCGACCGCGATGTTCTGTGCGAACCGGAAAAGCACGTGCTCAAGCCTGGCGGTGCGATCTTCTACGCACTGGTCGACGGCGAGGTGATCGGCACGGTGGCGCTGCTCAAGGACGCCGCGGCCGGCGAGTACGAGGTGTCGAAGATGGGCGTCGAGGCCGGCTGGCGCGGCAAGGGCGCCGGGCGCCTGCTGCTCGATGCCGCGGTGGCCGAGTTTCGCCGCCGCAAGGGCAAGCTGCTGTTTCTCGAATCGAACTCGAAGCTGGGGCCGGCGCTGAAACTGTACGAAAGCGCGGGTTTCGTGCACCAGCCGGCGCTGCGGCCGGGCTCGCATTACGCGCGTTCGGACGTGTACATGATCTACAAGGGTGCAAAGGCCCGTCGAAGTGGACTTAAAGCGTAGCGAGCGAAGCCAGATCGGGTGACGCCGGAGCGCAGGAACCGGAGTGTACTCGGATGTACATGAGGATTACATGCCGCTCCTGCGGCATGCCCTGCGGGCCAGCTTTGCTGTTCGCTTCGGCATCCTGCCTTCGCAGTCCGAGCACCGCCGGCGCCCGAGCTGGCGAGCGCAGTGGCTTTAAGGCCGCCTCGACTCAGCGCGAGTCGAACACCACCATATTCTTGCCCGACACCGAGATCATGCCCTGACTCTCGAGCTGCTTGAGCACGCGTCCGACCATCTCGCGCGAGCAGCCGACGATGCGGCTGATTTCCTGGCGCGAGATGCGGATCTGCATGCCTTTCGGATGCGAAAGCGCGTCCGGCTCGCTGGTCAGGTCGATCAGGGTTTTGGCGACGCGATTGGTCACGTCCATGAAG
>Ga0207695_10008394_pt1 | contig 12940 bp, 12 predicted proteins | sample KBSC54metaG_FD_184354 | JGI IMG/M metagenome (GOLD analysis project Ga0207695, IMG submission 184354) | Corn rhizosphere microbial communities from Kellogg Biological Station, Michigan, USA - KBS C5-4 metaG (SPAdes) (version 2) | ecosystem: Host-associated > Plants > Roots > Rhizosphere > Soil...
CCTGGACGCCATAGTGGGTCGCGCACGCGCCTGAAGAAGGGTGCGTGCGCGCCCCGCTCTACCGCGGCCGCTCTACTCCGGCAGGCGCCTGTAGCGACGCGTCTCCGGGTCGCGCTCGAGCAGACCAGCCGCAACCAGCGTGACTACATAGCGGTGGACAGTGCTCGTGTTCAGCTCGAGCTCCTCAGAGATGTCCTTGATGCCCAGATCGCGATCTTCGTCCGAGAAGCAGGACAGCACGAGCAGGCCTGCCAGCAGCGAGCGCGACAGGCGTCGGTTGTCCTGAAGGACGCGATAGCGGGCGCTCATCGCCTGACGAGCGGCAGAGCCGCCGAAGTCGGCGCCGGCAGCCATCGACGAGACGCTCGGCGCCGCCCCGTCGCCGAGCGCGGCGCGAACGATGCGATCCACCTGGTTGCGTGAGAGCGTGATCGACACCATCTGCTGGGCCCCGGCCTCGCGTTCCCCAGCGCCTGCACCGTCGCTCATCCCAGCACCGCCTTGCCTCGGATCGGGAAATCGACCACGTTGTCGCGCTCGGGCGAAACACCCGAGGGAACCAGCAGACGACCGTCACTGAGCGAGCCGATGCGATGAGCGTGAACCATTGAGGGCATGTCGGGGACCGTGATCAGAACGGCGATCCACTCCTGCTCCGCTGTCGAGCGCAGCAGGCCCATCACCTCCTCGCGCTGAAGCAAGTCGAGGTTGGCCGTCGGGTCGTCGACGACCAACAGGCTCGGCTTGCGCACCATCGCGTGGGCGATCGAGACGAGCGTGCGCTCGCTGTCAGTCAGATCCTCCCAGCGACCTTTGCAGCAGTCGGCGACGCCGACCTGCGCGAGCGCCTGGGCGGAACGACGACGCGCGCGACGCAAAGTGTGACCTTTGAGCAGCGGCAGCGCGACGTAGTCGAGCATCTCCAGCTCGTCGCTCTCCGGGCCCGACCGGCGCGCCCAGCCGATCTCCTCGCGCAGCAGACGCACCATCTCGGCTTTCGACATAGCCCGGAGATCTCGATCCTTGAAGCTGACGATCCCATCGTCGGGCGGCTCCAGACCGGCCGCCACCTTCAGCAGCGTCGTCTTGCCAGAGCCGCGCTGGCCCCATACGGCCACGCACTCGCCCGCGAACACCGACAGCGAGATGTACTTGAGGACGGTCGTCTCATGTGGACCGCGCCAGTAGCTCTTGCTCACTCGATCGAGCGAGAGGCATTCGCGAAAGCTCAAGCGACTCGCGCTCCCACCGCAGCGGCTTCCGCCTCGGAGCGGACTCGCTGCTCGACCGGCCCACCGCGGCCGACTACCGCGCCGGCGCTCTCGCCGGGCAGCACGCGCGAACGCTGCGAGCCCGCCAGCTTGACCATGATCGCGCCCACCCGTTGCAGCCATTCGATCCGCGCCTGCAGCTGTCGAACCTCGGCGTCGCGCACCAACAGGCGCGCGACCTGCGGCCAGGCAAGCCCGTCCGAGCGCGGGCGTGGCGACTCCGCGGGTGCGTCCACCCGCTTGAGCGCTTCCAGGCGCGCCAGGCATTGTTCCTCTTGGCAGCGCACCAGCTCGATCAGCGCGGGGAGGTCACGCGGGCGCGAGAGAGCCAACTTCATGTTCAGCTCGTCGCGTACGTGCGCCAGCGAACTGGTCGAGAGCATCCAGCGATCGAACTGCTCGCGGCCCTCGCCGGTTGCCTCGTAGACGGTGCGCGGGGCGGCGCGCTCGGCTGAGTCTGCCGCCAAAGACCCAGCGGATCGCACCAGACCTTCGGCGCTCAGCTGGTCGAGCGCGGAGTACACGCCCGTGGGGGCAAAGCCCGAGGACCCGAAGCGCTCGCGCAAACGGCGGGCGAGGTCATATCCGTAGCCGGGGCGCTCGATCACGAGACCCAGGACGGCGTGCTTGGCCGACATCCCCAGCGGCCTCAGGTGTGAAGCTCGGTCGCCATCTAGACACAGTATGCAAGATTGAGCGGAGATATGTCCGTTTACGGAACGATTCCAACCAACAGGTGATTTTTACGTCGTCGGCGCCTGTCCGGTCGTGTGCACACGACCGCCGTCACGGACCCCGGCGGGGCGATCCGCTCTCCGGCGAGATAGTCGCCCACGCCCAACGCGCCGCCCAGGCCTGCCCAACGTTCGCGCTGCTGGTCGAGCGCGAACGTTGGGAGGCTGAGCGCCTACCAGACCGTCCCGCGAGGATCGAACGCCCGCAAGGCGCGGTCTCGTGTTATCAGCTCGGCGCTGGCGGCGCGCGCGGTCGAGTAGACGATTCTGTCGGCCGGATCGCCTTGGAACTTGCTTCGTCCAAGTAGTGCAGCTCGAACGGCCACGGTACTTGTAAGTGGGAGAGATTGCGTGCGCACATCGGCGAGCGCCTGACCTATCCAAACCTCAACGTCTCGGTCGAGTTCGATCCGCCCCGCCTCGGTGAGCATCGCTATCTCCCAGCAGCTGATGGTCGCGACTCCAAGCGCGTCGGCCGAGTCGATCGCCTCACGAGCTGTGGCACTGAGCTTCTCCGGAGCAGCGACCCACCACAGCCACGCGTGGGTGTCCAGAACTATCACCGCTACGCGGCGTCCCACTGCTCCGGCAGCGGTGCCAAAAGCTCCTTGTCGGAGACCTTGAACCGAACGCTACCTCGCAGCGACGCGGGCTCCTGCACCGGGGCGACCACCGCCACCGGCCTCCCTCTCTTGGTGATGATCAGAGAGTCGCCGTCATCGGCTACCTCGTCCAAAAGCGCAAGGCACTCTGCCTTGAAACGGGAAGCGGTGATCGTCTTGGTCATATGACCAGATTACCATAGTCATAGATTGGGAAGATGACCATTACAGGTGCGGCCGATGGCTAGAAGCTCAGCATGTGCGCCGCCGCCAACCCCGCCCACGGCGCGTAGGGGGCGAAGAACTCGCGCACCTGCTCTTCGCTTGCCCGCGCGTGCGGGTTACCGCCCGACAGGCGCCGTCCGACGTACTTGATCAGGCCGAGATCGCCTGCCGGCAGCTGATCGTGGCGGCCCTGACCCTTGAGCGCCAGCATCTCGACCGTCCACGAGCCGACGCCGGGTATGGCGCACAGCCGCCGCCAGCCGCGCTCGTGGTCGGGGTCATGCAGGTCCAGCCTGCCGGCAGCGATCTCGCGTGCGACTCGCACGAGCAACCGCGCGCGCGACCCGGACAGGTCGAAGGACTCCAGCCGCGCCGGGGCAGTGTCTGCGATCGTGCTTGGAGCCGGCACGTCGCGCAACGCTCGCTCACGGCCGTCGCCTGCCCAGCGCGGTCCGAGCCGCGCGACGATCCGCCGCTGGATCGCGGCGGCGCGCTCGAACTCGATCAGCTGCTCGCAGATCGCCCACGCCAGCGCCTCGAACGGCTCGGGACGGCGCATCGCGCGCAGCCAGGGACGCCGCTTGATCGAGCGGCCGATCAGCGGATCTCCGGCGAACTCGCGGTAGAAGTCGCCAAGCTCGTCGTCGAGGCCGAGCGCGAAGCGCATCCGCTCGATCCCGTAGCCGGCCGCCTCGACCGATCGCGACAGCGCGCCGAACAGCACTCGATCGTGCGCCGTCTGGGCGACGCGCACACGCACCGGCTCACCGTCGTGGTGCAGAAGACGTTCCAACACCCCCCCTTTGCACTTGAGCACCCCATCCATGCCACCGCGCAGCGGCAGACGGTACGGCGCGGCCGGCGCAACCTCGAGGCGCAGCTCGCGCAGCGCCGAGTCCCGACTGCGCCCAAGGGCCACTCGCATCTCAGCGTCGCACGGCGCGCTGGCCCCAGCGGCCTGCGTGGGGCTCAAAGCGGCGCGCGTGAGGCTCAACGACCTCGTGCCGAGGGGGCGGGTGGGCCCAACAAATGCACGTCCACCAGCAGCGAGCGGCTGGCGACGATCTCGGCGATCTCGCCGACCTGCTTGGCACGCGCGCCGGCGCGGGCTATCCGTCGCCGCGGCCGGGAGGCCGCCAGAGCCGCACGGCGAGTCTGGCGGCGACGCACCAGGCCAAGGACAGCGGCGCCCGCGACGAAGCCGCCCGCCGCAACAGCGGCGGTCTGCACGATTGCCGGGGCGCTCCGCGGCACGATCTCGCGACCGTAGGCAGGCGACTCGCCGGCAAGCACCGGGACGGCATCGACAACCTCTGAGTCGCTTCTCTCGATCACCCAGTCCAGTGTACGGGGCGCGTCAGACCGTAGAGCCGGGCTGTTCTGCCTCAGACCGTAGAGCTCGGCTGCTCTGCCAGCACCCGCTCGTAGATGCGGTAGCGCTTGACGACCGTCCCGCCCATCGCTTCCATGCCGCGGTTCATGGCCGTGTTGGTCTCGAGGATCCAGCCCATCTCGCCGCCCTTCTGCGGACGCGCTTCGGCCGCGTCGAAGTGCTCCTGGTAGAGCTTGGCCGCCACGCCCGTGTGCTGATACTCGGGCTTGACGCCGAGGAAGCCGACGCGGACGCGATCCATGATCCGGCCCTTGCGCAGGAAGTGCCACCACCCGAACGGGAACACCCGGCCTTTCATCTTTTCGAGCACCTGGTTGAGGTCGGTGATCGTGATCGCCATGCCGACGACCTCGCCCGTGTCTTCGCGCTCGGCGATCATGAACCAGTGCTTGTCGAAGGCCAGCTGCAGCTCCTGGGCGAAGGCGTCGAGGTCCTTCTTGGAGTACGGCACGAAGTCCCAGTTTTTCGACCAGGCGGAGTTGTAGACCTCGGCGAACGCGTCCATGTCCTTGCGCAGCTGGCGGCGGCGCATCGGGCGCACTCTGATCCCGTGCTCTGACTGCACTTTGTCGGCGAGCTCCCAAACGACCGGCAGCACCTTGTCGCGATTGACGACCTCCAGGTTCCACATCAACAGGTCCATCGCCTTGCTCATCCCGGCTCCTTCGAGGCGCTCGCTGTAGTACGGCGGGTTCCAGGGCTGCTGGATCATCGGCCGCAGGTCGTAGCCCTCGATCAGGACGCCGCACTCGTCGTTCATCGCGAAGCTCGCCGGCCCGACCATGCGCTCCATCTCCCGGGCTGCCAGCCATGCTTCGGCAGCCGCGAGCAAGGCTTGGAGCACCTCTTGGTCGTCGGGGAACTCGAGGAAGCCGAACCAACCCCACTTCTTCCGCTGGTGCTCGTTGAAGGCGTGATTGACCTGGGCGCTGATCCTCCCGACGGGCCGACCATCGCGCCATGCCAGGAAGTACTCAGCTTCGCCGTGACTGAAGAACGCGTTCATTTTCCGATTCAGGAATGCGCGCCGCTCGATCTTCAGCGAAGGCACCCACAAGGGGTGGTTAGAGTTCAGGCTGAACGGGAGGTCGATGAACGCTTTCAGCTCTCGGCGACCCGAGACTGCTCTGACCTCGACAGCCATCGCCTAGGACCCTATATGCCGACATCGACGGACGTATTCGCAAAGGTACGCGGCCACGAGCGCGAGGAGTTGCTGCGCGCAGCGCGCGAAGCCGACATGATGCCCTACTTCCGCACGGTCGAGTCGCCGGCGATGCCGATCGTGGAGATGGAGGGCATGGCACGGATCATGCTCGCCTCCAACAACTACCTCGGGCTGACCGGCGACGAGCGCGTGATGAAGGGCGCCCAGGACGCGCTGGTCCGCTACGGCACCGGCCTGACCGGCTCGCGCCTGCTCAACGGGACGACGCCGCTTCACCTGGCGCTCGAGCGCGAGCTGGCCGAGTGGATGGGGACCGACGACGCGCTCGTGTTCACGACCGGCCACCAGGCCAACGTCGGTGCGCTGGGGACGCTGCTCGACGCCAAAGACACGGTAATCGTGGACTCCGCCGATCACGCCTCGATCCTCGACGGCGTACTGCTCTCCAAGGCGAAGATGCGGCCGTTTCGACACAACCGCCTGGACAAGCTCGAGCGAGCGCTGCAGCGCGCCGAGGGCGACGGCGGCGGTGTGCTGGTCGTAGTCGACGGCGTCTTCTCGATGGAGGGCGACGTGGCGCCGCTCGTCGACATCGTCGAGCTGTGCGAGCGCTACGGCGCGCGCCTGATGGTCGACGAGGCCCACGGCGCCGGCGTGCTCGGCGCGCGCGGCGCGGGCGCAAGCGAGCTCCTCGACGTCGAGGAGCGAGTGGACCTGCGCATGGGCACCTTCTCCAAGTCGCTTGCCGCCTGCGGCGGCTTCGTCGCCGGATCGGCCGATGTGATCGACTACCTGCGGATCTCGAGCCGTGCCTTCCTGTTCACGGCCTCGGCCGTACCGGCCGCGCTCGGCGCCGCGCTGGCCGCTCTGCGCATCATCCGCTCGCCCGAGGGGCCGCCGCTGCTCGCCGCAGCACTCGATAACGCGCGCTACCTCGGCGACGGGCTGCGTTCGCTCGGCTACCGCACGCTGGCCGGCGAGCCGGTGCGTACCGGCCCTGGCACGGACGCGCCCAGGGAGAGCGTCGTCACCCCGATCGTCCCCGTACTGGTCGGCGACGATTGGAAGGCCGCCCTGTTGTGGCGAGCGCTCTACGACGCCGGCGTCTTCACCAACTGCGCGCTGCACCCGGCGGTGCCGCCCGGCGGCGCCCTGCTGCGCACGAGCGTGATGGCCACGCACGACCACGCGACGCTCGACCGGGCGCTGGAGGTCTTCGCGACGGTCAAGCGCGAGTTCGAGTCAGAGCACGGGCCGCTGCCGAGCGGCGACTAAGAAGGTGTTTCAGAATGAGCGGTGCGGCTGGGGGGTTTCTGGACCAAGCTGGGCGGCGCGGGGCGCCGCAGCTCGTACTGGTGGTACGTGCAAGGCGTCACGTGGCGCCCAGCGCAGCGTCCAGGGACGCATCCAGACGTGCCGATCATTCTGAAAGACCTTCTTAGCGCACGGGCCTGAGTGTCGCGGGCGACCTTCTATTTCGACCTCGGCTCGCCCTACGCCTACCTCGCTGCGGCGCGCATCGATGTGGTGATCGGCGAGCCGGTCGACTGGCAGCCGATCTCCCTGGGCGCACTGTTCAAGCTTGCAGGTCGATCGTCCTGGTCGCTTGGCGACCTGCAGCGGCGCGAGAACGGCATGGCGGAGGTCGAGCGCCGGGCGCGCGCCTATGGGCTGCCACCGCTGTGCTGGCCGGAGCCGTGGCCCGGCAATTACCTGATGGCGATGCGCGCCGCGACCTATGCGCAGCGAGTGGGGCGCCTGCGCGAGTTCGCCGAGCGGGCCTTTCGCTGCGGCTTTCAGCAGGGTCGCGACCTGAGCCTCGCGGCCAGCGTGCTCGCGGCCGCGAGCGACGCCGGCCTTGACCCGCATGCGGTGGAGTTGGCCGTCGCCGATCCGGAGATCAAGCTCGCGCTGCGCGAGGCCACCGATGAGGCGCACCGGTTGGGAGTTTGCGGCGTTCCGACGCTCGCCGTCGACGGGGAGTTGTTCTGGGGCGACGATCGTCTGGAGGAGGCGGCCGAGCGCCTGGGCGGAACTGGCCTGCAAGGCTGATCGCCCGCTGCCGGGTGCGAGCGCCGCGATCGCGGCGACGGTTTGGCCAGCCGTCCAAAGCGGGCTCCAGAAGCATCGACTACGCTCCGCGCGATGGCCGAGTTGCCGAAGACAGCCGCCGACATCCAGGCATTCGTGGCCGAACGCGAGATCAGGTTCATTCGCTTCTGGTTCACCGACATCCTCGGCCAGCTGAAGTCCTTCTCGATCAACTCGCAGGAACTCCAGGACGCGTTCGAGGCGGGAATGGGCTTCGACGGCTCCTCGATCACAGGCTTCAACGCGATCGAGGAGTCCGACATGATCGCGATGCCCGACCCGAGCACGTTCGCTGTGCTGCCCTGGCGGCCAGAGGAGCAGGGGGTGGGGAGGATGTTCTGCGACATCATCACCCCCGAGCGCACGCCCTACGAGGGCGACCCAAGACACGTGCTGCGACGGGCGCTGGAGCGCGCGCACGCGATGGGCTTCGACACGTTCAACGTCGGTCCCGAGCTCGAGTACTTCCTGTTCCGCGACTCCAAGTCCACAGAGGTGCTCGACGAAGGCGGCTACTTCGACCTGACCACGCTCGACGCCGGCACCGACGTGCGCCGCGAGACCGTGCTCGCGCTCGAGCAGCTCGGCATCCACGTCGAGTACACCCACCACGAGGTGGGCCCCTCCCAGCACGAGATCGACATGCGCTACGCCGACGCGCTGAAGATGGCCGACGACTGCATGACCTACCGGATCACCGTCAAGGAGTACGCGGTCAAGTACGGCTGGCACGCCACGTTCATGCCCAAGCCGCTGTTCGGCGAGAACGGCTCGGGGATGCACACCCACCAGTCGCTGTTCTCCGGCGTCAAGAACGCCTTCTACGACCCTGAGGACCAGTACTTCCTCTCTGACGTCGGCAAGGCGTTCATCGCCGGCCAGCTCAAGCACGCGCGCGAGATCTGCTCGATCTTCGCCCAGTGGGTCAACTCCTACAAGCGCCTGGTGCCGGGCTATGAGGCCCCGGTGTATGCGGCGTGGTCGCGGCGCAATCGCTCGGCGCTTGTACGTGTGCCGCTGTATCACCCGGGCAAGGAGCAGGCCACGCGGATGGAGCTGCGCTGCCCCGACCCGGCCTGCAACCCGTATCTGACGTTCGCGGTGCTGTTGCAGGCGGGCCTCGAGGGAATCGAGAAGGGCTATGAGCTGCCCGAGCCGATGGAGCGCAACCTCTACCACCTCTCCGCCGAGGAGCGCCGGCGTCTGGGCATCGAGCAGTTGCCTGAATCGCTCGGGGAAGCGATCGAGATCACGGCCGAGTCCGAGCTCGTGCTACGGGCGCTCGGCGAGCACACGTTCAACCGCTACGTCGAGATCAAGCGCCAGGAGTGGGAGGACTACCGCGTGCAGGTCACGCAGTGGGAGCTCGATCGCTACCTGGCGATCTTGTAGCGCACGCTGATCGACTGGCCGTAGAGGTTCTTTGCGACAGCCGCGGTCGTGGGTTGCACAAGCGCGTCTATGAGACGACGCCCATCCGTAGCCCCGGATAGCATGCCGCCCATCGTGCGCCTCAGGTCACTGTTGCTGCTCGCCTGCGTGTTCGCGCTCGCGCTGTTTGCCCTCACGGGCTGCGGCTCCTCGAATTCGGGCAACGGCCTCGCCTCCAAGAGCGCTGAAGAGATCGTCAAGGAAGCGAAGACCGCCGCCGACGGCGCGTCGTCTGTGCACGTCTCCGGCTCGGTCAACAGCGGCGGCTCGCCGGTAACGCTCGATCTCAACCTCGCAGCCGGAAAAGGTGCGATCGGTCAGATCTCCCAGAACGGCTCGACCTTCAAGATCATCATCGATGGCGGCGCCGCCTACATCAGCGGCAGCGACGCCTTCTATCGTAGGCTCGGCGGCTCGGCGGCGGCGCAGCTACTCGCGGGCAAGTGGCTGAAGGTCTCGACCAGCACACCCGAATTCGCGTCGTTCGGCTCGCTCACGAACATGCGCAAGCTGCTTGACACCGTGCTCGTCGGGCACGGAACGTTGGAAAAGGGTCCCACCCACCCGACCACAACGGTTGGCGGTCAACAGGCGATCGAAGTCAAGGACACCACTCGTGGCGGCTCGCTGTACGTCGCCACCACCGGCAAGCCCTACCCGCTGAAGATCAGCAAGAGCGGCTCTGAAACCGGCGCGATCAAGTTCGACAAGTGGGATGAGCCGGTCACGATCACGGCACCGGCAAGCTCGGTGAACCTGTCCGAACTGAAGTCGCTGGCCGGCGGGCACTGACCGACTCGCGTGTAGTGCGCTCAGTCCTGCCGAACGGGCAACGCGCACGCGATCGGTCGCATCGGGGCCAGCGTCCAGTGCATCGCCTGCAGCATGTGGCCGAACGCGGTCGGATGCCGCGGAGCGATCTGGCTCAGCAAAGCGATCGTGTCGGCGCTTGCCCGCTCGTAGCGCTGCTCGCCGGTGAGCTGGGACAGGCGCAGCAGGCCGAGCGCCGCGCTCGAGCCTCCAGCCGGGATCGGCGAGTCCTCGAGCTCCTTGCGCCGGACGATCAGCGCTTCGCCGTCGGCGGCCGTCGAGAAGAAGCCGCCGTGCTCGTCGTCGCCGAAGCGCTCGATCATCGTGTCCGCCATCTCAATCGCGTAGGTGAGCCAGCGCTCCTCACAAGTGGCTTCGAACAGCGCGATCAACGCCTCCACCAGGAAGGCGTGATCCTCCAGGTAGGCGGCGATCTTCGCCTCCCCGCCCGAGTACGTGCGCAGCAGCTTCCCGTCGCCGCCGATCGACGATCGATACCCCATTCCGGGCACGCGGCTGGATCGCCGATCGGCCAGCAGGTCGCGTAGCACGAACTCGGCGCAACTGACCGCCGCGTCGAGATAATGCTTGCCGGTCGCGTGCGGCCCGTCGGGTAGGGCGATCGCCTCGCCCGCCGGCAGGCCCGCCAGGTGGGCGCCGACCTCGGCGAGCGCCGAGATGGCGAGCGCGTTCCAGCCGGTCAGGCGCTTGTCGTCGAGCCCCGGTCGCGCGCGGCGCTCGCGCGCGGTCAGCAGCGCCGCGCGGATGCGCTCGCGGGTCGCTCGGTCAGGTCGTGGCCCGCGATCCTCGAGCACGTTCAGTCCTGGTTCGGGATGGTGCGGATCAACGAAGTTGCCCTGCTCGCTGGCGCCCAGCCAGCGGATTGCGGCGTCGGCATCCTCGCCAAGGGCGCTGCGCAGATCGGACACCGTCCAGACGTAGAAGCGACCCTCGACGCCCTCGGAGTCGGCATCCAGAGCGGCGTAAAAGCCCCCCTCTGGCGCACGCATCTCCTCCAGCATCCAATCGAGCGTGCGCACGGCGACCTCGAGCAGTTCCGCATCGGCCGCCAACTGCGCCCCGTGCAGGTACGCGCGCGCCAGCAGCGCGTTGTCGTAGAGCATCTTCTCGAAGTGCGGCACGGTCCAGGTGGCGTCGACCGCGTAGCGATGAAAGCCGCCGCCGAGCTGGTCCTGGATGCCTCCGCCAGCCATCGAGCGCAGCGTGTAGAGCGCCATCTCGGGCTCTTTGCGACACAGCAGGAACTCGATCGCCGATGCTTGCGGGAATTTTGGCCCACCCACCCCACCCACGCCACCCACCCCGCCGCCGAAGCCTCCGTGGATGGCGTCGAAGGCTTCGCGCAACCCTTGAACCGCCGTGTCGAGTGCGAGCTGGTCGAAGCGCTCGCCGGTGGGCCGCAGGGCAGCACCGCCGACCAGCCGCTCGCGCATGTTCTCGCCGCCCGCCGCGATTTCATCGCCGCGCTCGCTCCACGCTTCGCCCACGGCGAGGAGCACCTGCTGAAACGACGGCATCCCCGGTCGCGGCTGCGGCGGGAAGTAGGTCCCGCCGTAGAACGGCACGCCGTCGGGGGTCAGAAAGACGTTGAGCGGCCAGCCGCCGTGGCCGGTCATCCCCTGGACGGCCTCCATGTACAGAGCGTCGACGTCTGGGCGCTCCTCGCGGTCGACCTTCACACACACGAACCCCTCGTTCATCCGCCGCGCGGTCTCCTCGTCCTCGAAGGACTCGTGCTCCATCACATGGCACCAGTGGCAGGCGGAGTAGCCGATCGAAACGAGCACCGGCACGTTCCGACGCTTGGCCTGCGCAAGCGCATCGGAGCCCCACGGCAACCAATCGACCGGATTGTCCGCGTGCTGACGCAGATACGGCGAGGTCTCGCTCGCAAGCGCGTTGGCCATGATCAGCGTTGGTCGGCGAGAGCGGGGAGGGGAAAGTCGAGGCTGAGCCCGGCGGCGCTTGTGCGAGTTGCGCCGGCGCTGGCCAGCCTCACCTTGGCGAGATCGACCCGCAGGCGGTCGCCGCCGAGCGTCCCAGTAACGGTCGGTCCGCCGATTCGCAAGCTGCCACGCGCCGCCAACGAGCCTTCTACATGCACCTCGCTCGGTCGCAGCTTGCCTTTGGAAATCGGGAAGGTGGCCGTCAGCTCGACGCCCGGCACGAACGAAAAACGTCGCAGGCGCAGGGAGGAGGCCGTGATACGCGCATAGCCGCCGCGCAACCCGCCGAAGCTCGCTCCGCTTGGCAGTTGCTGCTCGGCTTGCAGCGTGGCTCCGACCACCTGGCGTTCGAGATCGACGATCGTCTCGAGCACGACCGCCAGCGTGCTTCCGGCCCGGCCGTGCACGCCACCGACGGGCTTCACATAAGCGAGCTTCCTGGGAGTCACCGGCGTAGGCGCAAACGGATTCGGGCCGGCTTTGCAGGTTTGGATGGCGCTGCCCGAGAAGAACGCCTTGACGGCTTCCTGCGCGCAGCCGCTGAAGTCTGAGCCAAGCACGGAGTGACCGGTGAACGGCACCGTCACAAGTTGTGAGCCCGGAATTCGCGCCGCCACCGCTTCGGCGCCGCTGGTCGGCGTGCGCAGGTCCTGTGCGCCGGAGAGGATCAAGCTGGGAACCTGCGGCAGTGGAACGATCGGCGGCGGCGGCGACGACGCGTTCGGCCAGGCCGCGCAGCCGGGCAGCACGCTGTCGGCCCACTCGACACTTGCGTCGAAGGGGTAGAAGTCGCCGGCGGGAACTGCGTGCAGCGCGGCGAGCGCTTCGCTCACGCGCGTTTTGGCCGGTGAGGTGCGCTTCCAGGGGAACGATTGCTCTTCGCAAGTGGTGTCCGCGAACAGCGCTTCGTCCACTCCGCCGGAGCCGGCCTCGGCGGTGGGCGTGCCGGGGAGGTTGGGGACGAGTCCCTCTGAGAGCAGGCTGAGGCGCAGCAGCGGCGCCGGATCGCCGCGCAGCGCGGATGTCACCGAGGCGGGCAGCAGCGCCCGCAGGGCCGGGTTGAGATCGCCCGCCGCGATCAGGTTCAGCAGAGCCACGTCGGAAATCGCCGTCCTGTGACGTTTGCCGGCACCGTCGTAGACGTACCCGGTCAGAGCGTGTTTGCGTAGGCGGCTTGACAGCTTTGCCAAATCGCCGATCGGGTTGCTGGTGATGCCCGCGCAGGCTGCCGTCGAGCACAGTTCGGCG
>Ga0207695_10008400_pt1 | contig 12934 bp, 10 predicted proteins | sample KBSC54metaG_FD_184354 | JGI IMG/M metagenome (GOLD analysis project Ga0207695, IMG submission 184354) | Corn rhizosphere microbial communities from Kellogg Biological Station, Michigan, USA - KBS C5-4 metaG (SPAdes) (version 2) | ecosystem: Host-associated > Plants > Roots > Rhizosphere > Soil...
CTCTCCATAGGATAAAGTATCCAGGGTCCTTCGCGGGTTAGTTCATCGCGCGAAGCAGTTCGCGCGCCCGCTTTGAAGCGGGGTTGAATTTGAGCGCCTCATCCAGCGTCGCTCGTGCGTCGCTCGTCTTGCCCAGCCGGTAAAGCGCCACCGCCAGATTAAATCGAGCGGATTCCAATCCAGGGTTCCGCGCCACTGCATCCTTCCAGAGGCGGATGCTCTCCTCCACTTTGCCCTGCTTTGCCAAACATGTGCCCAGATTTACAGTGGCGCCTGTTGCTGTCGGGTCAGCATCGACTACGCGTTCATACATCGCGCAAGCTTCATTCTCTTTGCCCATGCGGTCGTAGAGCTGCGCCAGTTGATCGACAGCTTTCGAATCACTCGCCGGTTCCAACAATTTGACGGCCCGCATTCCCCAGGCCCGATTATTGCTTTCGAGCGCGAGCGTCGCGTACGCTAAGCCAAGATCACGATCCGATGCGGTCGAACCTGGAAACGGCGATAGAATCGCATCGGCTGGAAGAGTGGTCTGCGCCCGCGGCAGCCTAGGGATCGAGTGATCCGTGAATGCCGCATGCTGTACCGTAGCTGCCGGCGCGCTCGGCATGTGGCAGTTCACGCAGTTGTTCTGAATCTTCTTTGCGCATGCGTGACACCCGACGCACCGTTGCTCGACGTTGACCTTCGCGCCGTGCGGATCGTGGCATGTGGCACACCAGAGCTCGCCTTGGCTCGCGCGCCAGCAACGGCTTTGGACAAGCTGCTCGAAGTGGCTGTTGGCCGGAACCACGCGGCCGGGCTCAGTCCAGACGAAAACAGCCGTTGAATCGAACAGGATCTCCCCAGGATGGTAGGTGCGCCCGGCGGGCTTGGCGATGCGAATTGCGCCCGGCAGATGACATTGAGCGCAGATACTGGCGCGCTTCTCCACCGCAAGTTTACGCGGGTTCACGATGGCCAAGCCTCCTTCCACGTTGCCCGCCTTCACTCGCGCGATGTGCTCATCGCCGGAGCCATGACAACGCTCGCAGCTCACGCCGTTCTCACGAAAGGGCGGCTGCGCATAGCCGTTCTTCGTTCCGGCCTTCGCTTCTACCCCGCTCGCGTGGCAGTTCAGACATGCAAAATCGACGCCGCGAATCAGGTTCACTTCCTGAGCGTGCTCATATCCGGGTGACAGATCCCATCGCGCCGGAGCTGTGTAATATGCCACTGGCGCCTGGAACAGAAATCCACTGACCGACGAGAGATAGCTCCGCCCGATCACTCCGGAGCCGAGGTAGTAGTCCAACCGACGGCTGCCTTGAATTTCGCCCTGTTGGAAATCCACGAACAACCCGCCGGCGCGGCGCGTCACCTGATATCGCGCACCGCCATCGGGAGTTGTGAAGGCCGCGTGATCGAAAGTTTCCTTCGAAGTGCCCTGTCCCACAACACCGCTCGATTGCGCCATGGCCGACGTAAGATATTGCCTGTAGATTGCCGCGTGACACGAAGCGCAAGCTTTGTTGTCCGAGCCCAACGCGCCTCCGGCAGCCAATAAGAACGGCATTGCGGCGATCAACTTCACTTCTGGATTATCTCCCCAGCCTCCCGGAGATAAGAATTTTATATTTCAGTCCCTTGACTCCCAGCGTCAATACTGATATTTATTCGCAAGCGTTTCAAATTTTCAGAGGGTATCCTCCATGTCTCCATCCAAGTTAACCTCTTCGCTCTCGATTCTTGCGCTTCTAGTAATCGGCGCACCTGTTTCCCTTGCACAGGTTTTCACTGCCGGAGTCAGCGGACTCGTCACCGATGCGACCGGCTCCGGAATTCCCAGCGCCACTGTAAAAATTCGCAACATCGATACTAACGACGCCCGCCAGACCGAAACAAGTTCGGACGGGCGCTACACACTTTCTCAGTTAAAACCCGGAACCTACGAGGTTACTGTAGAAGCCAAAGGGTTCAAGCGGTACGTCGAACCTAAACTTGCGCTTGCAGCCAGCCAGTCCGCCGAGTTCAATGTTCCGCTGCAAGTCGGCGACGCGGCGCAGAGCGTGGAGGTATCCGCGGCCGCTCCGGTGCTTGATACGCAATCGGCAGACAAGGCAGTGACGCTTTCCCAGCAGGCCGTTCTTAGCCTCCCGACCAATCTGCGAAACCCACTTGTACTCGTGTGGCAGACCGCCGGAGTAGTGGCGGTGCGGACTGGGATTTCGCAGGCTCCCCAGGAACAGAACCAGAACCGCTTCGCCCTGAACGGAGGCCGCGATGAGTCCGCCGCCATCCTGATTGACGGCGTGCCGGTGACCGCGGGCGATTGGGGCGGCGCTCTGGCGACTCCCGCTATTGAAGCAGTGCAAGACGTCCAGGTAATGCGCAACACATTCGATTCGCAGTACGGAAGAACCGACGGCGGCGTCGTGAGTCTGGTCACCAAGGGTGGAAGCGACGTGTTTCACGGTTCGGCTTTTGATTACCTGCGCAACAGTAATCTCGACGCAAATTCATGGGACAACGACCGCGCCGGCGTAAAGAAGCCCAGCTTTCAACGCAACCAATTCGGCGGCACCATCGGAGGTCCGATTCTCAAGCGGAAGCGCCTCTACTTCTTCGGTAGCTATGAAGGCCTGCGGCAGGGATCGCCCTCGTCGGTTCTTGTCTCGCTGCCTACGCCTCTAGAACGCTCCGGCGATTTTTCCCAGACGTTCAATGCCAACGGATCGCTTTCCACCATCTACAATCCATTTACGACACGAACGGATGCCACTGGCGCCTTGGTCCGCGACCCGTTCCCCGGCAATGTGATCCCGAAGAACCTGATTGACCCTGTCGGCGCGAAAGTCGTCAGCCTGTGGCCCGATGCAAATCAGCCCGGCAATGCTCTGACCCATGCGTTGAATTACGCCAAGGGCGGCAAGGCTATCAGCACAGTGGACCGCATGGACACCCGCATCGATTGGGCGAAGAGCGAACATTTTTCCATGTTCGGCCGGCTCACAAAATCCTGGGAGCAGGATATTGCGCCCGTGCTCTACGGCAACGGCGCCGACAACAATTATGGCGGTTTCAACCCGCGGCACCAGATCGTGATCGGCGCAACGTTCGTCCCGAATGCGACCTGGGTCACCAACGTTCTGGTCGGAACCGGCCGCTGGCGTGAAGCGCAGATCGCACCCACACAGGGGCAGAGCGCGACCGCAATCGGACTGCCCGCGGCCTTGGCAAGCCAGCTCGGAGCACCCACCATCCCGCAGTTCACCATCACCAACTATCCGCAGTTTTCCAACTCACGGTATCTGAACGATCCTAGAACTACGAGCAATTTGCAAATCAACAACTCGAAGCAGTTCCATAACCACGGCTTGAAGTTCGGATTCATCACGGAGATCGAACAGGTGAATTCGACAGACGTGCGCTCTATCGACTTCACCTTCACCCGCGGAATGACTTCCGGTCCGACAGCGGCAACCGACAGCACGACAACCGGCAACGCGGTTGCGTCTCTGCTGTTGGGCACAGGTTCCAGCGGCACGGCCGCGAACAACGCGCGGCTTGCACTCACCGAGAAGTATTGGGCGCTCTACGTTGGAGACACATGGCGCATCGGGCGGCGGCTGACTCTCGACTATGGCATCCGGTACGAGGCACAACTCGCGCCAACCGAACGTTACAACCGATTCAACGATTTCGCGTTTCAGGCGGCCAGCCCGTTGGCGGGTCCATCGGGCCTGACAAATCTGAAGGGCGGTCTGGCCTTTGTTACGTCGTCGCAACGCGGACTCTACGATGCCGAGAAGAATTGGGCTCCACGTATCGGGCTCTCGTACAAGATCATGGATCGCCTGGTGGTTCGCGCCGGTTATGGCATATTCTATCCGCCGTCATGGGCCGGCGCACTTGCCGCCGATGGCTTTTCGGCTCCAACGACATGGGTTTCCTCAGTGGGCGGCGCGGGCCTGGTGCCGTCGAGCGTGTTGAGCAATCCATTCCCGCAAGGGCTCATTCCCCCTCCGGGGAACACGCTCGGGCTTTCCACTCTCGTAGGACAGACCGTCAATGCGTTCCAGCGCTCGCATCCCTCTTCGTACGTGCAGACCTACAGCATCGACTTACAATACCAGCTCTCCAAAACGACCATGATCGAAGCGGGCTATTCCGGTACGCAGGGGCGCAAGCTTTTCTATGGCTACAGCCTCAATCAGAACCAGCTCGATCCGAAATATCTGTCGCTCGGAGCCGCGCTCAATACGCAGGTGGCGAATCCGTTCTACGGAATCATTCAGAACGGTAACCTGTCGGGCAAGACGGTTCCGCAGTATCAGTTGTTGCTACCATTCCCGCAGTTCACCGGCGTGACCCTCAGCGGACTGACGCCGGGCGCCTCGTCGAGTTACAACGCGCTGACCATGAAATTGAACCGCCGCTTCGACAACGGATTGTCCGTGCTGGTGACCTATCAGTTCTCCAAGGCGATCGACAATGCTTCGGAGACGCAGTCCTGGGAAATCGGCGATGTGCAACGCAATAATTACAACTATTCCATCGAGCGATCGATCAGTGCTCACGATGTCCCGCAGGCATTCACCACCAGTGTGCTGTATGAATTACCGGTGGGCCGCGGGCGCGCTCATTTCAACAATGCAAATCGCGTGGTCGACGCGGTAGTCGGCGGCTGGCAGGTTTCTACCGCCGTTCGCCTCGGCAGCGGTCTCCCGCTCGCGTTCAGTGCGCCAAATTCACTGAGCGCCTACGGCTATCCCGCGGCACGGCCTAACATCACGACGCTCACCGACCTCACCAGCGGAGCCCAGAGCCCCGATCACTGGTTCAATACGACGGCCGTCACCGCTCCTGCGCCGTTCACTATCGGGTCGGCTCCGCGCTGGATCTCGAACCTGCGTACTGGAGCGCTCGACGTCTCCGATATCAGCGTGGCCAAGAGCTTCCAGGTGTTCGAGCGCCTAAAAGCAACGTTCCGGATGGATGCCTTCAACGTCGCGAACACACCGCAATACGGCAAAGCAAATACTACCTTCGGCTCTCCGACGTTCGGAGTGATTACTGGAACGACAAACGTGACACCGCGTAATATTCAAGCAGCGATACGCCTGGATTTCTGATGGGTCACCGCTTATCGCCCAGGCTAAGTTCCCGGTAGCGGGCGAGCGCCGCTTTCGCCTCGGCTTCTCGCCCCAACCGCCGGTACGCCGTGCTCAGCGCAAACGAAATAGATCCATCATCCAGCGCTCGCGCCTTTTCCAGATACCGGACAGCCTTATCCGGCTGATCGAGAGCAAGGTAGACACGGCCGAGCACTTCGAACGTTGGAAGATGTCCAGGCAGCAGCCGTTCCGCGCCCACGAGATGAGAAAGAGCAGCATCGGCGCGGCGTTGTTCGAACAGCACGTTCCCCATCAGATACTGCCACTCGCCATTCTCTGGATGCGCCGCCACCAGCGGTTGTAAGATGCGCTCAGCTTCCTCGTATTTGCGGTCGCGCATCAGCGACTCCGCCAGACGTCCCTGAAGGCGCGAATCATTCGGTGCGAGTGCGACCGCCTTACGCCACTCCTCCACGGCATCAACACGCCGGCCCAATCGCTGATCCGACTCCGCAAGCAACTCGTGGATCTCGGGCGAGTCTGGCAGCGCCGCGACGCGCTCGAAGCACTGCTCGGCTCGCTTCAGATCTCCCAAAGCCACGTAAGCTAATCCCAAACCCTGCCAGGCCTTGGCCAGTTCCGGGCGTCTGTCCGCCACAATTTGAAACTGCTTGGCCGCCTCTTGGGATTCGCCCGACGCAAGCGCTGCATCAGCCAGTTCGAAATGCGCATCCAGATTTGTATCGTCGAACCCAACCGACTTGCGCAACGGGACGATCGCTTTTTTCGGCTGCCCGAGTTGCTGGTAAGCGAGACCCAGCAGGAACCAGGCGGGCGCGAAGTTTGGCTCGGCCTTTGTCACTCGCTCCAGTTCCGGAATCGCGGCCGCCGGTTGACCGGATTTCTCCAGCGTCAGTCCGAGATTCAGCCGGAGCCCCGGGTTTGCCGGAAGTGCAGCCACCAGTTCGCGATAGAGCGTCACCGCCGTCGTGTAGTCGCCTGCGAGAGTGGCCTGCTTGGCGCGCCGACTTTTCTCTGCCAACACGTCATCTTGCGCGGATACGATTGCGGTGAAGAGAATCAGGACGAGCGCGAGGTGCATTTTCATTTTCAAGTTTAATCGTTTGGGCCGGGAACCCGGCGCGAAGAAAAATGAGAACCTCCGGCGTCGCGATCACTGGTGTCCAAAGGGCGGGACGATAATTGCCGGCGAGTCTCCGAAATTGACGGCCGGCACGTTACTATTACCTACATGATGGTCGACATCCATAGCCATTTTTGGGAGTATCCGAAGCACTTCTCCGATGATTTCAAGAACCAGGCGATGCGTGCGCGGGGTAGCGACACAGAGGTCGATCTCACCGTCCGCTGGGACGATTATGCAGCCACTGCTGAGCGCTGCGCCAAAACCGTCGTATTTGGCGGCAAGGCCAAGCTATCCGGGATCTGGGTGCCGGACCGCGACGTGGCCGCTTACGTCGCGACCCATCCCGACCGCCTCGTCGGATTCCTCTCGATCGACCCGACGCAGCCGGGTTGGCAGGATGAAATGATCGAAGGCCATCAGGATCTGAACATGAAGGGAATCAAGCTGCTGTCTATGTACGCGGGCTTCATGCCGAACGACCGCCGCTTCGATTACATCTGGGAGTACGCGACCAGGCATGGCCTTCCGGTGCTGCTGCATACCGGCACCACTTTCATTGCGCAGGCGCCGCTCGAATGTACCATCCCTCGTCTTCTCGACGACGTGGCCACACGGTTCCGCGAGGTGAAAATCATCATGGCGCACTTGAGCCATCCGTATGAAGGCGAATGTGTGGTGACGATTCGTAAGCATCCGAATGTGTATGCCGATTGTTCGGCGCTGCACTACCGGCCGTTCCAGCTCTATCATTCGCTGATGCTGCTGCAGGAATACGGCGTATGGGACAAGCTGCTGTTCGGAACCGACTATCCGTTCACAACAGTGAAGGACTCCGTCAACGGGATGCGCGCTCTCAACAACATGCTGGAAGGCACGTGTCTTCCACGCTTAAACCTCGACAAAATGGAGCGAATGTTCGAGCGCGATACGCTGAACGTGCTTGGAATATGATGCTGTCGTCGAGCGGTAGAGAATTGATTAGCGAGCAACACGACGTTGCGCTCTGCGACTTCGCGGAGAAAAATCTCTACACGATCGTTGTGTCCGATTCAATTCGCGACGCATCGCACGCACGTGGAACACGAGGGTCGATTGTCGACGGACTGGGCCCCGATGTCGAAAAGATTGAAGAACTCCCGTTTCCGGTTGTTGCTACAGAAATAAAGCCCGTCGACCCACTGGGCCGCGGCTGTATCACCGCCGATTTCGACGGAGTGGTTGTCGTGCCCAATGCGATCGTAAGGGACGTCACTGAATTGTCGCCGGAAAAAGTGCGCCGCGAGAACAGTTCGCGCGCTGAGTTGATGCAAGGCGCATACCTGCGCGACGTTTTCCAAAATTACGGAGTACTCTAGCCGAAAATGCGAATCAGGAATATCGAAACGATTCCAGTCAAAGTGCCGATCCGTCCGGAGTTTGTCATCCGCGGAAGCCTCGGCGTCCATTCCGAATCGCCGTTCGTAATACTGCGGGTTCACACTGACGAAGGGATTACCGGGCTCGGTGAAGTCTCCTGCACACCGGTTTGGAGCGGGGAAGACGCCGTTACCGCCGTCCACATTATCAAAGACTTCCTGGAACCGGCCATCACGGGGGAAGATCCGCGCGATATCGAGCGGCTCACCGTGAAGATGCGTCGCGTCGTGGCCGGCCATCCGTTCACGAAATCTGGAATCGAGATTGCCCTATGGGACATTCTGGGAAAAGCCGCCGGACTCCCGGTCTACCGCCTTCTCGGGGGTGCGGTCCGCGAAACAGTGCCGATCAAGATGTCGGTGTCGGGTGCTGAACCGGAGCGCGCCGCGGAAATCGCGCGGTGGGCCATCGGTCGCGGGCTGAAGGCTCTCAAGGTGAAGGTGGGCATCGAGCCCGAGGCGGACATCGCGCGAGTGAAAGCCGTGCGCGCCGAGATCGGGCCCTCGGTGCGTCTTGGCATTGACGCAAACGGTGGCTGGAGCACGCGCGTCGCCATCCAAACGATTCGCCGGATCGCAGCCGAATGCAATATCTTCTTCGCCGAGCAGCCCGTCGCGCCTCTGGACATCCAATGGCTGGTCGATGTGCGCCGCAACGTGCCAGTGCCGGTGATGGCCGACGAGAGTTGCTACACGTTGCAGGATGCGATGGCGTTAACCCGCGCCGGCGCAGCCGACATTCTTTCGGTCTATGTCGGCAAAGGAGGCGGCATTGGACCGGCGCGAAAAATGGCAGCGGTCGCGGAGGCCGCGGGTCTCACCTGTACTGTCGGCAGTAACTTGGAACTCGGCATCGCCTGCGCGGCGATGACGCACCTTGCGACTGCGTCCATCGGTATCGGCGCGGAGGAATTCCCGTGCGATATTTTAGGCACGCTCGCCTATGAGCACGATCTTCTCGCCGAAACCCTCGAGTTTCGCGATGGTGCAGTGAGAGCGCCGTCCGGCCCGGGTCTCGGCGTCGCATTGGATGAAACGATGCTCGCCCGCTACCGTGTTTGACTCGACTGGGGCGGTCGCGTCCAAATCCCCGTCGCTTTGGCTTGAGCCAGAGTGGACGTTCATTGCATTCCTCTGGTTCGCTTACATGCTGCGTCACGCGGACTGGCAGGTGGACTACATGTTGTTCGCCACCGGTCGCTCTGCGATGGCGTTCGGCTGCTGCTTCGCCGGATTCCTCTCCGCCAATCAAGCGCCTTCGCCTTTTGACATCATCTCCGCTTCGCGATGGGCTTCAACCGTAGGCGCTCTTAACCTGGCTGGCGCGTGGGCTACGTGGCGACGGGTGGGTCTCGTGCTCTATGCGATCCTCCATCACTTCCAAAAAAGATCACTATTTAGCGGAAGAGTCTTCCGCCCAGGAGTTTTATAGATGCGCACCCTAGCTTATGTCAGTGACGAAATGTACGTCGCGCTGCCGGATGTTCTGGCCGAATTTGAAGCTCTCGCAGACGGCGCCGTTACCATTCTGCGTTCCTCTCCACGCGGCGTCCTGCGCGGCGATCTTCGTGACGGCAAGTATCGGGTCACGTTGGCGAAGTCCGGCTACGGTTCGAAAGCATCTACGGTCGAAATTGGCCACCAAGCCGTTCAATTCCGCCTTCTTGCTGACGGTTTGCTCGGTTATATGTGGCCAAAGTGGGTCCGTGCCGGAGAGGTCGCGGAATATCGCATTCACGCGATCGAACAATATCAGCTCACTCTCTGGCGCTACGGTATTGAAAAAGAATTCGTGGCGATGATTAGCTGGATCGACGAGCACGGTCCACAAGCGAATCGCCAGATCCTCCCGGACGCGGACTTTACCCAGACAGGAGTGAAATGGAACAGCGACGGATATCCCGCGCGGCCCACGATCATCGCGCCCGACCGGAGTGGACTCTACTATCTCTGGGCGCGCACGCCATCCGGTCGTGCGTTTTCATTTCCATGGGTCGTGGCGCCGGCGGCGCCGAAAGCCATGATCGCCGTTCTCGCCTCCACCAATACGTGGAACGCATACAACAGCTTCGGCGGGCGCAGCAATTACATCAACGCGGATCACCTTCCCAATACACCGGTGGTTAACGCGCGCCAGGATCTGGACCGCTACAACAAGGCACTGCCGTTCGGTGTCTGGCGGCCCAACGACGATGAGTTTCGCCCACTCTCGTTCGACCGGCCCGAACCAAACAACCATCTCTTCGACGATCCGCAAGTATCGGCGCCCGTGCAAGGCCGGGTTCAGTGTGGCCAGGCGCCAGGCGAGTGGCGTCTCTATGGATGGCTGGAACGGGAGGGGTTCGAATACGACCTCTACGGCGAGGGTCACCTTCACGACGGTCTCCTCCCGCTCGACTCTTACAACGTGCTCATCATCGCAGTACATCCGGAATACTGGAGCCGCCAGATGTATCTGGCAGTGAAGAAATGGGTGTTCGAACGCGGTGGCAAGCTCATGTACCTTGGAGGGAACGGCCTCAATTGCGAAATCGTCTTTTCCAATGACGGATCTATGCGCTGCCTATCGCACCTCCACAGCCTGCACGGCGAAATGGGCGGTAAGGCTAGTGATGGCTCGATTGAATATGAGAGCCGGATGCATCGCACGCTTGAATCCGAAGCGAATCTGTTGGGTGTGGTTTGCACAGAGACCGGAATCATGACGGCCGCTCCCTATCGTGTCGTCGATGCGTCGCATTGGATCTTCACCGGCACCGGACTCAACAATGGCGATCTCTTCGGCAAGGAAACGCTTCACGAGCGGATTCCAGGCGGCGCATCCGGACACGAAACGGACAAACGAAGCGCCTCCTCCCCATCGAACACCGCACTGCTCGCCAAAGGAACGAATCCGGACAACGGTGGCTCCGAGATTGTGATGCATGAACGCGAACATGGAGGCGCGGTATTTTCGGTAGGTTCCATCACCTGGTGCGCAGCGCTTTTTGTTGACGAGAACGTCTCAAAGATCACGCGAAATGTTCTGAACCGATTCACCGGCTCGCAGAAGGTAAACGGCCATGCCAAATGATCCCAACGCCGCAGTCCCGCCCTTCGGCTCGGACGACCTCCGGCTGCCTGACGAATTGCGTGCTCCCATCCAGGCTCATCTCGCAACACTGAAGGAACGATATGTTGAGCGTGGTTGGGCCGGTCGCGTGGGTTTTGGTCAGCGCCCCGCGCTGATCGTAATCGACTTGGCTCTGTGGTGGACCGATCCACGCAATCGCTCTCAAGGTAGCGATGTGGACACTGTCGTCGAGGCAGCGTGCCGCCTCCTAAAAGCCGCCCGCTCCGCAAAGATCCCGATCTTCTTCACGACCTGGGACTACGATCCTTCGACGCCGCCATCGCCGCACGATATGAAAGTGAGAATGGACCTGAAGCCGGGCGATGAGGCACTGTTCAAACTGGATCCGCGTCTCGACCGTCAACCCGGCGAACGGATCATCGCAAAACGGTACGCGTCGAGTTTCAAAGGCACCAATCTCCACGAGAACCTCGCCGGGCTGGGCACGGACACCTTGATAGTCGCCGGGGTCAGCACAAGCCACTGTGTCTACGCAACGTGCCGTGACGCCACTGATAGCTTCCATGTGATCGTCCCGGCGGAGGCGGTGGGCGAGCGCTGCGAGATCATGCACGAAGTCAACCTGCTGGATATCGATCTGGACCTTGCGGACGTTTTGCCTTTGAGCGATGTTCTCGCCTACCTTGAGCGGTTCGTGTAGCCTCTCAGTTCCAATAAGTGCGGTCGAGGCTACGATACTGAACAGCTTCGGCCACATGCTTGGCCGCGACGGCTTCAGATGAACCGAGATCGGCGATTGTCCGGGCAACTTTCAGAATGCGGTCATGCGCCCGCGCCGACAGGCTCAATCGGCGCACAGCCATTTCGAGCGTCCGTTCGCCCGCATCATCGAGCTGGCACACCTGGCGCAGTTCGGCCGAAGGGAGTTGTGAGTTGTCGCAGCCTCGCGTACGTTGCACGGCGCGAGCCGCCAACACTCTTTGCCGCATTTCGCTCGACGATGTTCCGCCGTCATTGGCACGGAGTTCTTTGTAAGGTACGGCGGAAACTTCGATGTGCAAATCGATCCGGTCGAGCATTGGGCCGCTGACTCTGCCCAAGTAGCGTTGAATGTTGGCGGGCGAGCAGCGGCACTCTCTTGCTTCGTCGCCATAGTGCCCCAAAAATACCCGCGCATGTATCAATCGTGCTTTTTCAAACTGAGTGGACGGTTCGGTAACTTACTTGATCAGGCCGCAACCGGGCCCCGAAGCGGCCCAAACTCCTCGCGCCTTCAGGATACGAATCTCTGGGTGTCGCGATATTGCGAGACGAAGTCCGGTTCCAGCGAGATGGTTCAAAGGCCAGATGGCAAAAGACCGAATTCTCGGAGCATTGTGGCTAGGTCATAGTAATCGGAGTTCCGGGAGATCTTCGTGCCGTGCACGTCGATTACCGTTGCGCCCCGCACAGAAAAGGTTTTGCGTGTCTTGTAGAGGCCCACGTCCGTTCCGCCGAACACCCATTCGATCACCCCGCGCCCACCTTTGAGCGAGCTGGAAACATATACGATCCGGCTGTCGGGCACTGCGTCGAAGAACGCTTGTGCAAAAGCGCGTATTTCGGCAGTGCCATGGCTCACCGCGCCTAAGGGTACATCTTCGTAAACTGCGTCAGGTGTGAAAAGGGCGGCCACGTTGTCAGCATTATGAGAGTTCCATGCCGTAACCCAAGCCAGAGCCACATCTGTATCGTCCGCTTTCGCGATCGTGCCCGTGTTTGCGAACCACAATACGATACCCATTGCACCCAGCGCCAAGATCAACGCCAGCTGATTCCAGTTTTTCATCGCAATTCTCCTTTGCTCACAGTTTCTGCTGCAAACACCTTTCAGAGGCGAAGCAGCCCGAGGGCGCTCGTTTCGCTGCGAAAGGATACCGCATCACTCCCGCTTATCCAGCCAGCAATACCGCGCCGACGAGGAAGTGTGCACTCCCGGAGTACGGAATAGCAATCGACTAAATCTCTTCTTGAGGTCAAGCCGTAAGCAGCGGGCTAATAAGAAGTTCCGAACCGACCTCGACTGGCTCCCTAAGCGATGTTGGTAGCAAGTCAAGATGTCCGGTTTAATTAGCAAGTGATCTGTCCGGTTTGCTTCATAAAGTAATTCACAAGTAAATCGATGGGGTCTGGGGCGGAGCCCCGTCCATCAATCAAAATCCAA
>Ga0207695_10008403_pt1 | contig 12933 bp, 12 predicted proteins | sample KBSC54metaG_FD_184354 | JGI IMG/M metagenome (GOLD analysis project Ga0207695, IMG submission 184354) | Corn rhizosphere microbial communities from Kellogg Biological Station, Michigan, USA - KBS C5-4 metaG (SPAdes) (version 2) | ecosystem: Host-associated > Plants > Roots > Rhizosphere > Soil...
CAGACGATTGGTGAAACCGATGAAGAAGGCAAGGTTCGCGTCTTCTTCGAACTCAACGGCCAGCCCCGCATCGTCAAGGTGCCCAACCGCTCCGCCAAGGCCACGGTGGAAGTAAGGCGCAAGGCGGAAGAGGGCAACGACACCCATGTCGCCGCGCCCATGCCTGGCGCCGTCTCCACCGTCGCGGTGAAGAAGGGCGAAGCGGTCAAGGCGGGCGACGTACTGCTCACCATCGAAGCGATGAAGATGGAAACCGCGCTGCATGCGCCGCGCGACGGCACCGTCACCGAATTGCTGGTGACGCCGGGCGCCCAGATCGACGCCAAGGATCTGCTGGTTGTCTTGAGCTAGGCGAGCCGGGCGCGAGAGGGTTCACCGCACCCGGCTCTAACCCTCCACGGCCTTTTGGGGCCGAATATGGGCTTGGCTCATGTTTCCACTTCGGCGGAGCGCTTCAATGTTTTGCTGCGCGGATGGTTAAAGTGCGCGGGCGGTTGTGACAGATTGGGCGCCTCCGTGTAGACAGGAGGAATGAGCGCAGCGATCCCTCCCTGCGACGCGGGCAATGCCGCACAGCCCGCTGCACATCCTGCCATTCAGGCCGTGCGCCACCCGAATTGGGTCCTGACGGCCACCATTCTTGCTTCCAGCCTCGCCTTCATCGATGGCTCGGTGATCAATGTCGGGCTGGCCGCCATCGGCGCCAGCCTCAAGGCGGGCACGGGCGATCTTTCCTGGGTGATCAATGCCTATCTGTTGCCGCTGGGGGCGTTGCTGCTTTTGGGCGGCGCGGCGGGCGACCGGTATGGCCGGATGCGGCTCCTGGTGGCGGGCACGGTTTTGTTTGGCTTGGCTTCTATCGCCTGTGCCCTGGCGCCCAGCCTGACCTGGCTGCTGGCAGGACGGGCAATCCAGGGTATCGGCGCAGCGATGCTTCTGCCCAACAGTCTGGCGATTCTGGGGGCGTCCTTCTCGGGCGAGAAGCGGGGCCAGGCGGTGGGGATCTGGGCGGCAATGGGATCGGTGATGGGCGCAGCGGGGCCGGTGCTGGGCGGCTGGCTGATCGATATTTGGAGCTGGCACGCCATCTTCCTGATCAACCTGCCACTGGTAGCGGGGGCGGCGCTGCTGGCCCTGCTCTTTGTCCAGGACGCGCAGGAACCGGACGCCTCCGCGCTGGATTGGCCGGGCGGACTGCTGGCGACGGCGGGCCTGGGCGCCATCACCTGGGGTTTGACCATCGGCGCGGGACCTGCCGGCTGGACCGGCCCCGTCATGCTCCTGACCGGCTTGGGAGCGCTGCTGATGCTGAGCTTTCTGAGGATCGAAAAATCGCGGGGCGAAAGGGCGATGATGCCGCTCAGCCTGTTCGGCTCTTCCAGCTTCATCGGGCTGACGATTTTCACCTGGCTGCTCTGGGGTGCGCTGGGGGCGTTGATAACCCTGGTTCCCTATATGCTGATCGAAAGGGGCGGCTATTCCGGCACCGGAGCCGGCGCGGCGCTGGTGCCGTTCGCGCTTGTGCTGACAGTGGGTTCGCCCCTGATGGGCCGGGTGGCGGGACGGACAGGGCCGCGCCTGCCGCTCACAATTGGCGCGCTGGTGACGGCTGCGGGATTTCTGCTGCTGCTGCGGATCGGCGAAACCGCAAATTATTGGACCGGCGTCTTTCCCGGCATCCTGGTGATCGCCATCGGCATGTCGGGTGCGGTGGCGCCGCTGACTGCGGCGGTGCTGTCATCGGTGGATACGGCGCATACCGGCTCGGCCTCTGGCCTCAACAGTGCGGTGGCGCGGATCGCGGGCATGGTCGCGGTGGCACTCCTGGGCGGCGTGCTGGGCGCGTCGGGCCAAATCCTGAAAAACGGATTCGATGCTGCGATGATCGCCTGCGCCATCGCAGCGCTGGCGGGTGCTGCCAGCGCCTTCTTTCTCATCCGCATCGACGGGGATCAGGCGAATTCGCCATAGCCGCGCGCCCGCCTCCGCTCATTTCTCGAAAGGCGCACCGTTTTCGACCGCCACCCAGGCCTTGGCCATGCGTTCGGTAGGCAGCCACACGGTGGGCTCTTCCGGCATCTTGGCGCCGGGCACGACCGCGGCCACCGTGTGCTTGGCCAGATCGCCCTGCCAGCCTTTGGTCGCATCCAGCGATTTCAGCGCGGCCGAACCCGAAGTAATCCGCATGGGCAGCACATCGTCGAAGAACATGCGAGACATCTCGTCGGAGCGGCCGACGGCGTGCGGCGTACCCGGCTCCTGAACCAGGGCCCAGAGCGCGCCGGGACGGCGGTTCATGGAGAAGATGCCGGTGACGGCGGTTATGCGGTATTGCAGATCGTCATTGCCGACAAACAAAAGCGCAGGCACGCCGCGCATCGCCTTGGAGGCGGTGCCGGTGTAATAGAAATTGCCCTTGTTGACGATAAAGGCGGCGACACGTTCCGGTTTCCAGGCGGCAATTTCATAATTCACTTCGCCGCCCGCCGACATGCCCCACAGGACCAGCGGCGCGTTGGCCAATTCCGGGTGCTTTGAGCGTTTGGCGAAGGCGTTGATGGCGTTGAGGAGGGCAGGGCCGCTGCCCTTGCTCACATCGGCATAATCCTCGACGAAGGACGGCACTTTGTCTGTGAAATGGGTGCCGATCACCGCCAGCCGGTGGCTTGCCGCCCATTGCCGCCACACCGGATCGGACGCCATCTGCCGGCCTTCGCCATTCGAGCCGGGATTGAGCACCAAAATGCCATCCAGCTTGGCGACACCCTCCGGCGCCCAGAAACGGAATTCCGCCTTGTCGTAATTGGCACCCGGCGGCGCGGCTTCATCCAAGGTGCTGGGATCGGGTTGCAGGGGCGGCTCGCTGCGCGGAGCTTGCGCCTGTGCCAGGCCCGCGAACGCAACCAGCGCAACGCCCACAGAAATCCGTTTGAGAATTTTCGACATGTCCCCATCCCTTGCATTTTTGAGAGTCTTGTTGGTTGCATCCTAGGGAGCCCGAGGCGGGCTTCCAAGGCCCTATCTGCAGGTCCCTCGCATGTTGCGACCGCGAAACTTCGACACGAATGTTTGTTCCAAATTCATTAGACAGTTCGGCGCAAACGGCCTTTGAATCGGCACCAGCAACGGGGGTCGATGGAAGGAGTTTTCCTTGGACGCCTATGAGATTCGTATCGTGAAAAAACAGAAAGTTTCGCCCGTGATCTATGCCTGTTCGCAGGCCAGCGATCATGCCGCCATCCGGCGCGCCAAAAGCCTGAGCGAGGACGGCGATCAGGTCGAAGTCTGGCGCGGCATGGATTGCGTTTACGCGACCTCGGCACCCCCATATCAACAATGAATCTCAGAGCCCGCGCCGTCCTTCTGGGCGACCGCCTCAGTCCCGACCGTGCGGCGCAGGCGCGCGTGATTTCCACCGCGCCTTTCGCCTTCCGCAAAGGCGAAGGCTTTGTCGTCGTCTTCCGCTATGGCGCGGCGGTGCTGATCGGGCTTGACCCCGCCGAAGAGGAAGAAACGCTGTCGCTCCTGGCCGGTCCGCCCGCCGGCGCGCGCGAGGAAGAACGGATCGGGCTGGAACTGGGCTCCGGCCAAGATGAGGGGCTGAACGCGGCCGGCGTATTGCAATTGCGCGAACTGACGCAAGCGCATGTGCTGGTGCTGGCCGACATATTGGGCAAGAGCGTGGCCCTGGCGCATTACGAGAAGGAAATCGCTTCGGTTCTCGATGCCATCGAACCGGCGGCCGGTGCGCTGGCTGCCACTGGCCGCATTCCCAGCGCCCGCACGGAGATTTTGAAGCTGGTCGGCTCGGCGCTGCTTGCCCAGCATCGCGTGTCCGGCCGCATCGCCTTTGCGGAGAAGCCGGACATATTGTGGGAGCATCCGGAACTGGAGCGCTTCTATGCCCGGCTCGAGGATGAGTATGAGATCGTGGAGCGAGGCACCTTGCTCAACGGTAAGATGAATGTGATCGCCAGCGCGGCCGAGACCTTCACCGACATGATGGATACGGCCCGCTCCGCCCGGCTGGAACTTCTGATCGTGATCCTGATCCTGGCGGAGCTGGTGATCGCCGCCGCCACTCTGTTTCATCCTTGGTGAGGGGCCCGGTGAGGGCGGCGTTTATTGTGCCGTCCAACCGCCATCGACGGGAATGATCGCTCCGGTGATGGAACGGGCACTGTCCGATGCCAGAAAGACCGCCAGATCGGCCACTTCGTCCACGGTGACGAATTGCTTGGTCGGTTGGGCATGCAGCAGCACGTCGTTGATCACCTGTTCGCGCGTCAAATTGCGAGCCGCCATGGTGTCGGGAATCTGTTTTTCCACCAGCGGCGTCCAGACATAGCCGGGGCAGATCGCATTGGCGGTAATGCCGAAGGTGGCCGTTTCCAGCGCCACGGTCTTGGTCAGTCCAGCGATGCCGTGCTTGGCCGAGACATAGGCCGCCTTGAATGGCGAAGCGACCAAGGCGTGGGCCGAGGCGGTGTTGACGACGCGGCCCCATTTCTTCGCCTTCATGCCGGGCAACGCGGCGCGGATGGCATGGAAGGCGGCGGACAGATTGATGGCGATGATCTGGTTCCATTTCTCGACCGGGAAGTCCTCGATCGGGGAAACGAACTGGATGCCCGCATTGTTCACCAGAATATCGACCCCGCCCAACTTGGCCTGGGCTTCGGCTACCATGGCGGTGATGTCCTCGCCCTTGCTCATGTCGGCGCCGGAATAATGCGCGCGCACGCGGAATTCGCTTTCGATGCCGGCACGCTCTTTTTCGATGGCGTCCTTGTCGCCGAAACCGTTGATCACGATATCGGCGCCCTGTTTGGCATAGGCCCGCGCGATGGCGAGGCCGATGCCGCTGGTCGAGCCGGTGACGAGGGCGACCTTGCCTTTGAGCATGACGGAATCCTTATGTTGGAAGGGGGCTTGAATGGTACCATGCCCCGCCTGACACTTTAATGAGAGTTTATTTTTGAACCGTGAATGTCACGGGAATTTTAACCCGCCAAGCGATACATTGGCGTCATGGACACCAAACCCATCGCGTTCGACGACCACACCATGGCCAATTGGCGGCCGGAGCGCTGCGGCCGTGTGGCCCTAGTTCTGCAGGGCGGGGGCGCACTGGGCGCCTATCAGGCCGGCGTCTATCAGGCCATGCATGAGGTCGGGTTGGAGCCGGACTGGGTATCCGGCGTGTCCATCGGCGCGGTGAACGCCGCCATCATTGCCGGCAACAAGCCGGATAAGCGCCAGGAACGCCTGACCGCGTTTTGGACCCGCATCACCGACCGCACCGTCTGGCTGCACACACCGGATGGCGACATTTTCCGCCAGATGCGCAATGCCACCTCGGCCTTTCACACGATGGTGATGGGCCAGCCTGGCTTCTTCACGCCGCACAAGCTCAATCCCTGGCTCAGCCCCGCCGGCGCTAAAAGCGCCACCAGCTATTATGACAGCGGCCCGTTGCGAGAGACTTTGCTGGAGCTGGTGGATTTCGATCGTTTGAACGACGGCAACTGCCGCTTCTCAGTCGGCGCGGTCAATGTGATGACCGGAAATTTCATTTTCTTCGACAATGCCAAACACCGGATCGGGCCGGAACACATCATGGCGTCGGGTGCCTTGCCGCCCGCCTTCGCGCCGGTGCAGATCGGCACGGATTATTTCTGGGACGGCGGCATCGTCTCCAACACGCCGCTGCAGCATCTGCTGGCCCAGGACGACGACATCAATTCCCTGGTCTTTCAGGTCGATCTGTTCAGCGCCTCCGGCGCCCTGCCGCGCACCATGGCGGATGTGATGGGCCGCGAGAAGGATATCGCTTACTCCTCGCGCACCCGTCAGGTCACGGATATGTTCCAGCGGCTGCAACGGTGGAAGACCCGCGCCTATCGTGCCTTGCTGAAAATTCCGGAAGCCGATCTGACCGATGAAGAACGGGCGATGCGCGACAAGCTGGCCCGGCTGCCTGCGCACACCATCCTTCAGCTGATCTACCAACAGAAAAGCTATGAAGGGAACGCCAAGGATTACGAATTCTCCCGCACGTCCATGCGCGAGCATTGGCAGAGCGGCCATGACGATACCAAGCGCACCCTGATGCACAAGCATTGGCTGGAGATGCCGCCGGAAAATACCGGCATCGTCACCCACGACATCCACCGGGATCGCGAAGAACCGGTCTGGTAATCGTCGTCAGCCGCCCGGCTTCAGCACATTGTTGGCCCGGTCGCGGTCCGGCACAACGTGATCCGGATCGACGGTCACCGACAGGATCGGCTTGATGCTGTCCAGGTGCAGATCCACCTGCGATTTCTGGATCCAGGTTTCGGCGGGCAAAGCGATGCGCCGCTTTTCGCCGCCGGCGAACGCCACCTCTACCGTTGCGGGCATCACCAGCCGGTCCTGATTGGCGATGGTCACCACCGCGCCTTTGTCCCAGCCTTCCTTGTCGGGCACCGCGCCGGTCACGGCCAGGTCCAGATTCCAATTGTTGAAATACCAGCCCCGCCAATACCAGGAGAGATCCTCGCCGCCCGCGCTGTTCATCGCCCGGAAAAAATCCGACGGCGTGGGGTGCTTGAACGACCAGTCGGCGATGAATTTCCTGAACGCCCAGTCGAAGCGTTCGGGGCCCAGAATTTGTTCGCGCAGCAGCACCAGTCCCAGTGCCGATTTGAAGTAGCTGGAGGGATGGCGATATTTCTCCCGCACCTGGTCGGAGCGGGTCATTATGCTGGGCGCCTCGCGATCGGCGAGGAGGGGTAGGATCTCGTCCACCGGATTGCCCTTGCCCGGCGCATATTCGCCGTCGCGCTTGGGGCCGAATTCTTTGAAATCGTCAGACTCGAAAATATCGATGAAGGTGTTGAAGCCTTCATCCATCCATTGGTCGCGCCGCTCGTTGAAGCCCACCACCATGGGAAACCAGGTGTGGCCGATCTCATGCGCGGTGATCCAGAACAGCTGCGGGTCGCGGTCCTTGTAGCTGTCGAAGGCGACGCCGGGATATTCCATGCCGTCGATGGGGCCGCCCAGGCTGGACGCCACCGGCCAGGGATAGACCGACCAGCGCTTCGAGAAATTCTCCACCGCATGTTTGAGATATTCGGTGGAGCGGCCCCAACCCTTGGGCACCGCGCCTTCCACGGGATAAAGCGATTGAGCCAGCGCGGTCTTGCCGCCGGGAAGATTGATCCGTGCCGCGTCCCAGATGAGAGCTTTGCTGGCGATGAAGGCGACATCGCGGGTGTCGGCCAGATGGAAGCGCCAGGTGAGTGTGCCGTCCTGCTTGGGCCGGCTGGCGGGATCGTTGACCTCGGCGCCGGTGCGGATCATCACCGTCTTGTCGCTCTGGCGCGCCTCAGCAAGGCGATCCTGCTGAACCTTGGTGAGAACATCCTGCGGGTTGGTGAGTTCACCCGAGCCCGCCACCAGCATGTCCGAGGGCACAGTCATGGCGACATCGAAATCGCCATATTCCAGATAAAATTCCGACGCGATGTAGGGCAGCGTGTCCCAACCGCGCAGGTCGTCGAACACCGCCATGCGCGGATACCATTGGGCAAGGTCGAAGATCTCGCCATCCTTGGCCGTGTCATGACCGGTGCGCCCGGCGCTGCCTTTGGGCACGGTGTAATGATAAGAGATGTGCAGCTTGATCTGCCCGCCCTTGGCCTTCAGCGCTTCCGGCAAGCGCACTTGCATCCGAGTGTCGCTGACCACGGTCTCGGCTTTGACGGCCTGGCTGCCTTCGCCGATCTCCACCTTGTCCAGCACAAAGCCATCCGTGGATTGCGGCGCGGCCCGGCGCGCGGAACCCGCGGCGGTGCGGGCCCGGGCATCCGTCTTGTAGATATTCTCGTCCAGCTGCACCCAGAGCGCCGTCAGCGCGGTGGGGCTGTTGTTGGTGTAGGTGATGACTTCGTCGCCCGCGAGCGTGGCCTTCACCGGATCGAGCGTGGCGGCGATTTTGTAATCCGCCCGATTCTGCCAATAGTCCGGTCCCGGCGCGCCGTCGCCCCCACGATAGCTGTTGACGGCTACGGGGAGCGTGAGCGGCGCAAAGGCGCGGCGCGGATCATAGCGGCCCTGTGCGGCTTGCTTCTCGGCGGCGCGATCGCAGCCCGCCAGCACCAGAACTGAAACCGCCAGCAGTCCGGCCGCAGTGCCGCGCATCACCCTCATGAGAATCCCCGCTCATTCCATAATCGCGCGGGATGATGTGGCATTTTGCTAGGGAGTGGAAGGGTCGGGAGCCAAGGTTGCTGCAACCCTGCGCAGCGCCAATTGCGTAACAAGAAACGCGGCAACGGCACAGGCCGCGATTCCATACACCATCGGCTGCGGCATGCCGTTGGCGAAGAGGCCTGCCAGCGCCATCACTGCCGAACCGATGATCATCTGCAGCGCGCCCATCAACGCAGACGCCGTGCCCGCGATGGCACCATGATGTTCCAGCGCCAGGACGGCGGTGGTGGGAATCACCAGTCCCAGAAAGCCATAGCCGATGAACAGCGGTGCCATCAGGGCAAAGAGATTGTCGATACCGGCGGCGAACACCAGAGCCAGCACCACCATGGCAAACGCAAAGCCGGCGGCCGCGATGCGCACCACCGGCGGCAGACCGAAACGCTGGGTGAGCATGCCGGTGAGTTGGCTGAAGCCGAAGAATGAGGCTGCATTCAAAGCAAAGCACAGGCTGAACAGCTTGGGCGACAGGCCGTAATGATTGATCAGCACAAAGGAAGCGCTGCCCAGATAGACGAAGAAGGATGACACGCCCAGCGCGCCCACCAGAACCAGTCCAATGAATTCGCCATCGCGCAGCAAAAGCCCATAGGCGCTGAAGGCGCCGCGCCAGGTGCTGTCGGCGCGGTGATGATCCTCGCGCGTTTCCTTGAGTTGCGTTACCGCCAGGATCAACGCCAGAACGGCGGCGATGGTGAGGACGGCAAAGACACCGCGCCAGCCAAAGGCCGCGATCACAAAGCTGCCAGTCAGAGGCGCCAGGATCGGCGAAATGCTGACCGTGAGCATCAACAGCGACATCAGCCTTGTGGCGTCGTGGCCGGTATAAAGGTCGCGCACGATGGCGCGGGGGATCACCATGCCGGCGCAGGCACCGAACGCCTGGACCACGCGAAAGCCGATCAGGATTTCGATGTTGGGCGCCAGGGAGCAGCCGATGCTGCCCACGGTGAAAATGATCAATCCGCCATAGATTGGCAGCTTGCGGCCCACAATGTCGCTGAGCGGCCCGTAGAAAAGCTGGCAGATGCCGATGACGATGAAATACGCCATCAGGCTCATTTGCACCGCGCCCGTGCTGGCGCCCAGGCTTTGGCCCATGGAAGGCAGGGCGGGAAGATACATGTCGATGGCGAAGGGCCCGACCGCGGTGATGAGGCCGAGCACGATCGCTATGCCCAGAAAGCGTCGCGTCACAAGAACATCCGTATAAAGGGCCGGCGGTTATACGGTCATCGCTTCGGCGCCACCAGCGCGAAATATGCACCGAGCGGATCCATGCACTGGATGATGTACATGGGGCCGGGCACTTCCGCCGGGCCCATCAATACTTTGCCGCCCGCAGCTTTCACCCGGTCCGCCGCCGCATCGATGGCATCGACGTTGAAGTAATAGCCCCAATTCGGGACGGGAACGGCATCCGGCTTGGTCATCATGCCGCCCACCGGCTCCGCCCCGGTGGCGAACAACTGATATGTGCCCATCGGACCCATTTCGAAGGCTTCGGCCTTGGTCCAGCCGAATAGTTTTTCATAGAAGGCGAAAGCGGATTTCCATTCGCCCGCCATCAATTCGCGCCAGCCGATGGCGCCAGGCGTGCGGGAGGAAACGGGCGGGAAGGATTCGCTGTTCAGGCCCTTGGCCAGGAGAAAGCCCGCGCCTTGCGGATCCGACACCACGGCGAAGCGGATGATACCGGGCACATCGGTGGGTGGGCGATGCACCTTGCCGCCTTCTTGCTCCAGGCGCTTGCACATCGCATCGACATCGTCGGACCAGATATAACCCAGCCAGGCGGGCGGCATGCCTTTGGCTTCGGCCGGAATCGGCATCAGCCCGGCCACCGGCACGCCATTGGCGGTGAAGAGGGTGTAGGACTGGCTGGGCGTGCTGCCGTCCATCGTTCCCCAGCCGACCACGGCGCCATAGAAAGCGGCGGCGGCTTTGGTGTCGGTGGTCACGACGTCGTACCAGAAGAACTGACCCTGCTTCATTGCCATCTCCTTTGCTGGTCCGGCACTCAACTTGACTTGATAAGTTGAAGTCAACATAATTGTTTTGTGACAGAGATTCCTTTCGAGACCACCCTTGTGGTGCGCGACACCTGCCTGTGCTTGGCCACGCAGCGGGCGGCGCGGGCGTTGGCGCGCCGGTTCGACGATGCGTTCCGCGCCCTCGACCTCACCAATGGGCAATTCTCGCTATTGATGGCGCTCAACCGGCCCAAGCCGCCCACCATTGCGCCCCTGGCGGAGTTCCTGGCGATGGACCGCACCACCTTGACCGCTGCGCTCAAGCCGCTGGAACGGCGCGGGCTTATTCAAGTTTCTGTCGATCCGGATGACCGCCGCAGCCGCCTCCTCAGGCTCACCGCCAAGGGGCGGGGATTGCTGGGCCGGGCGCTTCCGATCTGGAAGGAACATCACGCCATCCTGGAACAGGAAACCGGTCCCGCGGACGGCTTGCGTCAAAGCCTCACCGAACTGGTGATCGGAAAATCCGGAAAGGACCGGCCGCGGCGCGCTGTTTCAAAGGGCAAGTCTGCCTTACCCTGCGACTAGCGTGCCGGCGCGGGCTGCATCAGTTGCGCCTGATCCATCGCGGTGACCACCACATTGGCGCTCTGATCATATCCCAGCGCCGACGCGTCCAGAGTGACGGTCCGCCCGCTGGTCAATGCGATATCGGCTTTCAAAGGTTTGCCCATGGCATCGGTCTGAACCTTGACCAGCGATCCCACCGCGACGCCTTTGGGATCGACCACCCGGGCGCCTGCGATCTTGGCCGGCACGGTAGCGATGCTGTTGAGCGCCATCGGGGCGAATTCCTCGGCTGCCGATGGCGATACACCGGCCGCGAGAACAAGGAAAAACGCAAATAAGGTTTTCATGCGCACCGGCGTAGAAAACAATCACCGGAAACGGGCGCGATGCCGATCCGTTCCTGACTGTCAAAGCCGGGCGGCATCCGCCCGGCAGCGCCGGACGGACGCTGCGTCGGGTTTTACAATCCGCGCGGGTAGGTTTGTCCGGCCGGGACTGGCCCGGACGTCAGCATTCCCGATTCAACGACAAATAGGGCGGCAGCGCCTGCCAGAAGAGCGATGACGACCCATGCTACGATTCTCGAACCTTTGCTCGGTGCTTCTTCGGTATGATGAAACTGTCCCAAACTGCTCATCCGTTACCTCCTGGTTCGCCCGCCTCGGGCGGTTGTTTCGTGCGCAGTCTCCGTCGGTTATGGCCACTTACGATCCGGACTATTTTCCCGAACCGTGTCGCCCGCACTATACCACCGAAATGCCGCTTTCAGAGCGGAACTCTGACAAAATTTACATGTTGGGCATGGCATCGCTGCATCGCAAAAAACCAAAGAAACAGCCGCGAAGGCGCAGCCGCTTTTTGAAGCCGGGGCCGCTTCGTGATCTGATGGACGGGCGGGGCAGCCAAGGAGACGGTCATGAAGCTTCGCTATTCGGCATGCGCCGCAATCATTGTTCTGCTGCTTTCATCTGCGGGCGTGGTCGCGCAACCTGCAAAGCCGGCCAGTCAATGTTTCTTCACCAGCCAGTTTGAAAATTGGCGCGCTCCCGATGCGCGCACGATCAATATCCGTGTGCGCGGTAATCAGGTTTACCGCCTGGGCCTGGGCAGCGAATGTCACGCGCTGCTCAATCCGGGCGCGCGCCTGGTCACAACGTTCCGGGGCGCAAATACGGTCTGCTCGCCGCTCGATTGGGACCTGAAAGTCAGCTCCGGGATCGGCAGCCCGGCCATCCCCTGTCTGGTCCGGACCATGACGCGCCTTACTCCGGCCGAGGCCCAGGCGCTCACATCCAAGGAACGGCCTTGAGAGCGATCAAGGTGCGCCGGATGCGTCCTGAGGCGTGGCCGGCGGGGTGACGGGCGATCCGCCCAGCGCCAGATACAGCTGAACGGTATCCATCAACCGCTGCGCCTTGGCGCGTGCTAGGCCCAGCTGCGCCTGGGCGTTGCGGCGTTCGGCGTCGATCACGTCCAGGATGCCGGAATTGCCGGCCTCGAAGCTGCGCCGCGCAAGATCCAGGGAGCGCGATGCGGTTTGCGCCGCCGCCGCCTGGGCGTTCAGGCGGTCGGCATCGTTGGAAAGCGCCTGCAATCGGTCGGCGATATCGCCAAAGGCGGTGAGGATGGTCTGGCGATAGGTGGCCAGCGAGGCTTTATAATTCTCGATCGCGGCGCGGCGCTCGGCGCTCAGCCGTCCGCCGCTGAAGATCGGCTGGGTGAGGTTGGCGGCGAGGGCATAGGCGTTGTTGATACTGTTGAACAATCCGCCCGGCGTCAGCGCCTGCTGGGTCACATTCGCAGTCAAAGTGAGGTTCGGATAAAGATTGGCGGTAGCGATGCCGATGGCGGCGCTGGCGGCGTGCAGCTGCGATTCCGCGGCGCGAATGTCGGGACGGCGGCGCACCAGTTCCGACGGCAGGCTCACGGGCAATTCGCCGGGCAAAGTGAAGTCCGTGAGTGCGAATTCCGGCGGGCTCCATTCGGCAGGCGCTTTGCCCACCAGGATCGCCAGGGCATGGCGCGCCACCGCTTCTTGCTGACGCAAGTCCGGCAGAAGCGCGCGGTCCTCGGCCAGCTGGCTCTGGGCACTGACCAGCTGCACCTGGGTGCCCGAGCCGCTGGTGAT
>Ga0207695_10008410_pt1 | contig 12927 bp, 10 predicted proteins | sample KBSC54metaG_FD_184354 | JGI IMG/M metagenome (GOLD analysis project Ga0207695, IMG submission 184354) | Corn rhizosphere microbial communities from Kellogg Biological Station, Michigan, USA - KBS C5-4 metaG (SPAdes) (version 2) | ecosystem: Host-associated > Plants > Roots > Rhizosphere > Soil...
CACAGGGATCTCCATCGAAACCGCAAGCCGCCTGCTTGATTCCGGGCTCTACGCCGGAATCAAGGATTCTAGTGGCGACTGGCCCTATTTTGAACAACTGCTGGCTCTGAAACAAAACCGAAAATTTTCGCTTTTCGCCGGAAATGACCGCATCGCCGCCCGGGCCCTCTCCTCCGGAGCCGATGGTGTTCTCTCCGGATGCGCCTGCGCTGTCCCCGAACTCCTCGTCGCGCTCACTCGCGCCGTCGCAGCCAAAGATCAGGTGCGCGCCGAATCCCTGAACGCCAGCCTGACCGAATTTATCGATAAGATCGAAGCCTTCCCAACGCCTGTCGGAATTAAACGCGCTGTGGCGGTCAGAGGCCAGAAATCCGGCGACATCTCGGTCCCGCTCGCGCCCGAAACATCCCGCGCACTAGACGAGTTTTCCGCCTGGTTCAAAAACTGGTGGACCACCGTTCTCCCGGCGTGCAGGTAATCTGAGTCGAGCATTGTCAATACCTGTTTAAGCAATAAAATCAGCTACTTGCACGAATTTTCTGGCACTCCTCTGTTCCTTGTGCTAATACTGGAGCTTGGAATTGGACTCATTTCGAGCCACGTTTGAATCCCGTTCCATTTCGACACATACCAAGTTGGAGGCAACTACATGAACATTCGTCCGCTCTATGACCGTATCGTTGTGAAACGGATCGAGAACGACGCCGAGAAAACACTCGGCGGTCTCTTTATCCCCGACTCCGCAAAAGAGAAACCCCAGGAAGCTGAAGTCCTCGCCGTTGGCAAGGGCAAGCGTCTCGAAGACGGTAAAGTGGTGCCACTGGATGTCCAGGTTGGCGACCGCATCCTCTTCGGTAAGTATTCCGGCAGCGAGATCAAGATCGATGGCGAAGACTGCCTGATCATGCGTGAAGACGAGGTGCTCGGCATCCTCACTTCCGGCAAGTAACTCGCAGCCTTTTCAAGTTCTTTTTTCAGTTATTAGCTCAAGCGCCCGGGCCGATGGCCTGCTGCGCGCATCTCAAAGAAGGAGAAATAAACAGATATGGCAAAACAGATTGTTTACGCTGAGAATTCCCGCCAGGCGATCCTGCGCGGAGTGAATCAGTTGGCCGACGCGGTGAAGGTCACCCTCGGTCCCAAGGGCCGCAACGTCGTTATCGAGAAGAAGTTCGGCGGGCCCACCATCACCAAGGACGGCGTCACCGTTGCGAAGGAAATCGAACTGAAGGACCCGCTCGAAAACATGGGCGCCCAGATGGTTCGCGAAGTCGCATCGAAGACGTCCGACATCGCCGGTGACGGTACCACCACCGCGACCATTCTCGCCCAGGCGATTTTCCGTGAAGGCGTGAAGTCCGTCGCCGCCGGCGCAAATCCCATGGCGCTGAAGCGCGGCATCGAGAAGGCCGTCGCGGTTGCGATCGAAGAAGTGAAGAAGATGTCGAAGCCGGTTTCCGGTGACATGATTGCTCAGGTCGGCACCATTTCGGCCAACAGCGATCACACCATCGGCGACACCATTGCGGAAGCGATGAAGAAGGTCGGCAAGGATGGCGTTATCACGGTCGAAGAATCGAAGACCATGTTGACCGAACTGCAGACCGTGGAAGGCATGCAGTTCGATCGCGGCTATCTCTCGCCGTACTTCGTGACCGACGCCGACCGTATGGAGTGCGTCCTCGAAGATCCCTACATCCTCATCCACGAGAAGAAGATCAGCAACATGAAGGATCTGCTCCCCGTGCTCGAGCAGATTGCCCGCGCGGGCCGTCCGCTGCTCATCATCGCGGAAGAAGTCGAAGGCGAAGCGCTCGCCACCCTCGTGGTCAATAAGCTGCGTGGCACCCTGAATGCCGCCGCCGTTAAGGCGCCGGGCTTCGGCGATCGCCGCAAGGCCATGCTGGAAGACATTGCCATCCTCACGGGCGGCAAGGCCATCTTCGAAGAAACCGGTATCAAGCTGGAAGGCGTGAAACTGGAAGACCTCGGCCGCGCCAAGCGCGTCTCCATCGACAAAGACAACACCACGCTGGTTGACGGCGCCGGTGCCCCGGCCGCAATTGCCGGCCGGATCAAGCAGCTTCGCACCCAGATCGACGAAACCACCTCCGACTACGATCGCGAAAAGCTCCAGGAGCGCCTCGCGAAACTGGCCGGCGGCGTTGCCGTCATCAAGGTTGGCGCGGCCACCGAAACCGAAATGAAGGAAAAGAAGGCCCGTGTCGAAGACGCGCTGCACGCAACCCGCGCAGCCGTTGAAGAAGGCATCGTTCCCGGAGGCGGCGTGGCTCTGCTGCGCGCAGCCAAGGCCCTGAAGGAACTCAAGGTTCCCGGCGATGAGCAGATTGGCGTCGATATCATTCGCCGCGCCTGCGAAGAGCCGATTCGCCAGATTGTGAACAACGCCGGAGTCGAAGGCGCCATCATAATCGGCAAGATCCGCGAGAACGACAACGCCCATTACGGCTACAACGCTCAGACCGATGTGTACGAAGACCTCGTCGCATCCGGTGTGATCGATCCGGCCAAGGTAACCCGCTCCGCCCTGCAGAACGCGGCCTCAATCGCCGGTTTGATGCTGACCACAGAAGCAATGGTCTGCGACATTCCGGAGAAGAAGGCAGCCCCCGCACCCGGCGGCCACGGCCCCGAAGGCATGGACTACTAAGGCGCTAGCCGCGCGGCATTACGCCTCCGGCGTAATGATTGCGGTTCGTTGCTGGAAAGAAAAGCCGCGTTTGCCGAAAGGTGAGCGCGGCGTTTTTATTTCGGACTTCTCGACGGAACTGACCGGGATTCAGCATTTGGACGGGCGACGAACCCCAAGGCGCACAGTAGGCAGATTTGAGGTGGAGTTTCGTGCTTTCGAGCACTCCGCGTGGGGATACGATAGACGTCGTAGGAAGCGGACCAAGAAAGCTTAATATGGACGACGAGGCTTACAAGTCTTTTTTGGAGAGACAGTCGGATGTGCGCAGGTCAGAGGATTTGCGCGAACTGATGGACGTAAGCGTTGAAACGATAACGCGCGTCTCGCAAATGGGCAGACCGAGGGTTAAAGCCATGATGCTAAAACGAATCGAAAAGGATGGCAAGAGAAGCATCTCGCCAACTGGTTCAATTCTGAGATTTGTGGCAGAAACCGAGTCTGCTATGGCACCGATGTCCGAGCCGGAGCGCCGTGACTTCTGGGAGATTTGCGAGGACCGTTACCAAGTCCGTTCCATGATTCTCACGTCGCAGTTGCCGGTTCCGCGCTGGCACGAACAGATCGGCGATGCGAATCGTGGCCGATGGCATCCTCGACCGGCTGGTTCACAACGCGCGTCGCATCGAGATGCGTGGCGATTCGATGCGCAAGAATCGTGGAAAGCTGAACACATAGCTATCACGGGGAGGCGAGGAGAGTGCCGGGCGCATCGTTACCGAGTGCGTGCCGATAGAGTAACCGTCAGCAAGTAAGCCGGTAAATGCTACCCGAAGGGAAGCGGGTACCCGGAAACGCCGTGAATAATTCTTGTTACAGTTGACCCATGTATCTTCCGAAGAGGTGGGGGTTGATCATCCTCGGAGCGCTGGCCCTCGCGGCCGCGTCTTTCGCCGGCGCGCAAACTCGCTCCTCCCGACCTGCGGGTGACGCGCCAGCCGAATCCGTTGCTATTACGGACGTCAGCGTAATCGACGTGGCAACAGGCCGGCTGCAGAATGGCGTCACGGTGATTGCACAAGGTGAGCGGATAGTGGCAATCGGCCCCCGAGCCACAATCCCGCGCGGCGCGACTCGGGTGAACGGAAAAGGAAAGTTTCTGATTCCCGGTCTTTGGGATATGCATACGCATCACCAGGGCACGGGAGCCGACTGGCTGGATTTGTTCATCGCCAAAGGAGTGGTTGGAACCCGCGATATGGGCGGGGATTTGGATTTCATCCTGCCACTGCGCGAACGGGTCAGGTCCGCGGCAGTTCTTGGACCCGAAATCGTAGCGTCAGGGCCCATACTGGATGACGCGCCGCCCAGCTACCCGTATCGCAGACGCGTGGCTAATGCACAGCAAGCCAGGGAAGCTGTGGCCGACCTGAAACGGGCGGGCGTTGACTTCATCAAAGTTCACGATCATACCCCACGCGAAGTCTTTTTTTCCATAGCAGAGGAGGCTCCAAAACTGGGACTGACCTTCGCGGGACATGTTCCTCTGGAGGTCAAGGTCGAGGAAGCGGCCGACGCCGGCATACACAGTATCGAGCACCTGGCAAACTATCAGGTCTTTGACGAGTGTATGACGAGTTATACCTACACGCTCTCGGATTGCCGACGCTTATTTGAAAAGCTGGCCGCGAAAGGTGTGTGGCAGACACCTACTCTTTCATTCCTTCAGTGGACGCCTGAGATGTTGTCCGGCCAGCCTCTTGCGCACGCGGAGTATGCCAGCGACCCTTTGTTGAAGTTGACGCGAGAGAACGCGGAAGTTTCCCACGTGCCCGCGGGTCAACTGGAAAAGATCAGGCTGGTAAATCGAATCGCTTTAAAGGCCATCCCGGATATGTACTCGCTGGGTAACCGGTTCCTGGCTGGATGCGACGCACTCGTTCCGGGGTTCTGCCTTCATGATGAGCTGGAGTGGTTTACGAAGGCCGGGTTTTCGCCACTTCAGGCGCTGCAGACCGCTACGATCAACCCCGCCCGTTTCCTGGGGCGGGAAGATACTCAGGGCTCCATTGAGGTGGGGAAAAGGGCCGATCTGGTTCTGCTCGGGGCAAACCCATTGCTTGATATCCGCAATGTTGGGCATATCGAAGATGTAGTCGTTCGAGGCAGGTTGGTGACGAAACAGGCTATTGACAAAATTCTAGCCAGTCACCGGCGCTAAGGCCGAAGCGCTATTCGCGCTCCGGCGTCACTGCGTGCTGAGGCGGGCAAGGGACTGCTGCCCCTTGCCCCACACCCTCTTGCACAATCGAGATGCCAGCGTCGCTACGCTCCGATGGTGTTCGGGTTCATCCCGGAATGCCGTTCGGATTCCTGACGGAATAACCGTTCGGCTTCGACGGAATCCTCAACCAGCGCCAAATACGTGTCCCAGAGTTCATCGACTCGGAAAAGCGCTCCTCCGGCGTCATTCGATTCCATTCCCCCCACTCCTCGCCAACATTGCCTCAAGGCCAAGCCCCACACACATACCAGGCCGACTGACCTCCCGCCCACTCACTGGCCCACAGTTATATACAAGTTCTGCGCATTCGGCACTCCATCTACAATCAGTTCGATCGGCTGATCGCCTGGCGTCAGATTCGGAATCATGACATTGAATTGATAGAAGCCGATATAGCCCGCCAGCGCACCGCCGAACAACACTTTCGCCGGAACTCCACCGATGTTCACCTGATAGGGAAGCGCGAGTGGCGACGTCTGCGCCGCTATCACCCCTGCCTGCGTCGCGGGATCCGTCGGACCGCAACCCAGGGCGAAAATTGTCACCACATCGCCGGGTTTCGCAGCGCTGAAAGGCACCCCCTGCAACAATCCCGATGGCCCGATGAACGAAGTATAGTCGGGCTTCTGCGCGACCACGTAGAGCTTCCCGTTCGCACTGAACTGCGGCACGGACTGAAGCGACGGTGACAGCCTGTTGCGAGTCGCCGTCCCCACATTGCTCATTCCCACGGCGTTCTTCACCTGAATGTTCACGACCCCGGTTGCCGTGTCCTCGGGGGTATTGATATTGATCTGCCCGGGGCTGACATATTCGATAAACGCCGGTTTATTGTTCACGGTCACGCTCACTCCGTCAAGCACCGTGGGAGCGTTCGATCCCATAAAATCAGACGGCGCCCACGCGCGCGAAGTGGTTGCCAGATTCGAGCCGTACAACGTCACATACATGTTCGAACCAAAACTCGTCTTGCCTTCGAATACGGGAATTGTGGCTTGCGTAAAGCTGATAGACGGAACGGCCGGCGGAGTGATCTTTCGAATCTTGCGATTCGCTGTATCCGCCAGGTAAAGGTTATCCTGCGAGTCTACCGTCAAGCCGGTAGGTCCGTTGAACTGCGCGTTGATCGCGGGGCCGCCATCGCCGGAATTTCCCGGTCTTCCCGTGCCCGCCCACGTATTGATAATCCCGTTCTTATCGACTCTGCGGATCCGCGCGCCGCCGTATTCGCTGAAGTAGACGTTCCCCACAGAATCGACCGCGACGCCGGTGGTGTTGGCGATCTGCGCTGCCGTACCCTGCCCGCCGTCGCCGCTGAAACCGGCTGTTCCGGTGCCTGCAACGGTCGAGATCACTCCGTTCGGGCTCACCTTTCTGATGCGGGAATTCCCCGTGTAACCCAGCGGGCCATCGTCATTGAAGTAGATTGTTCCATCGCTGGTGACTGCCAGCCATCCGGGGAAAATGTTGGCCGAGGGCCCGAGGCCCCCATCTCCCGCGTAAGTGATGGTTCCGGAACCCACAACCGTGGTGATAATGCCATCGGTCCCGATCTTCCTGATGCGGTGGTTTCCCCAATCCACAAAGTAGAGCGCTCCCTTTGAATCGAAGGTCATCGTGTAGGGATTGTAGAACTTCGCGCTGGCAGCGGGGCCGCCATCGCCTGTGAACCCTTGAGCTCCTGTGCCCGCGAAGGTGGTGATGATCCCGTTAGGCGACACCTTGCGAATCCGGTTATTTCCCCAGTCGCCTATATAAAGTGATCCGTCCGCCCCCACAGCGGTGCCAACCGGGCCGCTCAGCAACGCACTGGTCGCGAGCGCGCCATCGCCGGCATAGCCGCTCTTACCAAGCGTCCCCGCGACGACGGTCGTTGCGCCCAGCCGATCTATTTTGTAGACCACATCGCCATCGAAATCAGCGGTGTAAATGTTCCCGGCGCTGTCCAGCGACACCTGGACAACTCTGCCCCAACTCGAATTCCCGGCTATGGTCGTGACGGTCTGGGATGCCGCGGGGAAAGCAGCGCTCAACATGAAAATCAACAGGGCAAAGCCCTTTATCGGCGATCGCATAAACGTATTTCTCCTGATTAGTCTGAATAGGCACAGATCCGCGAGCCGTATCAATGACAACCCGTGGTCGCGGGGTTGAAAATACGGACTAACCGATTCGGTGCGGTCTCCTGGCTGGATGCTGCCACGAATTCGGGGGAATTGAGTCTGAAGGATTTCTCAAGAATTCTAAAGCGATCACAGGTCGATGATTCTCAACGCAGTTACGGCCCGCCATGCAGAAGTTTCAGGACGCCGCTGGCGCTTTGGAACCTGCGAGTTCGATGAATTTCAACGTGAACTTCGCGTCGGCGGCGAGGTCGTCGAGATCGAATCGAAGCCGCTCGATGTGCTTTTTCACCTGTTACAGCATCAGGGCGCAGTAGTAACAAGGGAGGAGTTGCTGGAAGCCGTATGGCCCGGCGTCCGTGTTGTGGAAGGTTCGCTGGCAACCGCGGTCTCGAAGCTGCGCCGGAGTCTGGGACCGGAAGAGCAATCGATCGTGGTGACTATTCCGAGACTTGGTTATCGGTTAGGCGTGCCTGTCCAGTGCGAGGATGTCAAAGGACCCGCGGCCGCGCCTCGCTTCAAACCCGGTCAGCCAGTGCCGGGACGCGACAGGTGGCAGTTCGTACGCAGACTGGACCTTTCGGGTTCGGGTGACGTATGGCTCGCCGAACAACCCAAGACGCATGAGACGCGCGTATTCAAGTTTGCGTTCGATGGCGGGCGCCTCACCGCCCTCAAGCGCGAAGTCACGCTGTCGCGTTTGCTGCGGCAGTCCCTTGGGGAACGGCCTGATTTCGTACGAATGCTCGAGTGGAATTTCGAGACCGCTCCTTTCTATGTGGAGAACGAGTACTGCGGGCTGAACCTGCTCGAATGGGCCGAAAGCCAGGGCGGGCTTAGCGCTGTACCTTTCGAGACCAGACTGCGGTTGTTCATCGGAATGGCTTCCACTGTGGCTGCCGCCCATGAAACGGGCGTGCTGCACAGCGATCTCAAGCCTGCCAATATCCTGGTTGGCGAGAATGGCACCGCCACCGTCGCGGATTTCGGCAGCGGATCAATCGTAGAGCCCTCTCGCCTGGCAGCGCTTGAAATCACCCGCGCCGGCTTCAGCCAGGAAGACGTTTCCGATGCTGCCGCGCTCACGGGCACGGTGATGTATCTGGCTCCGGAAGTGCTTGCGGGACACGTGCCCACGGCGCTTGCCGACGTCTATGCGCTGGGGATGATTCTCTATCAAACGATCGTCGGGGATTTTCGAAAGCCCCTGTCGCCAGGCTGGGAAGCCGATATCGCCGACCCGTTGCTTCGTGAGGATGTTGCGGACGCGGCATGTGGAGATCCGGCGAAGAGGCTGGGCAGCGTGTCCGCTCTTGTGGAACGGCTGCGAACGCTGGAGGCGCGCCGAATCCAACGAAGTGAACTGGATCGCGCGAGGGAAAGAGCGCATGTGGCGGAACTGCGACTCGCCAAAGCGATGGCGCGAAGGCCGTGGGTGATTGCGGCCGTTGCCGCGCTGACAATTGGTTTAAGCGCCAGCCTGGCAATGTACGGAAAGGCCAACCGTGAGATCGCCGCCGCCGCCGCGATGAATCGGTTCCTTGCGAACGATCTGCTGGGGCGAGGGAATCCCTTTCAAAGCGGCAAATCCAACGAGACTCTGGTGGAGGCGGTTCAGCAAGCGGCGCCGCGCATCGACCGACAGTTCCGCGATTCGCCTGAGATTGCAGCCCGGCTTCATCAGTCCATAGCCCAGGCTCTCGACAACAGAAGTGACTGGGATGCCCGCGCGCAGTACGACCGCGCGGCCGAGTTGTTCCTTCGGACTCAGGGTACACGCTCACAGGACGCCATAATCGTTCAACTGCAACGTGCCGCGATGGAGGCGCGCTCGTACGAGAAAGGTTCTTTGCCGCTGGCCCGCGAGATTTTGGCCCGGCAGGAGAAAATACTGGCGAGCGTTCGGCAACCCAGGGCGGAGCTAAACGTATCGCTGCATTCCGCGCGCGGAATGATCGCCCTGATCGACAACAAGGCCAAATCCGCCGCTCAGGAATTTGGGGCGGCATATCAGGGCGCGCAATCGCTGCCCGCTTTCGATGAGAATGCGCGACTCACGTTGAAGCAAAGGCTCGCGTTTTCGTATATACGGCTGGGCGATGGCGCGAAAGCCGAGCAACTGATTCGCGAATTGATTGAAGCGTTCACGAGGTCGAGCGGGCCGGACAGCCCGAGCGTGCTTCGTGTGCGCCTCAATCTTGCGCAGGCTTTCATGATTCAAGGCAAGAACAGGGAGGCTGTGGAGGAGACCTCCCGAATCTACCCGGCGTATCTCGCGAGGCTCGGGCCCAAACACGAACTCACCATGCAGTTGCTCACTACGCGCGCGCAGTGCGAAGGGTCGCTCGGACTGTGGGATGACGCAATCCGGGACGACCTCGCGATCTACGCGCTGGCGGTTGAAAAGCAGGGGCCGCTTTCTTTCTTCGCGGTGGCTACCCTGTCCGACGCGGCGCTTGCGCAATGCCGCGCGGGCCGTTATGCGGAAGGCGAGCCCAATGCGCTTAAGTCGTACGAGGCGGCGGCGAAGGCGTTTGGGCCGCGCGCCGGCATAAGCGGTGGGGCGGCATACACGCTGGCCACCTGCCGAATTGGGCTGGGCAAATTGCAGGACGCGTCGAAGCTGCTTCAGGACATTGATGCTAACGAGGTCGCGCAACTCGCAGGTATGCCCGAATGGTCCGCAAACGTCTCCCTCGCCCAGGCGGAAATTGCATTTCGTGAAGGCGATTACGCGGCCGCGAAACGGTACGTCGATTCCGCCGCTCCCGTGTTTCTCCGCGCCGACGCTGAGCCGTTCCAGAAGAAGACACTGCAAGCACTAAGCGCAGCCATAAATGGCCGAACTCGAGATCATTGACTGCGCTGAGAGGCTCCGCGAGTTCGAGCCGGAATGGTTGCAACTTTCACAAGCTGTCACACCCGCCACGCCGTTCCAAACACCCCACTGGCTCCTGACGTGGTGGTCGCATTTCGGCAGCGGAGCTCTGCAAACGTTCGTTTTCCGGAATGGCGGAGCACTCATCGGCGTCGTCCCCTGTTTTCTGCATGAATGGAATGGCAACAGACAACTGACGCTGCTCGGGTCAGGGGTTTCGGACTACCTCGATCCTCAACTGGATCCGGGTCACGTTCCGGAGATTCTCGCCTTGCTCCATGCACACCTTAAGACTCGCCGCGACTGGGATATCGGCGACTGGCAAGACCTTTCCGAGAACACACCGCTGCAACAACTCGGCACAACACGGGGCGACACGCCGTGCAGTGCGATCTCTCTCGCCGGCAGCTTTGAAGAATTCCTTGCCAGGCGCCCGAAAGATCTCCGCCGCAATCTGCGGCGATACAAAGAAAAAGCTGAGGCAATTGCTCCGGTCACCTTCGAGGTGACCAAAACTGCCGATCCCGATTTAATCAACGCGTTAATTGACCTGCACCGCGCCCGCTGGAATCAGACAGGCGAGTGCGGCATGATCGACTCTAACCGCGCCGAGCCCTTCGTTCGCGACATCGCCCCTTCATTTGCCAGGCTTGGATCCCTTCGAATCTTCACCGTGAGATTTCAGGGCAGCGTCGCCGCCATCGTCCTCGCGCTGTGCGATGGGACATCGATATTCTCCTGGCTGAGCGCATTCGACCCCGCGACTGAAATGTACGGGTTCGGCCGCGAACTTCTTGCGCAGGCTCTCGGCTATGGGTACCGGCACGGGTATAAGAGCTGGCATTTTCTGCGCGGCGACGAGCCCTATAAGTTCTCCTGGGGCGCGCAGGCCATCCCTAAATGCCGCGTAATAATCCGCCCGTAGAGTTCCAGATAATCCCGAACCATTCGCTTCGAATCGAATCGCGATAATGCTTTTTCGCGGCAGAGGTCTCGTGAAATCCCGTCCACACGGTCGATTGCAGAAGCCATTTGGTTCGGCGAATCCACCACGTACCCGGTCTTGCCGTGGTCCACAATTTCGGGCAGCGCGCCTGCCCGAAGCGCAATCACAGGCGTGCCGGAACTAAGCGCCTCCATGGCGACGAGCGAACTCGTCTCGGCCACCAGGCTCGGGATGAGCAGACATCGTGCCTGCGCCAGCAGCGTCCGCTTCTGCTCAAAATCCACGGGACCGGCGTAAATCCGCGCGCGATCCAGGAGCGGTTCTACGGTCCGGGCGAAATACTCCTGGTGCTCCGGATATTCATGCACAGGGCCCGCCACAATCAACGGGGCATTTAACTGGCGCGCCACTTCCAGGGCGATGTGGGTCCCCTTCTCGGGACAGATGCGCCCAAGCCAAAGCAGGTAATCGCCAGCCACGCCAGGCTGATAGCGCGCGACAGGTATGCCGTTCGGAATGACGGGAACTTTTAGCCCACAGGGCAGGGAATCGGCTTGACTCCGGGATACGCAATTCAGCGCGACATTACCAGCCTGCATTTCTGTGAACACCCCGGGTGGATAAAAGGACACCGGCAAATGCAGCGTGGCCAGCATCGGAATTCCAGGCTTTGGCACATATTGATAAAAATCCAGCCCATGAAAATGAATCAGGTCAATTGGGCGGTCTCGAAGTGCATTCCGAATCGCCAGGCCGTGATTTTCCGCTTGTACGAGGTCTCCCGCCACTCTGGATCCTTTGCTTGCGACGACAACCGATTCGTGCCCCGCTTCGACCAGCGCATCATCCAAAATGGAGAGAATCTGCTCTGCGCCGCCCGCAAGGCCGGTCCCCACCGGCATACCTGGAAACGCGACGCTAAGCACTCTCATGGGCTTTTATAAGCACTGGCGAAACGCTTGCATGAAAAGCGCCACATGCGGCTTGCAATCCGCTGGACTGTTGGGGACGTCAGCGTTAGAGGCTTTGAGGCACTCGCTCTTTCCATCGCGGGGGCGCGGGCGGTATTCGGCGAAGCCGCCGCGTATTACGTGTGCGTGAATACCATCGACCTCGATACAGCCCGCAGCCGTGTTGGTTCTGTGGCGTGCCTGACCAACTGGATCGATTGCAGCGGAAGGCTTCCCGCATGGTTCAAAGATCACGTGGACCCGGCCATGGCCGAAGGCGTAGCCTGGAAATTCGCGCCGCCAGCCCTCTTTCGGGACCGGCACGTGCTTTCGCTTGATAACGACGTCATACTTTGGCGCATGCCCGACGCGATTCGGCGTTGGCTGGAGAGTCCCGAGACCCTGCTGATCGCGGAAGACGTTCACAGTTACTACGGACAGTTCGCGAACCTGTGTCCCGCGGAGCCCCGGAACTCAGGCATGGTCGGAATCCCGGCCGGCTGGGACACCGAGGCAAGGCTGAAGCACCTGCTGAGGAATGTGCGCCTCACCTCGGAGGCTGACGAGCAGGGCTTGCAGGTGGCCATGGTCACCGCCGAACCGCACGGAGTGGTGAGCGTGCGCGACGTGTCCATTAGCGGTTATTTTCGGCCGCACATGCTGGAACTCGGCTCGTGCGGCGCCCATTTTGTGGGAGTGAATTCAAGGCACAGCCAGTCTACGTGGCAAGGCCGATCAATCGAGCATTTCGCCCATGAATTCTTTGACGGCAAAAGACCTGAAGTCGTCCGTTTGCTGAAAGGCGCATGAAACGGGATGCATGGGGGCAGTTGTGGTTTCCGTTTAGCCTTTTGGGTCGTTTTCGAGAGCGGATTTGGCTTAGGCGGCTCGGCCGAGAACGGGCGGGGCGGCCTTTCCGCAGCAGCGTTTGTATTTTTCGCCCGATCCGCAGGGGCAGGCGGCGTTGCGGGGTGTAAGGCCGGCGTTGGTCGGAGTGGGATTACAAAACGAACTGTTGATCGGCGTTTTCGTGTCTTTCGTGTCTAAGGGTTCCTCGGCTTTGATCAGGTCGTCGAGGATTTTCGCGGCGGCTTTG
>Ga0207695_10008417_pt1 | contig 12922 bp, 11 predicted proteins | sample KBSC54metaG_FD_184354 | JGI IMG/M metagenome (GOLD analysis project Ga0207695, IMG submission 184354) | Corn rhizosphere microbial communities from Kellogg Biological Station, Michigan, USA - KBS C5-4 metaG (SPAdes) (version 2) | ecosystem: Host-associated > Plants > Roots > Rhizosphere > Soil...
AGCCCCTCCAGCGCCGCGCCCTGCACCTGGTTCATGGCGCCGGCGGGATTGACGATCTGGCGGCCGACGTCGGCGGCGACCCAGACCTTCTGGACCTTCACCTTGCCGGTGGCCGGCGCGACGGCCACCTGCACCACCTCGGCGAAGTAGCCGGCGTGGCTGTAGTGGAAGGCGACGCCCATGCCCGAGCCCGCCGGCAGCTTGCCGCGGTTGGCCCAGCCGGACATCTTCTCCACGGCGGCCAGCACGCCCTGCATGCGCCCGGCGTTGTAGGCGCTGGGCCCCTCGCCCACCATCGGCTTGGCGCCCAGGAGCTTCTTCCGGAAGGCCAGTGGGTCGGCGCCGGCGGCATGCGCCAACTCGTCGATGAAGCTCTGGTTGGCGAAGGCGATGGCGTTGGAGCCCGGCGCGCGCATCGGCCCGGTGGGCACGCCCAGCGGGATCAGCGACTGGTCCATCTGGAAGTTGGCCAGGAACCGGCTCGGGAACTCGGTGGCGGCCATCCCCGCGCTGGAGACGGGCTTTCCGCCCTCGCCGAAGGTCACGAAGTGGTCCTGCCAGGCCACCACATTGCCGGCCGCGTCCACCCCACCCTTGTAGAAATGGTAGCCGGCGGGCCGGTAGAAATCGTGGTGGATGTCGTCCTCGCGGGTCCAGACGAGCTTCACCGGGGCGCCCGCCTCCCGCGCGATCCAGGCGGCCTCCACCATGTAGTCGTTGGAGAGCCGGCGGCCGAAGCCCCCGCCGCAGCGGGTCATGTGCACGGTGATGTCGTCGACCTTCAGCCCCAGGGTCTGGGCGACCAGCTGGCGGCCCGGCTGCGGGTTCTGGGTCGGGGCCCAGATCTCCAGCTTGCCGTCCTTGAACACCGCCGTGGTGTTCTGCGGCTCCATGGGCGCGTGCGCCAGGAAGGGATAGGCATAGGCCGCCTCGACGGTCTTGGCCGCGCCCTTCAGGGCCGCGTCCACGTCGCCGTCCTTGCGCAGGTTCATCTCCGGCTTGCCGGCGGCGAGTTCGGCGGCGCGCTTGTTGAAGGCCGCCGTGCTCTGGGCCGAGGTCGGATGGTCGGCCCACTTCGTCTGCAGCTGGTTGCGGCCCTTGCGCGCCGCCCACCAGCTGTCGCCCACCACCGCCACGCCGGGGAGCAGGCCCGAGAGGTTGGTCCCGCCGTCCACGACGAAGACCTTCTTCACGCCCTTCACCGCGCGGGCGGCGTCGAGATTGGCGCTGGCCACCTTGGCCCCGAACACCGGGGCCTTCTCGTAGGTGGCGTAGAGCATACCCGGCACGCGGACGTCGATGCCGAACAGCGGCTCGCCGGTGACGATCTTCCTGGTGTCGTACTGCGGCGTCGCCTTGCCGATGATCTTGTAGTCCTTGGGGTTCTTCAGCGGCACGGTCTTGGGGTCTGGCGCCGCGACGCCGGCGCACTGGCCGGCCAGCGAGCCGTAGGTCGCCTTGCGGCCGGTGGCCACGTGGATCACCTGGCCAGCTTCGGTGCGGCACTCGCCCGTCGGGCAGTTCCAGGCGACTGCCGCGGCGCTCACCAGCATGGCGCGGGCCACCGCCCCCACCCGGCGCAGGTCGTCCCAGTTCATCGGAGTCGCCAGGCTGCCGCCCGCGAACTGGCTGCCGTAGAGCTTGGGGTCGCAGTCGGCCTGCTCGATGCGGACGTTCTCCCACGGGACGTCCAGCTCCTCGGCGATCATCATGGGCAGGCTGGTCTTCACCCCCTGACCGATCTCCGGGTTCTTGCCCATGATGGTGACGACGCCGTTGGGCGCCACGCGCACGAAGGCGTTCAGCGCCTGGGCGCCCGCGCCCTCCGCCGCCTCCGCCTTGGGGGCGATGGAGAAGGCCAGCACCAGGCCGCCGCCGACGACCGAGGCTTTCAGGATTTCGCGCCGCGAGGCGCCCGAATGCGTCAAGGTTGGGATTTGAAGGGTCATGGCGTTCACACCTTCACGGGCTGGCCGGAGGCCTGCTTGATGGCCGCGCGGATGCGCGTGTAGGTGGCGCACCGGCAGATGTTGGTCATCGCCGCGTCGATGTCGGCGTCGGTGGGCTTGGGCGTCTTGGCCAGCAACGCGGTCGCGGCCATGATCTGGCCCGGCTGGCAGTAGCCGCACTGGGCCACGTCCAGCTCGCTCCAGGCGGCCTGCACCTTCTTGCCGATGGGGTGGGCCGCCATGCCCTCGATGGTGGTGACCTGGGCCGCGCCCACCGCCGAGACGGGATAGACGCAGCTGCGCGTCGCCTTGCCGTCGATATGCACCGTGCAGGCGCCGCAGGCGCCGATGCCGCAGCCGAACTTGGGCCCGACGATGCCGAGCGCGTCGCGCAGGGTCCAGAGCAGCGGCGTGTCCGGATCGACGTCGGCCTCGAGGACCTTGCCGTTGACGTTGAGCTTGAAAGCCATGCCGTCCACTCCCGTGACCTGGGCGAATTCTAAGGCCGCGGCGGGTATTCCAGCAAGGACGGAGCGTCGGACCCCGTCAGGCCTCGCGGCCCGCCGCTATCGCCGGGAATTCGGCGCGGGCGTGGAAGCCCTGCGGCTCGAACTGGAACTGCACCTCGCCGCCCTGGGTGCGAAGCACCTGCTTCAGCAGGCGTGTGCCGAAACCCGGCTGCTTCGGGGGCATGACGGTGGGCCCGCCGGTCTCGCGCCAGGCGAAGGCCGCGCGGCCGTCGGGCGCCGGCTCCAGCGCGATGGAGACCCGGCCGCGTCCGGTGGAAAGCGCGCCGTACTTCACCGCATTGGTCGCCATCTCGTGCAGCAAGAGGCCCATGCCGATGGCCATGTCGCCGCGGATGGTGATGCCGGTCAGCGCCGGGTCGAGGTCGACGCGGGCCTTGCCGAAGGGCGACAGCGCCTTGCCGACGACGTCCCCCAGGGCCACCGCCCGGCCGCCGGAGGCGGTCACCAGGTCCTGGGAATCGGCCATGGCCTGCAGGCGGGCCATGATCAGCTCCAGGAAGCCCTCCACCGTCTCCTGCCCGCGGGCGGTCTGACTGACGATGGCCATCAGGATGGCGATGCCGTTCTTCGCCCGGTGGGCCAGCTCGCCCATCAGCAGGCTGCGGCGCTCCTCGGCGGCCTTGCGCTCGGTGATGTCGAGGGAGGTGCCCACCACCAGCTTCGCCTCGCCGGCCGCGTCGGTCGCCACCCGCGCGTGCGCCAGGATCCAGCCCTGTTCGCCGGACGGCTTGATGATCCGGTGCTCGATGGCGTAGTCGCCCCCAGCCGGACGGTCGCGGGCCGCCAGGAACGCGGCGCGCACCTCTTCGACGTCGTCGGGATGCACCAGTTCCAGGTAGCGCGCGACATCCACCGGCGCGTCGGGGGCCAGGCCATAGAGGGCCTTGTTGCGGTCCGACCAGGTCACCCGGCCGGCCTCGATGTCCCATTCCCAGAACCCGAGGCCCGCCGCCTCGACGGCCACCTCCAGGCGCCGGCGCTGTTCCAGCAGTTCGGCGGCCATCTTCCGGCGGTCGGTGACGTCGACCTGCAGTCCGTCCCAGAGCACCGCACCATCGGGCTGCTTGCGGGGCATGGAGGCGATGCGGTGCCAGCGCACGGCGCCGTCCGCGCGCCGCATGGCCACCTCGATGTCGAAGGGGTGCAGGCCGTTGAGCGCGTCGGCCTCCGCGGCTTCGAAGGCCGGCCGGTGGTCTGGCAGGATCATGTTGTAGAGGCTGGCGGCGTCGGCCATCGCCGCCTCGGCGGACACGCCGTTCACCGCCAGGCAGCGCTGGCCGACGAAGGTGAAGCGGCGGGACCCGTCGGGCCTGGCCTCGATCTGGAACGCCATGCCGAGCGCGCTCGCGTCGGCCGCCGATCGCACGATCGGGTCCCCAGCGCCCAACTCTTCCAACGAAGCGTCCACCGCTTTGCCGTCCCGCCCAACCGGGCGGCAATCTCTCGCGCCCTGTCGCAGGGGGCAATACCAGAAGAACTATGGTTGAGCTTCGCGTAACCGTGTGCGGCGGATCGCCTCAATCGGCGACTACGGCCTAGGCAAGACCACCACCGCGTCGGGCAGCTCATTGGGGTTGTCGCCGGGCCGGGCGGGGAATTTCTCCGCCAGGACGTCGCCGCAGAGGCCGACGGCGGCGGCAAAGCCTGCCTCCGGCTGGCCGCGCTTGAGCCCCTCGGTGAGCGCCGCCATCGCCCGGTCCCAGACGTGCTGCTCCACATGATCGGCGATGCCCTCGTCGGCGATCAGCTCGGCCATCCGCTCCCCAAGCGAGACGTAGATCAGCACGCCGGTACGTTCGCGGGTGGCGTGCAGGTTCTTGGCTATGAACTGCTCGGCCGCGCGGCGCTGCACCCGCAGGCGCTTCACACTGCGGGGCGTCAGGAACCGCCGCACCGGCGGGATCGAGGCGATCAGCGCCGTGGCCACGAACAAGAGGCCCTGGACGACGATGGCGCCGATCAGCGCGTTGCGCACCGCCGTTTCGATGGCCGCGCCGACCTCGGTGGCGCTCCAGCTGGAAAACAGGTCCGGGATGGCGACCCGCACGCCGGCCGCCAGCAGCACCGCGGGGCCCAGCAGCGCGACGCCGGCGCCCCAGGCCAGCGCGGTCTCGCCATAGTGCGAGCTTTCTTCGCTGACGACACAATAGATCTCGCCGGTGGTGCGGGCCTCGGCGGCGCGGACGGCGGCCTCGATGGCCGCCAGGTCGGAGGGTGAAAGGGTTTTCATCACCAGCTCCCCGAAGAACCGCCGCCGCCGAAGGAGCCGCCGCCGCCGGAGAAACCGCCGCCGCGGCCGCCAAACCCGCCGCCGCCGCCCCAGCCGCCGCCGCGCCCGCCGCCCATGAACAGGAACGGCAGCCACCAGATCCCGCCCATGCCGCCGCGGCGTCCGCCCATGCGCATCAGGCCTGAGATCACCCAGAAGACCACGACGATGATGAACAACACCGGGATGTGCGGCCGCGCGCCGGCGCTGTGGACCTGGACCGGCTGGGCCGCCGCCTGGGCGACATTGGCCTTGGCCTGGTCCTCCGGCAGGGCCAGCTGGGCCACCACCGCCTCGGCCCCGTCCACGACGCCTTGCTCCATGCGACCGGCCTTGAACTGCGGCAGCACCTTCTGCTGCAGGATCACGCTGGTCAGCGCGTCGGTGAGCACCGGCTCCAGGCCATAGCCCACCTCGATGCGCACCTTGTGCTCCTTGGGCGCCACCAGCAGGATCGCCCCGTCGTTGATCCCCTTGCGGCCGAGCTGCCAGGCGCGGCCCAGCTGATAGCCGTAGTCCTCGATCTCATAGCCCTGCAGGTCGGGGACCGTCGCCACCACCAGCTGGTGGCCCGTCCTGGCCTCCAGATCGGCGAGTTCGCCGTCCAGCTTCTGCGCCGTGGCCGGGGACAGCATGTGCGCGTCGTCCACCACCCGCCCGGTGAGGGCCGGGAACTTGGGGACCGCGGCGAAGGCGACGCTGGCGATCGCGAAGAAGGCGAGGATCGTCGCCCAGAAGACACGCGGGCGCCGCTTCAAAACCTCCCCCGAAAATCGGGGGAGGGGGACCGCGAAACGGTGGAGGGGGCGCTGCCGCCTCCTCGAACCTGGGCGCACGGCCCCAGCGCCCCCTCCGTCAGCTTCGCTGACGCCTCCCCCGCACGCTGCCGCTACGGGGGAGGTTCCTGCGCGGATCACTTCGGCGCCGGCGCGGCGGGCGGCGGGCTGCCGGGGGCCGCGCCCGCGGGCGGCGGCGGCGGCGTGGTGTCGAAGCTGACCGCCGGCGCCGACTGGGCCTGCGGCGCCGCTGAGAACAGCACCATCGGCTTGGAGCTCGAATAGATCGTATGGGCGTAGATCACCTGCGGGAAGGTCCGAAGCGTCGTGTTGAGGTCCTGGACCGACTGGTTGTAGTCGCGCCGCGCGACGGCGATGCGGTTCTCGGTGCCCTCGAGCTGGCTCTGCAGCGCCAGGAAGTTCTGGTTCGACTTCAGGTCCGGATAGCGCTCCTGGATCATCATCAACCGGCCCAGCACGCCGGAGAGCTTATCCTGCGCCTGGGCGTACTGCTGGAACTGCGCGGGGTTGGTGATGGTCGAGGCGTCGACCTTCACCTGGGTCGCCGAGGCGCGGGCCTCCGTCACCTCGACCAGCACGCTCTTCTCCTGGGCGGCGTAGCCCTTCACGGTGTTGACCAGGTTGGGGATCAGGTCGCTGCGGCGCTGGTACTGGTTCTGCACCTCCGCCCACTGCGCCTTGGCGGTCTCTTCCTTGGTCGGGATGGTGTTGACGCCGCAGCCGGCGATGATCAGCGGCGCGAGCACGATCAGGGCGGCGCGCGCCCACAGAGACGAGAAAGGGCGGGTCTGGAAACGGGTCACGTGGATCTGGCTCCCCCAAAGGCTCGTAGTCGAGCTTGGTCTTAAGGATATTTGGCCCCGCCGTTGATCCGGCGCAACGTCCTCGGGCATGACAGTTGCGTAACCGCGCGGGACCCCCGATGGCGCCGACCCGGCCCTACTACGCCGAACGCAGCCTGAGCGCGGCCTTCTACGACACGGTGACCCCCGCCGATAAGGGTCTGGCCGGCGATCTGGAGGTCTATGCGAGCCTGCCGCCGCCGGGAGGTTCGATCCTGGAGCTGGGGGCCGGCGCTGGGCGGCTGAGCCTGGGCCTGGCCGAGCGGGGATTCCACGTCACCGGCGTCGACATCGCGCCCGCCATGCTGGCCCAGGCGAAGGTCAGGCGCGCCGAGTCCGGGCCGGCGGTCGCCCGCCGCGTCGAGTTCATCCGGGGCGACATGGGCTCGCTGGCCCTGGAGCGCACCTTCGACGCGGTGATCTGTCCCGAGTTCGCCCTGGCGCGCGCGCCGCGCGGCATGGCCTGGCGGAACACCTTCGCCACCGCCGCGCGCCATCTGCGGCCCGGGGGCCTCGCGGCGTTCCACCTGCCCCTGATCGAGGCGATGCGGCGGCCCACGCCGGAGACCCCGGACCTGCCGGTCCTGAACCAGCCCACCGCCAGCGGCGGACGCCTCAAGCTCTATGTTCTCGACCGCCAGTTCCAGGAGGACGTCGGCCGCCTCGACGAACTGATTCGGTACGAGGAGCTCGACGGCCGGGGCGAGGTCCTGCGCAGCTCTGACGAGCGGCTGACCCACTACCACGCCGACCCCGAGCCGCTGGCCGCCGCCGAGGGGCTCATGCCCGACCGCGACCCCATCGAGATCGGCGGGGTGGGTGAGATCCGGGTCTACCGGAAAGCGGAGTAGGTCCTGGCTGTTCAACGGCCTTCGGATGGCGCCAGCGGGCCGTCGCGCAGCCGAAGCTCGGGCGCGAGACGCATCCACGTCGCCTCCAGGGCCTCACGGAAGCGGGCGTAGGACCACTGGGCGGCGGTGGCCCGGGCGGCCTCCACGCAGCGCTGCAAGGGCGCGCCCCCCGCGCGCAACAGGTCGGCGGCCTGGGCGAGGGCGTCGGCGGCGGCTTCGCAGTCGTCCTCGCCGACCCAGACGCCGTTCTCCGCCGTGGCGTATTCCCAGCCGCCCACGCCGGTGAAGCCGGCGCAGACGCAGCCGCTGGCCATGGCCTCGAGCGTGGTCATGCCCACCGATTCCAGGCGGCTGAGGCTGAGGTAGAGCCCGGCGGCGGACAGCGTCCGCGCCATCTCGGCTTCCGTGACGTTCGAAAGCTCCCGCCAGTCGAGGTCGCCGTGCCGCGGATGCAGGCGCTGGAAGAAGCCGCGGATCGCCGCGGCCTCCAGAACCCGCTTGCGGGGCGCGAAGGCGACCACGGCGCGCTTGGCGGCGGCCGGCGCGAAGACCCGCTCGTCGGCGAAGCAGGGGACCAGCTCCACCTGGGCCTGCGGAAAGGCCCGCCGGGCGGTCGCCCCCAGACGCGCGCCCACCGCGAGGATCGGCGGGAACCGCTCCGGCGGGAACTGCGCCAGGACGTCGAACGTCCGCGCCGCGAAGGAATAGGGGTTCTGCGAGAACACCACCGTGCGCAGATCGGACTCCAGGCAGGTGGTCAGCCCAGGCCGTGCGTCGTCGGGGACCACCACGATGTCGTCGCCCCGAAGAGGGGTCGCCAGCTCCAGCGGCGCGTCGTAATCGAGCCAGGTGGGCGGCGTGCTCTTCGCGCCGAGATAGCAGACCGCGTTGAACCCGAGGTCGCGCAGGGTCTCGACGTGGCGCAGGATCATCTTCTGCCCGCCGGCGATGCGGCCATCGGAGAGCAGGACGTAGACGATCCGCGGCATCCGGCTCCCCACGCGCTGAGGCTTTCGTCTGGTCTGTCACACGCCTGAGCCGGCGCGCAAGCCGAGGATCAGGCGGCGAGCCTGGCGGCCGGCGCCACGGTGACGGCGCGCTCGGGCTTCGGCGGGCGCACCCGCACCTTTTCGCCCTTCAGCCAGATCTGCAGGGCCTCCAGGTGGATTGCCGCCACGACTCCGATCGTCATCCAGGGATGGCTGAGCCAGGCCTTGACCAGCTCGCGGTCGCTGAGCGGCCTGCGCTCGCCGGAGAAGCTCGCCGCCAGCACCAGGCCCTCGGCGTCGTGGGTGTCCACGGCCACCAGCACGCGCTCCTCGGGCCGCAGGATCCGGAAGGCGTAGGTCAGGTCCATGTCCATAAACGGCGAGACGTAGAAGCCCTTGGCGCAGCCCTGCTTGATGAGGGCGGCGTTGGGGGCCGGGATCAGGTAGCTGTGCCGTTCGCCGAAGGTGTTGTTCACCTCATAGAGGATGGCCGACAGCGCGCCGCCGGGCGCATGGCAGAAATAGACCGTCAGCGGATTGAACGCCCGGCCGAGGATCTGCGGCATGGCCAGCATCCGGATCGGCCCGCCATGGGCGAGGCCCGCATCCGCCAGCGTCGCCTCGATCTGGGCCTTGAGCGGCCGGCCGGAGCCGTCCCCGAACCGGGTGGGATCGAAGCCCAAGAGGTTGAAGCGCCCGACGCCCAGGGTCTTCAGCTTCAGGGTGGGCAGCTCATCCAGGTCGATGAGCAGCATGAAGATCTTGTAGGCGAGCTTGTGCCGGCGGGGCTTCACCCGCGCGTGGCTGACCAGGCCCGTATAGAGGCCTGAAGCGAGGCTCACGCTGCGGCCTCCACGCGCTCCGGCGGCGCGCCGACATGGATGCGCCCGGATTCGTCGGCCACCGTCCAGGGACGGCGCACGCCGCCTAGCTGTTCGGCCACCGCCAGCCCCGCCTGCAGGGCATCCTCATGGAACCCGTGCCCGAAGTAGGAGCCGCAGAACCAGGTGTTCCTCACCCCCTGCAGCTTCCAGATCTCCCGCTGGGCGGCGATGGCGCCGGCGTCGAACAGCGGATGCTCGTAGACCTCGGTCTTGATCACCGCTTCCGGCGCGATCGGCCGGGTGGGCTTCAGGGTCACGAAAAGGTCCTGGGCGCCCTTCAGGGTCTGCAGCCGGTTCATCCAGTAGGTGACGCAGCCGTCCTCCGGCGCGTCCCGGCGGCCGATGTGGTTCCAGCTGGTCCAGGCGGCCTTGCGCTTGGGCATCAGGGTGGCGTCGGTGTGCAGCACCGTCAGGTTGCGGCTGTAGTGGAAGGCGCCCAGCAGCCGGCGCTCCTCAGGCGTCGGATCGTCCAGCAGGGAAAGCGCCGTGTCGCCGTGGGCGGCGATCACCACCTCGTCGAAGCGCTCCACGTGGCCGGTGACGTCGCGCACTTCGGCCCCGCCGGCCACGCGGCGCACGCCGGTGACGCGGGCGCTGGTGCGCACCTCGCCGGCGAAGGCCTCGCGCAGCTTCCTCACATAGTTGCGGCTGCCGCCCTCGACGGTGCGCCACAGGCCCCGGCCGAAGACCGTCATCATGCCGTGGTTCTGGAAGAAGCGGATGAGCGCGGCGGCCGGATAGGCGCCGATGGCGGCCAGCGGCGTCGACCAGATGGCCGCGGCCTGCGGCAGGAGGTGGTCGTCGCGGAACGCCTGGCAGTAGCCCTTCTGCGCCAGGTACTCGTCCAGCGAGGTCAAGGGCGCCTCCAGGGACGCCAGGTCCTTGGGCCCATGGCGGTAGAAGCGGGTGACGTCGCGCAGCATGGCCCAGAAACGCGCGGAGAAGATGTTCCGCTTCTGGGCGAACATGCCGCTCATCCCGAAGCTGGAATATTCGAAGGCGCCGTCGTCCAGACTGACGCTGAGCGCCATGTCGGCCGGGATGGAGGCGACGCCCAGGTGGTCCAGGAGGGCGGTGAAGTTCGGGTAATTCGGCTCGTTGTAGACGATGAAGCCGGTGTCCACCGGGGTCGCCCCGCCGGAACGGTGCGGCGCATCAGTGGTGTTGGCGTGGCCGCCGAGCCGTCCGTCGGCCTCGAACAGCACCACGTCATGACGGCTTGAAAGCAGCCAGGCCGCCGACAGGCCGGCGATCCCGCCGCCCACCACCGCGACCTTCAGGCGACGCTCATTGTCTTTGAACACGCGTGACCTCTTCGCCAAGAACCGATGCGACGCCCCAAGCGGCGCGGTTCTTCTGAGCTACGGGAGGCTTCCCCCAGTGGATGCATCCAGGCCAAGGTATGACTGCGTATCGGCTGGGTGGGAAGTGGATCCGACATGATCTGGGCCTTGAGCCTCGCGGTGCTGGCCGCGATGACGGGGGTGATGCTCGCCGCCTGGGCCTACGGCCTGGCGCGCAACAACGGCGGCTGGACGGACGTATTCTGGACCTTCGGGACCGGCGCGGTCCTGGCCGCCGCCGCCCTCTATCCGTTGGACCCAGGCCAATCGCCGCAGCCCCGCCAGTGGGTGGTGGCCGGCCTAGTCGTCCTTTGGTCGCTCAGGCTCGGCTCCTATGTCGCGACCCGCGTGGCCGGCCATCCGGAGGATCCCCGCTACGCCAAGTTCCGCGAGGACTGGGGCGCGGACTATCGACGCAACATGCTGTTCGTCACCCTGCCGCAGGCGCCGGCCTCGGCCCTGCTCGCCCTCTCCGTCCTGGTGGCGGCGCGCACCCCCGGCCACGACCTGGCCTTGCGCGACGTGCTGGGCGTCGCCGTCCTGATGCTGGCTATCGGCGGCGAGGCGCTGGCCGACACCCAGATGAAGCAGTTCAAGGCCGACCCCGGCAACAAGGGCAAGGTCGCCGACGTCGGCCTCTGGGGCTGGTCGCGGCATCCCAACTATTTCTTCGAGTGGTTCGGCTGGCTCGCCTATCCGCTGATCGGCCTCGACCTGGCTCGCCCGGTCACCTGGCTGAGCTTCACAGCCCCCATCGTCATGTTCCTGCTCCTGACCCGGGTCTCCGGCATCCCGCCGCTGGAGGCCGCGCAGCTGCGCTCCAAGGGTGACGCCTACCGGCGTTACCAGGGCCGCGTCAGCGCCTTCTTTCCCCTTCCGCCCAAAGCTTCCTGAGGAATCCGCATGAGCCTCGTCGCCACCACTCTGCAAGCCTTTGAAGGCGCGCCCCTGCCCGATCCCGTGCGCAAGGCCGCCATCGAGTTCCTGGTCTCCGGCGCGCGCCGCCAGGCCGCCGCCGCCGGCCCGGACGCCGACGCGGCCTTCGCCCGGCAGATGGCCGAGCGGCCCATCGCCGAACATACCGACGCGGCCAACGAGCAGCACTACGAGGTGCCGGCCGAGTTCTTCCTGAACTGCCTGGGCCCCAGGCTGAAGTACTCCTCCTGCCTCTATGAGCCCGGCGACAGCTTGGCCCAGGCCGAGGACCGCGCGCTGGCGGCGACCTGCGCCCACGCCGACCTGAAGGACGGGCAAGCTATCCTCGAGCTCGGCTGCGGCTGGGGCTCGCTGTCCCTGTGGATGGCGCGGAACTATCCGAAGGCCAGGATCACCTCGGTGTCCAATTCTGCAAGCCAGGGCGAATTCATCCGGGGCCGGGCCGCCGCCGAAGGCCTGACCAATCTCACCGTCGTCACCGCCGACATGAACGACTTCGAGCCGCCTGAAGCGGGCTTCGACCGGGTGGTCTCCGTGGAGATGTTCGAGCACATGGCCAACTGGCGCGCCCTGCTGACTCGCGTCCGCGGCTGGCTGAAGCCGGACGGCCGCCTGTTCATCCACATCTTCACCCATCGCACCGGACCCTACCGCTTCGACGTCGAGGACGAGGCCGACTGGATCGCCCAGCACTTCTTCGCCGGCGGCGTGATGCCCAGCCACAACCTGATGCGCCAGTTCCCCGACCTCTTCGCGGTGGAAGCCGATTGGCGCTGGAGCGGCGCCCATTACGAGAAGACCGCGCTGCACTGGCTGGAGAACTACGACCGCAACGTCGCGAAAATCCGTCCGGTGCTGCGCCAGGTCTACGGCGACAAGGCGGTGCTCTGGCATCGACGGTGGCGGCTGTTCTTCCTGGCCACCGCCGGCCTTTTCGGCCACCGTGGCGGCGAGGAATGGGGCGTCAGCCACTACAGGTTGAGGCCTGCGTAGCGGGCCTCAACGTGCCCGCTCATCCCCGCGAAGGCGGGGATCCAAGCGGCGCTGAGTAACAGCGCTCATTGGGGGTTGTAGCTGATTGTCAGAATGGGTCCCCGCCTGCGCGGGGATGAGCGGAGGGGCGATGCTGAAATACCTGATCACCTACCTCGGCATGGGCGTCAGCTTCGCCGCCCTGGACTTCGTCTATTTGAGCATCGCCGGCTCCAAGGTGGACCGGCCGACCCTGGACTATGCGCTGGCGGAAAAGCCCGACCTGCCGGCCGCCGTCGCCTTCTACCTAATGTACATCCTGGGCGTGCTGCTCCTGGCCGTGCTGCCCAACAAGGACGCGGGCCTGGGCAAGACCGCGTGGACCGGGGCGCTGCTGGGCGCCTTCGGCTACGCCACCTATGACCTCACCAACCAGGCGACGCTGAAGATCTGGGCCACCAGGATCACCCTGATCGACATCTCCTGGGGAACCTTCCTCACCTGCCTGGGCGCCAGCGTCGGCTACCTGGTCTGGCGCTGGGCCGCCAAGACCTTCGGCT
>Ga0207695_10008418_pt1 | contig 12921 bp, 11 predicted proteins | sample KBSC54metaG_FD_184354 | JGI IMG/M metagenome (GOLD analysis project Ga0207695, IMG submission 184354) | Corn rhizosphere microbial communities from Kellogg Biological Station, Michigan, USA - KBS C5-4 metaG (SPAdes) (version 2) | ecosystem: Host-associated > Plants > Roots > Rhizosphere > Soil...
AAGCCGACCGCCATGTCGGGAAAACGCGTCGTCAGCAGTTCCGCGGCGCGCTCGAGCCTGTCGAGCACCGCGTGGTCTATCCGGATTTCCACGGCACCGGCGTCGATCGGCCGGAAACGCAGGTTGATATCGACCTTGCCGCGCGTGAGCTTCGCCGCGACACGTTCGCGCAGCGCCGGTTCGATCGCGCGCAGCTCCTCGGGCAGGCGCGGATTGAGCTCGAGGTAGCGGTGATTGACCGAACGCAATTCGAAGGCGAGCGCGCCCCACGGCGTATCGGATTCCGCACTGGCAAACGCGGTCATGCTGCGGATCATGGGCAGGTTCCGCCTGGTCGTGGCCGCGCAGTATGCCATGCCAGAGCAAGCGCTGAGGGAGCAGGCGCCCTTGCATGCGTGACGCATCGATCCTGCACTGCATCCGCGGTTCCCGATGCAATGGTTTCCGGACTTCGCCTCGCCCCTCGTCTCTCGCCCGCCTCTCCCCTCTCCCTTCTCCCGTCTCCCGTCTCTGCCCCCTGCTAAACTGCGCACCCGCCAGGACAACTTCCGCGCAATGACGAATTTCTCCCGCCCATCCGGCCGCGCCGCCGACGAATTGCGCGCCGTCCTGATCGAACGCAATTACACGCGCCATGCCGAAGGCGCCGTGCTGATCGCGTTCGGCGATACGCGCGTGCTGTGCACGGCCAGCGTCGAGGACAAGGTGCCGCCATTCCTGCGCGGCAAAGGCGAAGGCTGGGTCACGGCCGAATACGGCATGCTGCCGCGCGCGACCAAGGAACGCATGCAGCGCGAAGCGGCGCGCGGGGGCCAGGGCGGACGCACGATGGAAATCCAGCGCCTGATCGGCCGCGCGCTGCGCGCCTGCGTCGACCGTGCCGCGCTCGGCGAACGCACGATCACGCTCGATTGCGACGTGTTGCAGGCCGACGGCGGCACGCGCACGGCGGCGATCACCGGCGCCTACGTCGCACTGGTCGATGCGATCGGCTGCCTGCTCAAGCGCGGCGCGCTGAAGAAGAGTCCGGTCATAGGCGCCGTCGCCGCAATATCCGTCGGCGTCTATCGCGGCGTGCCGGTGCTCGACCTGGACTACCCGGAAGACTCTGCCTGCGACACCGACATGAACGTCGTGATGAACGACGGCGGCGGCTTCATCGAACTGCAGGGCACCGCCGAGGGTCATGCGTTCCGTCGCGAGGAACTCGACGCGCTGCTCGATCTTGCGCGCAAGGGCATCGGCGAACTGCTGGACAAGCAGCGCGCGGCGCTGGAGTCCTGAGCGTCGGGGCTGCCGCGATGAAGCGCCTCGTCGTCGCCAGCAGCAACCGCGGCAAGCTCGCCGAGATACGCGAGGTTCTGGCGGGTCTGCAGCTGGACCTCGTCGCACAGACCGAGCTCGGCATTGCCGATGCCGACGAAACGGCCGCCACGTTCATCGAGAATGCGCTGCTGAAGGCGCGGCACGCGGCGCGGCACAGCGGTCTGGCGGCGCTGGGCGACGATTCGGGCATCTGCGTCGATGCGCTCGGCGGCGCGCCCGGCCTGTACTCCGCGCGCTACGCCGGCGCGCACGGCGATGCCGCGGCGAACATCGCCAAACTGCTGTACGCGCTGCGCGACGTGCCGGAGCTTGCGCGCACCGCACATTTCCACTGCGTCATCGTGCTGCTGCGCAGGGCCGACGACCCGGCGCCGTTGATCGCCGAGGGGCGCTGGGATGGCCGCATCCTGCAGGCGCCGCGCGGAGACGGCGGCTTCGGCTACGACCCGGTCTTTTTCGACCCGCTGCTCGGCCGTGGTGCGGCCGAACTCGATGCCGCGGTCAAGAATCGCGTCAGCCATCGCGGCAAGGCGCTCGCCGTGCTGCGCACACTCCTGCGCCACACGACACAGCCATGACATTGCCCGGCACCGCCCTGCCGCCGCTGTCGCTGTACATCCATGTTCCATGGTGCGTGCGCAAGTGCCCGTATTGCGACTTCAACTCGCACAATTCGCCGCAGACACTGCCGCAGGACGAATACGTCGACGCGCTGCTGCGTGATCTGGATCAGGACCTGCCGCTCGCGCACGGGCGGCCGCTCGCCAGCATCTTCTTCGGCGGCGGCACGCCGAGCCTGTTCGCACCCGACCGCATCGCGCGCATCCTCGACGGCGTCGCCGCGCGCCTGGGCATACCCGCCGCAACCGAGGTCACGCTCGAAACCAATCCGGGCACGGTCGAACACGGGCCGTTCGCAGACTACCGGCGCGCCGGCGTCAACCGCATCAGCTTCGGCGTGCAGAGCTTCGACGACGACGCGCTGCGCCGGATCGGCCGCATCCACGATGCCGCGCAAGCCGAGCGCGCGGTCAAGCAGGCACAGGATGCCGGCCTCGACAATCTCAACCTGGACCTGATGTACGCGCTGCCGCAGCAGACGCTTGCCGGCGCGCTGGCCGATGTGGAAAAGGCAATTTTGCTGCAAACGCCGCATTTGTCGCACTATCAGCTGACACTGGAACCCAACACCGCGTTCGCCGCCAATCCGCCGCCGCTGCCGGACGACGATCTTGCCTGGGACATGCAGGAAGCCTGTCAGCAGCGCATCGCGGCCGCGGGCCTGGTCCAGTACGAAGTGTCTGCCTATGCGCGACCCGGCGGTGAATGCCGGCACAATCTCAACTACTGGCAGTTCGGCGACTACCTCGGCATCGGCGCCGGGGCACACGGCAAGTATTCGGAGCCGGGGATCGGGGATCCGGCGCGCGGGAGCAGCGGAGATTCCACCCGGCCCGGGCCGGGCCAGTCGCTCCGGATTCGGCGACGCTGGAAGCTGCGCGCGCCGCGCGGCTATCTCGAGCACGCCGCATCGACGCGCCGAATCGGCGGCGACGACGCCATCGCCATCGACCAGGTGCCGTTTGAATTCATGCTCAATGCGCTGCGCCTGAATCGCGGTTTTTCGCTCGATCGCTTCGCCGCAACGACCGGGCTGCCGGCGCAAGCGATCGACGCGCAGGTGCGCGCTGCCGTCGCGCGAGGCTGGCTCGACGTCACGGACGGCGATGTGCGCACCACCGAGTTCGGCCGGCGCTTTCTCAACGACGTGGTCGCCGCGTTCCTGCCCGAACCCGGACGCCGCGACGTGGCCGCGCATGGTGGGCCACCGCATGATTGAAACGATCACCATCCAGTGCCCGTACTGCGGCGAAAGCTACGAGACGGTCGTTGACCTCTCGGCCGGATCGCAACGCTACGTCGAGGACTGCGCGGTCTGCTGCCGCCCGATCGAAGTCACGCTGCAGGTCGGCGACGACGGTGAACTGATCGACGTCGGCACGGGCACCGAAAACGACTGATCGCGGCGCACTTGCGCCGCCTCGTGGCGGCGCCTAGACTGCGCGCCGTCGCAGGTGTCTTGCCTCGTGTGCGTGTTTCGATGGTCGCGCTACAGCGCGATCGATTCACGACGTGCACTAGGCAAGGTGAAACGGGAAGCCGGTGCGACCTCGCCTACTGATCGATCCTGGATCGCTCGCATTTTTCCGCGAGCCGGGAACGATCGACAGGCGGGGCAATTCCGGCGCTGCCCCCGCAACGGTAAGCAAGTCAAGGCCGATCTTTGTGCCACTGCGCGCGAGCGCGGGAAGGCGATCGGACCGGCATCGCCAGATGCCGCTTGCAAGCCCGGAGACCGGCCTGCGACGACATGCGGGTCGCGCAAGCGACGCCGCACGAGCTCAAGGCGTTGCGGCGGGCAACGGTCGGGCATGCCGGCCGCTTTCTTCCTGCCGCCGCGCACCGACCGAAACCTTTCGTGCGCCTTGCCATCAACCGCGGGTGAGCGTTCGGAGGTTCCTGTGTCACATGCCAGAGTTGTTTCGTTCCTGTTGCCCTGTCTGGGCGCCTGCCTTGCCTCGTCGGCGCATGCCGACGAGGCGCAGCTGCAGCCGACCGTCGAGGTGACCGCGACGCGCGCCGTCGAAACCGTCGATGCCAGTCTCGCCGACGTCACGGTCATTACGCGCAGCGACATCGTCGCCAGCGCCAGCAACGACCTGATCGACCTGCTGCGCCTGCAGGCCGGCATCGACGTCGCGCGCAGCGGCGGCGCCGGCGAACAGACCGGCGTGTTCGTGCGCGGCACGAATGCCAACCATGTGCTGGTGCTGATCGACGGCGTGCGCGTGGCCTCGGCGAACACCGGCGCGTTCGCGTTCGAAAACCTGCCGCTCGACGCGATCGAGCGCATCGAGATCGTGCGCGGGCCGCGCGCCAGCTACTGGGGTTCCGACGCGATCGGCGGCGTGATACAGGTGTTCACGCGCAGGCTCGACGGCGCCCACCTTGCCGCCGGCTACGGCAGCTACCGCGATGCCGACGGCAGCGCCGGCATCGGCAGCTGGTCGGATGCCGGCGGCTTCAGCGCGCAGTTCGGCGTGCGCCACGTCGGCGGTTTCTCGGCGACCAACGCCGGCATCTGCAGCGGCCCGGACGATCCGTTCTGCATCTTCAATCCGGACGACAACGGCTTCCACAATCGCAACGCGGTCCTGCAGGGCGCGTATCGAATCGGCGCGCAGACCCTGTCGGCGACGGTGTTCCGCAGCCAGGGCGGCGAGAGCTTCGACAACGGCAACCCTGGCGTCGGCTACTCGAGCACGCTCGACCAGGCGATCGGCGTCAGCCTCGAAGGCCCGCTGTCCGCGGACTGGAGCCAGCGCCTGTCGGTCGGCAGTTCGCGCGAGGACCTGGACACGCCGGCATTCGGCAGCACCTACCGTTCGACGCGCGAACAGCTGTCCTGGACCAACGACTTCGCATTGTCCACAATGCAGCATGTCGTGGCGGGCACCGACCTGGTGCACGAACGCGCCGTGACGCTCGACACGACCGGCTTCGGCGCGCCGTACGACGTGGCACGCGACAACGCCGGCGTGTTCGCCGGCTGGCACGCACTGGCCGGCAGCATCGACGGCGAGGTATCGGCGCGCTATGACCACAACAGCGATTTCGGCGGCGCATCGTCCGGCTCGGCGGCGATCGGCTGGCAGGCCGCCGACGCGTTGCGCCTGAGCGCAAGTTACGGCACGGCATTCCGTGCGCCGAACCTCAACGAGCTGTTTTCGCCCGGCTACGGCGGCTACTTCGCCGGCAATCCGGACCTCGATCCGGAGCGCTCGCACACGGCCGAGGCCGGGCTCGACTGGCGCGCCGACGCAGGCAACCGGATCGGCATCCGCGCGTTTTCCACGCGCGTGCACGACCTGATCGACTTCTCCGGCGGCAGCACGTTCCGGGCCATCAACGTCGACCACGCGTCCATCGACGGCGTCGAGCTGAGCCATCACTGGCGCTCCGGCGGCTGGTCGCTCGACAACGAACTGACCCTGCAGAATCCGCGCAACAGCGACAGCGGCGAGCAGCTGCTGCGCCGGCCGAAACAGAAACTGTCGAGCGTGCTCGCCACCGCCATCGGCGAGCGCGCCAATGCCGGCATCGAGTTCGTGGCCAGCGGGCGGCGCGAGGATGTCGGCGGCCAGACGCTCGGCGGCTATGCGCTGGTCAACTTGCGCGCGACCTGGGCGGTCGGCACCTGCTGGAACCTGGGCTTGCGGGCCGAAAACCTGTTCGACCGCAACTACGAGCTGGTGCACGGCTACAACACGCCGGGCCGGTCCGGCTTCCTGACCGTGTCGTGGGAGCCCCGCTAGGACGGGGCAAGGCGGTCGTTCACGCGCTGGCGCTTGCTTCACCCAGGCCTCCCCTGCAGTATTGGCCAAGGCAGGATCGCGGCATAGAATTGCCTACCCGCGGTCGGGGACGAATCGGGACGGGAACGCATGACGCAGGGCGGCACGGGTACCCAGCATTCGGCGTCGGGCGATGTGCTGGCGATGACCAGTCTGGCCAGCCGGCAGGACCTGCCCGTGCGCGTGCGCCAGCTGCTCGAGGGTGTGCTCGGCATGTTCTGGGGCGCGCTCGAGCGCTCGCTCGCCGCATCGCTGGACGAATTCGAACGCAACCTGATCCAGCAGGCCAACAAGCCGCGCGTCGACGAAGCCGGCAGCCGCTGCCTCGAATCGGTGCGGCGCATCAAGCCGATGCGTGCCGATCTGGCGCCGCGCCTGATGCTGTCGCTCGAAGACGACCTCGCGCGTTTCGACCAGCGTGCCGCCCCGGCTGCTTCGGCAAGGAAGGCCGAGCCGGTCATCGCCGACTGGCAGGAGCTGTCGCTGGTCGGATCGCACGAGCTGGACGAATCGCTGGTGCTTCGCGAAATGGCTGCGCGCGTCGAGACGCGCCACTCGGTCGCGCTTTACGAGCTGGGCTACCGCTATGGCGTGCTGGCCGCGCGCCCGGCGTTCGACGCCGAGTCGCTGCCGCTGGGTCCGGGCAGGATAACGGCGGCGTTGCGCTACGCGGTCGCCGCGCTCGACCTGCCGCTCGACCACCGCATACTGTTCTTCCAGACGTTCGACCGGTTGGCGATGAGCGGCGTCGGCGCGCTGTACGCGTCGGCGAACACCTATCTGGCCGAACAGCGCATTCTCAAATACCTGCAGCTGCCGACGGCCAAGAGCCGCGCACCGGCTGCCGGCGGCGGCGAGGCATCGGCGGCCAAGCCGGCGGCACGCGACAGCTTCACGGCGCCGCGCACGCGCAGCAGCGCCGGCGCGGACGTCGACGTCGGCGGATTCGGACTCGCCGCGTTCGAGGTCGCCGGCGCGCGCCGGCCGGCATCGCCCGCGGCACCCGCTCCGCTTCGCGAGCACAGGCCGCAGCGCATGCCGAACGAAACGCGCGAGGGCGAGCAGTTCGCCGCGCTGCGCCAGCAATTGCAGGCGCGCCGCCACAGCCAGGGCGTGATGCCGTCGCCGCGCACCGCCGATGCGTTCGAGCCCGGCGCGCGCGAGCTGCAGTCGGCGCTCGGCGTTCTGCAGGTGCGTTCGCCGCCGACGATCATGCTCGGCGGCAAGGTGGTCCAGCGCACGATCGCGCAGTTGCGCCAGGACCTGCTCAACCAGTTGCGCCATGCGACGCCGGCCGGGCAGACGCCGCGGCTCGACGACGAAGACACCGACACCATCGACCTGGTCGGGCTGCTGTACGAAAAGCTGATGCTGGTGACGCGCGCCAACGGCCGCACCCAGTCGATGCTGACGCGACTGCAGGTGCCGGTGCTGCGCGTGGCGCTGCGTGACAAGCGCTTCTTCTTCAATGCCGATCATCCTGCCCGGCGCCTGCTCAATTCGATCGTCGACGCAGGAACCCACTGGCTCGACGACGGCGGCGAATCGGACTACGCGTTGATCGAGCGCATGCAGCGCGCCGTCGAGCACATCAATTCCGAATTCGATACCGACATGCGCGTGTTCGACCAGGTCAACGAAGAGCTGCAGACGTACATCGGCTCGCTGGCGCGCAAGGCCGACGTTTCCGAACGCCGCCTGGTCGAGGCGTGCCGCGGCCGCGAGAAGCTGGCCATGGCGCGCGACACGGCCGCGCGCGCCATCACGATCCGTCTGGCGACGAGCAAGGCAAGCCGCCTGTTGCGCACGCTGCTGGAACAGGCATGGACCGACGTGCTGGCGCTGACGGTGCTGCGCCACGGAGAAAAGAGCGACATCTATCGCAAGCAGCTGGCCGTGGCCGACCAGCTCATCGCCGTCGGCGGCGCGATGCAGACGATGCTGGACAAGCCGCTTGCCGCGAGCTGGCGCGAGGAAATCGAGACGGGCCTGAGCCAGGTCGGCTACCACGACGACGAGATCCAGGCCGTGGTCAATCGCCTGTTCGCGCCCGAGCAGGCCAGCGACGACAACGCGATCTCGCAGACTGATCTCGCCATGCGCCTGAGAAGCAAGATGCGCCTGGGCGAGACGGCTGCCGAAGAACTGCCCGCGCGCGCCGCGGCGGCGGCGCGGCCGCTGACGGGCGACGAAAGCCAGGCGCTCGAGCGCCTGCGCGCATTGCCTTTCGGAACGTGGCTGGAGATGCCCGGCGGCGATCCGACCCGGCTCAAGCTGAGCTGGTTCTCGCCACTGACCGGGCGCTGCGTGCTCACCAATCAACGCGGCGCCCGCGTCGACGAACGCGGACTCGAGCAACTGGCGCGCGACATGGTCGCGGGCCGCGCGCGGCTGGCGCCGCCGGAAGCCGGTTCGCTGGTCGACAGCAGCCTGCAGGCCGTGCTCTCGTCCCTGGCTGCGCCGGCGGCGTCGAGGTAACCCATGGAAAACCGCAGGTCCCGCCGCAAGAACGCGCAGGAAGGCATCCAGGTGACCAATTCCCTCACCGCCGAAACGATCGGCTACATCGGCAACCTGTCGGTCGACGGCATGCTGCTGATGGCAAACCGCGCGCTGCCCGACAATGCGCTGTTTCAATTCAGCTTCGAACTGCCCGGCCATGCGACGGCGCCGCCGCGCCCGCTCGAGATCGGCGTGCACGAGCAGTGGAGCGAACCGGCAAACATCCCGGGGCAGTACTGGGCCGGATTTCGCATCATCGACATCGCGCCGGCGGACCGCACGGCGCTGGCCGCCTGGGTCGACGCGCGCGAAGAATCCGGTCCGTACTGACGGCGCGCCGCGCCCGTTCGCCGAACGGCATACAGGCTGCCGGTCGGCGGCGGCCGACCCGCGCGCGTGGCGAATCGAAAAATCGTGATCCCGAGCGCGCAGCACTCGCGCCGGATCCGGTCATTTGCTGCACAATGGATGCCTTGTTTCACGGAGCGCCCTGTCCATGTCCGACCTGCTCGCCCGGCTTTATCCCGATCACCTGATGACGTTGCGCCGTCGCGCCGATGCGGCACTGGCGCGCGGCGGCTTCGATCATCTGGTCGTCGCCTCGGGCCAGGCGCACTGCGAATTCCTCGACGATCGCCCGTATCCGTTCGCCGTCAATCCGCATTTCAAGCACTGGCTGCCGGTCACGCGCGCGCCAGGGTCGTGGCTGGTCTACACGCCGGGCGAACGACCCAGGCTGATCTATCTGCAGCCGCACGATTACTGGCACGTCGTGCCGGAAGCGCCGGCCGGCTACTGGGTCGAACACTTCGACATCACGATCATCCGCGAGCCGCAACAGGCGCGCGCGCATCTGCCGCAGGACAGCGATCGCTGCGCGATCGTGGGCGAGGACAACGCTGCGGTCGGCGACGCCGTGCCGAACAATCCGCCGCCGGTGCTGAACTACCTGCATTATCATCGCGCCTACAAGACCGACTACGAACTGGCGATGATGCGGGTCGCGAGCAAGCTCGGCGCGCGCGCACACCGCGCCGCGGAAGGTGCATTCCGCGCCGGCCAGTCCGAGTACGGCATCAACATGGCCTACCTCGGCGCCGTGCACGAGACCGAAAGCGAGCTGCCGTACAGCAACATCATCGCCCTGAACCAGCACGGCGCCGTGCTGCACTACACCGACCTGAACCGCGCGCCGCCGGCGCACGCGCTTTCGTTCCTGATCGACGCGGGCGCCAGTTTCCACGGCTACGCGAGCGACATCACGCGCACCTACGCGGGCGCCGCTGCCGACGAGTTCCAGGCACTGATCGATGCCGTCGACGGCGCGCAGCGTGCGCTCGCCGGCAAGGTCTGCGCGGGCCAGTCGTACGTGGAACTGCACCTGCACGCGCATCACCTGCTCGCCGCAATCCTGCGCGAGCACGGCTTCATCCGCATGAGTGCCGAAAGCGCGGTCGAGTCCGGCGTATCGAGCGTGTTCTTTCCGCACGGCCTGGGACACCTGATCGGGCTGCAGGTGCACGACGTGGCCGGCTTCCAGCGCGATGACAGCGGCGGCAGCATCGACAAGCCCGCCGGGCATCCGTACCTGCGGCTGACGCGCGCGCTCGAGCCGCGCATGGTCACGACGATCGAACCGGGCATCTATTTCATCGACATGCTGCTGGCCGAACTCAAGGGCAAGCCGCAGGCGGCCGATGTCGACTGGGATCGCGTCGAGCGCTTCCGCCAGTACGGCGGCATTCGCATCGAGGACGATGTCGCCTGCACCGACCGCGAGCCGGAAAACCTGACGCGCGACGCGTTCGCCGCCGCGGGCTGACCATCCGCACCACGCGCTGCAGCGGCGGGCGTATAATTCGCCCGCGATGAATGCCGTGGTCCACCGATCCGATCGCTCCTGGTTCCGCACGGCTGCGGGGCGACGCTTCGGTGTCGAGATCGGCCTGATCGTGCTGGCGAAAGCCGCGCTGCTGACGCTGCTCTATTTCGCGCTCGTCGCGTCGCAGCCGCGCGCCGATACCTCGCCCGCCGCGATCCGCGCGCACGTCCTGGCGGGAGCCGCGGGCAACGCGACTGCAGAGCCGGCCACGCCATGATCGACGGCGACGTCGTCACGCTGTCGCGCCTGCAGTTCGCGCTGACCGCGCTGTATCACTTCCTGTTCGTGCCGCTGACGCTGGGCCTGGCCTGGCTGCTGGCGATCATGGAAGCGGTCTACGTCATGACCGGGCGCGAGGTGTGGAAGCGCATGACCCAGTTCTGGGGCGTGCTGTTCGGCATCAACTTCGCGATGGGTGTGGCGACCGGCGTGACGATGGAATTCCAGTTCGGCACGAACTGGGCCTACTACGCGCACTATGTCGGCGACGTGTTCGGCACGCCGCTCGCGCTCGAAGGGCTGATGGCGTTTTTCCTCGAGGCCACCTTCATCGGCCTGTTCTTCTTCGGCTGGGACCGGCTCGGCCGCGTGCAGCACCTGGTCGTGACGACGTTGCTCGCCGTCGGCGCCAACCTGTCGGCGCTGTGGATCCTGATCGCGAACGCTTGGATGCAGAATCCGGTCGGCGCCGAATTCAATTTCGAGACGATGCGCATGGAAGTGACCTCGTTCACGCAGGTCATGTTCAATCCGGTGGCGCAGTCGAAGTTCGTGCACACCGTCAGCGCCGGCTATGTGCTCGGCTCGATGTTCGTGCTGTCGATCAGCGCATGGTACCTGCTGCGCGGACGCAACGTCGACTTCGCCAAGCGCTCGATGACGGTCGCGGCCAGCTTCGGCCTGGCGTCGGCGCTCAGCGTCGTCGTGCTCGGCGACGAGTCGGGCTACACCGTGTCGGAAAACCAGAAGATGAAGCTCGCCGCAATCGAGGCGATGTGGGATACCGAGCCGCCACCTGCCTCGTTCGCGTTGTTCGGCTTCCCCGACGTTGCCACGCGCACGACGCGGTTTGCGGTCCACGTCCCGTGGGTCATGGGCATCATCGGCACGCGCTCGCTCGACGGCGTATTGCCGGGCATCAACCAGCTGGTCGAGGAAGCCGCGCAGCGCATCGAGCGCGGACGCATCGCCTACGCGGCGATGCAGCGGCTGCGCAAGCAGCCCGGTGATGCACAGGCGCGCGCGGCATTCGACGCGAACAAGCAGGACCTGGGCTACGCGCTGCTGCTGAAGCGCGAGATGACCGACCCCGCCCAGGCCAGCGCCGACGACGTGCAGCGTGCTGCCGCGAGCACGATTCCCAACGTGCCGGTGCTGTTCTGGTCGTTCCGCATCATGGTCGGCTGCGGCATGTACTTCATCGCCCTCTTCGGCTGGTCGTTCTGGCTCGCCTCACGGCGACGCCTCGACGCCAGCCGCCGCTACCTGAAGATCGCCCTGTGGAGCCTGCCGCTGCCGTGGCTGGCGATCGAACTGGGCTGGATCGTCGCCGAATACGGGCGCCAGCCGTGGGCGATCGAGGGCGTGCTGCCGACCGCGCTGGGGGTTTCCTCCGTTTCTGCCGGGCAGGTGCTTTTCTCTATTTCGGGATTTGTAGTTTTTTATACAGCGCTCGCGGTGATCGACGCGATGCTGATGACGAAGTACGTGCGGCGCGGGCCGGATGGACTCGGGCTGTGGCCCATGTCGGTTCCTGTTTCGCCTTCGGCGGATGAACGCGATTATGGCGTGGGCACCTGACATGCGCCCGTCGTCTGTTTCTTTGCTCCTTGCGCAACGCCGCTGCTCGTGCGCGCCGCCGGCAAGGAAGCGGTCTTCAGCCCTCCCCTTCAAGGTGAGAGTTGGGTGGGGATGGTGTTTCTCTCATTCTCTTACAGCTCGCAGTGCAGAGCTTCCACTCGCCCTACGGGCGAGCGGCCTACTTTTGGCATTGCCCAAAAGTAGGCAAAAGGCTAGGCGCCTGACGCGGTGCCCCGCCGCGCGTCATGCGCGGCGGGGTGTACCTGCGCTTCTCGGCGCCGGCGGGGTCGTCTGGCAGTACATCCCTGTACTGTCAGCCGACGCGCGCGCATCGTGCGCGCGCCCCTGCGGGCACTTTCCGCCGTCACCTGCGATGCTCGGCACCGCGAACGGCGCCGGGATCCACGAAGCCGTGCATCCCTGCACTGCCTCAAGGAATAGTTCAGGCGAGCTGCTGCTCCTGCGGCAGGATGCCGCCCAAACGGGGCCCCCTGTGGCGCGGCGAGGGTGCGCAGGAAAAGTCCGAAGGAGGGCGCACACGATGTGCGCCCGTTCGCTGAATGTACAGGGACGTACATCCAGCGAACCCCGGAGCACCCTCGCGGAGTCGGAAGGCAGGATGCCTGGAGACCGCGCCACCGGGGGTGTGTTTCTTTGGTTATCTTTCTTTGCACAAGCAAAGAAAGTAACCCGCTCGCCCGTAGGGCGAGTGGAAGCTCTGCAATTGCCTGAGCAAACAAAAAACATGATCAAAGTGGATTCCGGCTTGACTCGCGCCATCCTGGCGCTCGCCCTTCGGGCCAGCTTCGCTGTTCGCGCGCGCTCCGGCGCGCGCAGTCACCGGAATGACGAGCGGAAAAATTCGGGGCGAGGGTGTCGTGATTGATTACGAAACCCTGCGAGTCGTCTGGTGGGCGTTGCTCGGCACGTTGCTGATCGGCTTCGCCGTGATGGACGGCTTCGACCTTGGCGTGGCGATGCTGGTGCGCGTGCTTG
>Ga0207695_10008419_pt1 | contig 12920 bp, 17 predicted proteins | sample KBSC54metaG_FD_184354 | JGI IMG/M metagenome (GOLD analysis project Ga0207695, IMG submission 184354) | Corn rhizosphere microbial communities from Kellogg Biological Station, Michigan, USA - KBS C5-4 metaG (SPAdes) (version 2) | ecosystem: Host-associated > Plants > Roots > Rhizosphere > Soil...
CGGCGAGAGGACGCGGTCGACGAACCACATCGAGGAGCAGTCGCCGTAGCGCTCGAGCTCGGTGACCGAGTAGCGCTCGCCCGCGGCCAGCTCGGCGAGCAGCTCGGGGTCGCGCACCTGGGTCGGGTGCCGGGTGGCGACGGCGGCGCGGCGGAGCTTTCGCTCCCACCCCATCATCGCGCCGACGTCCATCGCCCAGTCGTGGTCGGTGCGCAGCTGGCGGGCGAGGGCGCGCAGGCGCTCGCGGTCGCTCGGCGCGGCCGCGAGCGGCCAGCTCACGTCGGCGAGGCCGCGGCGGCGAACCAGCCCGGCCGACTGCGGGCCGAGCACGCGCACGACCTCGGCCCAGAAGGGCGAGGGCTCGAGCGGGCGGCCGTCGTCGGTGGCGGCCTGGCGGGCCAGGTAGAGCGTCCGCCACGGCCGCGTGCAGGCGATCGTGAAGAGGTGGCGCTCGCGCTCGGCCGGGTCCGGCCCCTCCACCCCGAGCTCTGCGGCCGCGGCGGCGTCGAGCACCCGCCGCTCCGCCCCGCCGCCCGGCAGCGAGCCCTCCTCGAGCCCGAGCACGAACGCGACCTCGAAGCGGCGGGTGCGCGCCCGGCGCAGGTCGAGCACCGCCACCCGCCCCGGCTCCCCTCGGCCCCGGTGCGCACCCGCAGCCGCTGGACGGCCTCGAGCACCTGCTCGCGGCCGACCGGGCGGCCGAGCGCGCGGATCTCGTCGACGGCCTCGAACACCGCCCGGGCGGCGCGGATCTCGGCGCGCGCATGCTCCGGCACGAACTTCGCCCCGAGCGAGCGCGACGCGCGCACCATGTCGCGCACGAGCACGTCGAGCCCGGTCACCGCGTCGGGCTCGGCGGCGAGGCGGTCGAGCGCGGGGTACGAGTCGGACCCGGACAGCTCGGCGACGGCCGCGACCACCTCGTCGTGCCCGGTGACGCCGCGCCCGCGCAGCCGGCCCTCCAGGTAGTCGACGCGGCGGCGCAGCACGCCCGAGAAGGGGCTGCGCAGGAACGTGAACAGCTCCGGCCGCTCGCCGCCCATCCAGGCGAACCGCAGCGCCCCCAAGAGCGCCACGCCGAAGGCGGTGCGGTCGAGCGGCACGCGCACCTCCATCGACAGCGGCACGCCGACCGCGGCAAAGGCCGCCTCGAGGGCCGCGCGGTGGGTGCTCACCGACGGCACGATCACGCCGATCTCGTCGAGGGCGAGGCCCTCGCGGGCGAGCGCGGCCACCTCGGCCGCGACCTGCTCGGCGACGCCGCGGCGACCGCAGGCCTCGAGCAGCGTCACGGCGCCCTGCGCGTCCGGCGCCGGCGGCGGCGGCCGGTCGGAGAACAGGGTCGCGCCCAGGTGCACGAGGGCGGCGGCGTCGTGGTGGGCGGCGGGCGGCAGCTCCTCGAGCTCGGCGCCGGCCGAGAGCGCGTCCACCAGCGGCCGCACGGCCGCGTATGCGGGCCGGTCGACCTCGTAGGGCAGCGAGACCGTGACCGGGCAGCGGGCGGCGAGCGCGCGCAGCGCCCGCACCTGCGCGCGGGTCATGTCCTCGAAGCCGTAGGCCAGCACCGGCCGGTCGTCCCACGCGCCCAGCCGCCCCTCGAGAAGACCGGCGGCGACGGCGCGGCGGCCGGGCCGGTCGTGCATCCCGATCCCGTCGACGGCGGCGCGGTAGGCGGCGACGAGGGCCGAGAGCTCCTGCGCGCGGGCCGAGTCGGCGGCCGGGCGCGGCTCCTCCATGGCGGCCGAGAGCTCGTCGGCGAGCGCGCCGACGGCATCCTCGAATCCGGAGAAGCGGGCCGACGCCGCCAGCGCGTGCAGCGGCGCGCCGGAGACCACGTCGGCGAGCAGGAGGCGGCGCTGGACGTCGCCGACCAGCGGGCGGGCCTCGCGGCAGCGGCCCAGCACCTCCTCGAACAGGTCGTCGAACGTGCCGACGCGGCCGCCGACGAGCACGCCGCGGGGCTGACGAGCTCGCGCTCGACCGCCTCCACATCCGGCCGGTTGGGCACGATCAGGAACGGGTCGGCGCCGGCGTCCGCAGCCTCCAGGAACCGGTCGAGCAGCAGCGCGATCTTGCCGCAGTTGGCCGGGCCGAGGACGAGTTGGAGCGGCATCAGGTGATTCTATGCGTGGGCCTGCGGGGCCCAGATTCTTACGGTCCGCTTAGCCTGCCCGCATACGCTTCATCGCACAAGAGCTATAGGAGCGAGTCCGTCGCGTCGAGCTGCGGACGCAAGAGTACGACCGTCACGGCCAGGGCGAGCCGACCAGCGCACGCGTCGACGGCGAGTTCTGGGAGGACGACCTGCCGGAGCTGCGCGGGTAGGACCGGTGGCTTGGCCCCGGTCCGCGGGGCCAGGCCCCCTACCGAAGCTCCATGTCGGCGAACTCCCAGTCGCGGTCGCCCAGCCGGCGCACGTGGCGGCCGACCTCGACGAAGCCGCAGCGCTCGTAGACGCGGATCGCGCGGGCGTTGAACGCCGCCACGGCGAGCGTGATCCGGCCGGCGCCGTGTCGCCGGGCGAGGTCGATCACCGCCTCGGTGAACGCCTGCCCGAGGCCGCGGCCGGTCAGGTCGGGGCGCAGGCCGAGGCCGATCTCGGTGGCGCCTGCCACCGGCTCGAGCTGGGCGAAGCCCTCGAGCTCGCCGTCGGCGTTCCGGGCCGCGTGGTACTGGTCGCCGCGCTGCGCCGGGTCGAGCAGCTCCCCGGCGCTCTCGGGGATGAAGTCGGCGTCGTAGAAGGCGTACTCGCCGGGGTAGTGCCAGCCGGCGATCTCCTCGGCGTCGGCCTGGGTCATCGGCGTGAACGTCCAGGCGCTCACGGCCGGCCCAGCTCCGTCGCGACGTCTTCGAGCCAACCGGACAGATGCTCGGCCCACTCTCCCGCAGCGGCGACCGGCATGCCCCCGAGCACGCGATCCCACCCCAGGGCGCGGGTGAGCGGGCCGAGCCGCAGGGCCAGGTCGAGCGCGATCCGCAGCTCCGCTCTCGAGCCGTACCCGGCCCACGGCTCCAGGTAGGCGTCGCGCAGGCGCCGGTCGTCCGCGCTGCCCGGCTCCACGCCGTGGTTGTGCTCGAGCCACCGCGTCGCCACCATCATGCTGAAGAACGGGTGGGTGACGGCGGCCTCGTGCCAGTCGAAGATGACGTCGCGGCCGCCGGGCGCGAGCACGTTCCCGGAGTGGAGGTCGGAGTGGTCGATCGTCGCCGGCAGGCCGGCGGCGTCGAGCTCGCCGGCCAGCTCGGCGACCCGGCCGGCCAGGGGCAGCATCGTCTCCTCCTTCCGGGCCACGAGCTCCTCGAACAGCCGCCGAAGCTCCGGCAGGCGCCGGTCCGGCGCGCCCTCGGCGAGCAGCTCGTCGGCATGCCCGGCCGCGTGCACCTGCACCTGGGCGTAGACCGCAAGCATCCGCTCCCAGCGCGCGAGGTCGTCCGTCCCGTCGAGGCGGCTGCGCATCGTCGGGCCGCCGTCGGCCTGGAGCATCCAGCCCTCGCCCGGCTCGTCCGCGAGCACGTCGAGCACGTGCTCGGGCGCGATCCGGTGCAGCAGCCGGGTCAGCCCGGGCTCGTTCGCGAGCGCGGGCAGGTTGGCCTTGAAGTAGACGTCGCCTGCCCCGGTCGGCTGGCGCAGCACGGCCGACCACGGCCGGATCTTCACCTCCTGCGCGTCGCCGACCGGCTCGTCGACCTGCGACTCGATCCAGGCCTGCGCCCGCGCCCGCCAGCCCGGCTGCGCCCAGGGCAGCTCGGCGACGATCTCCACTAGCGGAGGACGCGGCCGTCGACGCCCGAAGCGTCGAGCCCGAGCCCGTCGAGCGCGGTCGCGGCGACGTCCTGCACGTCGGCCTCGCCGTCCGGATGCGCCCCGCGCACGAGCACGAACGCGTCGCCTTCAGTATGCATTCCGGTCAGCCGGCCCTTGCCCTCCAGGGCGGTGGTGCGCACCGCCCCCTTCAGATCCCAGCCGTTCTTCGACACGAGCACCAGGTCGGGCGCACGGTCGGCGTGCGGGCCCGAGAACGCCTCCTCCCGCGTCGCCACCCGCTGCACGAACGGCAGCCCCTCGGCCCACCGGCGCAGCTCGTCGCGGACGCTCTCATGCTCGGCCGGCGGCACGATCCCACCCGGCTCGCGACCCGCCAGGTTCAGGTACAGGCGACCCGGATCCATGCAGTAGGCGCGCGTGCGGCTGGGGATGACCGACGCGATCGACTTCGCCGGCTCCTCGAGCGCGATCCAGCCGTCCCGCTCGAGCCACCGGTTCACGAACACCTCCTGGTCGAGCCGGCAGAAGCCGTGGTCGGAGAGCAGGATCAGCCGGCAGTCCTCGGGCAGCCGCGAGACGAGCTCGCCCACCGACGCGTCGACCGCGGCGTAGTAGTCGTGGAAGCGCGACGCCCACGGCTCCTCGCCCCGCTCCATCTGCTCCCACAGGAAGTGGTGCAGCCGGTCGGTGCCCGTGAACGCGACGTAGAAGAGGTCGCACGCCTCGCCGTCCAGCAGGTCGACCAGCACGCGCGTGCGGGCGGCATGGTGGGCGAAGAGCTGCTCGCAGAACGCCTCCAGATCCTTGTGCCCCAGGCCCAGGTCGACGTCGATCAGGTAGTCGCGCTCCTGCAGGAAGGGAATCAGCGACGGCGGCTGCACCGACCGCTCGAGCGTGGGCGAGACGAACCCCGAGATGAGCACGCCCGAGCCGTTCGGCTGGGCCGGGTAGGTGCCGGGGATGTTGACGACGATCGAGCGCATGTCGGCCTCGGCCGCCCGCGCCCACACCTGGGGCTCGGCGATCGTGAAGACGTTCGTGAACGTCAGTTCCCACGACTCCGGCCTGCGCTCGACGAAGCCGAAGACGCCGTGCCGGCCCGGGTTCACGCCCGTCGATGCACTCGCCCACGAGACCGACGAGATGGGCGGCAGCGGCGCGCGCGCCGACATCAGCGCGCCCAGCCCGGAGAGCTCGGCCAGGTTGGGCAGGAAGCCGTCGGCGATGCGGCGGCGGAGATAGCTCGCGGGTGTCCCGTCGAGCCCGATCACGCAGACCCGTGGCGAGGCCACGGTCTAGATGTACCCGAGGTCTTCGAGCCGGGCGGCCACGGCGGCCTCCTCGTCCTCGGAGTAGGCCTCGTCCTGCTCGTCCGCGTCGTCCGCCTGCTCGGCGGCCGGCTCGTCCGAGCGGGGGCGTTCCCGCTCGCCGCTCATTCGGGCGGCTTGACCTCGTTCGTGAGCTTGTCGATCGTCTCGCCGTCGGGGTAGGCGTAGTTGATCTTGACGAACGCCTCCCACTTGTCCGGCAACGCGTCCTCGGGGTAGATCGCCTCGACGGGGCACTCCGGCTCGCAGGCGCCGCAATCGATGCACTCCTCCGGGTCGATCACGAGCATGCGGGCGAATTCGTGGATGCAGTCGACCGGACACACGTCGATACACGACTTGTCCTTCAGATCGATGCACGGCTCCGCGATGATGTACGTCAAGCGCCCTCCTGAGCTTCCCGAACCGAAGGCAGAAGCTTATCCAACCAGATCGGCGATCAGGTCACCCAACCGCCCCGCCAGCACCGACCGCGGCACCACCTTGGCGAACCCGGCCGCCCGGGCGGAGCGCAAGAGCGCGGCGTCGGTGTGCCTGCCGAAGCCCAGCACGGGAACCGCGCCGGCCGCGGCGACGACGGCCGCCGGGTCGCAGCGGTTGACGTCGGCGACGACGACGTCGGGCGGCTCGCCTGCGGCCGCCAGCCGGTGCCCGGTCGCGGTCAGCATCGCCTCGATCTTCGCCCGGAAGAAGAGGTCGACATCGGCGAGCGCGACGACCGCCATTCAGCGCTCCGTTCCGGAGGTCTCTCGGGCTCGTGCGGCTGCAAATCTTCGCCTGGCCGCGTCCTCGGTCGCCCCGATATTCCCGATATCGGGTCTCCCTGCGTCCTTGCCATGCTCGATTTTCGCTCGCCCGATCATCAAGCAACCTCCGGAACGGAGCACTAGGACGTGAACTGGCCGACCCAGGCGTTCACGAGGTAGGTCTTGTCGAAGAAGACGAGCAGGCCGGCGGCGATCAGGACGGCGCCGGAGACGGCACGGACGAGCGTGTAGCGGTCGCGCACGAACCGGGCGCTCGACATCACCCGCCCGAGCGCGACCCCGGCCACCAGGAACGGCACGGCCAGGCCGGCGGCGTACGCGGCCAGCAGGGCGGCGCCGCGGGCGGCGGTCGCGCCGGTCGCGGCCAGGGTGATGATCGACCCGAGGACGGGGCCGATGCACGGCGTCCAGGCCAGGCCGAAGGCGCCGCCCAGCAGGAGCGCCGAGCCCGACGCGTGCGCCCGCTCGAGGCCCGGCGCCAGCGTCCGCTCGAGCCCGGGCACCCGGATCAGCCCGAGCATGATCAGGCCCATCGCGACGATCACGATCCCGGACAGCTTGATCAGCTCGGCCCGGTGGTCGGTCAGCGCGCCGCCGGCGAGCCCCGCCCCCGCCCCGAGCGCGATGAACACGAGCGAGAAGCCGAGCACGAACGGCACCGACGCCTGCAGCGCCCGGCGCGGGTCGGTCGAGCGGGCGCCGATCGCGCCCAGGTACGCCGGCACCAGCGGGAGCACGCACGGCGTCGCGAAGGACAGGAGGCCCGCCGAGAACGCGACGGCGGCCTCCCTCACTCGAACCGGGCCATGTCGGCGTCGATCCGGGCCGAGACCGACGGGTCGACCGCAGGAGGCGGCGGCGGGCCGCGGCGGCCGCGCCAGCGCGTGGCCAGCGCCGCGGCGACGATCGCGCCGGCCAGCAGCGCCGCGCCCGGGATCAGCCATGCCAGGAGATCGAACCCGTGCTTGGGCGGCGACGCCAGGATCTCCTGCCCGAACTGGGCGATCAGGCGGTCCTTCACCCGGCCCGACGTCCAGCCGGCCGCGCACCACTGGTGCAGGTGGGCGCGGATGTTGGTCGCGATCGTCGACTGCGAGTACGCCAGCACCTGGTGGCAGGTGGGGCACATGAGCTGCGTCTCCATGTCCGGCTCGCTCCAGCCGTTGCAGGCCTCGGCGACCGCCGGGAAGGCGAGCAGGGCGGCGAGTGCCAGCGCCGCGGCGAGGCTCGCCCGCCTCATGCCGCTCCCGCCCGCAGCAGCGGGCGCAGCGCCGACTGCAGCATCTGGCCGTCGACCTGGGTCGAGAACATCTTCTGCACCGCCCCCGAGCGGTCGATCACGAACGTCACCGGGAAGCCGCTGGTGACGCCCCAGCGGTTGGTGACGCCGTTCGAGGAGTCGCGCACGAGCGTGTAGTTCACATGCAGACGGCGGGCGAAGGCGCGCGCGTCGTTCGCAAAGTCCTGCGAGTCGATGCCCACCACGGCCACGCCGCGGCGGCGGTACGTGTCCTGGATCTGGTTGAAGAGCGGCGCCTCCTCCTGGCAGGGCGGGCACCACGATGCCCAGAAGTTGAGGACGACGACCTTGCCCCGGAAGCTCTGCAGGGCGATGTCGCCGCGGCCGTCGAGCCGGGGCAGGCTGAAGTTGGGGGCGGCCGGGCGCTGGCCGTCGTTCAGCTCGGCCGAGACCGTGGTCGACCCCTGCAGCAGGCTGCGAGCGAACAACCCGATCAGGGCGGCGAGCAACGCGACCGCGGCCGCTTGCAGCGCGAGTCTCACGCCTCTGCGCACGGCCGAATCGTAGTCAACGGCCGTGCCCGGGGCGGTCGGCGGCCTTCCGGCCGTCGACCGCCGCTAGGACGATCTAGTCGTTCATCGGTGAGACGACTCGCGTGTACGGCCGCCACGGCACGCGTTCCCACTCGGTGCCGTGACACATCGGACACACCGGCAGCGACCGGTACACGGTCACGCCGTACCCGCATCCCTCGCACCGGAACTCGCCCTTTGCCCTCGCCCCCGCGATCCATTCAGGGTCGGCGGCGAGGCCCTCCTTGTTCAGCGTCGACTCCACTGGGCTGCTCCTCGCTTGGAAACCGAAGAGTAGCCGCTCCGGAGCGCCTGCTCAACATGAAATTAACATAGGGCAGCGCTCGTTCCGGAGTTCTTGACCCGCCTATAGCCGCCGCCGCGGCCGATATGCTGCCCGCCGTGCCGACGCAGAAGGCAACCCTGAAGCCGTATCTGGAGGAGATTCGCCAGTGGGTCGAGCAGGGGCGGACAGACATCTGGATCGCCCACACGCTCAACTCCACGCCGGCGAGCATCTCGGCCTTCCGGTCGCAGCACGGCATTCTTCGCCGCGACGCCGCCGAAGGCCGAGGCGCGTCCGTCCCGCCGCCCGTGATCCCGCCGGATGCGCCGCCGGAGGAGCCGGCGACCAAGACGCGGCGGCGGCGGTCGAAGAAGGCGACCGGCGGGGTCGCGCCCCTGAGCGGCCCGCTGCCCGACGCACCCGCCGCCGCTGCGCCGGCGGACGAGCCGGCCGATGAGGGCCCCGGACGGCGGCGCAGGCGCCGGGGCGGCCGCGGCCGCAAGCAGCAGACCGGCTACGAGGCCGTGCTCGACCACGGCGACGAGGGCTACGGCTTCTGGCTGGACGGTGCGGTGCGCGACGACCCGGTGTTCGCCGAGCACTGGTCGGGCCGGCGGGCGCTGATCGTCCGCATCGAGTCCGACCAGATCGTGATCCGCCCCGACGACCGCGAGTGAATACACGGGGTCTGACCCCGTGTATTCAGCCGATGGCGGGCGGCGCACCAAAAGGGGTCTGACCCCGCTTGGTGCGTCAGATGGCGCTGCGGTAGTCGATGGCGTTGCGGGCGACCCGGGCGAAGGCGGCGGGCTGGACGGCCGAGAGGTCGTACGCCCAGGGCTCGGGCGTGACCTGCTGGGCGATGTCCAGGCACCACGACTCGCTCGAGGAGTAGACGGCCGCGAGCGCGGCCAGGTCGAACGTCTGGCCGATCCGGCGCACGATCTCGGCCTCGAGCTCCGCCGCGACCGTCTCGACGACGGCGCGGCGGCGGGCCGTGAGGTCGAGGGCCGCCAGCCGGCGCGCGCCCTCCTCCCACTCCAGCATGGCGAGATCGACCGCGGCGGTCACGCCGTGCAGCACTCCCCGGCCGGGTAGAGCGGCGCCGCCTCGTCCAGGATGCGGCGGCCGAGGGCGTAGCCCGGCTCGGCGAGCGCGAACGCGGCGTGGGCGTGGAGGCACTTGACCGCTCCCTCCCGGCTCGTCCCGGCGATGCCGAGCCGAAGGCTCGCGCCGCCGTCGGCCATCCGTGCCGCCGGCCGCCGCAGCTCGCGCTGGCGGGCCGCCCCGGCGCGGTACTCCGCCATCGCCTCGGAGTCGCTCCCCACCAGCCGCTCGTAGCGGTCGACCCCGCCCACCGCCTCGAGCGCGTCGATGCGCCCGACCGCATGGGGACAGCTCAGGTAGTACGTGGTCGGAAACGGCGTGCCGTCGGCCAGGTACGCCGGCTGCGCGATCACCGCCGGGCGGCCGTGCGGGCAGCGCACGGCGACGGCGGCGTCGCCGCGCGGGGGCCGGCCGAGCTGGAGGGCGATGGCTGCCTGATCGTCGATCCGGTCAGGGTACTGCCGTCACCGGCAGGAGCGGGCCGTCAGGCCCTTCACCACGTACGCCTGCTCGTTCGGGAAGATCCAGCCGCAGGCGCGCGCGAAGCGGACGATCTCGGCCTTCGTGTGGAGCTGCGCCTCCACCTCGTGCAGGCGCCGGTTCTGCTTCTCGAGGATGGAGACCCGGTTGCGCCCGGCGGAGAGCTCGCTGCGCAGGTGGAGCTCCTTCTGCAGCGGCCCCACGTAGAGCGCGGCGATGAGGACGAGGATGCCGGCGGCGACCATGCGGCCGGCGGTGAATCCACGCCTGAGGGTCCGCGGTCGCGTCCGTGCCACCCGCCCTGAGTTCGACGCCTGGGCGCGGACTCCTACTCGATCGTGCGCACGACCACGTGATCGGTGGTGCCGGGCTGGTTCAGCCGGGTGCCGCCGCAGAGCACGACCCGCTCCCCGGTGGCGGCCAGCCCGCTGGCACGGATCGCGTCGACCGTCCGCCGCCACAGATCCTCGGTCGAGGTGGCGCCCTCGATCACGATCGGCACTACCGCCCACTCGAGGGCGAGCTGCTGGAGCACGACCGGGTCGGGGCTGGCGGCGACGATCGGCCGCCGGGGCCGGAACCGCGACACGTTGCGGGCGGTCGAGCCGGACTGGGTCGGGCACGCGATCACGCCCGCGTCCAGGTCTTCGGCGACGTCGCACGCCGCATGGGCGAGGATCATGCCGAGGTCGCCCTCGCGGCGGCGGCCGGCGTCGTGGTATGTCAGCGAAGGCTCGACGGCGCGGGCGATCCGGTTCATCGTCGCCACCGCCTCGAGCGGATAGGCGCCCACCGCGGTCTCGCCGGAGAGCATCAGCGCCGACGTCCCGTCGAGCACGGCGTTCGCCACGTCCGAGGCCTCGGCCCGGGTCGGCTCCGGCTGGTGGATCATCGACTCGAGCATCTGCGTCGCCGTGATCACCGCCCGGCCGGCGTCGCGGCCGGCGCGGATGATCAGCTTCTGGACGAGCGGGACGTCGGCCGCGCCGATCTCGACGCCCAGGTCGCCCCTGGCCACCATCAGCGCGTCGCTGGCCGCGACGATGTCGTCGAGGTTCTCGATCGCCTCGGCCTTCTCGATCTTGGCGACGATGCGGGCGTGCGACCCGGCGGCGTCGATCCGCGCGCGCAGGTGCTCGACGTCCGCCGCGGTGCGCACGAACGAGAGCGCGATGTAGTCCGCGCCGATCCCCAGCGCGAAGTCGAGGTCGGATTCGTCCTTCTCGGTGAGCGACGGGATCGGCAGGTGCGTGCCGGGCAGGTTCACGCCCTTCCCCGACGAGATCAGGCCGCCGACCTCGACCCTGGTGATGACGCGCGCGCCCTCGACCGAGGCGACCCGCGTCCGCACCATGCCGTCGTTGATCAGCACCTCACGGCCCGGCGCGACCGTGCCGGCGATGCCGGCGAAGGTGACGTCGAGGTCGCCCGGCGCCCCCTGGCCCGGCGCGGTCAGGACGAGCGTGTCGCCCGGGATCACCGACCGCGGCTGGCCGATCCGGCCGATCCGGATCTTCGGGCCCTGCAGGTCGGCGATCACCGCCAGCGGCCGGCCGATCAGCGCCTGTGCCCGGCGCACGGACGCGAGCGTCTCGCGGTGCATCTCCTGGTCGCCGTGGGAGAAGTTCAGCCGGGCCGCGTCCATGCCCGACCAGGCCAGCTGCTCGATCGTCTCCGGATCGGACGATGCCGGCCCGATCGTGCAGACGATCTTGGTGCGGCGCGGCCGGGGGTCCGTCACCGCGCCGAAGACGGAGCGGCGGCGAGGGCGGCGAACGCCGCGCGGCCGGGATAGCGCGCGGATGCGCCCAGCTCCTCCTCGATCCGGACGAGCTGGTTGTACTTGGCCACCCGGTCGCTGCGGGCCGGCGCGCCCGTCTTGATCTGGCCGCAGCCGGTGGCGACCACGAGGTCGGCGATCGTCGTGTCCTCGGTCTCGCCGGAGCGATGCGAGATGACGCTCGCGTAGGCGGCCGACGACGCGAGCCGGATGGCGTCGAGCGTCTCCGACAGCGTGCCGATCTGGTTCAGCTTCATGAGCACGGCGTTCCCGATGCGCATGCGGATGCCTTCGCGGATGCGGCTCGTGTTGGTGACGAAGATGTCGTCGCCGACCAGCTGGAGCCGGTCGCCGAGCCGCTCGGTCAGGTGCGCCCAGCCGTCCCAGTCGTCTTCGGCCAGGCCGTCCTCGATCGAGAGGATCGGATACCGCGTCGAGAGGTCGTCGTAGAGGTCGACCATCTCGCCCGCCCGCAGCGTGCGGCCCTCGCCGGCCAGGTGGTAGGCGCCGTCGCGGTAGAGCTCCGTCGCGGCCGGGTCGAGCGCGATCATGATCGCCCGCGAATGGCCGACGTTCTCGGCCGCCTCCATGATCGCCGCGATCGCCTCCTCGTTCGAGCTCAGGTTCGGCGCGAAGCCGCCCTCGTCGCCGACGTTCGTCTCGAGCCCACGCCCCTTCAGGAGCGCCTTCAGGGCGTGGTAGGTCTCGGAGCACATCCGCAGCCCCTCGGCGAACGACTCGGCGCCGACCGGCACGATCATGAACTCCTGCATGTCGACGCTGTTGTCCGCGTGCACGCCGCCGTTCAGGACGTTCATCATCGGCACGGGCAGGATGTGCGCGCCCGCGCCGCCGACGTAGCGGTAGAGCGAGAGACCGGCCTCGGCGGCCGCCGCCTTGGCCGTGGCCAGCGACGTCCCGAGCATGGCGTTCGCGCCCAGGTGGCCCTTGTTCTCGGAGCCGTCGAGCTCGATCAGGTAGGAGTCGACCAGGCGCTGATCCGTGGCGTCGATCCCCTGCAGCGCGGACGCGATCGCGGAGTTCACGTGCCCGACCGCCTGGAGCACGCCCTTGCCGCCGTAGCGGGCCGGATCGCCGTCGCGCAGCTCGACCGCCTCGTGCGCGCCGGTCGACGCGCCGGAGGGCACGGCGGCGCGCCCGCCGGCGCCCGATTCGAGCACGACGTCGACCTCGACGGTGGGGTTGCCGCGGGAGTCGAGGATCTCGCGGCCGGTGACCGACACGATGGCGCTCATTCCGGGGCCGGATACTAGCCCGGGCGTTGATGGGGACAGTCCCCGGGCCCGGGGACTGTCCCCGGTTTCGCCTACGCCCCCTGTAGCGCGGCCTTCGCCCGCCGGTACCAGGCGTCCTGCGCCTCCACGTCGAGCCCGGCCCAGTCCTCACCGGCCTCGGCGGCCAGCCGCTCGGCCATCTCGACCCGGTCGCGGAACCGGCCCGCGGCGGCGCGCAGCGCGAGCTCCGGGTCGACGTTCGCAAGCCGGGCGACGTTGGTCGCGGCGAAGAGCAGGTCGCCCAGTTCGTGCACGACCTCCGGATCCGGGGCGTGCTCGGGCCGCGGGGCCGGCGCCGC
>Ga0207695_10008421_pt1 | contig 12917 bp, 10 predicted proteins | sample KBSC54metaG_FD_184354 | JGI IMG/M metagenome (GOLD analysis project Ga0207695, IMG submission 184354) | Corn rhizosphere microbial communities from Kellogg Biological Station, Michigan, USA - KBS C5-4 metaG (SPAdes) (version 2) | ecosystem: Host-associated > Plants > Roots > Rhizosphere > Soil...
AGGCCAGCGCCTCGATCGGGTCCTTGCGCGAAGCCATCCATGCGGGATACACAGCTCCAATCAGGGCTCCTGCGAACGCAATCACCGCTCCCTGCATGAGCCACCGTCCCGTGATCTCGAAATGCATGGTCGTGGAGTGCAACAGGATCGTGCGAATCAAGTAAGTCCCGCCAATCCCCAACCCCACGCCTGCTACTGCCATCACAGCCGTCTCGCGCAACACCACGCCAACAATCTGCAGCTTCGACGAGCCAAGCGACTTCAGTATCCCAATCTCGCGCGTGCGCTCCAGCACTGCCGTATACATCGACTGGAAAATGACAAGAAAGCCGACAATAACGGCTATCACGGTAATCACATCTAGAGCCAGATTGAATCCCGGCAGCTTTTCCGGCGTCATCATTGAGAGCCACTCCCGCATCGTCCACACCGGATAATTCGCGAGCCCAGGCGATTTATGGATCTCCTCAATCACCGCCTCGTCGTTCCCCGGATCGTCGCACTTGATAAAGAAGACAGACGCCTTGCCGGAACTGCCCGTCAGATCTCCCATAGTGTCCAGAGGCAGCAGCTTCCGCCCGCCTTTGCCCGCTTCCACAATCCCCGAGATCCGGAAATCGTGGTTGAAGATCTCGATCTTGTCGCCGACGTGGTATCCGCCGCCCTTCTTGCTGCGCGCAAACACATCGTCAACGATTACATCGTAAGGACCTTCGAACTTTCCGCCCTCCACGAACTGAAAAGGACGCAGCTTGTCAAAGCTGTCAAAGTCGATCCCGTAGATGTTCTCCACGGAACTTCCCATCGAGAATTGAATATTCACCGGAGAGACGACTGCCACGTGGGAGAGGCCTCGGAGATAGTCCGCCGTCTTCAGCGACATGCTCGCGCCGCCCATCCCGTTGATCGCTGCGGCATTCGATGGCCGCATCATCAGATCCGCTCCAATGCCGTTCGTGCGCTGCTTGTTGTCGTTCAGCATCCCCATGAAGATGCCGACAATTGACAGGATCATGATCACTTCAATCGCCACCGCCGTGATGCTGATCAGCGATCGCACCGGGCGGTGCAGAATGTTGGCAATGATGAGCTTATTCATGCAATTTTGAAGACTCCAGCGAGCAGCGGCCCTCAGAGTTAAGCGTATCAGCCCTGTTTCCAGTGCACTCTTGATCCCTCCGGCCGTGCTTACGCGCGAAAACGGCCCGGAGAAGTAGCACAATGGCCGAGAAAGGCCTTTTGCACAATCATGAGTGACGGAAAGCACTTCTTGCTCCCCCTAGCTCAGTGATAACTAAGGGTGATAAAGTTGGTTCATACGTGAAATGTCCTTCGTAACTTGCCTGTGGAATAGCTCCGGGCTATGATTGCGAAACTGGTTACCAAATGAGTACTTTTGGGCAAGAGCTTCGATCGCAGCGAATTTCGCGCGGAATCGCGCTCGAGCAGATCACTGCCGTGACCAAGATCAGCCAGCGGCACCTGGTCGCGCTGGAGCAAGATCGCTACCAGCAGCTTCCCGGCGGCATCCTCAGCAAAGGCATCGTCCGGGGCTACGTCAGTGCCCTCGGGCTCGACACCCGCGACTGGACTGACCGCTTCCTCAAAGCCACCAACCAGATCGGCCTCACCGTCGACACTCCAGACAACGGCTGGGCCACCTTCGCCTCCAACGTTGGAAAAGAGCGCATCCAGCGCCGCGAAGCCATGGAAATCCGCCTCCGCTGGATCGGCGCAGCCGTCCTCGTCGCCGTCGTAGCAGTCGCCGGCTATCTCACCGTCCGCTACGTCGGCGTACGCGCTGGCTGGTGGAGCTCCGTAGTCCCCGTCCCCGCCAAGGCCGAAGCCGTTGTAGCCCACCTCGCCTCCTGGCTCAAGCACTGATTCCCTAATCCCTGTTCCCGCCCCGTTGACCCTCCACATTGCTCCTCTGGGTGCCCATCCGTCGCCGTTCCCTGCCATTCTTTGCCCCTTCAGCCTTGCCGCAATTACCATAGACAATGTGCAGGTGCGACTTCGGTCCGCCGATGCGCCTTGTCTTCCGCTGCAACTGTCCTCACCAGCCAATTCGCGGCAGGCAATCTACCTTAAGCCCTTCAAACGGGGAGGAATGCGAAGTTGAGCGATCGTTTTTTGTTTACCTCTGAGTCGGTGACAGAAGGTCATCCCGACAAGATTGCAGACCAGGTATCAGATGCCATCCTGGACGCCTGCCTGGAACAGGACCCCTACAGCCGAGTTGCCGCCGAAACTCTGACCGCAACCGGCCTGGTTGTCATTGCCGGCGAAATCACCACCAAGGCCTATGTCGACTTCCAAAGCCTCGTCCGCGGAGTAGTCGCTTCCATCGGATACGACAACGCCCTCTACGGCTTCGACTCGAACACCTGCGCAGTAATCTCCACGATCAATAAGCAGTCGGGCGACATCGCCCAGGGAGTGGACACTGGCGGCGCCGGCGACCAGGGTATGATGTTCGGCTTCGCCACCAACGAAACTCCCGAACTGATGCCGGCTGCCATCTCGCTGGCGCATAAACTCACCCGCCAGCTCAGCGTCGTTCGCAAGAACGGCAAGCTTCCCTACCTCCGTCCCGACGGCAAGAGCCAGGTGACGGTCGAGTACGACGAGAACGGAAAGCCCGCCCGCATCGACGCGGTCGTCATCTCCAGCCAGCACTCTGAGACGATCTCAAATGACGAGCTCCACTCCGACGTCCTGAAGCACGTCATTCAGGCGGTCCTGCCCGCCAAGCTCCTCGACGAGCACACGAAATACCACATCAACCCTACCGGCCGCTTCGTCATCGGCGGGCCCATGGGCGACACCGGCCTCACAGGGCGCAAAATCATCGTCGACACCTACGGCGGCGCAGGCCGTCACGGCGGCGGCGCCTTCTCGGGCAAGGATCCGACAAAGGTTGACCGCTCGGCTGCCTACATGGCCCGGTACATCGCGAAGAACGTCGTCGCCGCGGGTCTGGCCGACAAGGCCGAGGTCCAGCTTGCCTATGCCATCGGCGTTGCAGAGCCAGTCAGCGTTCTCGTCGATACCTTCGGCACCGGCAAGATCAGCCAGGCAAAACTCACCGAGCTCGTCCGCAAGAACTTCTCCCTCACGCCCAAGGCCATCATCGAGAGCCTCAACCTCCGCCGCCCCATCTACAAGCAGACGGCTGCGTACGGTCACTTCGGCCGCACCGAGCCCGAGTTCACGTGGGAAGCAACCGACAAGGCCGCGAAGCTTTCAGAACAAGCCGGCGTCTCCGCAACTGCAAACGCGCGCTAGTTCCTCGCATTTGTCGCGCAAACAAAAAGGACTCCGAAAGGAGTCCTTTCCGTTTGCGAGGCCTGAAGTCCTTACCTCCGAGCCAGAACTCCGGGTGCCCAATCCATGCTTTGTTTGGGTGGGAACACGTAAACTCGCGTCACCCCTCGCCTCTCTACCTATCGCGCACCTACGCCGAAGCCGGTTTCGGCGTCCCAACGAAATGAAAACCAGTTGACCCGCTTCCCGGCAACCGCTCCACCGTCACAACCGTAATATCGTCTGCCTGACCGAACTGAACCGCCTTCTCAGCGATCACCTCCGCCGATTCCGTCGAGATCCCGCGCGCGCGTTCAAAGCCGAACAGCTCCCCAGACGTTCCCTGCGCTTCAACCACGCCATCGGAGTAAAAGGCCAGACGGCTTCCTTGTGCTAGCTCGAAACGAACAGCGTCGTAATGCCCGCCTTCAGGAATTCCAAGCGGCAGCGCTCCCGGCAGTTCGATCTCCCGCCCATCAAGATATGGCGACAAGTGTCCAGCGTTTGCAATCGTCACCAGCCCCGTTGCAGAAACATGGGCTGCAAGCGCCGTAGAGACTCCAGAGGTCCGCCCAACCAGCCGATCATGGAGCTTCCCAAGAATGACAGCAGGATCGTTCGTCTCCAGTGCAACGGTTCGAATAACTCCAACCAGCATCGACACGTGCATGGCCGCTGCGAGTCCCTTCCCCGCCACATCACCTAGCACGAGCAGAAATCCGCTCTTCCCGTCCGGCAAAATCTGGAAGAAGTCACCGCCAAGCTCCAACGCAGGCCGATATACGAAATTAACCAGATAGCCGGGAGTCGATTCGGCCTCATCGGGCAGCATCAGCCGCTGCACTTCGCGAGCCGCCGCCATTTCGGCATCTAATTGCGCCTTCTCAGCCTGGGCGCGGATGTGACGCCTGCTCTCGCTGACGAAGACGTGCACGAATCCGGCATATCCCAGCGAGACGGTCACAATAGTGGCGATTCCGTCGAAGAGGAGCCGCTTCTGAAGCCTCTCTGTCTGCGCGGCATCCAGCTGCGGAGTCGCTTTAGTATCCGGAAATCGATGAGAGATGTACCCCATCACGAGTACCTGGAGGGCAAACAGAGGTACGAAGAGGAAGAAGAACTTCTTGCGAAAGGTGATGCCGCCCGCGGCATACGAAATGGCGAACAAGCCTGACACCACCATCGAAATACCCAGCTTGGTCGACTGCTGACGACCGGCCGCTATGATGTCGTTCGCAAGCGACACAGCGCCGAACGTGAAGAACACAGCAAGCAGAAAAATAAAAACAGCTTTGGGTGGCGCCTTGCGCAGGGGGTTCGTCGATTCCATCATCGCTGCAGCGTCCTCTCGGATTGCTCAACAGGCGGGATCGTTGACCCGCAGATCGGATTCCCGGTTTTCCGTTCAAGTCTACCCTGCCGGACGAAGACACCGCCCCTTTTCAGCCCTCCAGACCTGCGATACCCACCCGCAGCGAGGTACTTTAAAATCTTCCTGTTGTCTAACAACGAAGCAGGAGCAGATTCATGCGCATTTGTGCATCCTTGATCGCGCTAGTTGTAGGAAGCGCGTGCGCCATGGCCCAGTCGGGCCCTCATTGGGATTACGCCGGCAAAACCGGGCCGCTCGCCTGGGGAAAGCTCGATCCCGCCTACCAGGCCTGCTCCAAAGGCCACGAGCAGTCGCCCATCGACATTCACGGCGCGCACCTGAACAAGAAGCTCCAGCCCATGGAGTTCCACTACATCGCCGGTTCAGTCGATGTTGAAAACACCGGCAACCTGATCGTTGCCCATGTCCGGCCCGGCAGCTACATCGTCGCAGAAGGTGTCCGCTACGACCTGCAGCAGTTTGAATTCCACCACCCCAGCGAAAGCTCGGTGAATGGCAAGCTCACCGACATGGACGTGCAGCTCCTCCATAAGAGCTCCGATGGCAAGATGGCAATCATCGAAATTCGTATGGCTCTCGATCGCGGCGCTCCCAACGCGGTTCTCGCAATGCTTTGGCCGCATCTGCCAAAAACTCCAGGCGCAAAGGAAACAGTGAATGACATGGTCAACCCGCGCGGCTTCCTGCCCGGCGACCAGGGCTACTGGACCTACCAAGGCTCGCTGACCACGCCCCCGTGCACAGAGGGAGTACGCTGGTTCGTGCTTGAAAACGAGATCAGCGTAAGCCTCGATCAGATTCGGGCCTACACCTACCTCTTCCGGCTAAACTCGCGCCCCCTGCAAGATACACATGGCCGCCGCATCGAGGCCAACGAATAGAAGGTGATGGTGTGACAGTGAACAGAGAAAAGTCACTGGAGCGCAAGCGCCATTTTGCTTGGCACGCTTGCGCCTAATCCCTGTTCACTAATCCCTCAGTTCACTCCGCCGCGAGCGGAGTGAACGCTAGCACCATTCCCTGCTCGCCCGACAAGTTCCGCACCTGTACGCCCGTCACGTCCTGAATCAGATAGTGCGCAGCCGCCAGAGAATCTACCTCATGCGAAAACGTGGTCGCAATCACAGTGCACCCTGCTGCGCGTCCGGCCAGAGTGCCCGACTCCGCATCTTCGAATACAACACAGTCTTCCGGTGAAAATCTCAGAAGCGCAGCGCCCGCCAGGTAAGGCGCAGGATCGGGCTTCCCTTGCTCCACATCATCGGCAGTTATCAGTCGTTCGGGAACCGGAATTCCGGCCTGCGCCAGCCGTTGTCTGGCAAGCCGCTCCGTCGCGCTGGTTACAACAGTCCAGCGGTCCGCCGGCAAAGCCGCCAGCAACTCCAGCACGCCCGGAAGTATCGCGAGGCCCTCGCCATCCGCTAGCTCGATGTCTTCGATCAGCTTCAATTCATCCCGGCTTTCGAGATCGGGACGCAGCAGTGCGGCTGTTTCGATTGCTCGTCGCCCGTGCGCCACTTTCCGCGCGTATTCGGGATCAACGCCGCGCATCTCGGCCCACTTTGTCCAGCTTCGTTCCACCGAACCGATCGAGGAGATCAGGATGCCGTCCATGTCGAACAGCACGCCCTTACAGCGGATCTCAACAGGGGAAGAGACGGCCTTGGGTGACATGCTCTGATTGTAGTGACCGGATCTGAGACGACGCGTTACTTCTTCGGCGGCGGTGTTTTCAGCCCACCGAACAAGATGCTCGGCCGATCGCCGAATGTGACTGTAGCTTTCACCGTGGCAGTGCGAGCGCCAGCCTTCAGACTGTTATCTCCGATCGTGACGCCGTTATTCCCGATCTCCGCGTCGGCCGACCAGTCGTCAAATCGAGCAAGAATGGATGGAATCGCCTCTCCCGCTTCGGATCCACCCGCAACAACCGTACCCTTCTTCCAATCGAAATGAAGCGTGCCTTTCGCGGAAGATCCCAGATCAACATCCGTAAAGCCCGTGAGCTGCACCTTCCCCGTCGCATCAATCGGACGGCCGCTGCACTTCAGCCCGAAGATCCGGCAGAGTTCGGCTGGCTCAATCCCGTCGGCCTGTCCCTCGAGCCTGTACGCAGGTTTGTCACCGTTCTCGATCTTGCCTGATACATGGATCTCTCCCCCGAACAATTCTGCGTTCAGCACAGTCAACTCGGCGTCAGCAGGCAAAACTTTCAATTCGGCGGATACATTGTCCAGCGTCACTGGGCCGAGAATTAACGACTCCGCCTTCACCGTTCCCTCAAACGAGGGCCACTTGTGATCGGAAGAGGACGAGGTGATCCGTGAAATGACAGAAGAAAGCAGATTCCCTTTCTTTTCGGATCCGAGCAGAGTTGACTGCACCTCTGCCGCATCAATGGTCTCAAAGTCCAGATCGACCTTGGGAGGGCACGGCTGATCCGCATCACATACCGGAATCACGACACGCGCAGTCCCCTTCAGCGGACCATAGACGAACGAGACGGGGTCCCACGTCCTTGTCCCTCCGCTAAGGTGGAGCACCGCCTGAGAAATCTGAACCGCAGTAGCGAGCGCGTCCGTCTTCCAATTCGCGTTATGCAGCGTGACGGTGCCGTTGAGCCGATCTGGAATGAACTGCGACGGAACAGCGGTTCCCCCCGCCACCGGAGCCGCGCTAACACCAGCGCTCTCTGCCAGTAGAATCTCAGGCGCTGGAAGCCAGGGACCGGCAATGGATAGGTCCAGAGCGATAGGATCGCCAGCCATCGAGTCAAGCGCGCCGGTTTCTTTCAGTCCGGCAGCCTGTGCAATCTGGCGCAGTCGCACCGGAGTTCCTGCTCCTTTGACGACAACCTGGTATCCGCTTTGAGTCAGCCGCACGGACACTGCCAGCGGAGCAGGAGCTCCAGCTGGAATTGTCGAAGTGCCTGCAAGGAGTTCGCTCTTGCCGTCGTCTGTCATTGTGGGTTGAAGCGAGGCCTTCTGGATAAGAATCGGCTGGGTAAGACTTCCTCCACTCAGGCGAAGAGATTCGACATCAATGCTGCCGGTCAGAGGTCCCGGGGTGGGCTCAGGTTGCGCGACCGCGATCTTCGCGCGTCGCCCCGACCGCGCATGCGGTGCCGGAGCCGATGAAGTTGAAGCGGGGACACTTGCGTCGTAGTCGATCCGTCCGCTTAGCGTGCCTGAAGCTTCGAGGTCCGCGCCCAGCTCGCTGCGGATGGTTCTCAGCCCGTCCAGAATTGCCTGCGCCGGTATCTTGTCCAGCTGAAGCGAAAGTTTCGGATCGCCATTGCTGGGCAGACTTCCCTCGAGTAACACCTTCCCATTCCCGAGCTGCGAGTTACACGAGAGTTTCTCAATCGCGCGCGCTGAGTGCCGGTATACAAGGCCGCAGTTTGCGTCGAAGTCGAGCGGTTCAGCTGGCGCAAACTCTGCTCTATGCACACCAGAAGCCCGCACCCGTGTCGTCACCTTTGCCGATTCACCTGTCCCATCGAGTTTCATCTCAGCCGCCAGGTCCCCCCGCCATCCCGGGTCGCTGGCGACGAGCAGACGGCTAAGCTGCCCAAGCTGCGCCTGACGCCATTCCATCTCGACATGCAGGGGCATCAGCCTCAGTTCAGGCGCGCGGTGCATGCTTGCTTCCAGTTGCACGATGCCTGTGTCACCCAGTTCGAGATTCACATCAGTGCGCGCAGGCTGTCCCTTCAGACGCACCCGCCACTCGCCGGGACTGTCTTCCCAGAAGGACAGGTCTGCATTCAGCAGAGAGTATGGAAGCTTCTCAATCCCCCTCTTGATGTTGATGCGCGAATTGGTCGCCTCAAGATACGGCAGCCGCTGCGATCGCGACTTAGCCGTGCCAGACTCCGTCTGCGCTGCGTTCCGGAAGAGGCTGTCCATGTTCCACCGGCCATCGTCCGTGCGCACCAGGTTCAGGCTCGCCTCATCAACGCTGATGCGGCTGATCTCGAGTCGTCCGCGCCAGAGCGAGACAAGGCGTATAGCCGCTTTCACCTCTGCAGCGTGAAGCACGGGCTCCGCGCCGAACGCTGGATCCTCCTGCACCGTGAGATCCGTAATCACAAACCCCGGTCGCGGCAGAATCCGCAGCTCGACTCCCGACAGATGTACCGGCCGCCCCAGCGAGTTCGACATCGCGCCAGCAATACGTGACTTGTAGCCGTTGATGCTGAACAGCGGCGGCAAGACAAAAACGGCGACGAGGATTGTCAATGCCAGAGCCGGCATCCACAGCCTTGATCGCCTTTGCTGCCAGCCTTGCACTTCTTCTGTCATGGTGTACGTTCTGATCTGAAGCCCCTCTGCCGCTCTCGAGTCTACCGAGTCACGTGCAGCGTACGCTTCCAGCGCGTGTCGGTGAAGAAATGAAGCGCCACGTGACCTATCCAGGCGATGTTGTTGCCGATCCCGGTTTCGTCGAACTGATGGTCCGGCGTGATAAACGACCAGTAATTGAACAGCGGCCTGCCCAGGATATTCTCGCGCGGCACAAAGCCCCAATAGCGCGAGTCGAGGCTGTCGTGGCGATTGTCACCCATCATGAAGTACTTGCCCGGCGGCACAACGAGATCGCCATCGACAACATGACTTGAAAACTCGTTAGCCCAGGCATCAGGAATACCGGTGTTCGGATCGCCGTTGCCTTCAGGAGGAATCGACGGAAACTCGTCGTTGAACGGCGTGTAGTTCGCAGGCGTTGTCGGCTGAGCATGCGGCTGCGATTGTTCCTGCCCGTTGATGTAGACGATCCCATTATGCAGATGAATATGATCGCCGGGCACTCCGATGAGTCGCTTGACCAGGTACAGTATTGTCGGCTTTCCGTCAGTGTCGATGGTGCCCGGCTTGACGAACACGACAATGTCGTTGTGCCTTGGCTCACGATAGTGAACGAGCGGCATCCACTTCGTCGGCGGAGAGAGCGTAATCCGGTCGACCACCAGGTGGTCGCCAACCAGAAGCGTCTTCTCCATGGATCCCGACGGAATCACGAAGTTCTGTGCGAGAAAGGTGAGGATAAACAGACCCACCACCAGTACGGAGCAGATGCTGGCCGCTGCCTCGAAAGGAGTCTCTTCGTGCTTGTCTTCTGTAACCGGCTCAGTTTCTGTAGGTGCGTTGGCTGGCGGCGTGTTCTTTGTGGTCATCCTGTCGCTCTGTGGCCTCGGTAGCTGTCTAGCCGCTAGTGCACAACGCGGAAGATGCGCTTCCAGCGCGCAAAAGCCGCGAGGCGTGCCGAGAGTTCCCTGTCGTGTCCGAGTCTATCATCCGTGGCCTGTTGCACATCCGTGGTGGAGGGCCGCCGAAGCGAGAAGTAGATGACGAGTGGACGCGCCATGATTGCCGAGCGCGGCACGAACCCCCAGAACCGCGAATCCTTGCTGTGATTCCGGTTGTCGCCAAGCATGAAGTACTCACCCGGGGGCACCACGAGTTCCCCATTCCGGGTAAGCGCTTGCAGTTCCCGCCACCACGTCGGGTCCACATTCGGATCTGTGTAAATGCTGGTCGGAAAGTTCTCTCCAAACTGATTCGGCGCAACCGGCTCAAACGCCACGTATGGCTCGCTCAGCGGAACGCCGTTCACAGCGACTCTTCCACCGTCGATCCGGATATGGTCACCAGGAACCCCGACAACGCGCTTCACCAGATAAGGCGGATCGGGATGATGAAAAACCACGATGTCGCCGCGCTGCACATCGCGATAAGGCATGAACAGATGAGCTAGGCTGTGGGAAGTTCCCGATGGTGCAAAGATCTGCTTGTTAACCAGCAAAAAGTCGCCGACCAGCAGCGTGCGCTCCATGCTCTCGGAAGGGATCAGGAACGGCTGAAGCACAAACGTGAGCAGAAACAGCGCAACCACAACAGTACGCATAAGCGATGCCAGCGCTTCGGGCACCGTCGGGAGATGCTCCCAGAGCCGCGATCTGTGCAATGGAGGCGCGGGAGTCTGAGCGGGGGCACTCATTCCGGTTCCTCGCTTGCGTCCTCAATGGCCGCGGTTGCCGTGCCTGTCAGCCGGGCTAGAGCTTTCCGTGCCGCGTCCTGTTCGGCATGCTTCTTCGTCGTACCAGTGCCTCTCGCAAGCGGCTTGCCCGGCTCTCCTTCAGAAGGCTTAAGCCGCACCTCCACGAGGAAGCGCTTGCGATGGTCGGGGCCGCTCTCGCTTTTCACGCGATACACCGGAGCACCCGCGCGTTCTGCCTGCAGCCGCTCTTGCAGTGCCGACTTATAGTTGCCCAAAGCCGCCCCTGAACGCAACTGCTCCGCCAGCTTCTCTACCGTATCCCCGATGATGTACCGGCGAGCGAAGGCGCGCACCGTCTCGAGACCACCATCAAGAAACAGCGCGCCAATCACCGCCTCCATCGTGTTTGACAGAACCGTGCTTTTGCGACGCAGTCCGCTGCGATCTTCTCCGCGGCTTAGGCGCAGGTATTCGCCAAGTGAAAGCGCCTCCGCCACGAGACCCATGTGCTGTCGACTTACAAGCTGCGCACGCACGCGAGTCAGTTCACCTTCCTGCCACTCAGGATGGCTAAGAAACAGAGCCTCTCCAATGACCAGCCCAAGAACCGCATCTCCGAGAAACTCCAGCCTCTCGTTGTCCGTTGCAGGCACCTTCGGCTCGTCGCGGCCATCCTGCAATTGTTGATTGACCAGTGAACGGTGAGTCAGGGCACAGAGCAGCAACTCGGGCCTCGCAAATTCATGCCCGAGCGCATATTCCAATTCCGCTAAAACCGCTTCCACATGCCCTCTGTTCGATAAGTGTGCACCGGCAATGCCTGAATCGATCCAGATTCGTGCTTTTACGGCCGGCACTGATGCCCGATCCCCCAATTATTCCTTAGACGTGGCGCGCCTTCCAAGCGGTGCGTCCCACTCACGCTCGGCGGGGACACACTCTCTAAACAGCTGTGTTTGCTGATCCAGAGCTCAGTTCCCAACAATGTGACTGTCCGGCAGGCAACCCTTCTGACTGCCAACCTGCTACAGACTGAAGGCATCTAGAAACGAGTTCGGGCGTTGCGGAACGTTTCGCAGACGTGATGTTCGCGAACGCTTCTCGACCGGCAGAGCGATCTGTGGGCGAGGATAACTCAACTTTGGAGCACACTCTCATGAATCGCATCCTTGGCTGTGCCGGACTGATCGCTGCTCTGGCACTCCCCCTCGCAGTAAGCGCGCAGGACCAGGCGCCCCCGCCTGCTCCTCCTCCACAATATGTCCAGAATCCACCGAACCATAGCAGATGGGATAACAATCACGCGACGATCGGAGTCTACGGCGATATGTTCCGGGTGAACCCTGCTCACGCCAGCGCCGTAAATTTCCTCGGCCTCGGTGCTCGGGTCGGATTCAATGTACATCCCAACATCGCTCTTGAAGCCGAAATGAACTACGACTTCATGAAGAACTACACCTCGATCAGCACGGGCACAAACTCGGGCAGCGTGGGCAGTACCACGGTGTCCACTCGGACGCGTCCTCTGACCGGGCTATTCGGACCTAAGTTTCAGTTCGGCACATCAGGCCCGTTCCGGGCGTTTGTCACCGGAAAAGTCGGATTCACTGAATTCAGTCACAGTTCGACCACCACGGCTTCAGGACAAACCTTCAGCAACTCGCTCGATCAGTTCGGCGGCGGCACAACGCACTTCGCAGCCTACCCAGGAGGCGGCATCGAAGGCTTCTTCGGTCCCATCGGCCTGCGCCTTGAAGCCGGCGATCAGATCTATTTCAATAACGGAGCCTATAACAATTTACGCGTAACGTTTGGTCCGGAAATTCGTTTCTGAACCGCTTTGAACCGGATATCGATTACTTAAGCTGACCGGAATCATTCAGGGGAGCGTTCTCTTCGCTCCCCTTTTCCATGCTCAAATGTTCTGCCGCGTCATCTCTCCGGCCAGATACTCCGATGCCCTCATCGATAGAGCAAGAATCGTCGTCGTCGGATTCTGCCAACCGGCGCTCGTGAACTGCGCTCCATCAACAACGAACAGATTCTTGTGATCGTGGCTCTGGCTGAATTTGTTCAACACGCTCTTCTTCGGATCATCTCCCATCCTGCAGGTCCCCACCTCATGGATGCTGTATCCCGGCGGATTCGGCTTATCATTCTTTGACAGAATTTCGAATCCTGAGGCATCAGCCAGTTCGCACGCTGTCTCCACCGCATC